>Ga0224527_1000114_pt1 | contig 59589 bp, 56 predicted proteins | sample CBST0metaG_FD_179882 | JGI IMG/M metagenome (GOLD analysis project Ga0224527, IMG submission 179882) | Peat soil microbial communities from Stordalen Mire, Sweden - C.B.S.T0 | ecosystem: Environmental > Terrestrial > Soil > Wetlands > Peat | place: Sweden: Norrbotten County, Stordalen Mire...
TATCTAGTTTTCATTATATACCATATTACCATTAAAATAGGATTTATAATCCTATTTTTTTATTACCAAAAGCAAAGTATCATCAAATAATTGCCCTGTCAGACTATGGTCTATTTAGTGGCATAAACTTTACACAATGCTTTTTCAATCTATGCAAATCCCCATAAATATGGCGTCATAAAAAATCCCCTTACTAAAAGATTCTCGCCGCATTCGTCCCTCTTCAACAAAACCTAGGGTTTTATATAAGGCTATTCCTCGCTCATTATCATCACGGACTATGAGGTTAATTTTTCGTACCTCACCAATTTCCTTTGCCCACTGCATTAATTCTTGAATGAGACGTTTTCCGATTCCCAGTCCCCAAGACCCCTGCTCCACGATAATACCGAACTCCCCTCCATGTGAAACTTTGGGACGTTTCCTCCGTCTAAAGATTAGCGTGCCAACAAGTTGTTCATTAATTTCAGCAATTAATAATAGGCCATTTTTATCCTCTGCGTGTTCAATTATAAGATCGCGTTGCGCATCATTAGTAATATATTCTCCCGAATTAAAGGTAAGAAAATCACTTTGCCCTGCACACTTGTCAACCAGGGATACCAGCTTAGGAGCATCCGTTACAATCCCACGACGTATCTCTAACTGCAGCCCGCTCCTTAGTAAATAAATTCCCATAATATTCTCCCTCTCCTACAGTGATCACACTGTTTTAAATATTCCTAATATTTCTTTTCTCTATAAATCCGCTAAATCCCTTTTCATTTGGAATTCTGTAGGAGAAAATTAAACATTATATCATCCTCTTACTATCTCACCTAGGTTATACCAATTGTTAGTCAACCAAACCATTTCTTCGGCAAATCTTTTTGGCGGACCAGCGCTAATCTTATCATCTGTTACAAGCCACCAAAAGCTTTCAAAATCCCCCTTAATCTGTATTTATTACCCATTTCAAATTTAGTAATCCCCACTTAATTTCATAGGAATTAATTATTTTTATGTTTAAGATGCGCTCTATTATTTCCATTATTTCCTGGAAAATAACCAATTTTTCGTCTTTCATCTTTTTCTTGCTTGCAAAAAAAGAAACTGTGGTTTTCTAGTTAATTTCTCATATGTTGTGGGATGTAATTCTTTGAACTTTTCTGTCGGCATCGGTTCTAATAGTTTTTCAATTATAAATCCTGCATCGATTACAGGTGAGATTATGCTACTCAACGGTCTACTGTAAAATTGAACTTTTACTTTTCCCTGATTAGTTTCCCATTCGTCTTCAACAATCTCGGTTAAAAAGTAGTTTTCTCTATTAAAATAGGTAAAATCCATAAACGGATGATGCACTGAAAAAACTAAGGAACCACCTGGCTTCAACACTCGATTGAACTCAGTCATTACAATCTCCCAATCTTTAACATAATGGAGTGTTAAAGACGACAATACAACATCCAAGGATTGATCACTTATGAAATCTAGAGGTTCATTAAGATCAGCCCTTCTAATATCACCCTGTTCACCAATTCGTTTTCTTGTCATTTCTATCATACTAGGGCTAAAATCGATTGCTACTACCGTTGCCCCCTGATCTAACAACCATTTACTGTACCAGCCTGCCGCACACCCAGCATCTAGCACCTTTTTTCCGAAAACATTAGGCAACAATGACAAGGTAGCTGGTCTTTCATAGTAGGCATTAAATGGTTTTGTATCAACACATTCAAAATAATATTCCGCCATTTTTTCATAAGATGTAAAGGAAATCGAATTTTGATTGACCACTGATTTACGATTTAATATTTTTCCCATCATTACTCCTCGTAACTTATAATAGACTCTGAGTCATTTATGCCTTATTATAACCCATCGTTATGAGTTGTATTTTTATAAATCTAATAATATTACGCAACTATTTAACCCGATACCTCTTATTTAATCACATTATATTCCATTTACTTCGAAAGAACAATCGACAAATTCAACTCTCCACTGAGCAAACAATGTATATAGAAAACTCATTATAATTAATGTCTATAAAAATAGCTTAAACCATTATCTTATAAAAGTTTAAGCTATCTTAACCGATTCACTTGCCCCACTTATTCAAAAATGAGACCAATCTCATCCAAACGCCGGACTATTTCGGCAATGATCTTTTTTTCTTCCCCTTCATCCTTGGCCACAAAGGTAATGGAAAGTCTAATATAGGCCCCAGCATCATCCCAAGGAACGGTGGAAATTAGTTTTTCCCTAATTAAGAAATCAGAAAAATCTTCTGCTGATGCAAAACATCTTCCAGCTTGCGTGCGACGGGGTATGGCAACATATAGATAAAAAGAGGCCTTTGGCTTGGTGACTGAAAATCCAATGTCTTGTAGCGCTTTTACCAATAAAGTGTGCCGCCTAGAATATTTTGAAGCTGTTTTTTCGGTTATTTCTGGATGTTTCAGACAGTAAACTCCCGCCTGTTGAATGGCTGCAAATTGGCCAGAGTCATTGTCATCCTTTACCGTTGCAAACCCCTTCACTACCAGTTCATTACCACACACGAACGCCAGACGCCATCCTGTCATATTAAATGCTTTGGATAAGGAGTGAACTTCTACCCCAACCTCTTTAGCACCTGCAACTGATAAAAAGCTGAGAGGACGCTCGCCTTCAAAAGTAAGTGCCCCGTAAGCAGCATCGGATACAACAATGATTTTATTTTCTTTGGCAAATCGTACCACTTTTTCAAAAAACTCTTTGGTAGCAGTGGCCCCCGTTGGATTGTTTGGATAGTTAAGATATAGTAATTTAGCTCTATGTCGTTGTTCTTCCGTCAAAGATTCTAAATCAGGTAAATAATTATTTTCCGCCAACAGTGGTAAATTAACCACTTGACCCCCTAATGTTTTTGTCATAGTCCCCATAATCGGATATCCAGGTACCGTCATAATCGTAATATCACCAGGATTAATAAAAGCGATTGGCAACAAGGCTAAAATCGACTTAGAACCAATACCATGATTTACTTCACACGCAGAATTGAGACCATAAACCTCGTAAACTTTTTCCATATAATGAATAGCCGCATCTTTAAATTCCTGAGTGCCATTATCCGTATATCCGCGATTTTCTCTTAACTTTGCTTGCTCATACAAAATTTCTACCACTTCATTTTCGGCCATCCAATCTGGTTCCCCTACACCAAGATCAATCAATTCCACATTCGGGTTATTCTTACGCGCCTCCCGCTTAGCTCTTTTTATTTTTTCAAATTTGTACAACACAGTATCGTTACCAAAATTACTACCACCAACTCGCTCCGCAAATAATTGTTGAATAAAATGGTTGTTCATACTAATACCCCTTTCTTTTATTACTCCTACTTGCCATTATTTCCTATTATTAACATATTATTTGTATTATGCAACTATTATGCAAACAATACACTATCTTTCATTCCTCGCAGTCAAACAATCTATCTGTTACTTTCTTAGTCTGTTATTTCTAGTTAGCACCAATGTCTTCCTGCCTATTAATACTTGGCATTTTCTAACGCGCTTACTAGCAATTCTACCGTCCCCATGACTTCACGAACATGACCACGTGGTAAATTTGAGATGATAGCCCGATAATAAGTCCCAATGCTTTCTTGTAATTGCAGTGCAACCCCTTTACCTTTCTCCGTAAGAGCAGCCTCTACCACTCTTTTATCATAGTTAGATCGATTGCGAACAACAAGTTCATCTCGCACTAAATTATTCATAATTCTAGTAATCGTACTAATTTCAAGACGCATTTTTTCACTAATTTCATTAATCGAAAGAGTCTGGTGTTTATATAGCTCCAGTAATAAATAACATTGGGAATTGGTAAAACCATGTACCCTAATTTGCTCTCGCTCAAAAATTTGAAAAGTTCGTACCGCCTTTTGCAGCAGCTCACCAATATCTTCCACACAACGATTGTATTTTTCTTCTTCACTAACCATATGAATCCCCCCATCCCTTAGATATATTTGTATCATACAAATATATCTTTGTCAACTATCCCCAATTCAATTCTTGATCGAAAACAGCATGCACTTAACAAAATTTTTACTCTCAGGCCACTCTCTTGTTACAAACCAAACTTATATAATATATACTTTACTAACAAAATTGCCATCGGATAAGAAACTATATTCATTGTCCAAAACATAATTCCTTCTTGCCAGCCAAAGAATCCATACATAGACGACAAAGCGCTACAAAACAGGAAGGATAACATGGTACCACACATAAATAACATCAATGATTTCAACATTCCCACCTCATTCACAACATAAATTTAATCACAATCTGAAATAGGTACTATTATTTGCATCCTCTTCATTTTACCATTGTTAAGCCTAATTTGTTTGTTTTCTATAATGAACTCTGCTATATTATTGATTGAGGTGATAAAGCGAGGAAATTAATTCCAATTTTACTTATGTTTTTTTTCTACTTAACAATTTGTTAACTGGTTCTGCCAATCCAAATGCAAGTAATAATGCTACAACGAAATCTCTTGATTTCGACTTTTCTGTAGATCCCGAAACATTTCTACTCACTCTTACTACGGAAGGTGTAACAGAAAACGCTTCCGCTCCTCTGCCTAAAATGAGGTCTCTGATTTGAAAAAAACAAGTAATCGTATTTCATCGACATATCCTAATGAAAATGTAAACGTGACCATCCAAAAACAAAATACCTATTTAGACGTGAAAATTAAAGCACTTAAAGAAGGCATATTCAATTGGCCTAAGGTTAGTGTCAATAGCTATCTACTGCCTCTCGGCGAAGGAAAATATATACCGAATGACGATAAATATTGGAAAGAATTTTTAAATGAAGGAGTTGATACTGTAAATCAACGCTTTTTGATGAAATTTTTTGCGTTGAATCAACAACAACATTCCATCGTATACATTATCGAAAACATGTTTAATGATGAAATTTCTTTTGATACCAAGGACAAAATCAATTTTACTTTTAAACATGAATTTCCGAGCATCGATAAAGACAAAGAATACGGCTTTCGAATTTATGTAACAACGCAAGACCCGGTCGCGATTACTGCGATCTACAAAGATTACCTCCATGAAAAGAAGCTATTTACTTCCTTAGAGGAAAAAGCAGTACAAAATAAAAACATAGAAAAACTGTATGGTGCCGTACACCTTTACTGGCGGAACAGTCATTTTATTTTAGATAACAATATTGAATGGAATAAATCTCTGAAACTTCCTGCTAGTAAAGAGCTGGAGTGGTTACAGCAAGAAATGGTCGTTACTACCAATTCTCCAGATGAAATCACCAACGTGTTAGGCGATCTGCAGCATCAAGATTATGTAGATGCTTATCAAAAAGAATTCCTACTCTCAGCATTAAATACGGTCCTTAAGCACAAGGGATTTTACAATCCTGCCGTTTTTAACTCTTTAGATAAAGAAACTACAACACTTGTTGATAACGAAATGGATCATTTAAACCAACTTCAAGTTTATGATTTGAACAAACGACTGTTAAAAAGTATACTACGAGATTCAGTAGATTCAATCCCTGAATGGGCCAATAGTAATACTACTGATTTGTTAACAGGAATGAATCCTGCCGGTATCAAAAAGGCCTGGATTGGGATTCCAGATTGGACTAATGGCTATTTGAAGCCTGACTTTATAGAATATGCTAATCGTAATGGATACCTGATTGGCCCTTATGCTTCTTATAATACAATACATAAAAATGGACCGATGCCTGACTCACTACTCTCTTTACTGATAACACCTTATAACCACCTCTGTATCATATCGATGAAGCTTCTTGGAAAAGAGATAAAGATTTAATATCTTCCCATATTATAGTTTGGTCACCGTTTCATGAGAAAGCAATTAAACAGGAAATGACCAACTTCAAAATTCTTTCTGATGATCGCTTAGTGCAAATGACCGAGTATGGCAATGATTTAAAAGTGATCGCTAATTTTTCCAATCAGGATTTTAACTATCACAATGATATTATCAAAGCAAAGTCACTTATAATCTATGATTCAGGAAAGATGATCGAGTATACTCCCCAAAACACCAATATTTGCTCTTAGATAAGAACATTACACAATAAAAGGTCGGCTATTCATTATTTGAATAGCCGACCTTTTATCATCAAAGATGGTATCCTACTGTCTTGCTTACTGTTTGAGCTCGTCCATTTGCCGTTGCAAGTATTCAATTTGCTCCTGTAATAATTTTACCCTTAACTCCAGCTTTTCAGTAGATTTATTTGCTTCCTTTGTTTTTTCAACATTTTCTTTTTCTTTTTGTGCAGTGATAGCGTCATTAATGAAATTTCGCTGGGCAGCAATGAGAAACAATACTTGCGCTATTTCAAAAAACCCATTTGCCAAAACATTAACTTCACTTATGGTTAACGGTTGAGCAACAATAACACCCACTGCATAGAAAAACAAAGTAGCTTCATCTGGGCTCAATTCAAAAAATATGGATTTATCTGGCGTTACTTTAAATTTTTCCATACTATCCACCTCATTAAAATAGAAAGTGAGTTTCTCTACAACTTATGTATTTTAAGTTGTGTTTATGAATCTCTTTGACTCACTGCACTCCCCATTATCAGAAGGTCATTACCATCATCCATTCCTTAAGCAGAACTATTTTTACTATATACATCGCACTATATCTTTTACATGATCCTTTATTACATAAAATTCCAAATTATCCATAAAGAAGGAGTTTTTTTATAGAACAAACTACTTAATATGTAATAAATTAACTTTTTTAGGAGTAAGCATGAATCTTAATTCATCAGTAATTAATTCATTAATTTGAATTATTTGGTAATTTTTATTTACATTTGTCTGTATGCATTATACCGTGAACAATGTATGGGGGTATGGACCGTAAGTTGGCTCATTTTTCTCACACGATTACTTCTTTTTGATTCAGGATTACTTCCTTGGAAGCAATCTGCCCTGGGCTTAACTACTTATCAGATGCTAGTCTTCCTTGCGACTCTAACATTTATATGGGGTACTCACCTCTTTATGAAAAAGCCCCTTCATAAATGGTGGATATACGGTACCATCAGCATTGCCATTGTAGGTACGGGGTTAAGTCTATTGGATTTAGCTTTGGTTTACAAATTACTACTCCCTATCCTGTTTGCCAGCCTTGCGTGCATATTGATCGGTTTAACCTTTATACGTCATTTTGAGTTACAGGGAATTGGTCACTTAATCACTGGTTATGCTTTTATTTTATGGGGTATTATGACATTAACACTGCCTTTTGTAGTTAACGGTTCATGGTTTTCTCCCTGGGGTTACTCCATTAGCGGAATACTAAGACTGGTTATTAGCGCCGGTACTTTAATCGTATATTTTGAAAAAAACAGAATGGATTTGATCAAAAAAGAAACACAATATCGACTATTAGCAGAAAATGCTGTTGATGTAATTTATCATTATCAACTACTGCCCCAAGAGAAATTTGAATATATAAGCCCCTCTTTTCTAGCAGTCACAGGTTATACCTCCGCAGAATGTTACGCTGACACTACTTTGATTTTAAAATTAATTCATCCTGATGATTATTCTCTGTTTACCAACTTTATTAGTAATATGCCACACTCAATTGCATCACCACTAACCTTGCGCTTGGTCCGAAAAGATAAAACCATTCTCTGGGTCGAGCAGGAATGCGTCCCCATCTATGATGAAAAAGAACAACTCGTAGCACTGGGCGGAATTATGCGAGACATTACGGAGCGAAAGAAATTGGAGCAAATGGCCTCCTTATTTGACCAGATGAATATGGTAGGTAGTATGGCAGCCACTGTTGCCCATGAAATTAGAAATCCCATGACCACGGTGCGCGGTTACTTGCAGCTTATCGGTAGAAAGCAGGAATATGAAACCGACAAAGATAAATTCGACTTAATGATCGAGGAAAGGTATCGCGCCAATGATATCATTCGCGAATACCTTTCCTTATCGCGCAGAAAAATTGCTATTTTGAAAAAATGCTCTTTAAATACGATTATTGAGGCTCTATTTCCTTTAATTCAGGCAGATGCTAATGCTTCCAAAGTATATGCAACTCTTGACCTTTGCCCTATTCCTGAATTATTGTTGGATGAAAATGAAGTTCGCCAATTGCTATTGAATCTAGTACGTAATAGTATTGAAGCAATGCCAACTGGAGGGGATCTGGTGATTTCCACCGCCTCGGAAGAAGATAAAGTCGTCTTATCGATCAGCGATCAAGGTTCTGGAATTCCACCCCATGTATTGGATCACTTGGGTACGCCCTTTATTACTACTAAAGACACAGGAACTGGTTTAGGTCTTCCCATCTGTTACCAAATCGCCCACCGGCACAATGCTGATATCAAAATCGACACTAACAGTAAAGGAACTACCTTCTTCTTATCTTTTGGTTTAGCGATGTCATAATTTTAAATTTCTCAGATTTTTTTCCATGAATGGAGTAGATTTTTAAATTATTTTTTACAAAACTCAATAGCCTCCGCAAAATCTTTGGGGAGTGGTGCCTGAATTGTTATTTCCTGATTGCTTTTTAAGTGTACAAAACTGATAGCAGCTGCATGTAAAGCTTGCCTAGCCATCCACGGTGCGCGTATTCCATACATACCATCACCAATAATTGGATATCCTAGATGTGCTAAATGAAGACGAATTTGATGGGTCCTGCCTGTATCTAAGGTTAGCTCTAGTAGTGAGGCATCCGAAAAGTTTTGGATGGTGCGGTAATGAGTAATGGCTTGCTCACCTTGCTGATGAATCGCTCGTCGGTTGGGCAAACTTGAATGGGGACCGATGGGTGCGTCAATGGTACCTGAGGCTGGACTGACGATTCCTTGCACTAGGGCCCAATAGGTGCGTTTTAATGTTCTTGCTTTTAATTGCTGCTCTAAAATAAATTGACTGCGAGAATCTTTAGCAAAAATCACACACCCTGATGTTTCTCGGTCTAGCCTGTGCACAGCACGGATGGTATTCACGATGTTACGTTGCTGTAGCTCATAGGCCAAATAATTAGCTAATGTACCTTTGGTGGTTTGACCAGTCGGATGAACCAATTGATATGCCGGCTTGTTCACTACCAGCATATCCTTATCTTCGTAGAGTATTTCAATACACCCCTGCTCTGGTTGTACTCCATAGGTAGCATCTTCCGAATTTAACACACGCAGATTATCGTCCAGTTTCACTTTCTTTTGTAAGAAAACTTGCTTCCCATTTAAGAAAATGCCTTTTTGGCGAGTCAACTTTTGAATTTTCCGACCAGAATACTGTAAAATCTGTTTTAAGTAAATTTCAAGAGTCAATCCCTCATGTTCTTGGGATACCTTATAGGTAGTAAATGATTTCATCGTGATTCCTTCTTTCTTCCATAAGCTGCTGCGACTGGAACATACTATATATAACACACTAAGAAAGTAACATTTATATTCTAAGTAAACGCTGATAGATCATTCTTTTCGCAAGCTGCAGATAATCCGTATTTTGCACGAAAGTTATAATATACTTAAATATAGTATAAAACCTGTTGAATGGCAAATTTCCACACCAAAAACTAGGCTCGTTGCAGCCTAGTTTTTGCATTATTGTATCCTCATCAATTTTTCTGGTAATGAGATAAGTATGATGGTAAAATATTACCATGAGTAGTTCAATACGTCGTACATATTAATGATTTGACGCAAACCGACTGTTCGCTGGAACTTTCGGTGCTATATCATGATTTTGGGGGAAAAGATAAAGGAAGTGACCTTATGGCTAAGTTTTTTATTGAGCGTCCAATTTTTGCTATCGTGTTATCCATTATTATAACGTTGGCTGGTTTAATTGCTGGATTTAATTTGCCAATTGCCCAATATCCGCAAATTACACCACCACAAGTTAATGTTTCTACTACCTACCAAGCAGCCAATGCGAAAGTCGTAGAACAAACCGTTGCTGAGTTAATTGAATTACAGGTTAACGGAATCCAAAATATGGTATCCATGTTGTCGACCAGTGCGAATGACGGCACCTATAATTTAAATGTTAAATTTGAGTTAGGACAAGATCCTGATATGGCAACGGTGCAAACGGAAGAACGGGTCGCCCAGGCCAATGCTTCCTTGCCTGCCGCAGTATCTCAGAGCGGTATTATCACCCGTAAAGTTTCGCCAGAAACAGCCTTCGTATTTGCCCTATGGTCACCAAATGGCACCTATGATAGCACCTTCTTAAAAAATTATGGTGACATCAACTTGGTAGAAGATTTAAAACGAGTTCCCGGAGTCGGGAATATTAGTGAGTCGGGTGCCGACTTTGGTATGCGCGTGTGGTTAGATCCTGATAAAATGGCGCAGCTTGGGGTCACAACCACCGATATTTCCAACGCGATTACGGAACAAAATGTACAAGCGCCAGCAGGAACAATTGGTGGATTACCCTCACCTGCTAACCAACAATTCCAGATTTCAGCCATCGTACAGGGGCGTTTACTCGCTCCCGAAGAATTTGCTAATATTATTATTAAAGCAAAAACAGATGGTTCTGCCCTGCGTATTAAAGATGTCGGCAGAGTAGAATTAGGGGGAAGAAGTTACTTTTCTAGTAGTGATATTAGCGGACACCCATCGGCGACCTTTCGAATTCAGCTCACAACCGATGCCAATGCCTTACAGACCATTACCCAATGTCAAAAAATTATTGATGATACAAAATCACGTTTTCCGCCTGATTTAGAAGCAAAAACCATTATTGACAATACACGATTCGTGCGCGAGTCCATAAAAGAAGTGGTCATTACCTTAGTCGAATCCCTATTACTGGTGTTATTAGTAGTATTCTTATTTTTACAAACCTGGCGGGCTACCTTGATTCCCCTCTTGGCAGTACCAGTATCGCTAATTGGAACCCTCGGTGCATTCTTAGCATTGGGCTTTTCTATTAATATTTTAACCATGTTTGCCATGGTTCTGTCCATCGGCTTAGTGGTTGATGATGCCATTGTGGTAATTGAAGCCGTAGAATATCATTTACGCTACAGTGGGCTTAATCCGAAAGAAGCTACCATCAAGGCAATGAGCGAAGTTTCTGGACCAGTTATTGCCATTGCCTTTGTACTGGCTTCGGTATTCATTCCCGTAGCTTTTTTCGGTGGCACATCCGGTGTATTGTATCGACAATTCGCCTTAACCATTGCAGTCTCCATGGCTCTCTCGGCCATCGTCGCATTATCCTTGACACCTGCACTATGCGCATTGCTGCTGAAACCCCATAATCCTAATGCCCATTCTGGAAAACTGGGTCACTGGTTTGAAAAATTCAATACCTGGTTTGACCAAATGATTGAAAAATACGGACTGGGACTACACAAAATCAGCAAAAAAATTAAATTATGTATGGTATTACTCGGAATTTTAGTGATTCTTTGTGGTGGTTTAGTGCATCTCGTTCCTTCTTCCTTTGTACCACAAGAGGACCAAGGCTATTTTCTTACCTCCGTCACATTACCAGAGGCTGCCAGTATGAATCGCACCCATGTGATCGCTGATCAAATTGCCGACAAAATTCGTTCTCAGCCCGGTGTTGACGAGGTGGCCGTGATGCTAGGCAACGATTTTCTCTCAGGATCTAATAAATCAAGTTCGGCACTTCTCTATACCAGGCTGAAACCTTGGGATGAGCGAACCACCCCCAATTTACAGGTAGAACAAGAAATTCAACAACTTATCGCTAGTAGTAAAGAATTTCCCGAAGCAACCATTTTATCCTTTAATGCGGCTGCCTTGCCGGGTGTAGGGTCGCGCGGTGGTTTTACGATGATGTTAGAAGACCGGGGCGGCAGCTCAGATGAAGCTATTGATCAGATTTCTAAGAATTTTATTGCAGCTGCTAAAAAGCGTCCTGAAATTGGCAATATTAATTCCACCTTTCATATTGATACCCCAATTTATCAGTATGAGGTTGACCGAGAAAAAGTCAAAAGCTTGGGTATTTCCCTTACCGATGTTTTTTCTGCTCTGCAAGTCTTTCTGGGCGGAGCTGAAGTAAATGATTTCAACAACTTTGGCCGCACCTATAAAGTCGTAATGCAGTCGGAACCACAATTTCGGCAAACTCCCGATGATACTCGCTTCTTTTTTGTCCGTAATGCCAGCGGAGAAATGGTTGCATTAAATACCCTCGTAAAGGCAATACCAACCACTGGTCCTGCCGTAGTTCAACGCTTTAATGGTTATAAAACAATCCAGCTTAGTGGAAATCCAGCCCTTGGTTATAGTTCTGGGCAAGCACTCGATGCCTTAGAACAAGTAGCGAAGGAGACCCTGCCAGCTACCTTTAGTTATGAATGGTCGGATCAAAGCCGGGAAGAAAAAATCTCAGGTGGTAAAGCTCCTGTTCTATTTAGCTTTTCCCTCTTGTTTGTATTTTTATGTTTAGCTGCTTTATACGAAAGTTGGAGCATTCCCTTTGCGATTATTCTTTGCGTGCCAACCGGCGTGTTTGGCGCTTTCCTCTTCCAATACATGCGCCATTTGGAAAACAATATTTACATGCAAATTGGGTTAATTATGTTAATCGGCCTAGCAGCTAAAAATGCGATTCTGATCGTAGAATTTGCTAAAGTCAGAGTGGATGCTGGCATGCTACCAGTACAGGCAGCGATTGAGGCGGCAAAAATACGGTTACGCCCCATTATCATGACTTCGTTAGCATTTATTATTGGTTGTATTCCGCTAGCGATGGCTACTGGCGCTGGCGCCGGCGCGAGGGTTTCCATGGGAACAGCCGTCGTTGGCGGTATGCTTGCCGCTACGTCACTAGGGATATTTTTGATTCCTGTTTTGTTTGTCTTTATTGAATATCTCAATGTAAAAGTAAAATTTTTCATCACCCTATTGTTGAAAAAAAATAATTCCCTTTAGTAGATAACTAAAAAGCTCACCATTTACCTGGTGAGCTTTTTTGTACGTAAGAACTCTGTTATTCATTATAAAATTTAACTTAGAGGTGCATTATTATGTGATAAGACATTGCCTTGCATCTTCATTCCTATTTGCATTCCATAATTCATGAAAATAAGGACTATTTTCTATCATTTCATCGAATGTTCCAGACGATATCACTTTTGCATCTTTTAATGCATATATTTTATCAACATTTCGTATCGTGTTTAATCGATGTGCAATTATAATTAGTGTTCTATCCGCTAGATGGCGGATGATATTGCTCATAACAAACTCCTCGGTTATATTATCCAGTGCTGATGTAGCCTCATCAAGGATAATAATTTTAGATTTATTCAAGAATACCCGTGCCAGAGCTAACCGCTGTCGCTCACCACCAGAAAGAGTGATACCTCTTTCACCAACTTCTGTGTCAAGCCCCTTTGCTAGCGATAAAATAAATTCTTTAAGCTTAACTTCTTCTAAGACCTTCAGTATCTCTTCTTTGGGAATCACTACATCAAAAGTAATATTTTCTCTAATCGTTCCATCAAAGATCGGAGACTCTTGTGATATGTTTTTAGACGCTATCAGAGTGTATATGGGTATTGGTAATGTTGGTGGGGTTATAGAAGTTGACGAGGCGTTTTTCAGAGAATCCTTTAAAAGAAATCATAAGAAAAGCACCACGTTTATAATGCCAAGAGAACCTCATAAACGTGGGAAGCATAAGGAAGACATTTATATTTAATTATGTTAAATATTTAAATAATCACATTGCTATGTTGTATAATTAAATACAGACACAATAGTAAGTTACTACGATGTTAAGGAGGCTTTTTATGTCAGATATTATAATCACTTTACTTGAAGAGTCAGATGCACAGACACTTTTTACATTCGAACTTAAAAACAGGTTTTTTTTTGAGAGAGTAGGTTTCCCAAGAGGAGATAACTATTATGAATTAAATAATTTCAATACAATAATAAAGGAGTCAATCGAGGAACAAGAAAAAGGATTAGTAAATATGTATTTGATAAAGAATCATAACGGAATGATTCTTGGCAGAATAAATTTAGTATCAATAATAAGAGGAAGTTTTAATAAGGCTGAACTCGGTTATAGAATTGGTGAGGAACATCAGGGAAAGGGGTATGCAACAAGTGCAGTAAAACTTATTTTAGATAAAGCAGTCAATAATCATAAACTTCATAGAATAGAAGCAGGAACATCACCTGATAACCTAGGTTCTCAAATAGTATTAATTAAGAATGGTTTTCAATTTGTTGGACGTTATAATAAATATATTCATTATAATGGAAAATGGCGTGATAGCATATATTTTGAAAGAATACTTGATTGAATATATGCTGTCAAATACGGTTAAGACGCATTCTTCATAAAATATGAATTAAGGGAAGCCATTTTTGTTATTAAACATAGCCTAAATTTAAATTGTTGATCTAGCTTACAAACTTTACTAAACACCCACACAATCAAACCAATTAAAATTATGCCACTAGTGTATCTCTTATTTTAAATACTGTAAAAATAGTACTCATTAACATTCCCCCTGAACAATCAGCAGTATCCTTCGTTTAGTTTATCACAGACAATTCACGCAAATTGCAAAATTTATTCCCCTATCATAAATTTTCGTAAATTTATATGTAATGGCTGAACTAAACTTTTTATGAGTACGTTATCGACACCTACTGCTATTTTCATGAATAAGATTTAATAAAGTCTTTTTTGAGAGGTAGGTTGTTATGTGCGAAAATTGGCCATTTTATCAAGGGTTGAGAAATAATCAAACCACTCCCTCCTTAGCATGGAACTGTTCTTCTGACAAACAAGATGCGCTAAACGCCATGGCGCTGGATGCCTATATCTATGGCTATCCACTGGTACTGCTAGAAGTAACCAAACGTATCATGCTGGCGAATGGTTCCCAGCTAAATCAATTTTTAAATGAACGTGCTTTCCCAAATCCCCGCTACACTACCATTGTCAGACCTAATGTAGATACACTGTATTCCATGGCGTGGCTAGATCTCTCTCGAGAACCCCTCATCTTATCTGTTCCAAACACCCATCATCGCTATTACCTTATGGAATTTTTAGACGCGTGGAGCAATGTGTTCGCATCCCTTGGCGCACGTACCACTGGCACAGAGAAAGGAACCTATATAGTTACAGGCCCCCATTGGAATGGAATGCTCCCGACAGGAGTCATTCGAGTTGAAGCGCCCACGAATACAGTTTGGGTGATCGGCCGCACCCAAACAAACGGACCACAAGATTACCCAGCAGTCCATGCCATCCAAGATCAGTATGCTTTAGTACCCCTTAGCCGGTGGGGAAACTTTGCTACACAATCTAACGTTAGATATCAAAACAAACAACTGAATCTAAATCCAGCAGATCAAGTCACCGCTATGGATGCTGCCACCTTCTTTCAGACGATGATAGCCGTTATGCAAAAAAATCCACCGTCGATCGAAGATCCCACGATGAATCGTATACTTACTATATTAGGTTTAGTGTCACACAATAAATTTGATCTTTTTAATCCCAGTCCAAACATCGTATATGCTCTTGAATCTGCTGTTGATTTTGGCCCAGGGCTGATCAGCGATCAAGCGATCCAAAACTTCGCTAAGGATAACAGCAATGGTTGGGCTTTACTTGTTAAAAATATAGGATTTTATGGCGTAGATTACCTGCAACGAGCGATGGTTGCCATGATGGGAATTGGTGCCAACCTCCCTCCTGACTCAGTTTACGCTACTACTTTTATGGATGCTAACCAAATACCACTGACGGGGTTCCATAACTATATCATTCACTTTAATGAAGGGCAGTTGCCTCCAGTTAATGCTTTTTGGTCCATAACCCTCTATAACGATAAGGGCTATTTGATGAAAAATCCAATTAACCGCTATGGAATTAGTCCCCATCTTGGCAAGCTAAGCTATAATGTAGATGGTTCCCTTACTATTTTTGTTGGCAATACTGCGCCGGGAAAATACAATATGGCCAATTGGCTACCAGCACCTGAAGATTCCTTTAATTTGATACTGAGAATGTACTGGCCCAAACAAGCTGTGCTTACTGAATGCTGGAAACCACCAGCGATCATCTGCATATAGGATTGTTTAATCCTATATGCCAACTAACTCTCCCAATCTCTGCGAGTATTGGCAAGAAACCACTCATAGAGTCGATGATCCCTGTACACGCCAGCAATGTAGTGCCCTTGATCGGGCAAAATCGTAAGATGGGGCGCACCACCTTGCATACGCAAAGCGCTAATCATTGCTTGATCATTCTTCAAGAGACAAACAGCATCTCTTTCACCATGAAAAACCCATGTTGGCATGCCTATCAACCGTATATTCCACTTTTCAGGAATTTGTGGACTGGAGGCTAACGGGGCTATAGCGGCAAAATATTCTGGATGCTGGCAAGCCAAATTCCATGTGCCATCCCCTCCCATGCTTGTCCCTGTCAAATAGACTCGTTCTTGATCAATACGACATCTCTTTAAAACATCATCCAGTAAGGCCACCAACATCTCGGCATTAGCTGTCCAATATTCCCCCACTGGACATTGTGGGGCAAGGACAATAAATGGAAAATCTAGCTGCTGTGTGGCAATAAATGGTGGACCATACCTTTTTACCAAGTTTAGATCTGTGCCACGTCCCGAACTTCCATGTAAAAATAAAATTAGTGGCCACTGATTGGTAGTTTGCGCATAGCCCCTAGGGAAAGTAATTAAATATTCAAACTTTTTTTCCATTGAATATAAAAGTGTTCTTTCGTTCAATGGAACGATTGACTTCATTAATGATTTCAGAATAAGTTGTGGTAATCCCAAAATCCTTTGCCGCTTTGCCACCATGAGATGAATCATCATCATCCTCCTCTTGCCCAATAGCTCCGCCGATATGTAGCACAAAAGCAAATATTACAGCAACGATTAAATAGCTCATGATATCAATACTTTTCCAAAAAAATGTTTTTTTCAAGCTTCTGCCTAAATTCATAAAGCTACCCTACCTAACAATAATTTCCTAGATATCGTTTATTTCCCAATTAAATTTAATTATATCCCATTTTATTCCTTACAACAACAATTAATCTTCCTAAAACAAATATTCTTCTTGATTTCTTTATTCTGTAGTCATGTTCTTTAAAGCAAACTATTTACTAAATTATTCATTACATAAATTTTTTCAAAAAAAACACCTCAGTCAATAATTGACCAAGGTTGAATTGCTGTCCAAAATAGCGAATTATATCATAATGTCATTCTTATTTTCCCCTTAGTAAACGTTAGTTATCGTACAATATATAACATATTAAATTCAGCATTATATTGATAGGAATAAGACCAAAGTTTTTTGGCGTCATCAGCTGCAATCATGGGGATTCCATCTTGAGTAATGATCGGCATGACAAGACTTACACTACTGCCACCCACGATGGTGCTGCCTATTGTAAAGGTATAGTGAACTGATGATAATTTGAACGTAACTTGACCAGTATCAGCATTATAATTATAAGATGTTGCCCCAATATTAGGGACTGTTACAAAACTAAGAGGAACATACCAGGTTGATCCCTGCTGTAGCGCATTGAGAGCAGATGATTGATACAAGGCTACACTGCCAAATATTACAACTTGAGTATTCGTATACTTGGCTGGAAGAACGGTCAGAGGATTATCATCACTAGTCGATTTATCAACAGTATAACGATCAAGCAGAGTTCCGTTTTGTGTATAGGCTTTGAGTGTCAGACTACTGCCGTCGACTTGCGCGACAATATAGGTAGGTGTAGCCACCGAATCATAGAAAAATGCATCCCACACTTTCTGCGACAAATCCGTATAATACTTGTTACCACTCCGACCCGTGACATAATAAACCGTACCATCACTTGGAGAGTTTACGAAACTATCATTATTGATGGGATAGGTGCGTGAAATACCATGATCATGCCCATTAAAAACAACATCCACATGATATTTATCGATGATCGGCGTAAACGCAGCCTTGATTATTTCATTCGACCGGTTTAGCTTGTTATAGTAGGGAGTCTTGTGGAAAAAGACGACCTTAAATAATTTTTGGGTGGATTTAAGGTCGTTATCAAGCCAGGTCACTTGCGAACTTAAAAAGGAATTGCCCATAGGGTTTGCCGGGGTTGAGAGCTTTCCTGAAAAGCGACCATATCCCTTTTCTTCCATAACTTCTTCATCATACTGGCTATCCACTACACTGAAATGAACATTACCATAATCCCATGAATAGCATTGTCCTTTTAAACCAGTAGGTCCATTTTGTGGTAGCTTAAACTGTTGGACCCACTCATAGGGCTCGGTAGTTGATCCATCTGGGGCAGTCCATCCAGCATTATAAGTTTCGTGATTCCCTTGAACCGGCATCACTGGGATGGTCTCAATCACTCCTTGAGCGGCGAGATACCAATTATTCCAATGATTATAATCCTGTCCCGCTTCGACCAAATCACCTACGTTAACCAGAAAGCGAGCATCAGGATTTGCTTGAAAGGCATTCGCAACCGTGGTTTGCCATGGTTGATACCCAGGATCAACGGCAGCACCAATTGGAGAACTTACCGTTGCAATACCAGCCTGAGAATCGCCAAAAATCAAAAACTTAAAGCAATTAGTTTTTAAATTTGCTGTGGCAAAGGTAGCATTTGTGCTCCAGTTACTACCGTCACCTACCCTGTAAGTAAAAGTAGTACCAGGAAGTAGACCAGTCAAAGTAACAGAATGCAAGTTCATATCTCCTAAATTTGACTTTAAGGTTTCAATTGCAGCAGTCACCGTTTTTAGACTGGCCAGTATGGCTTTACCACTTTGATTGATTTGCGTGTACTGGATAACCCCGCCATTTACCGTAGCGTCTGTGCGCCAGGTAATGGTTTGAGTTGTGGTAGGATCACCCGCCCAAGTCAAGGTAATATGATCAGGAGTGGCAGAAGCGCCAGGTGATGCAGCAAACACTTCCTTTATTTGAAAAGGCAATCCCATTAGCACCGCTAATGAGCCACATGTTTTTAGAAAAGCTCTCCGACTTAAATCACACTTCTCGAATAAACCGAGCAGTTCATCCTGTTTTTTCATTATCACTTCATCTCCTCTATAACATCATAGTAGCATACCATCAAAAATTTCATGTTAATAGCAAGTTATTTTTTGGTTAAAAATACCAAAAATTAACTTAATCACTACTACATAAAGAGCAGATTTAGGCTCATATAAAATACTCCTATCAATACTATGATTATATTGACAGGAGTACCTGTTTTCCATTTACAATCTGAAACCACTCTAAAACTAGATCCTTCCCTGATGCATTTAGAAAATTGCGATCATATACATATCCTGACTAGAAATATGATCATATATAGCGCACTAATATTCTACCGGAAATCGCTAGCGATGCCCTATCTTTCATTCCTAATAGACAAACAATCTAGCTATGCCTTTGATCATCAGCGATTCAAATGTCTCTTAGCATTTGAACTGTAGAACTGCTGTTTGTAGTTTCTCTGCTAACCTTGCCAGATCGGCACTAGAAGCAGCGATTTCTTCCATCGATGCCGATTGTTCCTCTGCTGCCGCTGACACAGTTTGGGTTTCCGCTGCTGTCACTTTACTTACATCATTGATATCATGCATCGCCTGAACAACTTGTTGACTGCCACCAGCCATCTGTTGAATGGAAATGGAAATGTGTTCAATCTGGCTCGTAACTTCAGCAATCCGAGTCATAATCTCACTAAATGCCGTTCCTGCCGAACCAACCGATGCAATACCAACTTTGACCTCTCGCGTTCCTTCACTCATGGCCTCAACCGCCGTGGTAGTCTCAACCTGGATTGCACCAATGAGAGTAGCAATCTGTTTGGTAGCCACTTGGGATTGTTCAGCCAATTTGCGTACTTCTTCCGCCACTACGGCAAAACCTTTGCCCTGCTCCCCAGCGCGAGCTGCTTCAATCGCGGCATTAAGGGCCAACAAGTTGGTCTGTCCTGCGATGCCAGAGATGGTTTCAACAATCTGACCAATCTCTGTGGAACGATCACCTAATTTAGTAACTACCAATGCCGAATTGGTTACCGTTTTTTCGATGCTTGTCATCTGTAATACAGCATTGCCAATGGCTTGGGCACCTTCTTTTGCCACTATAACTGTTTTTTCTGCGGCGTGGAATACTTCAGTAGTGTTGGCGGCGATTTCCTGAGCATTTGCTGACATCTTTTCCACGATCACAGAGCCATTGGTAATTGCCCCCGTCTGAAGTTCCGTCCCACTCGCAATGCTCATAATAGAAGTAGCTACCTGGGTGGAGGCTTGTGCGGACTCATCCGCATTCGCAGTCAACTCTTCTGATAAAGCGGCCACTTGGTGAGTGGATTCAGCGACAGTATTGACAAGTATCTTCAAACTCTTGACCGTACTGTTGATTGCCAAACCAATCTCACCAATCTCATCCTTACTATCCACGTTTATTTCTTTTATGCCCAGATTTCCACTAGCTACTTCCTGTAACGCCTCTACGTCAATCTGCAGGCGGACAGCAATCGATCTCGAAAGAACTATTGCGATCGTTAAGCTTAAGGCAAAACTAATGATGAAAATCACACTAACACTCCACTTAGTTTGTGTGCTTGCTGCCACTGAGTTGTCCCAATCTCTTTTTGTAACAACATCAATATCCGCAACAATTTTCCCATTTGCTTCCCGATATTTGGCAAACAGTGCTTTGCCATCGCCAAGGCGCTTACGGGCCTCCTCCAGATTACCAGACTTAACCAAGCTAATCTGGCTCTCAAAATACTTGTGTATCTCATTGATGGCAGGTAACGCTTCTTCATTAAAAATTTTGTTCATGGTTGCATGCTTTGCAAGGTAGGGGTCAAAATTTTTGAGTGCGATATCGATATCTTTGCGACCATTATTAAATGCTCCCAAAAGATTCTCGTCACCATTGCTAGCAATATATCCACGAACTCCCGTTTCTTCATTGAGCAAGTCGGTAAAGATTTGTGCTGTGATTCTCCCCATGGGAATGGCATCTTGCACAATATAATCTGTTGAGTCTTTCATCTTTTCTAAATAGTAGAACGTAATACCGCTACTAATTATCATCATAACTAGCACCAATGTAAACCCTAAAAGAATCTTTGTTCGAACTTTTGCATTTTCAAACATCATATTCCTCCATTTTTTTCTCATTAAAATTACTATTCGACATTTTTCAGCCGATTCCTTTACTTTCACGCCCTTATTTTTGTCAATTTTTGTCAATTTCATGGACAGAAATATGGCTTAACACATTCTTTATCTCTTCACAATATTAAGTGAATTTTAACAACTTCCTAAACTTTTGTACCAGTACGGTTTGCAATTTTCTGCATTGCAATAGAAATATCCATATTTTATACTAGTAATATACTACGTAGTTGCAAACAATGATTTTCTGTTATCAACCACTAAAAGGAGGAAAAAATTATATTTATTTTGCTATTAAAATATACTAAACCCCTGGAGGAAATAAATAAAGCCTTACCTGCTCATACCAAATATTTAGAAAAGTACTATTCCTTGCAAAAATTCATTTGCTCAGGTAGACAGAACCCTAGAACCGGAGGAGTTATACTGTGTACTGCAGAAGATAGGGAAGAAATAGATCAGATCATTAAAGAAGATCCCTTTTACTACGAAAGAATCGCAGAATACCAAATCATTGATTTTACACCGACAAAATATACTGAAGAATTTAAACCACTACTATTTTCAGTATAACCATATATAACTTATCAACTATTCTACAGGCGAGGCCTGGGAATGAAGATCAGGCCTTGCGTAGCCTTACATGAGGAGCAAGCGATGTCCCAGCTTTTATTCCTAGCAGACCACCACTAGATGTATTACTTTCTTAGTGTGTTATATATAGATGCAAAAAAGTACTAGCATTACGCTAGTACTTTTTCACTTTATCTCATCATCACTGCCCCCTTGTCCACACTAAGGTAGGAATCAAACTTCTTTTTGTTCCAAATTCACACTATGCAAAATCATGCCAACAATAACAATGATGATTCCTATCAACGGCCACCCCGTTGGTAGTACACCTCCTAAAAACACGACTTCACCAATAAGAGTAAATGCTACCTCGCCAGCTTGGGTTGCTTCAACAACTGCAAGTTTTTTAGGATTGCCTTTGGCCTGATCAGTAGCATAAAAAAATAACACCGTGGCAATGATTCCAGAAAAAACAGCAACAATCAGTGACTGAATCAGTTGTCCTGAGCTTGGCAATCCAACCGTAGCCACACCATACCATGATAATAGTAGCCAAAATGGTATACTTGCGATGGTCATTCCCAACACCCGCTGGTATACATCCAGCCTTGCTCCGCAAATTGACATCATTTTTCGATTTCCAAGAGGATAAGCAAATGCCGCAATCAGCACGGGTAGAATTCCAATGATAAGTTTTATAAAACCGATGTTTTCAGTTGCTCGTTGCTGTATCAACCCCACTCCAACCAGGATAAAGAGGGAGGTAACCAATTCTCGTACCGGAATTTTATGACGCTCCCGTTGTATACCCTGGGCTGTTGTTATTTTTTTGTAAAAAAGCGGAACCAGCAATGAACCTGCAACAATTGTAAACTGCCATGTGCCCGCAACTAACCAAGCAGGGCCATAAGCAGCAGCAAAACATAATGGTGCATAAAAGAGCCCAAAGCCCACACTACTCCAACTAAGCCATGGTAAGGGTTTGGCCCTCATATCAGCAAAAAGTTCCTGTGTATTACGACGCGCCACAACAATTAGTAATAGAAATGGTAGCGTAAATAAGTAGCGTAATGATGCACTCCAAATCCAGCTTCCACCAGATAAATCCATGGCACGATTTAAAATAAACGTGGATGAAAAAAATAATGATGCCAAAATGCCAATCATAATTACTTGCAAAATATCTCCCTCCCGTTGCTTGCTTCCTACATAAGGATGGGCTCAACTTTTTTATAAAAATTCCTCGCCCAATTAATTGCTTAATAGTATAATAATATACATAAGTAGCATGCAAATCAATATTTTTTAGCTTATACACAAGGCACTACAATGATTATATTTGTTTTTGCTCGCGATAGATAGGATATAGAGTGTCTATGACGTAAATTCCATGTAGAATGTTTAGTGCAATATAGATAAGAAAATAGTTTAAATAAATTTAAAGTTATTTCAATATAAGGATTAGATGAGCAAAAGGAGGAAAAACCTATGTCTGCACCAGTATCAGTTCCCCAATCATCCAATACGCTAATGGACAAACCACTTAAAAATAAAGAGGAAGCTTCTACTTTGTTAGTAGCACAAAATAAACGCCTGGCAACTAAGGAAAACGATCCCGCTCGTGTTGAAAATACGAATTCATCCCCTGCCGTCACACTGGATATCCCGCAAAATGTCATCAAACAGAGTCGACATTCCGCACACCCGTCAAAGTATCTTCAGGACGATCTAAATACGCTTAACTGCCTAAAAAGTGATTGGTTAGAAGAGGCAGAAGGTGTAATTGCTGACCGTTATGGAATAACTGGCGATGGATCGGATTTAACCATTGTTTTGGAGAATTCCCATAAACCCTATCGTGCTTCTACCGAATTTGAATTAGGCCCTGATGGAAAAGCCTATAATGAGTCGTTACACATTGCTGTGAATGCCTCCCTTCCGGTTACATTACCAAAGGGAGGAGAAGGTCCCTATTACGATGATCGCGTAATAACCCACGAAATGGTACATGCGATTATGGGGCGAGCGCTCAATCTGAAATCTATGCCAGTTTGGTTTGCAGAAGGTACTGCAGAATTCATCCATGGCGCTGATGAAAGAATCGCGGACGATTTGTCCCATAGCGGTGGTGATATGAGAGGAGCAACGGCCATGCAAAATGCATTAGGTGACGGAACCGATAAGACCTGGGTTAGCGACTCTTTGCATTACTCGTCTGCCACTATGGCTGTACGCTACCTCCATAAACAAATTGAAGCGGCAGGGCATCCTGGTGGCATTAAAGATCTTTTAGGAGATTTAAGAGATAATCCTTCAGAAAATCTTGATCAAGCGTTAAGCCATGTCTCCAATTACGCTAATATCCAGGCATTCATTACTGATTATGTAAAAAACGGTAATGGAAAACAATTTATTCATGATCTTGATATCTCCGGTGAATTTCAGAGTGCAGTAAATGGCGGAGATACAGGAGGAATTGGCGGGTCCTCTGTGGACAATGGTCCTGTGCAAACCAGCGAATCGGTCATTCCAGATATTAATCATCCAACAGATACACCACTTAAACACTTCCATATCATTTGGCCTACACTTGGTACACATGTAGATATTGCGAAATAACTGTAACTAAAATACTGACAGGAGGAAGGCGTATGAAGAAAGGCCGATCATTTTTTCAACACTTTAACCGTTATCAAAATAAAATCAGCTTCATTGCCTTCACCAGCGTCTTTATTTCTTTGTTGCTAATGATTACGGTCTCCTATTCTGGAATCAACGAACTTTACGATAGCACCTCCGACGAAATGGAGCGTGGCCTAACTGCCGTCAACCAAGACCATCTTTCTAACTACATGAATATTTCAGCCGACTATATTGATAGCCGCATGCAAACATTCTTTGCCGAACAGGCAACGTTAGCCGAAATTTATCAAACCATACTGGACCACGATACAGAATTTGCGCCCATCTTACCTCCACAACAAAACACAGCCCTGTTTAGCACTAACCTTTCCTACAATGGCCGCTGGTATCAAAACCCCAAGGACGAAACCTCCTCCGTTCTTGTACCAAGATATCTGCAAGATCACAATCAGCAAATCAAACCGGAAGTACAGACCGTGATCCATAACTCTGCCATGTTCAATTTGCTAATGCCCGCCTTTTACCATCATGGCGCCAACAAATTATGGCTTTATTATGTTGGTCCTAAGGATCAGGAAATTTTGCGCACGGTTCCTTGGAACGATAGCGGCAGTGCCATGGATCAAATTTATCCTGCCTTTACCGATTCCCCCATCTGGGAAGCCTTTAGTCCAGGCTTAGTCAGTTCCTGGGAACATAAAATTAGCGACCCCACCTTTGACAAGAATAAACTGACCGAACTTGCCATCATGAAGCCGCCTTCCCAAGATGGCTTTACTGGCAAGACCATCATAACCCTAAACTACCCCGTCTGGGATCGCTTGCGTAGCCATTTTCTCGGCTCAGTCAGCGTTGATGTGGAGTTAAATGAAATCATTCAATACACCCGTGACCTGAAACTGGCACGTAGCGGTTTTGCCTTTATCAGCCAAAGCAACGGTAATGTATTTGCCTTAAATGCGAATGGCGAAGAAATCTTGGGTTTGAAAAATGCCCAAGATTCTACGGTCCTTCGCAAATCCGGTGCCGAATACAATCCCATGTTACGTTTTTTCAAGGACAGCATCTATGATTCAGTCAGAAAACTCCAGCTAGCTACCACAGCAGATATCAGTCAACAAGAACTTCGCATCAACGGTATCGACTATATCGTCTTGCAAAAAAACTTGAAACCGGTGAAAACCTGGAGCCAAGATAAAGGTCTTCATAAAGACACCTGGGTACTGGGTTTTGTTATCCCCAAACAAGAATTATACGCTACCTTTTACACCGTACAGAAACAAGTTAAAAACTCTGGTAAGCGCATTATTTATAACCAATTCATCATTGTCAGCCTATTTATTGCCTTAGCTGCTGTAGCCATCAATTTTATGGCTAGTCGTATGACCAAGGACTTGACGCAACTGCAGGAAGCGGCCTCTGCCATCGCTAGGGCTGACTATGACATGCCAATTGTCGTTACATCCCAAGATGAAATCGGTAGTTTAGCCGTTACAATTAATCACATGCGAAACCGTATTAAACAATCCTTTGGTGAATTGACTGAAAAAAACGAAATCTTGAATCGTTATGCACTTCGTCTAGCCAAACTTCATGAAATTGACAGTGCGATCCTAACTAAACAACCACTACATACAATCGTTCAGGTGTCCCTCAAGCACTTGGCCACCTTAATCCCATGCCAACGTGCCAGTTGCGCCATTGCTGACCCCAGTAGTACCTCCCTCACTTTGCTTGCCGTCCTTACCGAACGCCCCAGTGCAATCCCTACTGACGATACAGCTCCCCTACTCCCTAACCTACTTAGCGTTATGCAAACAGGCAATGTGCTAATTGTTAATGATTTAAGCAAGTTAGCCGACTTATCTGAAGAGCACCGCCTGCTCCTCAGCGAAGGATTTCATTCCTACCTGCGGGTTCCATTAGTATTAGATGGAACTTTGCTCGGTTGCTTGAATTTTTCTGCTCTCTCCCCCCACGCCTTCAATCAAACCCATTCAGATCTAATCCATGAAGTTGCATCCAGCATCACCATCGCATTGCACCAAACCCGTTTACAAGAAAAAATTAAAACCTATAACGCTGAGTTGGAACGACGCATTCACGAATTAGAAATTAAGAATGCTGAAATGGAACGTTTCACCTATACTGTCTCCCATGACCTTAAAAGCCCTTTGATTACGATCAAAGGTTTTCTGGGCATGTTAACCACCGATGCCAAGGCTGGTAAAGTGGAGCGTATGGAATCTGATATCAAACGAATTACCAATGCTGCCGATAAGATGCAAACTCTGTTAGAAGATTTATTGGAACTTTCTCGTGTCGGACGAGTCAGCACTCCAGCCAGCGTATTCCCCATATCAGAAACAGTCCAGGAAGCCGGGGAACTTTTGTACGGTGGCTTTACTACTAAAAATATTTTTTTTGAAATTGCCAATGACATGCCCTTAGTAAGGGCTGACCGTAGCCGCATTTGTGAAGTATGGCAAAATCTTTTAGAAAATGCCGTAAAATATATGGGCAATCAACCGAGCCCACATATTGTGGCTGGCTGGCTGACCAGTAAAGATGGACCGATTTTCTTTGTAAAAGACAACGGTATTGGTATTGAAAGTGCCTATCAACACAAAATTTTTGACCTATTTGAAAAACTTAATCCCCATTCTGAAGGTACAGGTATCGGCTTAGCCTTAGTCAAGCGGATCATTGAATTACATAACGGAAAAATATGGGTAGAATCCTTGGGAATCGACCAAGGTAGCACATTTTACTTTACTTTACCAACGAAGGAGGACTTAACATGACCCAACAAGGAGAAGCTTTGACCATATTATTGGTAGAAGATAATGATGACCATGCCGAACTGGTGATACGGACCTTTGAAGACCATGTCATTGCCAATCAAATGCTTCGCGTCTGTGATGGCCGAGAAGCATTGGATTATCTATTTCGCTGTGGCAACTATGAATCACCGCTGATCAGTCCACGTCCCAATCTTATTCTTCTGGACCTGCGTCTGCCAAAGGTGGATGGTCTGGAGGTTCTGCAAACCATCAAACAATCTGAGGACCTACGCAGCATTCCAGTCGTGATGTTAACATCATCCGAATCAGAAAAGGACGTGGTCAAGGCCTATGCCAATTATGCTAACAGTTTTTTAGTCAAACCTCTTGATTTTGATAAATTTTCTCAGCTAATGAAGGACTTAGGATATTATTGGTTATGCTGGAATACAAATCCGCAACTACGATAAACTCGCTAACCACGGAAAGGATGCCAATAACATGAATGAGCTAATAAAAATCTTAATCGTCGAAGATGATGATGCCCATGCCCAACTAATTCTACGCAGCTTTGAAGGCCATTCAGATCGTTTTAGCGTGTACTTAACCGAAAACCTAACTTTGGCTAGGCAACAGATTGAAACATTGGCACCGGACTTGATCTTTACCGATTGGATCTTACCCGATGGTGTCGGAATTGACCTAATCCACCGAGATGCTGACGGACAGCCGTTGTGTCCCGCTATCATCATGACTAGCTTTGGTAATGAAGAAAAGGCTGTCGAGGCCATGAAGGCTGGCGCCTTGGATTACATTGTCAAGTCCAGTGAAACTTTTCGCGAAATGCCCCATATTGCTGGTCGCGCGCTACGTGAGTGGCAACACATCCGCCAGCGCCACCTGGCCGAACGCAAACTACAGCAAACACATTTAGAACTAGTCGACGCCTACGAAACCACCTTATTAGGTTGGTGTATGGCCCTTGATCTGCGAGATCATGAAACGACTGGTCATACGCAGCGCGTTGTGGCCCTAAGCCTTTCCTTAGCTAGTATGCTCGATCTGCCGGAAGAGGAACTGGTTCATTTGAAACGCGGTGCTTTACTACATGACATTGGGAAAATGGGCATCCCCGATCAAATCTTACTTAAGCCAGGCCCCTTAACCGATGCTGAATGGGTGATCATGAAAAAACATCCCGTCTATGCCTATGAATGGCTATCAGGCATCAAATATCTTCACCCCGCCTTGACAATTCCTTATTACCATCACGAAAGATGGGATGGTACTGGCTATCCTGTCGGGCTAAAGGGCACTGACATTCCACTTACCGCCCGCATCTTTGCCATTGTGGACGTTTGGGACGCATTAACCTCCAATCGTCCCTACCGCAGCGCTTGGAGTCCTGAGAAAACCTTTGACTATATCCTACGAGGTGAAGGTAGCCATTTCGATCCTCAATTGATTCAACTGTTACGCATCAAAGGGATCGGCATCCTGAGGGATATTAACGGCGGATAATAGAACATTACCAACAAAGCATATAACCAACCCCATTCGTCCTTGATTTTGGCAAATGGGGTTGGTTATATGCTTTGCTGTATTTTAAATTCTATTTGCATCAATAATTGGTTGATAGATATCCAGTTCACAGTAGTTATCCTTCGATAATTTAGTATCAATATATTCAAAGCGGAAGGTATCCGCAAATTTATAACCGGAATTAAAAATCCATTTCGAATACATATGAACCAGTAACCGACCTACTTGCCTGCCATTAATTTCGTCGGGACGAAAGAACCCTACAAAACGAAAAACTACATACTTATGAGCAGGTATTAAGACCCCTTCCATACCTTCCGGTATATGCTTCAAATCATACACTTGAGCGGAGGGCATATAATAAATACAGCCCTTTTCATTATCTCGCCAGTCCGTATAGCCAAAATAAACTTGCGGGTCAACGGGTTCACTAATCCCCTGCTTATGATGATAAAAGAAATCTCTACCATGGAGATTGGCAACTTTATCACCAGACTTACTCATAATTTTATGATTCATGCCCACTAAATAAAATTTCTGTTTAAACATAAATGATGGTTTGTATATCACGGAATTATGAATTGACATGATATCATCAATCTTGATCTTTTCTTGAATAGGGATTGATACCCCTTCTGCCCTAATTTTTAAGGGCGTAAGTCCGAATTTTTTACGAAAAGCTCGAATATATGACTGTTCATAATCAAAACCATAATCCATGGCAACGTCAATGATCCTTCGATTCGTATCTTTCAACTCACTGATACTGGCTGAGAGCTTGCGGGATAGGACATAATCCATTAATGTTTCTCCAGTTAAGGATTTAAACATCCTATGCAAATGATATTTTGACATTCCACAATCCCAAGCTATATCGTCCAATGTGAACTTCTCATAAAGGTTATCCTCAACATAATGAATACATTGTCCAATCGTTTCTTTTAAATCCATTTGGATTACACTCCTAACTCGCAAGCACTCTTTATTTAGTCAGTTCATCATTACGAATACACTTTCAGAACCAATGTTGCATTACAGCCGCCAAAACCAAAAGAATTGGTAAGAGCATGAGTCATGTTTATTTTTCGGCCTTGATTCGCCACATAATCTAAATCACATTCTGGATCTGTATTGTTATAATTAATCGTTGGTGGCAAAAAACCTTCCTGTAAGGCATACGCGCTAATGATTGCTTCAATTCCGCCAGCGGCCCCTAGCAAATGACCCGTCATGGATTTGGTTGAACTTATTGCCAGCTGATAGGCATGGTTACCAAACACAGCTTTTATGGCATCCGTCTCTAATTTATCGTTTAGTGTCGTTGATGTTCCATGAGCATTAATATATTGAATCTCACCAGCATCTACCCCAGCATCCGCCAAGGCAAGCTTCATGCATTGGACGGCCCCTTCTCCACCTGGCGCAGGAGCGGTGATATGATAGGCATCATTAGTACAACCATAGCCCACAACCTCTGCAATAATATTTGCCCCTCGGTTGATGGCATGGTTAAGTTCTTCAAGAATCAATATCCCTGCCCCTTCTCCTATAACAAAGCCATCTCGCTGCGCATCAAATGGCCGACAAGCAGTTTCTGCATCTAAGTTTGTGGTCATCGTCTTATTTGCGCAGAATCCTGCCATAGCCAATCGCGTGATTGGCGCTTCGGCCCCGCCCGCAATCATGACATCGGCGGCATTCCTTTGAATTATTTTATAGGCATCGCCAACTGCGTTTGTGGATGAAGCGCAGGCCGTCACAACACATTCAACAAAGCCTTTAATCCCATATTTAATCGCAATCCTTCCTGCTGCCATATTAGGCAACATCATGGGTATCATGAAAGGACTGACTCGGTTTGCCCCTTTTTGCAATAGCATGTGATGCTGATTTTCTAGGGTTTCTATGCCTCCTATGCCAGAACCGATGATCACGCCAGTTCTTTGTACATTCATTGTATCATCGCCAATCCCTGCGTCTTCCAGTGCCATCTGTGTAGCCGCCACAGCGTATTGGGCAAAGCGATCCATTCTCTTTACTTCTTTTTTTTCAATAAAGTGGCTAGCATCAAAATCTTTTATTTCCGCCCCAACCTGAGTGGGTAAATCTGAGACATCAATGCGCTGAATTTGGCTTATACCAGAAACTCCACTTTTAATTGACTGCCACAGTTTATCCGCCCCCACTCCCAAGGAAGTAACAGCTCCCATTCCTGTTATTACTACACGTTTACTCATCTATAGAGCCCTCCTGTTTTTTATATTATCCCCATTTGAAAAAAACATAATTTAGCGTTGCTTTACTACTGCAATGGTGTAAATCCCATCACCTTAATTACTATAGCATGCATCATATCGTAAAAATGAACAACTATTGCTTTTTAGCAATAAACTTCCAAATTACTTTTATAAGGGAAAGTTACACAACAACATCAGGAATGTAGTAAAAAAATTAAGGCTTTCGCAAGTTCCCTCAGGACGCTAGCAAAAGCCTAACAACTTCTAACTCTTTTAAATTTATCTCCTACTTTTTTGCTAACGCCTCAATCACAAATTGAATATGCTCCTTTAAATCTACACCCAACATATTTGCCCCTTCAGCAATGGTCTCACGATTAACAGCTCTAGCAAAAGATTTATCCTTCAATTTCTTCATTACCGATTTAACTTCCACGTTAGCAATACTTTTGTCTGGACGAACTAACGCACATGCAATTACAAAACCAGTTAGCTCATCTACCGCAAATAGAGTTTTTTACAAAATGCTTCTCTCCAAGGCCCAATCTCTTGCATGAGATTCAATATCGGTAATGAACTGAGTGGTATAGTCATGTGGTCGTAGGATGCTGCCTGCATTACTAGGATGCTCATTAGGGTATTTTTCAAAATCCACATCATGCAATAAGCCAACAGCACCCCAATATTCCACATCTCCATCAAATTTTTCAGCATAGGCACGCATGGCGGTCTCTACTGCCTGACAATGATTTAACAGAACATTTTCTTTAACATGATCCGTTAATATACCCCAAGCTTTTTGTCTAGTTGTATCCATTTTTCATACCCTCCAAAATGTTTTTTATGATTTTAAAATTCACAAATTATAGGAGTTAGCTTTATAACTACTTATAACAGGTTTCAATTAAAGCGATCCTTTTTATTCGGATCGCGTTCCCTCAACAACATATCGTAAATCGGGGTTATTTCGCCAAAGTTTATCTAGCTGTTCTGGACCAAAGTGACGAGTAATCGTCTCGATCATAATATCATGTCGAATAAATTCAGTAGCTACTAATACCAAGGCAGGATCCTGGGTTTTCACAGCCCAAGAATTTGAGTTATCAAGAAAATTGGCAATGATGACTTCCTTCTTATCACGAGCTACTATGGTTAATTTTCCCCCTATACGTTGTTTTACAACCTCAGGTGGCATATAGTCATGATGAAAAGTAACCCCTAACTGACAATCCTCATCACCAAAGACAATCGATAATACTTTTACATCACGTTTTTCAGCCTGTCTTACCTTCCCCATTAGCAAGGATGCTTGGGGATTCCAAACCGAAAGCCACAGCTCCTGCTTTGCTCCATCAATAATACCTAGTAATTCATCCATTACAGGCTCATAGCCGTTAATATGGGAAATTATATTTACATCTCCAATTTGTTCTAATGAGCCTAGTGACTTTTCTAAAAAATCAAAGGTAGTATCAATATTTCTACGCACCCGCTTAAGAAGTTCTTTGGCTGGCACTGGAGAATATTTAAGAGGATCAGAAGGTATTGTATAAACCGCTCCCCGATCAATTAACTTATTAATGACTTCATAAATCATGGAACGCGGAACCCCAGAACGTTTACTAAGCTCATATCCCGTAATAGCCGAATTCTGCAAGAGGGCTATATACGCCTTTGACTCGTATTGAGAAAAGCCAAGTTTCTGTATTTCTGTTAGTATCTTTTCCATCTTATTTCCTTTAGGCGTTATTTATATAACTACTATAATATTTGTTCATAATATTGTCAAGTTTCTTTATGTCATATAAGTCGAGCACGCTAATGAATCAATCATTCGCTAGCGTGCTTTAACTTTGTGTTAGGCTGGATGCGGATAATTGGCATTAACGATTATTTTATTATCCCCCTTTGCCACAGCCCTATGCTGTTATTTATTAAATGTAATCACCGCGCGGAATCTGGCTTTGCCAGTGATCATTCGATCATAGGCCTCATTAATCTGATCCAAACCATAGGTTTCTACTTGCGGAAGAATACCACTAAGGGCGCTAAATGCTAAGGTTTCTTCTGAATCTTTCGCATCTCCGCTGTACCAGCCTTGAATGGAACGTCTGCCAGAAATCAGGTCCATCGGAGAAACTTCAATTGGTTCCCCCGTTGCTGCCACGATTAGCAACTTGCCATTATTAGCAAGACCACCTACCAAAGCCGAGATGGCTTTACTATTAGGGGCAGTAGCAATAATTACCCGCGCTCCACCTAACTTAGCTAGTTCTTCCCCTACATTGGATACCTCAGTATCAATATACACGTGGGCCCCTAGTTTTTTGGCTAATTCTTGCTTGTCTTGACCACGGGAAATGGCCACCGTCTTAAAACCAAGTTCTTTAGCAAACTGCACACCCAAATGGCCTAATCCGCCAAGACCTTGTATTGCCACCACATCCCCTGCTTTTGCGCCACTATTGCGCAGGGCATTATAAGTAGTTAGTCCTGCACAAACTAGCGGTGCTGCCTCAACTGCCGAGAGCTGCTCTGGTATAAGGGCCAGTGCTTCCTGGGGTGCTACCATATATTCAGCGTAACCACCATCATAATTCATACCACAAACTAAGCGGTTTTGGCAATTTACAAAGTCGCCTTCACGACATGCTGTACATTGAAAACAATGCCCACCGTGCCAACCTACCCCAACTCGCTGACCAATTTTCCAAAGGTCTACACCGGCTCCAACTTTATCAATAACCCCAGCGATTTCATGACCGGGAATGCGCGGATATTCAATACCAGGAGCATACCCTTGTTTCACCACTTCATCACCATGGCAAATTCCACAAGCTTGTACTTGAACTCGCACCTGTTCGTAACCAGGTTCAGGGATCTCTCGTTCTACTACTTCAAAATTACCACCTGGGCGGGAAATTTGTGCCGCTCTCATTAAAGACATATTTATTCATCCTTTCGTGACCACTCTTTTATAATTCAGCCAATAAAATTCCCACTCGAACTATCGTGCACGATCTACGTTGCGGGGTTACCCTTATTATACGATTGTCATGTTCACGTCACAAGAAGGCACTTTTTTCTCTGATAGTAACTTATAAGTAACCTGCAATTCGCAATATCCTATCTTTTATTTTCCATACGTTGACGATGAATGTTCCCCCACCCACATAAGGATTCAAAAATAGGTTCCAGTGTATGACCATATTCGGTTAATGAATATTCTACTTTAGGTGGTGTCTCTGGATAGACATGTCGTATAATCAACCCATCCTGCTCTAACTCTCGTAAATGCTGTGACAACATTTTTTGTGAAACATCTGGAATCAACCTGCGCAATTCATTAAAACGGATATGCCCACCGCAAATTTGCCATATCAACAAAACCTTCCACTTCCCACCAATCACCCGAATGGTCGCTGCCACACTTAGATACCCATCATCTTCCTGCTCTGTTAAGCATTCCGCCTCAACATCCTCCTCTTTCAATCAAACCTGCCCCCTTATGCTTTTCACGCTGCTTTTCTTTATTACAATACTATTCGACTCTTCAGACTCTAAAATCCTTTTATCCATATCATTCATTAATAACATCGTCCGAATGAGAGACAAAAGGGTTGTTACCTCATTCCGACTGGAATTGACGATATGGAATTAGCGCGAAGTCTGCCGCAAGACAGGAGTCCAAAAGAAGTACAAGTCTACTACCATCCATTTAAAGCAAAATCTGTTTTTGGTTCCGCCTTAGTATCTTCCCCTGATGGTGGATTTTATATCGAGGCAATGGATTCCTATGGTGGACTCATTGCCTCTACAGCCGATCTGGTAAAGTTTGCGCAGAGGTTTTGGGGACGTGGTTGGCCTCGGTTACCAGGTCAGACACGCACATGGTTTCAATCTGGGATATTTGATGGTACCTATAGTTGCCTCTGGTGGAGGGAGGATGGCATTAATGTTGCAATTCTCTTAAACCAACGAATCGGCAGTGTTGACTATCATCCTGGAATGTCCTGGAATGACATTGATTCCTGTTATGCCCCGCTTAAACCATTAATGGATGAGACTATTAATACCATTACCCTGTGGCGGTAGAAGTTACTCCTTAGTGTATTACATATAGGATTAGACCTCCTATGAGTAACCGTATCACCAGGGCAAAATGACGATAAGATCATAATGCTAAAATAAGGAAAGTTGACGATCCCCATATCCTTGCCGATAACCATGAATAATATCTTCCATTTTATATAATATTCCTCGTCGCTCACATTCACTTTGAAATGCCGCCCATAATACCTTAGCATTAGGTGATGGACACTCATATGCATTGCCAAACTGTTGTATATATTTCTTCTTGAGAGTTGGAAAACGTTCATCAAGCTTTTTATAATACCAATCCCGTTGATTCTGCCTTAATGTTACACCAAATGCTGGATATATAAATTTTGCACCATTTTCATCAGCTAGCTGAATTATTTTACTTATATTTTCTACGCTATCCTCGATGAAGGGCAAAACAGGCATTAGTAATAGGCCTGTAAATAGCCCCTTTTCAGCAAACTGTCGTATCGCGGCAAAACGTTTTGATGAAACCGCAACATTGGATTCTATTTTTGCACAAAGTGCATCATCTGCCGCTGTAATCGTAATCTTTATTAGTACTGGGGAATGGGAGTTGATCCTTTGTAACATATCAATATCTCTGGTAATTAAATCGCTTTTTGTGGCAATGGAAACACCAAAATGATGTTGATTCATAAGTTTTAATGCACCTCTCGTTAACCCGTGCTCTTTTTCAAACGGGTTATAAGGGTCACTCATGGCACCCGTGCCAATAACTCCCTTTCTGGTTTTTGACCTTAGCTCACATGCTATTAAAGACAGGGCATCTTTCTTCACCCGTACTTCATCAAAATCGTCTACATGATAGCACTCGCTGCGACTGTCACAATAGATGCAACCATGACAACACCCCTTATAGATGTTCATTTTATAGTTTTCACCAAACCAAGCACTATCAGCAGTATAGCCCGAAATGATTGTCTTTGCCGGTATCACTTTCATATTACAAGCCCTTTCATTCTCACAGTTCTACATTCTTGCTTCCTAGTATAGCATTTATAACTATTTTTAATTGTTAATTTATTCTTTTGGGGGATAAAATACATAAATAAAAAGTGCAAATAAAATCATACAAATTGCCATCCCACACAGGCCATTCCAGCCAGCTAAGACCCAAATATTAATTCCAATCCATGATCCTAGCGCTCCCCCTGCATAATAACCTAGCATGTAAATCGTATTTAAGCGGTTACGAAATTCCGGCTGTAAATTATAAATTCGAGCCTGATTCAGAGTCATATTCATACGCGCGCCAACATCCAATAAAAATGCACTAATAATTAAACCAGGCAGCCATTGACCCATTCTCCACATTAAAATAAAAGCAATCAACATAATCGCGAGGGCCAATCCACTCCAACGACGTGGATTGTTTTTGTCCGCCAGCTTACCAGTATAGTCAGCGACTAGAGCTCCACCAGCCCCTACTAAGCCAAATAAACCGGCAACTTGGCTACCATAATGATAGGGCGGGGTGCTCAGAAAAAACACCAGAGTTACCCAGAAGGCACTAAAAGCCCCAAACGCCATTCCACCAAACATGGTTGTCTCACGCAATACTGGTTGCGTACGTAACAACCCCCAAAGAGAATGTAGTAGTCGTGCATAGGATATTTTTTCCTTGGGAGCATTATCTGGCGGCAACATTTTTTTCATGACCAATGCCAAAATAAACATCGACACTGCGGCAATCTCATGCATTGTGCGCCAACCATAACTACCACCAATCCAGCCACCAATCGTACGCGCCAATACAATACCAATAAATAATCCTGTTAAAACCTTACCAATAATTTTTCCCCGTTCATTCTCTGGAGCCATTGCTGCTGTATAGGGAATGATTAGCTGTGGAGCAACTGCTGTGATCCCCATTACCAAACCAGCGATGGATAAAATGGTAATGGTTGGGGCAATCGCTATGACGACAAGCGCAAGGCCTACCAAAAGCAATGAACTAATAATAAGTGTACGCCGATTCACTTTATCCCCTAACGGCACGACTAAGAGAAGTCCACTCGTATAACCAATCTGAATTAAGGTAATAAAAAATCCCATTTCCTTCTCTGAAACGGAAAAACTTCTCCCAATATCGGCTAGTAATGGTTGACTGTAATAAAGATTAGCAACCGACAAGCCACAAGCAATAGCAATTACTAAGGTTAACTTGTTAGAAATTCTAACTAACTGATTTGATAATAAGCGATTCATACTGGTACCCCTCTTCTGTAATTTCATTTTTAAAATTTGCGTGTTTATACTGTATAATAGTAATGAAAACGCTACAAGAGAAGGGTACATCCTAGGATTGATACTCCTACCTTCCGAGAAGGAGATTTGTCATGAAAATTTCTGATGAAATACGAAGAAAAGAGTTAGGTGAATTTCTTAAGATAAAACGCGCTAAAATTTTACCTGAACAAGTTGGATTACCCTCTGGACTGCGTCGACGCACCCCTGGCTTGCGCCGCGAAGAAGTTGCCCAATTAGTCGGTGTTAGTGTGGATTGGTACATTTGGTTAGAACAAGGCCGGGATATTCATCCATCATCCCAGGTTCTAGAAGGATTGTCAGAAGTATTGCTTTTAACGGTTAACGAACGTAAGCATCTATTTTTATTGGCGCAACAGCAACTCCCTCTTGAGACAACACCCCAGCAAGGAATGGTTAGCCCTACCCTGCAACAATTCCTTGATCTCCAAGATAGCAGTCCGGCCTATATCACAAATTCAAAATGGGATATTGTGGCTTGGAACCAAGCTGCCTGTGCCGTCTTTGGAAATTATGAAACCATGTCCCCTCTTGATCGCAACACGCTCTGGAGGGCTTTTACCTCTCCATATATGAAGCAGCTATTAGATGATTGGGAAGGACATGCTCGAAAACGCTTGGCGCAATTCCGTGCTGGCTATGGCCGATATAACAATGACCTTTGGTGGATTACTATGATCCACAATCTTGCCCAAATTAGTGATGAATTTACAGCATGGTGGTCACTTCATGATGTACTTGATTCACCCGAAGGCACAAAGTTACTCCATCACCCCACTGTCGGTGAACTGCGCCTTGGACATCTCTCCTTTCAACTATGTGACGCACCTGATCTCATCGCTACGGTGCACATCCCTTGTGATGAGCGCACATCACAAAAAATCAGAGGACTGCTACAATAGTTAGCTCATATAGTAAAAAGAGAATCACTTACTTTGTAATAAATGATTCTTTTTTGACTATATATATCGCACTAAATCTTCTATATGGCAATCGACAAGGATAGACACTAGGGCTCCGCGCAGCCTTAGGCCGGGAGCAAGGGATGCCCTAGCTTCTGTTCCTGGCAGATCAACAATATAGATGTTACTTTCTTAGTGTGTTGTATATATAGTGGTATAAATTTTTTATTTTTTAAAAAGCAGAAAATTTACTATTGATTTTTTTTCCAAAATAGATTATATTAATAACAGAAAGTTATTTCTTGTGAGGAATAATTATTAATTAAAATGGAGTGATTTGATATTATGAAAAAATTTGTTTGCACAATCTGTGGTTATGTTCATGAAGGGGATTCGGCTCCTGAAATCTGTCCTACCTGTAAAGCACCTGCCAATAAATTCATTGCGCAAGTTACTGGTGAATTAAACTGGGCAGACCAACATAGAGTGGGTGTAGCTACTGGTGTAGATGCACAAATCGTTGAAGGTTTAAAAATGAATTTCGTTGGTGAATGTACCGAAGTTGGTATGTATCTAGCTATGAGTCGACAAGCTGATCGCGAAGGTTTCCCTGAAGTAGCGGAAGCTTACAAAAGAATCGCTTGGGAAGAAGCTGAGCACGCTGCGAAATTTGCTGAACTCCTTGGTGAAGTAGTTACCCCTTGTACGAAGAAGAATCTTGAACTAAGAGTAGAAGCTGAATATGGAGCTTGCCAAGGTAAACTGGACCTTGCGAAAAAAGCAAAAGAACTTGGCCTTGATGCGATTCATGATACTGTTCATGAAATGTGCAAAGATGAAGCTCGTCATGGTGCAGCCTTCAAAGGTTTATTAACTAGACACTTCAGTAAATAATACAAAAAAACTGCTGATTATGCGATCAGCAGTTTTTTCTATCTATTTTTATTTCTTTTTAGTTATCTATTATAATTTTACCACTTACATATTGAGGCACAACCGTTAATGTATTGATTTGCATACAATACTCCACATCATCGATACGATTCAGTTCCCGTAATCGTTGGCCATTACGACTGACAATGCCAGTTTCCACTAATGCTCCCTGCCCTGCCGCATACATCAGCATGGCGGCATAGGCAGAATCACTCAATACCATGCCGCAACCTTCACTTAGGATTTGCACCAATAACCCAGCACAAAGGGCATCTTCCAATGAAAATAGCCCATCGGTTCCAGCACATACAATTAAAATATCTTTTCCATACGTAGTTGCCTGCTGACAAACAGCCTTAGCATTCAAAAATGAACCAATCAACGTGAGATAGGCCCCATCTGTAGATTTTATCGCTACCGTTCCATTGGTAGTCGTCATGATAATGTTTTTCCCCTGCACCGTCTCCTGGCAAAATTCAAATGGAGAATTTCCGAGATTGCACCCTTCAATCCGTACTGATTTTCGTTCACCGGCAAATAGAACGGATTCCATTTTTGCACCTATCTTTTGAGCATCCTCAAAAGATAACACCGGCACCATCATGTTGCACCCATTGGACATCGAGGTAACAATGGAAGTCGTTGCCCGAAATATGTCGAGTACAATACAAACCGTATCAGAAAGATCCATGCCTTTCGTTTCTTGTGGTAATAATGCAATATCAATTTTCATAAATTATCATCATTTCCTTTCATTACATGTCATTTTGCTTTCTACGTGTGAAGTCCCTTACTTTATTATAAAAAACTCCAACCAATCAGGCAAATACTAAATCTGTATTCCTTGTATTTATGATATAAATATATCTTTTTTAAATTTGGATGTTTATATTTTTTGATTGCAATTGGGATATTTGTATTTTACACTACTATTGTACTATGCAATTACAGATAATTCCTACCTTTGCAAACAATAAAAAGTATAAAATATTAATTATTATAAGAAAGGTAAGCAATTCTCACTAAAACTTATGGCGAAAAGAGGTATATATTGATGAAAAATCTAATTCTAGGCGGACAAACTCTGATTACTGGTAAGGGATCATTACAAAGCCTTGCGGACATAACGGCAACAAGAGTTTTTATTGTAACTGGTGGCGGTTCCATGGTTGCTAATGGTACCATTGCCCAAATCGAAAGCATCATGCAGAAAAAAAACTGCGAATCTTATCTGTATGCCGGTATTAGTAAAAATCCTGATACGCAGGCAATTACAGATGTACTAGCTCAAATGCGCCAATTTCAACCTGACACCGTAATTGCCGTTGGTGGCGGTTCGCCCCTCGATGCTGCAAAAGTCATGGTGTTGTTATATGATTATCCAGAAATTACTTTTGATACCATTTTAGCAATCCAATTGCCAGAGAAACGACATACACAATTGATTGCCATTCCATCTACCTCGGGAACCGCTAGCGAGGTCACTCGGTCAGCAGTAGTTACTTTTAAAGATAAAAATTTAAAAATCGGATTAAAAAGTGCAGCATTCATTCCTGACTTGGCAATCTTGGACCCTGAAATCACTCTGACCATGCCACCTAATATTGTAGCCGAAACTGGCATGGATGCCATGACCCATGCCGTAGAATGTTATCTAAATAGCAAATTAGATGACTTTACAGAGGTCTTAGCCAAAGGTGCGGTAGCAGGACTATTTGAATATTTACCCTTGTCCTATCATATGAAAACCGTAGAAAGTCGCGAAAAAGTACATAATTACCAATGCATGGCAGGTATCGCTTTTACCAATGTGGGCCTAGGAATGGTGCACGGTATTGCCCATGCCATGGGCGGTAAATTCAATCTAGGTCATGGTCTACTCAACGCCATTGCTTTGCCCTATGTACTTCAGTATAATTCTCAAGATAAAGAAGTCAATCAACGATTAGGAAAATTAGCAGAGGCGATCAACAGTCAGGATTTTATACAATCGATCTGGGAGCTCAATACTAACTTACAGATCCCTAAATCTTTTGGGGACATCGGCATTTCCCCTGAACAATGGACTGATGCCTTTTCCGAGTTAGTAGAAAACTCCCTGCAAGGTTCTACAAAAGTTAACCCCATTCCTATGACCACTGAAAAGATGGCTGATTTACTGACACGTATCTTTGAAGGAAAGTTGTCGTAAGATAGTTCTTCAACTCACAAGACATATGAGTCAAAGAGCCGTCCCCTAAATCATCTCCTTCTCTAATTGCCCCATATGTTTTTTGCAAACATCAGAAACTCCCGGGTAGCATAGGAAATATAACGATTCTTTTTCCATACTAAAGCCAATTGTAAATATAACTGCGGATCTACCAAAGGCCTAGAAATAATAATGTTAGTGTCTAGACTTTTACAAATTTTGCTTGGCAATACTGCGATACCAAGATTGTCTGCCACCATTTGTGTCATCCATTCTCGTTGAGAAGTTTTTAATATAATCTTAGGTTTAGCGCCAGCTTTTCTACAGTTATCAATGATCATATCATGTAACTTATAGTCGTTGTTGAATAAAATTAATTGCTCCCTATCCAGCATTTTATAATCAATACTATCATATTGAGCCAATGGATTGGTTGGATGCATGATAACTTCTAATGGGTCTTGTTCAAACCAAATTTTATCATACAAATCATCACTCTCAGCAGGAGTAAATATACCAAGATCTAATAACCCCTCTTGCACAGCAGCTTCTACCTTCTTGGGTCCAAACTCATAAAGGTTAATCTGGATGTTAGGATATTCTTGTCTAAATGCACTCAACAAGTGAGAAAAAGTTGCAATCGCAGTAATCGGGGGCAAACCGATATAAATTTTCCCTATTTGCATTTTTTGTAATCCCCCTAGCTGGGCGGTTATGTTTTGATAGGATGATACAATTTCTTGCGCTTGTTTTAGAATAACTTCACCTGCATCGGTTAGTGCAACTGATTTGGTATCACGATACAATAACGTTACGCCAAGCTGTCCCTCCAACTCTTTAACGGCCCTACTAATGGATGGCTGAGATATATACAGCATTTCTGCAGCTTTACTAAAATTTTTATGACGTGCGACTTCTATAAAACACTCTAAATTTTTTATATCCAAAACTCTTCCTCCTCGCAAGCAACCTTTGCATAAATCCATTCTATCTGAATTTTGTAAACAAGTAAAATAGAGCCAACATTTTTTAATGCTGACTCTATCTACGATTTAGCCTATTTATGAATGATCTTCATAAAATATTTACAATTACAAAACTTTAATTCATTCCCATCCCAAGCTTCAATGTTGATTGGCAGTACAAGCTTTATAGCTTGCCTCTTTTCTAAGTAACATCGTTGCAAGGATTAAGGCCACAATCAGCGCCATGCCAATTAAAAATACTACACCAGCCCATGCATATAAACTTAAAAATTTTCCGCCAACAGAGCCAAGGACACTAGCACCAATATAATAAAACAATAGATATAACGATGATGCCTGAGCTTTATCTGCAGCAGCACACTTGCCTACCCAACTACTAGCCACAGAATGACTACCAAAGAAACCGAAGGTAAACACTGCGACACCAATAATCTTGATATATAAATTACTATCTAAGGTAATGAGGCACCCTGCTAACATAATTCCCGTGGATAAACATAATACTTTTTGACTGCCAATACGGTCAGCCAATCTACCCATATACGTAGAGCTAAACGTACCTACTAAGTAAACAATAAAGATGCAACCAACAACCGTCTGGCTCAAATTATAAGGTGCTGCCATCAACGAATAACCAATGTAATTATATAAGGTAACAAATGACCCCATAATCAAAAAACCAACGATATTAAGGGATAATAAGGTTGAGTTCTTCAAATTCCTGGCCAAAGCCGGAATCATGTCCGACAGTAACCGTTTTTCTGGTGAAAACCGTCGAGAATCTGGCAAATTAAACCAGAACCAAATACTAACCAGTACACAGATCAAGCCAATTCCCGCCAGTGCAACATGCCAGGAAAATAAATCCGTCAAGGTACTAACAATAATACGGCCAACCAAACCACCAATCGAATTACCACTTACATAAATCCCCATCACCAGGCCAATAACCGCCGGGTCAAATTCTTCATTGATATATGCCATAGCAATAGCCGGATAGCCTGCTAACATAATTCCTTGCAAGGCACGTAAGGCAAGCAGTATCGTAAAATTATTGGTAAAAGCCACAGCTAGGGCTAATAACGCTGATCCTAACAATGAAATAGTCATAATTAATTTTCGTCCCCGTGCATCCGATAGCCAAGACATCATCAACATGAAAGTTGCTAAGCATGCTGTTGTAAGAGAGATTGACAAGCTTGCATAGGCAGGATTCAAATGAAATTCGGCAGAAAAGGTTGGAATCAATGGTTGTGCACAATATAACAAGGCAAACGTCACAAAGCTACCAAAGAATAGCGCCCCGATACCCCGCCAATATCTAGTACTACCTTTTTGTATATAATTCATAATAACATCCATTCCTTTCTGTGAATAAACCGTTTATGAATTCTATACTAAACTCATTTCTTTTATCTGTCCAATGCATGATTTTTATATAATTAATACCCGTACATTATATATTGCAAGAAAAGCAATCAAAAATTCGCTCTCATTGGCCTGCAAAAATCCACTTTGTCAACTGAAGTGAGTCAAAGAACCGTCCCCTGACTCCTTTTAAACTACTTGAATTGACAACTGATGCTTACGAAGCTATGATTTGTACAACGTCAACCGCTAGCAATTATACAAGGGAGAATCTCACAATTTGTATATCCCAGAAAGGTGGTTCAATAGATGGAATGGAATCAACTTGAATATTTTAAAACCGTTGCTCAGTTGCAACATATTACCCACGCTGCCCAGCAGCTATCTATTTCCCAACCAGCCCTTAGTCGTTCCATCGCTAAGCTAGAAGAAGAGCTGGGTTTCCCCCTCTTTGATCGACGAGGCAAAAGCATTTTTCTCAACCGTTATGGTCAAATCTTCTTGCAACATGTACAACGCGCCATGCAAGAAATTGCCGAAGGTCAAAAAGTCATTACCGACCTCCTCCATCCTGACCATGGCAACATTTCTTTATCTTTTTTACACTCACTGGGGCCAAATATGGTGCCAAGTTTAATCAGTAAATTTCTTACCAACAATCCCGATATACAATTTAAGCTATATCAAGGTGCCACTAACTTTCTATTAGCCCAATTAGAGGCCGGTGAAATTGACCTATGCCTTTGCTCGCCAGTAGCAGCAAAAGACACCATTCAATGGGAACCCCTCTTTACGGAAGAACTCTTTGTCATTGTCCCTACAGGACATCGACTTGCTAAGCGTAGTTCGATTGAACTGAGCGAACTTAAGGATGAACCAATCGTCACTTTTAAAAAAGATTATGGACTACGTATTCTAGCTGATGACCTTTTTCGTGAAGCAGGCTTACAGCCCTTTATCACCTTTGAAGGTGACGAGATTATCACTGTCGCTGGCTTAGTAGAAGCCAAACTAGGTGTTGCCTTAATCCCCCATGTATTTGGTTTAGATAAAATCAATATTTGCTTTTTACCAATTTCCAAACCCACCTGTCAACGTATGATCGGAATAGCCTGGACCAAAGGAAAATACCTATCCCCTGCTGCCCAAAAATTTAAAAACTTCGTCATCCATTCTTTTTCCTAGAAAGCGATAGGATTTAGATATTGTAAAGCATATGTAATATAATTTTTTTTCTGGTTATTCTAAGGAAATAGATAAGCATAGAATAAAAATGAGGTGTTGTTATGAGCGAAGATATTAATCAAGACATTTTAGACAAATTAACAAAAGTCTGTCTGTGTAAAGCGATTAATCGAACTTCTATAAAGAAAGCAATTGCCAGTGGCGCTAACACCCTAGAAAAAGTGCAAAAAGCCACTGGAGCTGGTTCAGGTTCCTGCGGTGGCAGAAGATGCACTCCTAAAATACTATCGTTATTAGAAGAACACTCTTTGTGACAACAACATAAGAAAAGACTTGGCTTCGACCAAGTCCGCAGACGAAGGTAGAAGCCTTAGTCGTTCTTACTTGGAATCACGAAATTGTTATACATTCTGATTCCGTAAAAAACACAGCTTCCATAAGTAGAAGCTGTGTTTTTTTATGGTATTTACTTTTTTTCCTCGGTAGTCTGAAATTGATAACGAGGCAAGTATGGTTGGTTCTGGGCTAAAATATCTTTCAAGATTGCCTTCGCGATAGATATAGATGGCACCAGTGGATGGGCTAATAAAGCTTGCAAGGCTAGATCATAGTTCCCGTCTACCGCGGCTGCAATGCCAAGTTGCTCATAGGCTTTGACACTTTGTAGCAACCCACGAATCTTTACGGACACCGGACCTACTGTCAATGGATGGGCACCATTTTTATCAATTATGCAGTTGCGTTCAATTACTGCATCTGGGGGTAAATCACTGATGGTTCCATTATTTCGAACATTAACGACCTGTATATCCTTTTTATCATTATAAATGGAGCTAATTAAGGAACAAGCGGCCTCGGAATAATGAGCGCCACCGCGCCTTTCTAATTCGGCTGGTTTTACAGTTAAATTGGGGTCACTATATAACCGAAATAAGCTTTCTTCCACCTCTTTTACTTGTTCACCCCTTGTACCTTTAGCCCCCACATCCCCTTGTTCGCGGCGTAGCATCTCATCAGGGAAATAATAATATTTGTGGTAGGGGCAAGGGAACATCCCTAGGGATTGAATCAGTTCAGGGTCCCAAGCAAAATCATCAATGTTTTTCATGGTCATAGATTTACCACTCATCAGCCGTTCCATAAACTCTCGTGATACATCCCTTCCATCTACATAGACTTTTGTCCCCCAGACCAAATGATTAAGACCCACAAAATCAATATAAACACGACTGGCTTCTACCTCTAGAATCTGGGCCGCCCCTTTTATCATGCTCAGGGGAACATTACATAAACCAATTGCTTTAATCTTTGTATGTTGCAACACTGCTTCCGTGACCATACCTGCTGGATTTGTGAAATTAATAAGCCAAGCCTCAGGTGCTATTTTTTCCATATTTTTGCAAATATCTAATATTACAGGAATCGTTCGTTGGGCTTTGGCAAAGCCCCCCGCCCCTGTAGTTTCTTGACCAATTACATCATAGGCGAGGGGAATTTTTTCATCCCGAATCCTCGCCTCTAATTGTCCAACCCGGAATTGGGTAACCACAAAATCCGCATCTTTGATAGCATCCTGGCGATTGAGGGTTAAATAAATTTCAATGGGAAGCCCTGATTTTTCTACCATACGTTTTGCTAGATTTCCTACAATCTCAAGTTTTTCTTTACCAGCTTCCACATCCACCAAATGGATTTCAGCTACTGGTAGCTCATCATGTCTTTCAATAAAGCCTTCGATTAATTCTGGCGTATAACTAGATCCGCCACCAATTACAACAATCTTTAAGCTCATGATTATTCCCCCTTGGTCGGCTGCTGTATCATTTTTACCATCTCAATCATTTCTTTAATTAAATCTTTTGTTAATAACGTGTTCATCAAATGATCTTCTGCATGGACCAACAACAAACTTACTTCCTGTTTTTCACCACTAGCTTCCTGTTGAATAATATCACTGTGAATATGGTGGGTTTGCAACAGCGTTTCCTGAGCCTTCTTCATACATTCCTCTGATTTATCAAAATCGCCTTTTTTTGCTGCTTGTAGTGCCTCAAAACATAGGGATCGTGCCTCACCTGCACAACTTATAATGGTACAAATATATTGCTCCGTTTCTAATGTCATCTTAAATCCCCCTTGTATCTCCAACTAATTTCATTGCTAGTTCTAATGTTTTTTTGCCATCGATTCTACCATAATCTTTTGGGGGTATATTAGCATACGGTTTCCCCTTGGCCTCAACAATTTTTTTCACCCATTCTTCCTGATAACGCACTTGTGGTCCTAATAAAAACACATCATAAGCATCCACATGTTGAGGTAAATCATCAATTGGCTCCGCCTTAATGACGAGATTTTCATACCCCATGCTTGCCCCATATTTATCCATTTTACTTACAAGTAAACTAGTAGACATCCCTGCTGAACACATTAATAAAATCTTCAAGACTAACACTCCTTTTTTACATAGCTTTGGTTTGATCAATTGTTACTTCAATTTCATTGGCAAGCTGTGCCCGTTCCGCAGACTTGAAGAAGGGATAATAGATGCATACGCTAATCAGAATGGAAACTGCACCCCAAATAGCCGCCTTAAAATCTCCGCCTGTTACTAAAAATGGCCCAATGACCGGTACCATGGTCCAAGGTACGACTGCAACAGGTCTCGCTAGAATATTTAAATCCATTAAGAAATAGGTTGCTGTACACAATACCATTGGCGTTAAGATAAAAGGGATCATCATCGTAGGGTTGAGTACAATGGGAAAACCAAAAATAACCGGTTCATTAATTTCAAAAATTGCTGATGGCAAAGCCAGTTTCCCCAAGGATTTATAGGCTTTATCTTTGGAGGTAATCATGAGGAGTACTAATGCGATCGTGGCGCCAGTACCACCAATGGCTACGAATAATGTATGAAAACCATAACCTGTAATATAAGGGATGGGTTGATGGGCCATATAGGCAGCCGTATTGGCAGCTAAGTATTGTAAAAATATCGGTTCTGCAATACTTCCCACCACATTGTCGCCATGAATCCCGACTGTCCATAATAGACAAACTAAAAATTCAAAGAACAACATGCCTGGTAATGTATTAAGAGCAAATACGAGCGGACTAAATACAATTGCTAAGAATGCGGTAATATCAAATCCAAGTACTACACGTATAAGCCATACTAACACCACAACGGCCGCTCCTGGTATAAGGGAAGCAAAGGAGTTTAATACTGCGGGGGGAACCCCCTCTGGCAACCTAATGATAATATTTCGCTCTACAAAAAACTTATAGACTTCAATGGATAATAAACTAATCACAATTGCCGTAAATAAACCGGACGAACCAAAATTATCGATTACTAATTTGTATTCAGAATTCACTTGGGTAACCATGAAACCAACCATGGCAATTACGCCACCACTAATGCGATCAAGCGAATATTCTTTGGCCATATTATAGCCAATCCCAATGGAGGTAATTAAAGCTAAAAGACCAAAAGTTACCCCTACTGGGGCTCCTAGTTTTGGGGCAAAATCCCCAAGAAAATCAGACCACCCTTCAAACGGCAAGTTCGAGATAATCAAGAAAAAACTTCCGATGATAATAAATGGAATGGTTACATATAATCCACCACGAATAGCACGCAAGTGCCGCTGATTCCCCATTTTGACCATTGGAGGAACAATATTCTTTTGAAAATACTCCATAAATTTTTCCACAGATAGACCTCCCTCTAAAAATATTTATATATTGCATTAAATATTTTGCATTCAAGTATTTAATGCATCCCATATGCTTTATTAACTTGCAATTATTGTGCCATTCTATTGGGGGAAAAGAGAAAAGCCCTGTCAATGAGGGCTTGCAAGAATATTAGAGTACCCTTTTACACTATGTGTATCTATGTGTATCATTAAATTTTATATCTTATACACATTTCACCTTTTATAACAAATAAATAATCTTCGCAATGGGAATACATTCGGCTATGGAAAATTCAATTTGAAAGGCCTTTTCCATGGATTTCAGTTGTTCTTTTACGAAATATACTTTTTTTCCATACTCCGCCATTACCGCTTCTTGATCTTCCATGTGTATTAATTCTTGCCCCTGAGATACACGTTGAATCACATGAGCAATATGTAATAATAACCCCACTAGAATATTTTCATTCCACTGCACATTTTTTTCCATTACCCTAAAATAAAAGCCTTTAAATTGTTCACAGAATTTAATGGCGTCGACTGTTAATTCGCTCGTAATCACATCTTTCATGTTATTGATAATTTTAATCATATCCAGCTGTTGATTAATTTGTGATAGACCATTGGTCTTAAAGATCTCTGATATGGGTATATACAAGATTGTTTTATCTTCAGGCTCCATAGCGCCAATGATTGCCATTATATTTTTCTGATACTTAATATTTTGAATACTGTTGTTAAATTTCACTTTACTAGCTATTTCAATGGGCAAAATACCAATATCCCGGTGCCTGTTCTCTAATTGTTCTTCGATAATCGATTTTAATTTAATTGCGGTGCCATGACCAGTAATACAGGCTGTGACAATCACATTATTTGTTATACCCCCACCCAAGCTAAAATTATCCCGGTAAAATCTCCCCACAATGGAATTCTGTTTGTTGCATGATCCATGAATTTCGGCCAGAGATGCATGCAGCAGTGCTTTTCGCGTGGCTTCAATGACAGTGGAGGTAGAAATCATTTCCACTGTTTTTACAGGAATTTGAGTTCGTTCATAAATAATGTCGCCCAGCAGTGCTAGGGAGCCCATATCCACCAGTAATAAAATACCCTTTCCCTGATCCATCGTCTGGGCTAACTGAATTAAATTTTCTAAGGCAATCTCAACTTTCTGATCTAAGGGCATATTGTAACCAACTGCATAATTTTCTCCCAATAGTCGATTCGCAACATCAGCAATGGAGGTCGCTGTTGATTCACCATGCATGGCCACTAGAATTCCAACTTTACTAGCATCTTCCACCACTTCCTTATCTAAACACAGGAACATGGTAATGTAGCCAACCTCATCTGCAGAAAGATGAATTCCTAGCTCCCTCTCCACTGTATTCCCCAAAGAACAGGCTACCGTAAATTCCTCTGGATAAGACTTCTTAATATCAACCAGTTGATGATTGATAATTGCATTTCCGTTGCAGATGCGTTCCACCGAGCGCGCCATATGCATCGATAATCCGTATAAAATTTTAGAATCAAACTTCTTTATTAATTTATTCTCCGCATACTGCAAAAAATCACCCACAATGGTGACAAGCTTTTTATCCACCACCTTATAGAGGTCTTCTAAATCTTGTTTATCCATTGTTAATATATATTTTTTAAAATGCCGATCTAACTCTAGGCTCATAATTAGACCAATATCCTTGGCATTAATCCCCTTCGCTTCTAAACTTCGCTGCTTTTCTTCTAACGCTTCATAGAGATTAAACATTTGTGATTTTTCGTATTTTTCTTCATTACTCGCATCCACAAAAAACTTAACGGCCTCTTTCGTAATCAATTTATCAATTTCTGCTTTGTATTCTTTGACTTTAAATAAACCTTTTAGCACATGTTGAGGCAAATATTCGCTATAAATGCAAATATTATCCCTCTTTTTTGCCCGATTTTCTAAAAATCCTTTTGCGCAACATAGTTTTACATCACTTTCCAATTGTCCAATATTGTTAGCACACTCATATAACAACAATGCTTTCATACATTGAGCGGCAACAATTAAGTCTTCTTTAATACAAAAGGCTTCTTTTTTAAAACAGTATTTTATCAATTCATAACGTTCTTTCATACTTCTTTCTTTTAAGGCTGGGATTTTAATCACCATGGGAATTCGGCGGGTAAAGGTGGTAAGTAATGCAGATTCAATATTTTCTGTAGTAGCACAAATAATGAGAATTTCCGCCTTATACTCCAAGTGAGGTTCACCAAGTTTACGATAACTGCCTTTATCAATCAGATAAAATAACATTTCTTGTCCTTCAGGTGGCAGACGATGGACTTCATCTAAAAAAAGTATGCCAGTATCAGCTTTTTCTACAATGCCGGCTCGATCTTTATCCGCTCCAGTATACGCACCTTTTTTCACCCCAAATAATTGGGCCATCAATAATCCTGGATTGTTGGCATAATCCGCACAATTAAACACAATAAAAGGAGCATCTTCTTTTATCCTACGAATTTCTTGAGCATAAGCATACATCTTTTCCGCAAATAAAGATTTTCCTGTACCAGTTTCACCACAAATCAGGGTATGTAGCCCCTTAGTAGGGTATATAATCGCAGCCTTGGCCTGTTCAATGGCATATTTCAAACTACAATCCGCACCAATAATACTACTGAAAACATCTTGCTCCTCTTTGCGACTGGCATACTCTGTGATGTCCATTTCTTTTATACAATATAATACTGGCTTGCCAGCTATTTTATTAATTCTACCTGCTTTGAAAAGTACATTTAAATCACTAGATACATTGCTACGCTGCAGGTTTAGTATCTGCCCAATCTCTGTTGCCGCTACGCCACCAACCTTGCCCGTTTCTTGGTATTGTTTGGTACATAGCTTTAGTAAACATTGATAGAGACTATCAATTCTTTTCATGACAAAACCACCCCTTACCATAAATGACTACCTCCCCATCATAGCATGTCATGTATGGTTTTTCCATTTTTTGTCTTTTTCTCCTGATAACACCGATAAAAAAAAAGATGACTCCTGTTCATTACAGAAATCACCTTCGTAATATTGCGTAGATCTTTTTATATCATTTAGCTTATTTAAGTCCAGCACGACGGATAATTTCGATTACCGTTTCCGTGGACTTTAATAATGATGTTACTGGCAAAAATTCATATTTACCATGGAAATTATGTCCACCTGTAAACAAATTAGGGCAAGGCAAACCCATGAATGACAAACGGGCACCGTCTGTACCACCACGGATCGGTTTCAGCTTAGGCTTCACCCCAACAGCTTCCATGGATTCCCGTGCTAAATCAATAATATGCATGACGGGCTCAATCTTTTCCCGCATATTGTAATACGAGTCTTTAATGTCAATTTGAATGGTTCCTACACCATATTTAGCATTAAAGGTATCTGCCATCACTTGCAGGAATGCTTTGCGTTTTTCAAAAGAATCTCGGTCATGATCACGCACCAGCAGACTAACTACTGCCGCGTCTACGCTGCCCTTTAACGTATGTACGTGAAAAAATCCTTCATACCCCTCTGTATACTCAGGACGCTGACCAGCAGGTAACATTTGTTGCCACTCAGCAGCAATACTCAGCGCATTAATCATCTTACCTTTTGCTGTGCCTGGATGAACAATTCTGCCTTGAATATGTACTGTAACGCTAGCAGCATTGAAATTTTCATATTCAAGTTCCCCTATTTCTCCCCCATCCACCGTATAGGCAAATTCAGCACCAAAGGCTGGTACATCAAAGCGATCAGCACCACGTCCAATTTCCTCATCTGGTGTAAAACCAATCCGCACCTTGCCGTGCTGAATTTCTGGATGGCTCAATAAATACTCCACTGCGCTGACAATTGCACACATGCCAGCCTTATCATCAGCGCCTAATAATGTCATACCATCAGTAACCAATAGATCCTGTCCCATATATGCAGTTAATTCTGGAAATTCTGTCGGCGATAATAGAATTGACTTTTCCTGATTAAGCACAATGTCTTTTCCATCATACTCTTTCACTAAACGAGGATTAACCGGCGTACCAGCCATATCAGGACTAGTATCTAAATGAGCAATAAATCCAATCACAGCTCCCTGTGGGCAACCATTCGCCGGCAACGTAGCTGTCACATAGCCATTGTCATCCACTGCGATCTCCTGCAAACCAATCTTCCCTAACTCTTCTACCACATACTGAGCCAAGACTTTCTGACCTGCTGTACTCGGACACTGACTATTTTCCTCATTGGACTGGGTATCAAAGGTCGCATAACGCACAAAACGTTCCATTATCATTCCTTTATTCAATTCCATGCTAATTCCTCTCCCTTTCATCCTGAAAATTATGCCTGTATAAATTATACAACAAATTCTTCACTTGCGTATAGAGTAATATATATATATATTACTATTTATTTCCATATATTAATTAACATCTCTTATTCATCAAATTCTTAATAAAAATAAAAAAAATACTTATATGGTAAATTTTTCACTCTATAATCTATATTTTTTTTCCAATATATTGTATACTACATATAATATCCTACATGAAATACTTTTGTACTAATTAAATATAGAACGCACTAGAGAATGTATTGAAATGAGCGTTGGTATTATTAGGGATTTTTTCCCTATTATTTTCTTTGTTCTTTTAATAATACCAGCGTTCTATTCCACAGTCGATTGTGCGTTTTTTTCTATTTCACTACATCATATATTTAAGGAGGTTTTTTAAATTGAGTGGCTTTCAAAACCAGGAAATATCACAGGTCATTGATATTAACCGAAAAAAATGTAAGGGTTGTGATTCTTGCAAGGCCTTTTGCCCTGCCAATGCGATTGATGGTAAATATGGAACGGTGCATCGCATTGACCCGCAAAAGTGTGTATTTTGTGGACAATGTTTGGTAAACTGTCCCTTTGGCGCACCAACTGATATCATTGATCCTGTTGACCAGATCATCGAAAAATTAAAAAATAAGCAACTTACAGTCGTAGCTGCGATTGCCCCTGCCGTACGAGTTGCTATTGGTGAAGAATTTGGTATGGAACCAGGAAGTTTGGTCACAGAAAAATTGTATGGTGCTATGAAAGAGGCTGGTTTTAAAGTCTTTGATATTAATTTTGCCGCCGATCAGACCATTATGGAAGAGGGCAGTGAATTATTAGCTAAAATTCGTCATTATGCACTGGGAGAACCAGCAGAGCATCCTCTTGGACCATTGCCACAGTTTACGTCCTGTTGTCCAGCCTGGGTACGGTATGTGGAACTTAATTATCCACAAATCATCCCTAACCTATCTTCCGCCAAATCACCAATGATGATGGCTGGCAGCTTGGCTAAAACCTATGGTGCAAAAGAAATCTGGAATGTGAAACCTGAGAATATGTATGTAGTTGGTGTTATGCCCTGCACGGCAAAAAAATTTGAATGCTCAAGACCAGAGTTTGATAGTGCTGGCACCTACTGGGAAAAGCAAGGATATACTGGTAAGTATCCCGATGTAGATAGTAACTTGACCACACGAGATTTAGCCCGTCTATTTAAGAAATTGGATATTAATTTTAATATGGTGTATGACTATCAAGATTCCGACAATCCATTGGCCCAGTATAGTGGCGCAGGTACTATTTTTGCTAATACCGGAGGCGTAATGGAAGCAGCTCTTCGAACTGCCTATTTCATCATTACGGGTACCGAATTAGATAACTTGAATTTTACACCCGTGCGTGGTTTACAAGGAATTAAAGAAGCTGATGTAACGATGACGGATAAGGTAACAGGTAAGACAGTAACCCTTAAAGTTGCCGTAGCACATGGTATTAAAGAAAATGCGGTACCACTCATTGAGCAGGTTATTGCGGGAACTTCACCATACCACTTTATAGAGGTCATGAACTGTCCTGGCGGATGTGTTAATGGCGGCGGTCAACCCATTAATGCCATGGGGACTTCATGGGTTGATAAATGGAAGGCAATCTTGCCCTGGAATTAATAAGAGGAGGTACTCATTAAATGGCAAGTTATGATTATGTAGAAAAAGCGATCAAAGTATCTAGGCGAGAGTTTTTACAAGTGGTTGGCGTAGCAGGAGCCGTACTTTGGACTGGCGCCTATGTGGCTACTGATCTAGTGCAAGATCGTACTAAATATATTAAATTGCGAGCCAAAGGTATTTATCAAGATGATGTAAAGGCTAAAGTGCGGCAGAGTCACAACAATGTAGCGTTAAATAAAATGTATCAAACCTTTGCCCAAAAGCCATTAAGCCCACTCTCTGAAGAATTATTTCATACTCGTTATGTAGATAGAACAAAATTAGGTTAACAAATAAAAGGAGGTTTTCTTATGAACAATCAAGGTGAGCAAAGAGTGTTAAAACATCGTTTGTCTTCTCGTTTGTTTCATTGGGGATTAGTTTTAGGATTTTTACCTGCTGCCATTACTGGTTTTATTATTTGGTTAAAACCAGGTAGTGAGGATTTTGTCAATTTGGCAATGCGCGCTCATATCGCTAGCGCTACGCTCTTGACCATTGCTGTTATTATCTATAGTATTACTACGATGGATCGAGTGGTCGCTTTTATCAGGCAAATTTCCGAATGGACGCAACATGATCTAAAATGGATGATGGTCGGCGGTGGTTATGCCCATAAAATAATTTTGAAGAAAGAAATCCCTGTGCCCCCTATGGATAAATTAAATTCAGGGCAAAAAAGTATGGGGATTTTTATGTTTCACGGCGGAATTTTCTTACTGTTTAGTGGTTGGATTTTATATGCCTTTATTATGGTGGTACCAAAGACATTTGTTTATTGGATTGACTTTGGACATTTATGGATTGGTTTATTCTTAGGAGTATGTACTTTTGCCCATATTGGTCTCGGTATTTATAATTGGGCTGATTTTAAAGCCATGTTCGGTGATGGTACAATGACCTTAGTAGAAGCCACTCACCATAATCCACTGTGGGTAGAACACAAAATTGAACCCACTAAAAAAACTACAGAAACCATCATTGCGAATTAACTTTACAGTCTGACTATTGTCAGACTGTTTTTTTGTAGTCAATCTATTTACTACGCATATTTTGTTTACACATAGCTTTAATAATGGGAAATATGCGTAGATGTATTTCAAATTTTATACATATCAATTAGAAGAATATACATATACTTTTTTGTTTTTTTGTATTGATAAAATTCAATTATAATGATAGCATAAGTAGGTAAGTAACTAAAAGCATATCATTATACAATCTATCCATTCGCTTTTTGAATGGTTTGCCCTTTATCCTTACATCATATAAGAATAAGGAGGTTATTGTTACCGTCGCCTACTGGCTAGATCAACACTCACACTTACCCATCGTACGGTGGGTATGGAAATAAGTGCCCGCAAAAAAAGGCTTCTTTTCTGGCGTCATAATTACCGTCAGTGGCCACTTACACTCTCCAGTCATGGCAAGGCACACCGACATATAGGTCCGATCTACATCTGGCCTCTCTGCTTTATCTACCTTAATAGCAATAAAGTGTTCATTTAATAACGCGGCTATTTCTTGGTCTTCAAAACATTCCCTTTCCCTTTCATGGCACCAATGACAAGTAGAATAGCCGATACTTAAAAAAATAGGCTTAGCTTCTTCTTTTGCCTTAGCGAAAGCTTCTTCACCCCATGGATGCCAATCAACCGGATTATATGCATATTGAAGTAAATAAGGGCTTGTTTCATTTAACAAATGATTTGCTCTAAGCTGATCCATATTCATGCAAGAACCTCCTTATTTATTTTGGTTAGTATAACCCAAAACGTAATCAGCATATTCTCGATTATCATTTTTATCTTTTCCTAAAGCAAGTATTTATCGCTTATGAAGGGGATAAAATATCAAGCAAGGATGTGATACCCATGGAAAATAAACTTAATAAATATCACTCAAAGGATGAAGTGTCTTTCGAAAGACAAGGATTCTTGACTAATACTTTCATGAAGGGAACTATTCTTAGTTGCAAGTATGTTTATTATAGATGGGTCTACCTGGTAGAATGTTCTGGTGACAAAAAATTACTCACCCTTCCTGAAGATCAAATTTGGCCATTAGATAAAACATAAAGAAAAAGAGTTACCAATTATTGGTAACTCTTTTTCTTTATGTTTTATTAGGAAGCCCGCTTTTTTCCTTTTAAGTATCCATAAATAGTATTCATTTTAAGTTTTTTAGATCTTTGTGTTATGTCCTTACCTACTGAGATCAATATTCCTAAAAAGATAATAACAATACCACTCCATTGTAACCAGTTAGTTTGTTCCTTCAGTAAGTAAGATGAAAAAACAATAACAACCGGAAATTCAGTAGCCCCCAGAATGGTTGCCATGCCAGTTCCAATACGGGGAACACCTTTCGCAAATAAATAGGCAGGTAATATTGCACCAAAAACGGCCATAAATCCACCCCAAAACCATAAGCCTCTTTGCAATGAATGATCCACTAAAAAATGAGGTGGGAATACAATTGCAGTTAAAATCAATGCACCCGTCACCATCCAGGCATTCCGTATTAAGGTTGGAACCTGTGTGGCAACATGTCCACTAAAATTTACAAATAAAGCATAACAAACAGCTGCGAGTAATGCCAAACAAACACCAACACCACTAATCACCGTAGTAGTATCACCATGTCCCGAACTAGCAGCTAATGCAGTTCCCGCTAAAATGAAGGCCACGGCAATCCATTGATTTTTCGTTGGCTTCTTTTTACTATAAACCCAATCAATCATAATTCCAATCCAAGTAAATTGAAATAGCAACACTACGGCAAAAGACGCTGACAGAGTTTGTAGGGACAGATAGTAAAATACGCCTGTCAATGCCGTACAGGAACCGCCTAAAACGAGAGCCCCAATTGTCTTGATGGGTAAACTAAACATTTTTTTCCACTGAGGACAACAGCATAACCAAAATACAATCCAGGCAAATAAATTTTGACTACCTACAATATCAGCCGTGGAAAACCCATCAACATATGCCAATTTAGTCATGGTAGATAACATCCCAAAACATGCCGAACCAAAGAAAACGAAACTACTTGCTAATAATTTGTTCATTAAACCTTCTCCTTTTTTTCAAAAAAAAAACGAGTCCTCAGCTATTGCTGAAGACCCATACGTTGTAGTGTTATTCCTATCACTCAACCCATTGTTGATCTAAGTTGTACATAAAATGCACAATAGAACGTATTTTACTACATATTTTCATCTTTGTCAATATTATATTCTAATTAGCTTCACTTTTCTTAGTTATTTCACCCCATAATGACCACCAATATTTTTCCCCAGCTTTTACGGGAAAAAAGGTTGATTTCATCTGCTAATCGCGGTATTATATAAACAAAGTTAGCACTCTTAGAACGAGAGTGCTAACAATATGATTTTACATCATACTTAATTTTTAAACAAAAAGGAGACTCTACCTATGACACAAGGCACTAATAAAGAAACACGTGAGTTTCAGGCAGAAACCAAACAGCTATTAGATTTGATGATTCACTCCATTTACACTAACAAGGAGATTTTTCTAAGAGAGTTAATTTCTAACGCCTCTGATGCCATCGATAAGATTCGTTTTGAATCGTTGACCAATCAGGATTTGCTTGAAGGGGACTCCAATTTTGAAATTTTTCTTGTTCCCGATGAAACCACTCATACCCTAACCATCTCTGATAACGGCATCGGCATGACTTATGACGAAGTCGTTGAAAATATTGGTACCATTGCAAAATCAGGAACGAAAAGCTTCCTGGAAAAATTGAAGGAAAATCAAACAACTAGTGACGATGAACTAATCGGGCAATTTGGGGTAGGCTTTTATTCCGCCTTCATGATTTCCGATAGAGTGACCTTGATTACTCGCGCCCCTGGTCAAGAAAAAGGTGTAAAATGGGAATCTGCAGGTGATGGAACCTATACCATCGAAGAGTGTGAAAAAGAAAAACGTGGTACTACGATTATTATCAATCTCAGTGAAGATTTCCATACTGCCAGTCGCCCTGAAGAAAACTTCTTAGAGCGCTACACCATTCAAAATCTTATCAAAAAATACTCTGACTACATCCGTTACCCAATTAAAATGAATTTTATCAAAACAGAAAAACCTCTTGATGCCGAAGGAGAAGAAATCAAAGATGCGCCTGCTACCGAAACTATAGAAGTTCGCACTTTAAACTCCATGACACCACTGTGGACCAAGAATAAAAATGATATCACTTCTGAAGAATATCACTCCTTCTATAAAGATATCTTTCATGACTGGGAAGAACCATTAGAACTTATTCATGCGAAAGCTGAGGGTACTGTAGAATACACCACCCTATTATTCATTCCTTCCCGCGCTCCATTTGATTTTTATAGTCAAAAATCAACTTCTGGCATCAGACTCTACTCCAAACATGTCTTCATTATGGACAACTGCCAGGATCTACTCCCTGAATATCTTCGATTTGTACGTGGGCTTGTAGATTCCCCAGACTTCTCCCTTAATATCTCCCGGGAAATTCTGCAACACAGCAAACAGCTAAAACTCATTGGCAAGAACCTGGAAAAGAGCGTTTTAAAAACCTTAGAAAACTTGCTCAGCAAAGATCGTCCAAAATACGAAAAGTTCTGGAAAGAATTTGGCCGCGCCCTCAAAATTGGTGCTTACACCGATTCCCAAAGCCGCGACAAGTTAAAAGACTTATTGCTCTTTGCATCCTCCCAGACAACAGATACATTAACAACCCTTGCCGATTACACAACACGGATGCCAGAAAATCAAAAAGTCATCTACTACGCTACTGGCAAA
>Ga0224527_1000116_pt1 | contig 59372 bp, 48 predicted proteins | sample CBST0metaG_FD_179882 | JGI IMG/M metagenome (GOLD analysis project Ga0224527, IMG submission 179882) | Peat soil microbial communities from Stordalen Mire, Sweden - C.B.S.T0 | ecosystem: Environmental > Terrestrial > Soil > Wetlands > Peat | place: Sweden: Norrbotten County, Stordalen Mire...
TGCAGTAATCCCAATCGGGTGGTGATTTGTGACTGTTGCGCGGCATAGAGCGAACGCTGGGCCACTAGGACATTCAAATAATTATCAACCCCCTGGCGAAAACGCATATCCGACGCATCATAGTTGCGCTGATTGGCGGCAGTATCCAAAGCGCGGGAAGTCAACTCGTCCTGATATGTCGCCTGGCCGGCCAGAGCGTCGGAGACCTCTTTGAACGCCGTTTGAATGGTTTTTTCATAGTTTGCCACCTCGATTTTCTGCTCGGTTTTCGCGATAGCCAAATTGGCCTGATTGACGCCGCCGTCAAAAATCGGCAGGCTGACGGAAGGTACAAACGACCAGGCCGCGGTACCGCCTTTCAGTAGACTGTCAAGGCTGCTGCTGCTGGAGCCGCCTGCCGTCGTCAAGCTGATGGTGGGAAAGAACGCCGCCCGCGCCGCGCCGATATTGGCATTCGCCCCTTTCAGGGTATGCTCGGCGGCAATGATATCCGGCCGCCTCGTCAACAGATCGGAGGGTAAACCGGCCGGCGTCGGCGGGAAATGCCAATCCTTATTCAATTGGGCCTGTTCAACCAGTCCGGCCGGCAGTTCAGTGCCGACCAGCAAGCGTAGCGCATCAACATCCTGCCGTACCTGGCGGGTGTATTGCGCCACATCGGCCTGGGCGCTGCGCACCGTGGTTTCGGCCTGCGCCAAATCCTGTGTGGTGCTCACTCCGGCGTCATAGCCGCGTTTGGTTAGATCATAAGAATGCTGCTGGCTGTCGGCGGTATGTTGCGCCAGCGTCAGTAATTCCTTGTCCGAACATAACGTCAAATAGCCGGTCGCCACTTCGGCAATCAGGCTGATTTGCGTCGCCTGCCGGGTCGCTTCGCTGGACAGATAACTTTCCAGCCCCACGTCGCGCAAACTGCGCAAGCGGCCAAAAAAATCCATTTCCCAGGACGTAATGCCCAGATTGGCATCGTATTGATGATAAGTCACCGGCCCGGTGCTCTGGGTGGAGTAGAGATTACCGGGCAGGTGTTCGGACGTTTGGCTGGCGGTGGCATCCACCGTGGGCATTAAGGCGGCGCGATCGATGTGAAACTGCGCCCGGGCGGTCTCGACGTTAAGCGCCGCCACGCGCAAATCCCGATTATTGGCTAACGCCAGTCCAATCAGCTGGTTCATGGCAGGATCGGTGAAAAATGTTTTCCAACCGATATCCGCCCCGTTTGCCGCAGTCAAACCTGCTACGTCCCATTTAGCGGCCACCGGCATAGCTGGCCGGTGGTACGTGGGCTGTAGCGTACAACCTGCCAGGGCCAGGGTGATGATAGCCGGCAAAATAGCCAGAACCTGATAGTGCTTATTCATGATTTGCCACCCCGGGCTGCGATTTGCTGATTTTGCTACGCGTGAAAAGATTCACTATCACAACGAAGAACATCGGTACAAAGAAGATGGCCAGAAAAGTGGCGGTCAACATGCCGCCCACCACAGCGGTACCAATGGAGTGCTGGCTACCCGAACCGGCGCCATGGGAGATGGTTAATGGCAAGACGCCCAGCATAAAGGCCATGGAGGTCATGATGATCGGACGGATACGCAGCTTGGCGGCTTCAATGGCGGCCTCGATAATGTTTTTACCGCCTTTTTCGTGCAGATCCTTGGCAAATTCCACAATCAAAATAGCGTTTTTCGCCGCCAGGCCAACCGTGGTCAACAACCCGACCTGGAAAAAAACATCATTTTCCAAACCGCGCATCAACACCGCGCCGATGGTGCCCAAAACCCCCAGCGGCACCACCAGCAATACCGAAAAAGGAATTGACCAGCTTTCGTATAGCGCAGCAAGGCAAAGGAAGACCACCAATACCGAAAGGGAATACAACGCCGGCGTTTGCGAACCGGACAATTGCTCTTCATAAGACAGCCCGTGCCATTGGATGTTAAACCCCTTGGGCAATTTAGCCGCGATCTCTTTTACCGCTGTCACCGCATCACCCGAGCTTAACCCATTGGCCGGCGACCCCATGAGTTCTACCGCCGAGACGCCATTAAACCGCTCGTAACGTGGCGAACCGTAAATCCATTTACCACTGCCGAAAGCCGAGAACGGCACCATCTGCCCGTTGCTATTGCGGAAATACCATTTATTCAGATCTTCCGGCGTGACACGTGCCGAGGCGCGACCCTGGATATATACCTGTTTTACCCGATCCTCATAGGTGAACTGGTCAACATAGGTCGAGCCCCAGGCGGCGGACAGTGTATCGTTGATATCTTCCAGACTTAAACCCAGCGCACGGGCACGCTCATCATCAATGATCAATTGGTATTCCGGCTCGTCTTCCATGCCGTTGGGACGCACCGCCGTCAGACGTTTATCCTGGGCCGCCTGTTGTAGAAACTGATTACGAGCCGCCATCAGCGCGGCATGGCCCTGCCCGTTGGTATCCTGCAAATAAAAGTCAAAACCAGTGGCGTTCCCCAACTCCATCACCGCCGGGGGGATCAATGCAAAAGCTTTACCATCTTTAAACGTCGCGAAATGTTGCATAGCGCGAGCGGCGAGCGCCTGTACCGATTGATTAGCGCCGCGGCGCAGGCTCCAGTCTTTCAGTTTTACAAAGGCCATGGCGCTATTTTGGCCGCGACCGGAGAAGCTGAAACCATTAGCGGCAAACACCGAGTCCACCGTATCCTTTTCGTTATGCAGCAGGTAGGTTTCCATACCCATTAACACCTGTTGTGTGCGTGCCGCCGAAGCATTGGCCGGTAGAGTGACCTGCATCATCATCACACCCTGATCTTCATCCGGTAGAAAGGAGCCGGGCACGCGGGTAAACAAGTAACCCGTCGCCAGGACGATAACCAGGTAGATCAGCATAAAAATCTTACGCCGCGAGATAACACCGCCGACATAACGCGTGTAATGCAGGGTTCCTGAATCGAATTTATGGTTAAACCATCCGGAAAAACCTCGCTGTGATCGTTCGCCCGCTGATGATTTGAGCAGGGTGGCGCAGAGGGCCGGCGTGAAAATCAGCGCCATCAGCACGGACAACGCCATCGCCGAAACGATAGTAATGGAAAACTGACGGTAAATAATCCCGGTAGAGCCGCTGAAAAAAGCCATTGGCACTAACACTGCGGCCAGCACCAGGGCGATACCGAACAATGCACCCTGGATTTGCGCCATGGATTTAACCGTTGCCGCCTTCGGATCGAGTTTTTCCTCACTCATGACCCGCTCGACATTTTCCACCACGACAATGGCGTCATCCACCAGTAGGCCGATGGCCAGCACCATACCGAACATGGTTAGGGTATTGATGGAGTAACCGAACGCCGCCAAGATGCCGAAGGTTCCCAGCAGCACCACCGGCACCACCAGGGTGGTCACCAGCGTCGCTCGCAGGTTTTGCAAAAACAGCAGCATCACGCAGAACACCAGCGCGATAGCCTCGAACAAGGTTTTCACCACCTCTTCAATGGAGGCGCTGACTACCGGCGAGGTTTCATAAGGGTATTCAACCCTCACCCCTTGCGGCAAAGCCGACTGCAGATTGGCAATGGTCGCCTTAACCGCCTTGGCGGTATCAATCACATTGGCGCCGCTAGCCAGCCGCAGGGCCATACCGGAGGAAGATTTACCGTTAAACGTCGATGAGATACTGTAATCCTCCGGCCCCAAGTCAATATTAGCCACATCGCGTAAACGCACCTGGGAGCCGTCGGTATTCACCTTCAATAAAATACGTTCAAACTGATCCACGCTGTCCAGGCGGGTTTTACCAATAATGGTGGCGCTGATTTTGGCATCTTTTATTGATGGCAGACCACCTAGTTTGCCGGAAGAAACCTGAACATTTTGTTGAGTGATTGCAGTCGTGATATCACTTGGAATCAGGCCATATTTATACAGCTTGGCGGGGTCGAGCCAGATACGCATCGCATACTCGGAACCCATCACCATGAAATCCCCCACGCCTTTGGTACGGGCGATGGGATCTTCCAGTTTGGAAACCAGCAGGTCGGCCAGATCGGAGTCGCTCAGTTTGCCGTCCTCGGAAATCAGGCTGACCACCATCATAAAATTGGCCTGATATTTGGCTACGCGCAGCCCCTGTTCGGTGACTTCGTCCGGCAATTGAGACTCGGCCAATGACACCTTGTTTTGCACCTGCACCTGGGCAATATCCGGATCGGTACCCTGGTCAAACGTGGCAATAATGGTGGCGCTACCGTCGCTGTTACTCTGCGATTCGATATAACGCAAATTGTCCAACCCGTTCAGTTGTTGTTCAATCACTTGAACCACGGTCTTTTGGGTGGTTTCCGCGCTGGCGCCCGGATAGGTCACACTGACCGAGATGGCGGGCGGCGCGATATTCGGATATTGGTTAATCGGCAGAGACAGGATGGATAGTCCTCCCGCCAACATCACGACGATGGCAATCACCCAGGCAAAAATGGGGCGCTCAATAAAAAACTTCGACATCTGACTTCCCCTATTGAGCCGACGGATCGTTCATGGAAGAACTATTGTCGCCGGCGGCGGCAACAACAGCGTCCTGCCGTTCGCTGGCATGCACTTTGATACCGGCCCGCACGTTCTGGAGCCCGTCAACAATCACTTTTTCCCCAGCGGCAAGCCCTTGTGTTACCAGCCATTGACCATGCGTCATTTCGCCGGTGGTAATGGCGCGTTGTTCAACGGCGCTATCGCTCTGCACCACATACACATAGGGATGACCTTTTACATCATGGCTAACCGCTTCTTGCGGGATCAAAATGCCTTGTTCCTGTATGCCCTGTTGCAGGATGGCATGCACGAACATGCCCGGCAGTAATACATTGTGGGGATTGGGAAATGCGGCGCGCATCGTTATCGACCCGGTGCCTTCATCCACCGTCACTTCCGAAAATTCCAGTTTGCCGTCCTGGTTATATTGACCGCCGTCTTCCAGCGTTAAATACACCACCGCGGCATTTTCACCTGCCGCTTTCAGATGGCCCTCGGCCAGTGCACGCCGTAAACGTAAGAGCTCCTGAGAAGATTCGCTGACGTCAACATAGATGGGATCCAATTGCTGAATGGTGGCGAGATAGCTGCTTTGCCCATTGGTCACCAACGCACCCTCGGTGAAGAGAGAACGACTGATGTGGCCGGTGATTGGCGCTTTGACCCGGGTGTAATTGAGGTTAACCCGCGCGGTTTCCACATCGGCGGCGGCCTCTTTGGCGGTGGCGACCGCGTCATCATAGACCTGGCCGCTGACCGCATGGGCCTCCGACAGCGGTTTGTAACGTTTGACCACCGCTTCGGCGTTAGTAAGCGTCGCCAACGCCTTATCATAAGCAGCTTGATAAGTCGCCGGGTCAATTTGATAAAGGGGCTGACCGGCTTTGACCTCCGAACCTTCCGTGAACAGGCGTTGCAAAATAATCCCATCCACTTGCGGCCGCACTTCCGCGACCCTTACCGCCGTGGTTCTGCCGGGTAAACTCAGTGTCAGAATTACCGGCTGGGTGTGTAAGGTAACAACCGAGACTTGTGGTGCTGCAACCGGTTGTCCGTTATGGGAAGCCGTGTCATCGCAAGCGGAAACCATAAATAACGATAGAAAAATTAGATGGTTAAGTCGGATCATTTGTTATTCTTCCAAATTGAGAACGATCGTTCTCACTGATCACAAATTCTACCTGACCCGCTCACTTAAAAAAGTAATGATTGCGTTAAAAATGATTTCAAATCCGAAGGGAAAATATCATATAAAGATGCTCGGCAGCTCATCCGCAGACTGCCGATGTGTCTTGTGTGGAAAAGATCCTCAGTGAAGTAACCAAATTGACCCGCCTGATGGATCTTACCGATGCCAAACATCCATTAAGTAAATAAATCGTTAGTTAATTCAAAGTATTATGATTTGTAGTGGGACAGGTATGTAATCGGTCGTTTTTTAAAACAATTCTTGATGGGTTGACGTAGGAGAAGAATATGACAGATAACAAAAAAACAGCATGTTGAAATAACCTGCTGTTTAATGTTTTTCATTTTGGCCCTGTCTGAACGTCTGTAGACAAGAACTTGGGGAATTTGGTCGGTGAGAGAGGATTTGAACCTCCGACCCATACGTCCCGAACGTATTGCGCTACCAGGCTGCGCCACTCACCGAATGCGCGCGCATCTTACTGCGACCGTGTTTTTGCGTCAATGCCTTTTTTTTCAGTGGCCGCTAATTGTTTACATAACATCCAATAGCCAGAAAATATTGAGTAAACTCACCCTTTCGACGACGCGGTCCATCATGGCCAAGGCTGGCAATTCCGCTGAGGCGACCGACGCCCCGGCGGTTATGTTCCACAACTCACCGGCTTGACGTGGCCGGCCGGGAAGCATTAATTGATGACATTGAGTTTGACATCAATATTGTTACGGGTGGCGTTGGAGTAAGGGCAAACCACATGTGCTTTTTTTACCAGTTCTTCCGCCACGTTACGATCCAATCCCGGTAAATGGATATCCAGTTGGGCTTCGATGGCAAAACCGGTCGGCACCGGCCCAATACCCACCGTACCTTCGATAAACGCATCAGCAGGCAGTTTGACCTTTTCCTGAGAAGCGACGTGTTTCAGCGCGCCGAGAAAACAGGCTGAGTAACCCGCGGCGAATAATTGTTCGGGATTGGTGAATGCACCGCCAGGGCCGCCCATTTCTTTGGGGATGCCGAGTTTCACATCCAAAACGCCGTCAGATGAAGTTGCCCGTCCGTCACGTCCGCCCGTGGCTTTGGCTTTTGCACGATAAAGAACTTTTTCAATAGACATCGGTTTTTCCTCTAGGTAGTGGGATGTTAACTCTGTTGACTGAAGATAAATAACACGCTATTAAATAGTTTACAACTTAAAATTATACACCCATTTAATTATAGTTGATTGCAATCGCTTAACAGTAAAGAGTATCGGCGCGTTTCACCCCTGTGACAATTGGGCGCGCAACGTTTCGAGCTGCCGTTTAAGGTCGGTCAACGTTTCTTCACTGCACGCCGTGGCGCACAATACTTCGTCCGGCACCGACTTGGCCGTTTCCCGCAACGAACGGCCCTGATCGGTCAAACGGATAATCACCTGCCGCTCATCCTCCGCGGAACGAGACCGCAGCAGCAGACCGGCGGCTTCCAGCCGTTTTAGCAAAGGCGTAAGCGTAGCGGAATCTAAAAACAGATGATCGCCGATTTCGGAGACCATAACCTCGTCGTGCTCCCACAATACCAGCATCACCAAATATTGGGGATACGTCAGGTTAAGCTTGGCCAATAATTTGCGATAGACCTTATTCAACGCCAGATTAGCGGAATAAAGGGCGAAGCAGAACTGTTGATCCAGAGACATTGACATAGCCATGGTCATTGATCGTCATATTAAGCCTAGATAAAATAATTTTACATAGCGCACTATAGAATAGCAAATTATTTTTCAGCCATTAGTATTGCGTCTGCTTGATGCTGAGCGCCAATCGTCCAGGTCCTGATAAAGAGGTCAATTTATAATATTTTTGCTACACATTATAATAGAACTAATTAGAGTGTTGCTTCGGCAAGCTGTTATTATTAGCGAACGAACTATTAATTTAACTACTCAATGTGTGCGATTAAACATGGAAGCTTGGAAAGTCAATATCATATCCGTCTGGCTGGGCTGCTTTTTCACCGGTCTGGCCATGAGCCAAATCCTCCCGTTTCTACCGCTATATATTGAGCAACTTGGCGTCCATTCCCACGAAGCATTAAGCATCTGGTCCGGCCTGGTATTCAGCGCCACCTTTCTCATCTCGGCTGTGGTTGCGCCGCTGTGGGGCAGTCTGGCTGATCGCAAAGGACGCAAGCTCATGTTATTGCGCGCGTCCCTGGGCATGGCGGTGGTTATCGCCTTGCAGGGCTTTGCCGGCAACGTCTACCAGCTTTTTTTACTGCGGGCCCTGATGGGTCTGACTTCAGGTTACATCCCCAATGCCATGGCGCTGGTGGCATCCCAGGTCCCACGGGATAAAAGCGGCTGGGCGCTGGGTACGCTCTCCACCGGCCAGGTCGCCGGCGTAATCGTCGGCCCGCTTATGGGCGGGTTTATGGCCGACCATCTCGGCCTTCGCACCGTATTTATGGTGACCGCGGCGCTCATGTTCATCAGTTTTCTGATCACCTTATTTTTAATTAAAGAACGCGTCGTTACCGTAAAAAAAGCCGATATGTTGAAAGGAAAGGCAGTGTTCGCCACGCTACCCTACCCCACGCTGATTTTCAGCTTGTTCATCACCACGATGATGATTCAGCTGACCAACAGTTCAATCAGCCCCATTTTAACGCTTTTTATCAAAGATCTGGCCGGCAACAACGGCAATCTGGCCTTTATCAGCGGCGCCATCGCCGCCGTCCCGGGTGTTTCAGCGCTGATTGCCGCCCCCCGATTGGGCAAATTGGGCGATCGCATCGGCACCTCGCGTATTCTGATGACCGCCATGGTCGGCAGTATCGTATTATTTGGCATCATGACCTGCGTGCAAACGCCGTTTCAATTAGGGTTATTACGCTTTTTGCTGGGTTTTGCCGATGGCGCGCTGATGCCGGCCGTACAAACCTTGCTGGTGAAATACTCTTCGACGCGGGTCACCGGACGTATCTTCGGCTATAACCAATCATTCATGTATATGGGCAATGTCATCGGTCCGCTTATCGGTTCCAGCGTGTCGGCGGTATTGGGCTTTCGCTGGGTGTTTGTCTTTACCGCGTTAATGGTGACCATTAATACGCTGCAACTCTGGGCCGGTTTGCGGCGGGTCCGGGCGGACGCCAATAACGCGAAGGAACAGGCGCAATAGCCTGTGCAAACCACAAAATATCCCTGGGCCAATGGAGTGCATAAAGGCCGAATACAGTCATAAGGGAAAGAGGGGAAGGGGGACCGCGAGCCAGTCAGATCCAGGGATACCGTCCGCTCATTTGTACCACTATAATTCCAGCGCAAATCGCGATAAAGAATAAAAAGACGATCAAAATCCGGGTCATCGTACCTATCCTATTAAAATTTAGAATCAGATTTATTTTCAGCAAGGTCAGCCAGTTTTCCCTGCCAATGCACAAAACCGGCGCGAGCGCCAGCACCGGTTTAAACAGTCATTATATTGTATTAATACGGATTATCTAAAGATACGAAAGCGTTCTTCATCGGAGATAAACGTTTTTTCCGCCGCTGATTGTTCAATCGAGCCAAACGGCATTTGCGCGCGCAATTTCCAGCTCGCCGGCAGTTGCCATTGCGCCCTGACCTGATCGTCAATCAATGGATTGTAGTGTTGCAAAGTGGCGCCGATATGCTCCTGCGCGAAGGTGGACCAAACGGCGAACTGGGCGATACCGGTAGAATGTTCCGACCAGACGGGAAAATTATCGGCATAAGCGACAAACTGCTTTTGCAAAACATCGATCACCTTGGTGTCTTCGTAAAACAACACGGTCCCCACGCCGGCGGCGAAAGAAGCCAATTTGCTTTCAGTGGCGGCAAACGATTCGGCTGGAACGATTTTTCGAAGGGTTTCTTTAACGATATCCCATAATTTTTCATGCTGCTTGCCAAATAGCACCACAACCCGCGAGCTTTGCGAATTAAAAGATGAGGGACTCTGTTTCACTGCTTGTTTGACTAGCGCTGCGATGTGATCTTCCGATAAAGAGAGATTTTTTCCGATGGCATATATTGACCGGCGGGCCATCATCGCGTCCAGAAAAGCGTTGCTCATAAGCCGACTCCTGTTGAGAAATGATGAAGATGGGTAGTGTGTCACCCATCTCATAAAATTCCACTGGTAGAGTATTCCTAGTCCGTGCTCCCTGTAAATCACTCACGACACTCTTATAATTAACTATGCTGAAAAGACTTGGCGAAGTTATTCGAAATATACTCATAGGCATGTTAGGCCGGGGTGGCAACACCACATTGCGGCACCCGCCCACACGGCGCTAACGTCACCCTTGATGCCATAACGGTTGTTTACTGATTTAATCTTCTGGCCAATATGATTGAGGAGAAAATGATGTCACGTGTACAGGCGGTCGATCATTTAGTTATCAGCGTCAGTGATTTTGCGATTTCGAAAAAATTCTACAGCGGGCTATTTGAATTTCTGGGATTTGAAATCATGGACGAAATGCCTGGCGCCATGGGCTGGAGTAATGGCAATACCCGCTTCTGGATTTACCAGGCGGACGCACAAGGCAAGTCACGTCCCTATCGGAAAGGCGATATCGGTTTTCATCACTACGCCTGGACGCTTAATAGCCGTAAAGATGTTGACGATCTACAACATTGGCTTGAGAACAGCGGAACCCCAATAGCCGATCCCGCCGGAGAATATTATGATGATTATTATGCCGTGTTTTTCCTGGACCCCGACGGCATGAAGCTGGAAGGCATGCACTACGGCAAGTAAAACCGAGTCTCGCGCTTCCGGCTAGATATGATTGATAAACCCAGGATTGATCCTGCCCGTAATGCCCGATGCGGATGAATTGGCCGTGGGCTGCCGAGTAATAACCGGCTCTGTGGTTTCTATTGAACCGCCGGTTGCAGGAGCGGCAATGATATTCACAAACAAAACCCGGTTTGGCGGGGCGAAGTCATCCAGCGGCCCACAGAAAACCGACGTCCCCAGTAAATGCGTACAAAAGCGGGGACTGCCTTTTGGTCTAACATTCAGCTCTGAAGGATAATCTTTATCCTCCGAATTATAAGGCTGATGAGTTAAAGCGGTTGCCATGGGAGTCTTATGCGACGCAGACGGCTCGTTTACGGCCGGCGTAAAACAACGACATAGACATGCGGAGATTAAACATGACTTTATTTCTGGCATAATATTCTCTCCGGTTTTTTACCTGGAAAAAGTTAATTAAAACTTATAATTAAATAATAAGCCACTATTTCTTGGTTGCGCATCTCCCTGCAATCCCTAATTAATGATTTACCAATCATTAAATTGACTATGCTATGATGCGGTTAGCGCAGGCAATTTGAAATACGTAAACCACTCGAGGTAATTTTATTATTTAAATGTTACCTTTAAACACCATAGTAACCGCCCCCGCGAGAAGGGGCAATACCCATTGAGCGATTAATATGTTGACCAGGCTCGCTGACAATTCACCTATAGATTGCCAGAAAACCACGTAATTTTACCCGGCGTACCATGCAAAGGATTATCCGGCGCCGATTCATCATATCGGGGAATATTGCCTGTTCGTATTACGCCCCCTCCCCAAGTCAAACAGACAGCGCACCCCGGCGGCGCACTACCGGCTTCACCTGTTCTTGGCGCGGCATAATCATCTGAATAAGGTCGTACATTTTTAATGATAACCACTTTATTAATATTATTAGTTGTAGATTGAGCGCCTTTATTCGCACCGGTTTTCAAATTTGCCAGACAATCTAAACAGGAGGATAATCCCGTTAACGCCGAGTTGAAAATGGTCATAGTTACTCCTCGAAATTTTATTTAATTATAGTCGAACATCAAAAATTTAAATTCCAAAAATAATTTTTAACTCAACCGACCTGCCAATAATGGGTAAATGAACCATAATTATTGAACGGCCAAGCGATAGAGGATACCACTATGAAAGAGATCGGCGGTAACGGGCAGGTGGACTACGTTGAATTCAATGTAAGCGATATTCAACGCGCCAAACAATTTTATGGCAGCGTTTTCGGCTGGGTTTTTACCGATTATGGGCCGACCTATACCGAATTTTCCGATGGGCGTATCACCGGTGGGTTTACGACCACGGAAAAAATCCTCAAGGAGGGGGGTCCATTAATTATTTTCTATGCCAAGGACTTAGCCGGCACCTTGTCAAAAATACAAGCCGCCGGGGCCGAGATTGTTAAACCTATTTTCGCCTTCCCCGGCGGTCAACGGTTCCATTTCAAAGATCTCGAAGGTTATACCCTGGGGGTATGGACGGAAGATTAACAGGATGAGTTTATCCAGACCGGCCAAGGCAGGCCGGTCGACATTGCCTCCCTCCTTGCGCCGGAAATTACCCCAGTCTTCCCCGAACTACTTTATTAGTCCTTTATCACCCTCATGTTGGCCGGTTTTGACCTGTCGCTGTTGCCGTACTCCATGCACTATGGTGCTACCGATACCTGAAGGAGTCCGAAAATGGCACAAAGCGCCTTATTGATAATCGATGTCCAAGCCTCGTTTTTACACCGGCCTTTTTGGTCTGAAACCGATCTTCCCGCTTTCAAACAGGCATTAACCACGCTGATCGAAGGTTGTCAGGCAAAAGGGACATTGCTGGTGGATATTTTCCATGACGATGGGGAATGGCCTTTCGATCTGGCCTCCGGCCTCGTTACTCGCCTGCCCTTTTTAACCCATACGCCCGATGTTACAGTATACAAGCATGTCCACAATGCCCTCACCGAATCCGGGTTGCACCAGTGGCTGCAGGAACGCCAGGTCGAACATGTGATTATCTCAGGGCTGCGGACCGAACAATGCTGTGAGACCACCGCGCGCGTAGCTTCTGATCTGGGATATCGGGTGACCTTTGTTACCGAAGCCACACTGACCTTTCCGATGACCCATAACAACCGGACAGTGAATAGCGACGAACTGAAATTTCATACCGAAACCGTACTGATAAATCGTTTCGCCGCTATTCGCGATGTGGCGGGCTGTTTGGCGGAACTGGCTACCGGGCGATAATTTTTATTGCACTGCGGAGTAACAGGCATGCGCGACGTCTATTTTCTGGTATTACCACATCTGTTGGCGCTTGACCTGACCGGTCCGGCCGAAGTTTTCGCCTTATCCGGCGCTTTCCGGCTGCATTATATCGGTCCTGAAAAAGAAACGGTGACGTCAATCGGACTGACAGTGGGAAATATCGAGCCATTGCCTGAAACCTTGCCCGTCGGCAGTATTTTGGTGCTGCCGGGCATGGCCGATTCCAGCCGCCAGTTGGATAACCTGCCTGCCCGTGCGGCGCAACAATGGCTGCACGATAATCGCCGGCGTATTTGGGCCCAAGAATGGATTTTGGTCTGTGTCTGTTCGGGCGCCTTGCTCGCCGGCCGAGCCGGGCTATTGGACGGTTATCGCTGCACTACCCACCATGATGTGCTGGAACGACTGCGTCAACAAGCGCCGGCGGCATTGATCAAGGATAATCGCATCTTCGTCGAGGACCGCGGCATTTTCACCAGCGCCGGCATTACCGCCGGCATCGATTTGGCGTTGTATCTGGTCGGGCAATTGGTCGATCAGCAACAAGCGATAGCGGTGGCGCGCGAGATGGTGGTTTTCTTCCGGCGCGGCGGCGACGATCCGCAGCTATCGCCCTGGCTGCGCTACCGCAATCATATGCACCCGGCGGTTCACCGGGCGCAGGATATGATGGCCCACGAGCCTGAAGCCAAATGGCCATTGGAGCAATTGGCCCGGCAAGTGTTTTTGAGTAGCCGGCATCTGACACGCCTGTTCCGGCTGCATACCGGTCTCAGTGTTCGGGAATACCACGAGCAATTGAAGTTGGCGGTGGCGGAGCAACGGTTGCAACAGGGCATGGGTGCGGAAAAATCAGCCCTGGCGGCCGGCTTCTCATCCAGCCGCCAGTTGCGGCGGGCGCAATCACGCCTGAATCCGCTGGTCACGGAAAACAACCATACCCACTAAATAGCGCGTTATAGGCAGGCAAAAGATGACGGCCTAACGGTTTTAGCTGACCCAGCGGCGCCGGTCAATCTTCCGTAATCCGACCGCCAACAGCAGACTCAGAAGCAAGGTCGCCAAAAACAATGCAGGGATATCCAGAAAAGGCGATGCTTTGTAATCCAAACCGTGGTTACGGGCAAAATGAATGAAAAGAGCATGGAAACCGTAAATCGCCAGGGAATTGTCGGAAATCAACCGCACCACTGCGCTGGAAGGTCCGGTGAATAATTGTTTGAACAGGATAAACAGGCTAACGGCGGCCATAAACACCAAGGGGCCACAGTAGAGATAATAGGTCTCGGTGTATTCACCATTTAATAATAACTGCCGCTTCGTCCCTAACGCGATCAACGTGACGGAAAAGATAAACAACGCAGCCATGGCGTAAGTTAGCATTTTAGGCTGATTATCCATTACGCCGATGGCGCGGCCAAGCATGGCATACAACACATAATAAAAAGCATCTCCGCTGATATAGAGATTTATTGGCAATAGGGTGACTTTGCCTATGCTCAACGTATCCGTGTTTGGGTTGGCCAACACGCCTAGCACCAGTACCACCAAGACTAAATAACCGGCGGAAATCGAGTTTATACGGATCAGGGGTGATAGCAAATAAATGATTATTAAGGCATAAAAAAACCAAAGATGAAAAAAGATAGGTTTTTGCAGAATATTTCTCAACGCGTCGCCGGCGCTGATTGGAGTAAAAAAATGCATATATATCAGGAAGATAACACTATAAAAAATCACACTGCAGCAAATGCGGGAAAAATGTTTTTTATCAGCCCGTCGCTCGCCGAAAAACAGAAAACCGGAAATCATAAAAAATAACGGCACGGCAACCCGCGAAGCAGAATTTAATATATCGGCCAACAACCAATTATTCTTACCGATTTCAAGGCCATGGGTGACATAGTAAGACGTGGTGTGAATCATAATCACCATCAGACAAGCCATGGCGCGCAAGTTATCTATCCAGTCAATTCTATCTACGCGGCGCTCTGTTTTCATTATCTTCCTTATTGATTAGATACCCAATGCCTGTTATTGGATCACATGCTTTTTATAAAACACATCAATGTCAGAACTCACAAGAATGAACTAATAAAATGTGCGGATAGCTATGCTGGGGGTTGCGTATGGCAAGGATTGGCTGCAAAATGGCCAGCCACTATAATGGCGATATGCCGGTTTTACTGGTTTTAACTTTATACTTCAATTGGTTAGTTTATGCAATTTTCTCTCCCCCCCACGTCCCAACTAGGCCGTAGGGCATTATTATTTCCGCTGTGCCTGGTGCTATTCGAATTTACCGCTTATATCGCTAACGACATGATACAACCGGGCATGATGGCGGTGATTGACAGCTTCAATGTCGGGCGGGAATGGGTTCCCACCTCGATGACCGCCTATATGGCGGGCGGCATAGCATTGCAATGGCTGTTAGGCCCGTTATCGGATCGTCGCGGCCGGCGTCCTGTCATGCTGGCCGGTGTGTCATTTTTTATTGTCGCCTGCCTGGGCATTTTGCTGGTCAGCACCATTGAACAATTTATCGCAATGCGTTTTTTACAGGGCTTTGGCTTATGTTTTATCGGCGCGGTAGGTTACGCCACTATCCAGGAGTCCTTTGAAGAATCCGTTTGCATCAAAATCACCGCGCTGATGGCGAATGTCGCGTTGATCGCGCCCTTGCTCGGTCCCCTGGCTGGTTCCCTGATTGTCGAGTTCGCCTCTTGGCAAATCATGTTTATGCTGTTTGCCGCCCTGGCGGCCATCGCGTTTTTTGGACTATGGCGCGCCATGCCGGAAACCGCCGCGTTGATGGGGCAACCTTTATCCGCGGTTGAACTGTGGCGGGATTATAAAAAAGTTCTGACCAACCGGCAGTTCATCTATGGCGCCATGGCCATTGGTTTGGCCTGCCTGCCGCTACTGGCCTGGCTGGCGCTATCGCCGGTGATCCTCATCGGCGATCAGGGCCTGACGTCGGTGGCATACGGCCTATTGCAAATACCGGTCTTCGGCGCGCTGATGCTCGGCAACTTCACGCTGGCGAGGTTGAGCGGCAAACGAACCGTGGACCGGCTGATCAAGCTCGGTACCCTGCCTATCATCGGCGGCCTCGGCCTGGCCGCGCTGGCAACCCTGTTATCGCCGCATGCCTATCTGTGGATGGTTGCCGGTATCAGCCTGTACGCCTATGGTCTCGGCATCGCCAACGCCGGTCTGTACCGGCTGACGCTATTTTCCAGCAGCATCAGTAAAGGCACCGTCTCGGCAACGTTGGGCGTGATGAATATGCTGATGTACACCTTGGGTATCGAACTCGCCAAAACCCTTTATGCCCAGGGAGGCAATGGGTTATTCAATGGGTTCAACCTGCTCAGCGTACTCGGCTGGTATGCGCTGGTTCGTCTGTTTATCCGCCGGCGCTCCACGTTGGGACCGGCGACCACCATCACTCCCGCATAAAACTATTGGACCCATTTCAGGGTATACAGGACTTTACCCTGAAGGGTTCATCATATTTTCCCCGCTTTGCCTTCATAAGAGAAAGTATAAAGAGTGAGTTAGCATCGCGTGGTGTTGAAATATATATCCGCCCTATTACCCCAAAAGATTGTAATATAACTCACCCAATAGTTATTATTGTCGTTAACGGAAATACGCCGTTGACGGCATATCACTAATACCCAATCACATAATATTTTTCGCTGACTTAACCGAAACTTTTATAATAAAAAATGGCGTTATTATCCACAATTACTGGCTAAAGAAATTCCATTGCAGCCTGTTTATAAAAGCAGGCTAGCGGCGGGATGAGGCTGTAGAGTTTGCAAATTGCGACATTTGTATCAGTTTGCTAAAAAAATAATATTTCAGCTATTTTGAACTTGCAAATCAAATGTAAAAAGCTGAATAGTAATAACCGAACGATACAGTAATGCGCCGTATATTAAGGAGAATAGGAAATGGCAAAAGAAGCATTTGTTGAATATCGTCCTAAATCTCATGATAAAAATGCCCCTGTATCACGTCATGTGGTTATTGTTGATGGTAATGAAGAACATACGGCAAAAACGCAAAAAGAAGCGGCGGAATGGGCAACGAGACTGGAATTTATCGTCCATGTCGCCAGGGAACGGCATCTCCAGGATCAAAGCCAGCCGGCGCATTGGCGCAAATATCCCTAATCCTCATTAAAAAGCCAGCGATCAAACGCTGGCTTTTTATTCCGCAAACTATTCCCGCGCGGTACGAGGCTGTTTTGACCTAAAAGAGCCCCAAGGGTTGATCGGAGTAGCTGACCAGCAAGCATTTGGTTTGCTGATAATGTTCCAACATCATTTTATGCGTTTCGCGTCCTATACCGGATTGTTTATAACCGCCGAAGGCGGCATGGGCGGGATAAGCATGATAACAATTGGTCCAGACCCGACCGGCCTGAATCCCCCGGCCCATCTTGTAGGCAATATTACCATCGCGGCTCCAGACGCCGGCGCCCAAACCATAGTCGGTGTCATTAGCCAGCGCGAGCGCGTCATCCATATCCTTAAAAGTCGTCACCGCCAACACCGGCCCGAAAATTTCTTCCTGGAAAACGCGCATGCTGTTTTTACCAAACAAAATCGTCGGTTCAATGTAATAACCTTCAGCCAAATCGCCTTCCATGGTTTTACGGCGCCCGCCGGTGAGAACTTCCGCGCCCTCATTCTTACCGATCTTGATATAGTTCAGTATGGTATCCATTTGCCCGGCGGAAACCTGCGCCCCCATCATGGTGCTGCTATCGAGGGGATTGCCGCTGCGGATCGCTTCCACCCGTTTCACCGCACGTTCCATGAAACGTTCGTAAATGGATTCCTGCACCAGCGCCCTACTGGGGCAAGTACAGACTTCGCCCTGGTTGAACGCGAACAACGCGAAACCTTCCAGCGCCTTGTCAAAGAAAGCGTCTTCTTTTTCCATCACATCGGCAAAGAAGATATTCGGCGATTTGCCGCCAAGTTCCAACGTGACCGGAATGACGTTACGCGAGGCGTAACTCATGATCTGTTGGCCCACTTCCGTCGAACCGGTAAACGCCACCTTGGCCACGCGTTTTGATGTGGCCAGATATTCGCCGATTTCCGCGCCGGCGCCGTTCACCACATTAACCACGCCGGGCGGCAGCAGATCCTCGATCAATTCCATCATCACCAGTATTGACAAGGGCGTCAGTTTAGCCGGCTTCAAGACAATGCAGTTACCCGCGGCCAGGGCCGGCGCCATTTTCCAGCAGGCCATCAGCAGCGGGAAATTCCACGGAATAATTTGCGCAACGACGCCCAGGGGTTCATGGAAATGATAGGCGACGGTATCACCGTCGATTTCACTGATGCCGCCTTCCTGGGCCCGTATACATGAGGCGAAATAGCGGAAATGATCAATAGCCAGCGGCACATCGGCGGCGCTGGTTTCGCGGATCGGCTTGCCATTATCCCAGGTTTCCACCGCCGCCAGCATTTCGATGTTCTGCTCCATGCGATCAGCGATACGCAGCAGGATGTTGGCGCGATTTTGGACCGACATACCGCCCCAGCCGGCTTTGGCTTTATGCGCGGCATCCAGCGCCAAATCGACATCGGCCGAACTGGAACTGGCTATCTCGCACAGCGGCTGTCCGGTTATTGGCGTCAGGTTAACGAAAAATTCTCCATTTACCGGAGCAACCCATTCGCCGCCGATAAAATTGTTGTAGCGTGGTTTCAGTTCTAGCGGGTAACCATATTCGCCGGGAATCAACCGGCTTAAGGGAGGATTTTGGACCATGGTTTCTCCTTAAAACTCAATACCCTGAACAAGGCTTTACCGGTCATCGGGGACCGTTGTCAGCGAACAACTTCGACGCATGGCGTTAAGCCGGTCTGTACGCTATCCGTTAACGTTAGCTTCAGGATTGAGACCTCGACAGGGCAAAGGAGAAGGAATTTAAACTTTTAGATAAGCCTCACAATTCATCTTATAACATTTCACTGGCATACAAAGCAGTTGCAACCGGGGGCGCCGTACGGGCGAAACTGGTGCGGGCCAATAAACGACTGGCCATCTCCACCAATACAGGCCGATCAACGCACCAATTCGGCACCACCCGCCGGTAATTGATAAACCCCAGCGCGCACCCCAGTGCGATATCCGCCAACGACAATGTACCGGTATTGATCCATTGAGCCTCCCGCGCCGATACTTCCAACGCGTCCAATCCCCGATGGATTTTGCCGCGCTGACTTAACAACACCTTTTCATTCTGCTCGTCGGCCCGCCGCTGGCACTCCCGCACAATCATCATCGCCGCGTCCGTGATGCCGTCCGCCAACGCCGCCAGTTGCCGTACCCGCAGGGCCGATAATGGCTCGGCCGGCAGTAATGCCGGCTCGGGACAAATCAACTCAAGATAATCGGCGATAATCGGCGAATCAAAGAAATTTTCCTGCCCGGTCATCAGGACCGGTACTTTGCCCAGGGGATTCAAGGCAACCAACCGAGGATCTTCTATCCATGGCGAAACGGCGATCAATTCGAAGGCCAGCCCTTTTTCCAGCAGAATCACCGAGATTTTCCGCACATAAGGGCTGGTGTAACTTCCAATCAATTTCATGTTCGCCTCCGGTTATCTCTGTTACTGACCTCAGTATGGCGCAGACCTGGCGAGAATGGGAAGACCACCGCAAAAATCGATTTTGGCAAGCTGGACTAATGAAAAGCGATGCTACTCAAAATGCTGCTTACCAAGGCGTCGTGGTCGGCAAGATTTTGCGCGGGGGTCAGTATTTGCAAAGTGAGAACGCGCCCGCCATAAGGCGTTGCCAGGATGGTGCCGTTCATCAATTCGCCTTTAAGTTCCTGACGGGTGTCAATGCGTAAAAAACGATGATTCGCCGCCATGGTTGCGGTCTGACCGGTCTCGGTCACGTGGCTGAATTGCGTTTTGAGGCCGGACAAGGCGCCCTGCGCCATTTTATTAAACGCCGCATCGCTGGTATCGTTGGAATCCCCCGTCACGGTTTTGACTTCGCTGATGCCCACCACTTGCGATTGCGGCTGGTTGACAAACAAGTAGACCACCACGCCGGGATTATTGCCGGAAGCGTCCTGGTGGCTTTGATCGACAAAACCCGGCGCTAACCGCAGGGTGATTTTGCCATCAAGCAATACCACATCGGTGGTGGTTTTGGTCGTGGTGGTGGTTGCGCCCGACGGCGTTGTAACCACATTAGTCGTCGTTTTGGTCGTAGTGGCCGCCGGGTTCGACGGCGATACGGCCATATCGGTGGTCGTTTTGGTGGCTGTCGTACTCGATGGCGTCGAAACCACATCAGTCGTCGTTTTGGTTGTGGTCGACGGCAATGAGGATTCCGTTGTCTGAGCGGCGCTCAGCATGGCCGGCAATGATGCCGCCGTCAGTATAAACCAGGCAAACAAGCTATTTTTACGCATGAATCTCTCCATTCCTTTTAGCTGCGAATCGTCAAGTATGCATACCGGCTCACCGGGCGACGAAACGTAACCGCCTGACAAATGGGGCCCATTTGAAAAGCATAGCTATTTTTCAAGCGTAACAGCATAATTTTATCGACTGGCAAGCCGGCCATTCCCCCTTGCCGTCATTCAGGTAGAATGATTTTATATGCCCTTTCGTCAGCAAACGAGTGTGCCACCGTGAATAAAATTTCGCCTCTTTTGGACACCGACCCGGCCACTATGCCCGGGATACGTCAATGCACAGTCCGCCAACGCGGGCAGCTTACCCAGGCCAATCAGGATTGGCTGGCCGAAGAGGTGCCGGTGGCCTTGGTCTATAACGGCATCTCTCATGTGGTCATGATGGCCACGCCGAAAGATCTTGAACAGTTCGCGCTGGGTTTTTCCCTGTCGGAAGGCATTATCGCTTCGCCGCAGGAAATCTATGGCATGGACGTGGTGACGGCCTGTAACGGCCTGGAAGTGCATGTCGAACTGTCCAGCCGCCGTTTCATGGCGCTCAAAGAACACCGCCGGGCCATGGCCGGCCGCACCGGTTGCGGCGTCTGCGGGGTGGAACAACTCGATGAAATAGCCAAACCCATCGCCCCGCTGCCCTTTACCCAGACCTGGCCGCTGGATCGCTTGAATCAGGCCTTAGCGCAATTGAAAAGCGTGCAACCCATCGGTCGGCTGACCGGGTGTACCCATGCGGCGGCCTGGATCACGCCGCAAGGGGAGCTGACCATGGGTTGTGAAGATGTGGGACGTCACGTGGCGCTGGATAAACTGCTCGGATACCGCGCTCGCGCCGACACCGGCGCGGGGGCGGTGTTGGTCTCCAGCCGCGCCAGTTATGAAATGGTGCAAAAATCGGCCATGTGCGGCGTGGAAATTCTGTTTGCCGTCTCGGCCGCCACGGCCCTGGCCGTTGAGGTGGCTGAACGCTGCCGGCTCACTCTGGTAGGCTTTAGCAAACCGGATCGGGCAACCATTTATACTCATCCTGAGCGAATTCTGGATAGCAAAAGTTAAACTTGTGCTTTAAAAAAGGCTGATAAACGTTTTCTTAAACTTTTAATTAACTATAATGAACAAATTGCTTACGCGGCACTAACCTTTTTCCTGCTGCCGCACCACAAAAATGGAGAAGATAAATATGAGCTACAATCTGCCATCCTTGCCTTATGCTTACGACGCCTTAGAACCGTATTTTGACAAACAAACGATGGAAATCCATCACACAAAGCATCATCAGACCTATGTCAATAATGCCAATGCCGCGCTCGAAAGCCTGCCGGAATTCGCCAATCTGCCGGTTGATGAACTGATCAAGAAACTGGATCAGGTGCCGGCGGACAAAAAAACCGCTCTGCGCAATAACGGCGGCGGTCACGCAAACCACAGCCTGTTTTGGAAAGGACTGAAAGTCGGCACGACACTGCATGGCGAACTCAAAACCGCCATCGAACGCGACTTCGGGTCGGTTGACGCCTTCAAAGAAACATTTGAAAAAGCGGCCGCTACGCGTTTTGGTTCCGGCTGGGCCTGGCTGGTGCTGAAAGATCATAAGCTGGCGGTGGTATCCACCGCAAATCAGGACAGTCCGTTAATGGGCGAAGCCATCTCCGGCGCATCCGGTTATCCGATTGTCGCGCTTGACGTATGGGAACATGCTTATTATCTGAAATATCAAAATCGGCGCCCTGATTATATCAAGGCCTTTTGGAACGTGGTGAACTGGGACGAAGCGGCGAAACGCTTCAGTGAAGCCAAATAATCCTGTTTCACGGCTCGGCTAAAAATAAAAAAACCATCCTGGGAGGGGTGGTTTTTTATTTTAACAATAACTTATCCGAGAACGCTTTCTTGGCGCTGATGCGAACCAGAAATTCCGTCGCCGATAGGACCACGGTTGAACGGACGATTTGCTGATAACGCTGTTGCTGCATTCTGTTAAGGGCATCATCGCCTTGCACACGAGAAAATTCGGGCAATGGCGGAAATGACGAGACACAATGCAATTCGCTAAGCGGGCCGAGAATCTCATCGTCGGTAAAACGGTACTCATTCGGATCGTCTTGCAGCGCCTCGTGCAACGCCAGCAAGAGTTCAGCGTCCTCATACTCATGACGGCTGATAACGCCCAAAGCGTACACCAATTTCAATCGCACCGGCAATTCGCCCAATGGACCGGCGCCAACCAATAGCGGCTCCACGGCGTACTTTACCGCGTAATCGTCCTTGCGAAAAATTTGAAGCACCAGAATATTGACCGCTTCGGCCAATAATTTCACTGCCGCTTCCATCAAGTCCCTGACCGACGTGCCAGCGTTAAGCTGCTCCAAGACCTGATTTTCATGCAGTTGTGTATTTTCCGTCATCACCTAACACCATGTAAAATCCGGGGAAAATGCGGACAGTTTCCCCGGGTCTCAATCATCATTGCATGGCGTTATAAATATTCACCACCTGCTCAACCACCTCACTGCCTTTTTCAAGACCGGAGACCTGAATCAATGCCGCCTCTGGCCCTGATTTTTCCAGCAATGCCGCCCATTCCTGAGCTTGCGGGTCCTGTTCGCTATGGTAATGCATCGCCGCGGCAATACCCTTGACCAGGTTGTCATGGCGAAGACCATATTCCAGCGTACCGCGCAACGGCTTGATCAAACGATCGCCGGCACTGAGTTTACGCAACGGCTGACGACCGACGCGTTCCACATCGTCATGCAGATAGGGATTTTCAAAACGCTGCAAAATTTTGTTGATGTAAGCCGCATGTTTTTTTGCGTCAAAACCATAACGATTAATCAAAACCGCGCCGCTTTCTTCCATGGCCCCTTTCACCACCTGGCGAATAGCGGGATCAAGAATCGCGTCACGGATGGTTTTGTGGCCTGCATGTTGGCCAAGATAAGCGGTAATGGCATGACCGGTATTGAGGGTAAAGAGCTTGCGTTCGACAAACGCCATCAAATTATCGGTCAATTCCATCCCGGCAATGGCCGGCGGCTCGCCCTTGAATTGGGTTTTATCCACAATCCATTCGCTGAAGGTTTCAACCGTAACAGCCAATGGGTCTGTCACGCCAGCTTCTGCCGGCGGCACGATGCGGTCCACTGCCGAATCGACGAAACCCACATAACGGCCCACCCAAGCGTGGTATTGTTCCGGCAACGCGTTCAGCACGTGTTGTTTAAGCTGGCTGGTGCCGCGCACCATATTTTCACAGGCGATGATGTTCAGCGGCTGGGTATTGCCGGCGTCATGACGCTTGATTAAACCCTGGGCGACACTACCTGCAATCCTTTCCAGAATTTGCGGTCCCACAGCGGTAGTGACCAAATCCACAGAAGCAATCAATGCCGCCACATCGGGGCTACCGCTATGAACGGCGCTGACATTATGCACTTTCTCGATGCGCGATTGTTCGCCCACGACATGGACGTCATATTCGCGACGCGCATTTAGCGCATCCAGTACCACTTGGTTGACATCGGCGAATACCACTTCAACCCCGGCATCGGCCAATAATTTACCGATAAAGCCACGACCAATGTTTCCTGCTCCGAAATGTAATGCTTTCATAGATTTGACCTTGGATTTTTTTAGCTAAAAAGGGGCCAATTCAGGCCCCCTCTCAATGACAATCGGTTCCTTCCTTTACGACGCGCTTCTGACCGTCTTCTGGCCTTTCAGCAACTCCAGCACTTCCGCGACATTGGTTGTCTGACTCAACCGTGCAATAACGGTTTCGTCATCAAGCGCGTTGGTCAGGCTGGTAATGACCTGTATATGCTCGTTGTTCCGAGCGGCAATGCCGATGACCAGGCGGGCCACATCGCCTTCCTCGTCACCCCACCGGACACCGTCCGGATATTGACAGAATACTACACCGGTATGCAGAACTTGATCTTTAGCTTCAATTGTTCCGTGCGGCACCGCAATGGATTCGCCAAGATAAGTCGAAGTCAGTTTTTCACGTTCCAGCATGGCGGCCATGTATTCGGGTTTTACATAACCGCCTTTCACCAACTGTTGGCCGGCGAACTGAATGGCCTGTTCTTTACGATCGGCATGCTGCCCGAGGAAGATATTGGCGGCGGTCAGTTGAAACAAATTCTGGTCATCGCCTTCGAAACTATCATCCAGGGTAGAAATCACCTTTTGTTGATTAGAACTTTTTTTTTGAACAGCGACCAAACGGGCGGTCAGGTCAGTATACAGTTGGCTATCAAGGAAATTAGTCAGCGAAATATGCTGGGCCTGCGGCGCGGAACGCATCGCACGTTCAGTCAGATCACGGTGAGTGATGACCAGATCCACATCTTCGGGTAAGTCGTTGATGGCGCAATTGGTAACGCTGATATTTTTCAGACCAGCTTCGTTAACTTTTTTACGCAACACCCCGGCGCCCATGGCGCTTGAACCCATACCGGCATCGCAAGCAACGATGATTTTACGTACATTACTGAGGTCGCTGGTAGCGCCGGCGGTAACCGGAGCGGCCATACCCTTGGACTGCGCTTTCATGCTCTTTACACGACGAGTCGCGTCTTCCAGATCATCGCCTTCTTTAACCTTCATGCTCTTGAGCAGGATGCAAGAGATGACGAAAGAGACGGCAAAGGCAGCACAAACCGCGGTAATATTGGCGAAATAAGTGCCTTTCGGGGTCATGGTCAATACGGCCAGGATAGAACCCGGGGAAGCAGGAGCCACCAAGCCGCCATGCAGCACGCCCAAAGTGAAGACGCCGGTCATGCCGCCACAAATGACAGACAACAACAGACGCGGGTTCATCAGGACGTAAGGGAAATAAATTTCGTGGATACCGCCAAGGAAATGAATGATGGCTGCGCCGCCGGCTGATTGTTTAGCGGTGCCGCGACCAAAAATCATATACGCTATCAGCACGCCCATACCCGGACCCGGATTGGCTTCAATCAGGAAGAATATGGATTTACCGTTAGCAGTCGCTTGTTGAATACCCAACGGCGAGAAGATACCGTGGTTGATGGCGTTGTTTAAGAACAGGATTTTACCCGGTTCAACAAAGATAGAGGCCAGAGGCAGTAAATCGTGGCGAACCATCAGGTTAACGCCGGCCGACAGGAAGTGGGAAATCACTTCGACGAACGGTCCGATCAACATAAACGCCAGGATAGCCAACAGCATGCCGATGATACCGGCAGAGAAGTTGTTGACCAGCATTTCGAAGCCGCTTTTGATTTTACCGTCAACCGCACGGTCAAAGCGTTTAATACACCAGCCGCCTAAAGGACCGACAATCATTGATCCGAGGAACATTGGCATATCGGCACCGGCAATCACACCCATGGTGGTAATCGCACCCACTACGCCGCCACGTTCACCGCCAGCCAACCGACCACCGGTATAACCGATAAGCAGTGGCAGCAGATAAGTGATCATTGGGCCGACCAGCTTGGCCAATGTTGCGTTCGGGGTCCACCCGGTTGGTATAAACAGTGCCGTAATGATCCCCCAAGCGATGAACGCCGCGATATTTGGCATCACCATATTGCTGAGGAAACGGCCAAAATTTTGTACTTTGACCTTGATATCAGATGAAGACATAAAAACTCACCCCTATTGATACGCGCCAGACAATAAGGGCGCGTGAATATTGTTGCGACAGTGTTGTGAAACCTGTCAGTAGTTCTATAAGCAGCGCGACTCTACCACGCTAAGTTAGTTAAGCGTACTCCCCCGATTAAAGCGTGACGGATATCACTCATTACCCCCCCCTCTAACCCCTATATAGGTGATTTACATCACAAATTTGCCATGTAAATTAATCACAATTTAACTTATGTTATGTCAAGAAGAAGATATTTGTGATGTATATCACTATTTGTCGCCGTTTGTTTGTTTGGTAATTGTGACTTCAGTCACAATTTATTTGTTGCTGGAATTTTGCGAGATAAGTTATGAAGCGAAGAGGAAATGAGGAGTGTGATCGTTTTGGCAAATAGCAGGCATCTCCTGTAAGAAAATTACTGCCGCGACCGCTGACTGATCATTTACGCCGTTGACAGTATCAGCGTTTATTATGATAAAAAAATGACCAGCCGCGTCGATATAATAGCGATCGACGCGCTGGTTTGACGGGGGTAACCGAAAAAGTTATCGCCCCCGGTCCATGCCAGACGGGAGGCCGGGACGCGCTTGCCCGCCTGATGGCAGACCGCTCAGCCAAGACTAAGGCAGCGTGGCGCCGCCGGCGCTTTGCGCCTGTACCAATTGTTGATACTGCCCCACCAAACCCTTCATGAGACCGTTATACTGCTCCGCTTGGACACGCGAGGGGAACGTTACCGTGGTGGGACTGTAGACGACTTGATTGCCCTGAGCATTGAGGAAATCGCCCACCTGCACCAGCATGGAGGATAACGTTAAGGCATTGGCTATCACAGGACCCACTTTCTGAACCGGTTGTGTCACAAGTTTGTTATAGGCTTGATTATACACCGCCTGCAAATCGGCTGGCTGCTTCAACGCCGCATGGGCATCGTCGGCCTGCTTTTTGAACTGCTGAATTTGGGGTTCCAAGGCATTCAGGCCGCTAACGGATTGCTGCAAATCCATTCTATGACCGAGATAATCCTGTGGCACTCTGATTTGATTTATCTGATCCAATACCGGCAATAAACTGGTATTTGTTGATTGAGTATATTGCTGGGTAAAGGTTAACAATACCTGATAATCGTTGACATAAGGGCCAAACTGCTGCTTTTGGTCATCGCTGAGAACTGGTAAACGTTCGCCGCCAGGCAATACCGTGCTTTGCAAGAATTGAATAAATGCTTTTCGCTGATCCGGTTCTTTATCACCGCATGCCGTTAACTGCAATGCCAGCATGAAAAACAGGGGGATCATTAGCACATAGCGATAATAGCCAAGACCATTCCTTAACCTCATGACATACTCCTGTAAAATAAAAAACTTATTTTTTCGGCTCCTGAAGCTGCCATCCTCCCTGACCCGTTCAGGATGTTCCACTAAAATTCAAGCCCGAGAATGTCGGGCTTTATTCAATTCGCCGCGGGCACATGCGCCGGCGACTGCCGACGAAGCGCCGGGGCCAAGCGCCGGAACCCGGTTCGAAACCCGCCGGGAATCCAGCGCATCGTCCTGCTTATTGTAGCAGGGAGATGTCCGCTACCCGCAAAAACAGTTTTCGTAACTGATCAAGCAAGGTCAGGCGGTTAACCCGCACTTCGTCATCTTCAGCCATGACCATGACCTTGTCGAAAAAGACATCCACCGGTTCACGCAACGCCGCCAGTTCCACCAGCGCATCGCGATAACGCCCCTCGGCGAATAAAGGCTGGAGTTTATCGTTCAACACCACCAGATGCGTCGCCAGGGTGATTTCCGCCGCTTCTCTGAGAGCCGCGGCATGGACATGATCATTAAGCTTGTCGGTGGCTTTGGCCAGGATGTTCGATACCCGCTTATTGGCCGCCGCCAAGGACGCCGCTTCAGGCAGCGTACGGAAATAACTCACCGCGGTGACGCGGGCGTCGAAATCCGCCGGCCGGGTCGGACGACGGGCCAGCACCGCCAGGATGGTGTCGACGCTGTGTCCTTCTTCCTGATACCAGGCCCGGAAGCGACCCAGCATAAAATCAATCACATCTTCCACTACCCGAGGATTGGTCAATTTATCGCCATACCGGCGAGCCGCTTCCTCGGTCAAGGTTTGCAAATCCAGCGGCAGACGCTTTTCGACAATGATGCGTAACACGCCCAACGCCGCACGCCGTAAGGCGAACGGATCTTTATCGCCTTTCGGATGTTGGCCGATACCGAAAATGCCGGCAAGGGTATCCATTTTCTCGGCAATGGCCACCGCGCATGAAACCGGGGTGGAAGGCAAAGCGTCGCCGGAAAAACGCGGTTGATATTGTTCATTGAGCGCCAGCGCCACCAGCTCTGGCTCCCCGTCATGCCGGGCATAATGCATACCCATGACGCCCTGGGTGTCGGTGAATTCAAACACCATATTGGTCATCAAATCGCATTTGGATAGCAAACCGGCGCGGGCGGCCAATGTGACATCGGCGCCGATTTGTCCGGCGACCCAGCCCGACAGCGCTTCGATACGGTCGCTTTTGTCCCGTAACGTGCCCAACTGCTGCTGAAACAAGACAGTTTCCAGCCGCGGCAGATGATCCTCCAATCGCATTTTGCGATCGGTATTAAAGAAAAACTCGGCATCGGCCAATCGCGGACGCACCACTTTTTCATTACCCGCGATAATCTGCTGCGGATCTTTTGACTCGATATTGGCGACAAAAATGAAATTCGGCAACAATTTGCCCTGGGCGTCATAGACCGGGAAATATTTCTGGTCGCCTTTCATGGTGTAGACCAGCGCTTCGGCGGGCACCGCGAGAAACTTCTCTTCAAATTTCGCGGTCAGGACCACCGGCCACTCCACCAGCGAGGTCACTTCTTCCAGCAAGCTTTCCGTGAGATCGGCTTTACCGCCGATACGCGCGGCCGCCGCTTCCACATCCCGTTTGATGTGAGCTTTACGCAGTTCATAGTCGGCCATGACCTTGCCGCGTTCGAGCAGCACTGCCGGGTAATCATCGGCGTCATTGATACTGAATTCGGCTTCGCCCATAAACCGGTGACCGCGAATGATACGGCCCGAGGCGATCCCCAGTACCTGTCCCGGAATCAGTTCATCGCCAAGCAACAGCGTGACGGTATGCACCGGCCGGATGAATTGGGTGTCATTGTCGCCCCAGCGCATCATCTTCGGCACCGGCAATTTAGCCAGCGCGGTGCTCACCATGCCACAGAGTAATTCCTGCGCTTGCCGGCCTTTGATGGCGGCCCGGTATAACAGCCATTCCCCTTTGTCGGTTTTCTGGCGTTCCGCCTGGTCGACGGTGATGCCGCAACCACGGGCCCAACCTTCGGCCGCTTTGGTCGGATGTCCGTCGGCGTCAAAGGCTTGTGCGATAGCCGGCCCGCGTTTTTCGATAGTGCGATCGGCCTGAGCCGCGCTGAGGTTGAGGACTTTCAACGCCAGGCGACGGGGCGATGCGTACCAGATTATCTCGCCATGGGATAAATCGGCGGCGTCAAGTTCAGCGCCGAATAGCGTGGCAAAGGATTGCGCCAAATGGCGAAGTGCTTTCGGCGGCAGCTCTTCCGTGCCAATTTCCGCCAAAAAAGTGTGTTGCGTCATGGCTGCCTCTTATTGCTCGTTCTTTTTACACATCGGGAAACCCAAGGCTTCGCGCGAAGCGTAATAGGCTTCAGCGACCGCTTTGGTCAGTGTGCGAATGCGCAGGATGTAACGCTGGCGTTCGGTAACCGATATGGCCTTGCGGGCATCCAGCAGGTTAAAACTGTGCGCCGCCTTGAGAATACGCTCATAGGCGGGCAGCGGCAGGGGGTTATCCAGGGCCAGCAGCATTTGCGCTTCTTTTTCGTATTGATCAAAACAGACGAACAAGAAATCGACATCGGCGTATTCAAAATTATACGTGGATTGCTCCACTTCGTTTTGATGAAAAACATCGCCGTAGGTGGTGGTGCCCAAGGGACCCTTGCTCCAGGTCAAATCATAAACGCTGTCCACGCCCTGCAGGTACATGGCCAGGCGCTCAAGCCCATACGTGATCTCGCCGGTCACCGGACGGCATTCCAGCCCGCCCACCTGTTGAAAATAGGTGAACTGCGTGACTTCCATGCCGTTTAACCACACTTCCCAACCCAGTCCCCAGGCGCCCAGGGTCGGATTTTCCCAGTTATCCTCAACGAAACGAATATCATTGATGGTGGGGTCCAGACCAACTTCTTTCAGCGAACCGAGATACAGCTCCTGGATATTATCCGGCGAAGGCTTGATGATGACCTGGAACTGGTAGTAATGCTGCAAACGGTTCGGGTTTTCACCATAGCGTCCGTCGGTGGGCCGGCGGGAAGGTTGAACATAAGCGGCGGCGATCGGCTCTGGGCCGAGCGCTCGCAGGCAGGTCATGGGGTGGGATGTGCCCGCGCCGACTTCCATATCAAGCGGCTGGACAATCGTACAACCCTGACGCGCCCAGTAGTCCTGTAAGGTCAGGATCAAACCCTGAAAGGTCTTAGGATCAAACTTTTGCATGTTGAATTCGCACGCGATAAAAATGGATTTATAAAGAATGCGCCAGTATACCCTCTGGCGGTAAGATATACAGCCCGAATACGGTAACAAGTATGAATCTCATGCGGTCCCTGCGCCGCTGGGGTATTCCGAGAGGATTTTACAGTGTTCGAAACCACCCAGGCTCGTACCGGCCAGTATCAGGTGGCCACGCCCTTTATCGGCGCATTTGGCTAATGTCGGGCAATGTGATGATCCGGCCTTTTCAACCCGGGGATATTGACCCCCTGCTGTCGCTTTGGCTGCAAAGCACCATTAGCGCCCATCCTTTTATCAGCCCGGATTATTGGCGCGAAAGTCTGCCGCTGGTGCGTGATGAGTATTTACCGCAATCACGGAGTTGGGTGGCTGTGCAGGAAGGGCTTCTGACCGGATTTATCAGCGTCATGATGGACCAATTCATCGGCGCGGTTTTTGTGGCGCCAGGTTATTTTCGCCAGGGCATCGGCGGTTTGCTGATGGCCCGGGCCAAACAGCGCTATCCGGTTTTGTCATTGGAAGTTTACCGGTTGAACCGGTCGGCCCGGGCGTTTTATTACCACCAGGGTTTTCGGGAAACAGGCAGTGTGTTTAATGCGGAAACCGGCCATAGCATCCTGACGTTGTATTGGCGCAAGGAATAAACAGCGGCGTTTTGTCGAAGGGATCGCGCCGGGAGCGCCGAGCAAAGTTTCACCAAAGGCAATCAACGGCGCGCCAAAGGTCTGATAAGTGTGTCATTACTCAATCCCCAGCGACCCCTGCAAAGGTCTCTTAGCCAAGGAGATGTTGATGAACATAGCCCGACTCGCACCGAAACGCTGGTGGTATATTATGCCGATTGTCTTTATCAGTTACAGTCTGGCATACCTCGACCGCGCCAATTTCAGTTTTGCTTCCGCCGCGGGCATCAACAATGATCTGGGCATCACCAAAAGCATTTCCTCACTGCTGGGCGCGCTGTTTTTCCTCGGTTATTTCTTTTTCCAGATTCCTGGGGCCATCTACGCCGAACGGCGTAGCGCGAAAAGCCTCGTTTTTTGGTCGCTACTGCTTTGGGGCGGCTGCGCCTCTTTAACCGGCATCGTCAGCAATATCCCCGCGCTGATGGCGATTCGTTTCGCTCTGGGCGTGGTGGAAGCGGCGGTCATGCCGGCCCTGCTGATTTATATCAGCAACTGGTTCACGCAAACCGAGCGTTCCCGGGCCAATACCTTTCTGATCCTTGGCAATCCGGTAACGGTACTCTGGATGTCAGTGGTTTCCGGCTATTTAATCAATTCGTTTGGCTGGCGGGAAATGTTTATCTTCGAAGGTTTGCCCGCCATAGTATGGGCCTTTTGCTGGTGGTTTTTGGTGAATAACCGGCCCGCACAGGCGAAATGGCTGTCCACGGAGGAAAAACGGGCCCTGGAGCGGCAACTGGCCAAAGAACAACGGGACATCAAAGCCGTCAATAATTACGCGCAGGCCTTTCAATCCGGTAATGTGATCATTCTCAGTCTACAATATTTCGCCTGGAGTATCGGCGTATACGGCTTTGTCTTGTGGCTGCCCTCCATTTTGCGCAACGGCATGGAAATGGGCATGGTGCAAGCCGGCTGGCTAAGTTCGGCGCCTTATCTGGCGGCCACCGTCGCCATGATCATCGTATCGTGGTTTTCCGATAAGCTGCAAAACAGAAAACTCTTCGTCTGGCCGCTGCTGCTGGTGGGCGCATTGGCTTTTCTGGCGTCCTACCTGCTGGGATCGCATCACTTCTGGATCTCTTATGGCTTATTGGTGATCGCGGGCGCCGCGATGTACGCCCCTTACGGTCCTTTCTTCGCCATCGTGCCGGAAATGCTGCCGCGCAATGTCGCCGGCGGGGCGATGGCGTTGATTAATAGCATGGGCGCGCTGGGTTCGTTTGTCGGTTCCTGGGTGGTGGGTTATCTCAACGGGGCGACCGGTTCGCCGTTAGCATCCTACATGTTTATGGCTATTGCCCTGCTGATAGCGGTGTGGCTGACGCTGATAGTGAACGTGGCCCGGAACAGACAACCGCACATTGCCTGACTCAAGCGGTCCGCTTCCGTTCACCCGCGAAACTGTTATGCTGCTATGTATGAGTGACTTACCGCTTAGAGGGAAAAGAGGATGAAACCTGCCGTTGTTGTCTATAAATCATTACCGGAAGACTTGCTGCAACGTCTAAGAGCTCACTTCGACGTGACGGAACTAGACGAAATGAGCCATGAAAATGGCAAAAAATATGCGTCGGTCCTGCGGGAGGCGCAAGGCGTTATCGGCGCGGGGGGCAAATTCGATAAGCCCATGCTGGACTTACTGCCTAATCTTAAGGTTGCTTCCACCATCTCAGCCGGTTATGACCAGTTCGACGTCAATGAATTAAATGCCCGCAAGATTCTGTTGATGCATACGCCGGATGCCTTGACCGAAACGGTGGCCGATCTCATGATGGCGCTGGTTTTGAGCACGGCGCGCAGGGTGGTGCAATCCGTCGAACGCACCAAGGCGGGGGAATGGCAGGAAAGCGTGGACCCGGGTTGGTACGGCGTCGATGTGCACCACAAAACCTTGGGTATCATTGGCATGGGCCGTATAGGGATGGCATTGGCTCAGCGGGCCCATGGCGGATTTTCCATGCCGATATTATACAACGCCCGCCACCCGCACATCGAAGCGGAGCAGCGCTTTCAGGCCGGCTATCGCGAAGTGGACAGCCTGGTGGCCGAAGCGGATTTTATCTGCATCACACTACCCTTAAGCGAGCAAACCTATCATTTGATTGGCCGTGAACAACTGGCCAAAATGAAACCCGGCGCCATCCTGATTAACGCCGGGCGCGGCCCGGTGGTGGATGAAACCGCGCTGATTGAGGCATTGCAACAACACCGTATTCTGGGCGCAGGGCTGGACGTCTACGAACAAGAACCTTTACCGGTAAGCTCGCCGCTATTAAGTATGCCTAATGTGGTGACGCTCCCGCATATCGGCTCGGCCACCCATGAAACGCGTTATGCCATGGCGGCCACCGCGGTGGACAACCTGATTACCGCCCTCACCGGAAAAGTGAAACAAAACTGCGTGAACCCGCACATCATCTCCGCGCCAGACGCCAGCTGATATTCCCTCTACGCGCTCTATCGCCGACTTTCGGCCACCAACGCCGCGCGCCAACTGACATAATGGTTGGCACAAGTGTATGATGGCCGCCGTCTCGGGTTGAAAAACCACAGGGTGCGCAGCAGTTCGCAAATGCCATTGATTGGGAAAAAGGATCTTTGCCGCCAGGCGAGCTTATGCTTTACTTTTACCAGCATTTGAGCGGACTGGGACTTAGCCAAGGAACAACGATGACCATTAGCCACAACATGACTAAAATCAGTTCATTTATTTTGATGATTTTCTTTATCGCCATCATCATACCCCTGCATTTATTTCCCTGTTTTGTCGCTGGTTTTCTGGCCTATGAAATTATTTTCGCCATGACGCCCTGGTTTGAACGGATCATCGGGGGCACCCGCGCAAGATGGCTCGTGGTCAGCATCATCGCCGCCACGGTAGTGGTCGTGATGACCCTGGGCACTGTCAGCCTGGTGAGCTTTCTGACATCCAATATCCAGCGCGGCATTGACTTGACCGCAGAAACCAACCGTATTTTTTCCGGCATCAAAAACCGCATTCCCCCCAGTTTTCCGGCTTTTTTGCCTGACAGCGCCGAAGAGCTGAAAAATCAAATGTTCGCATTGGTGGAAACCAATCTGATTACCATACGGAACATGGGCCGGACTTTTCTGCATGGCTTGATCACCATTTTAATCGGTCTGATCATCGGCGCCATTATCTCGTTGAACAAGCCCTCGGCCCGCACCACCGAATTCCGCGACGAGATGCTGCAGCGTGTTCAGAACCTGTCGAGTTCTTTTCGCAATATTGTCTTCGCCCAGATAAAGATTTCTGTGGTCAATACCCTCCTGACCTCCATTTTAATCTTCCTGATTTTGCCGGCGTTCAAGATCCACTTGCCGCTTTCCAAGACGCTGATAGTGGCGACCTTTATCTTTGGCTTACTGCCTATCATCGGCAATCTGATATCCAATTTTCTTTTTATCATATCAGCCTTGTCGGTCTCGCTGACCTTGGGCGGCGTGATGCTGGTTTACCTCATTTTGATCCATAAACTGGAATATTTTCTCAATGCGGAAATCGTCGGCAACCGCATTCAGGCCAAATCCTGGGAGTTATTGCTGGCCATGCTGGTATTCGAGGCGGCCTTCGGGCTGGAGGGGCTGGTGGCCGCGCCCATCTATTACGCCTATATTAAAACCGAACTGCGGGGTTTGGGCCTGATCTAACGCCGTGATCAGGCCATACCCTAAATAATTCGGGTTGTAGGGGGGCAGCATATTGCCAACGCACCCGCAACATGAAGTATGACGGGTTTAAATAGAGATTGATCGGCGCAACAGAGCAGGTATGGTATCAATTTATAGCAAGTTAACCATTAATAGCCGAATAAAATGACCTTCTCGCTTTTTGGCAAAAAATTCACTCGTCATTCGGGCATCGCCCAACTTATGGATGATATGAACGAGGGTTTGCGTACCCCTGGCGCCATTATGCTTGGCGGCGGCAATCCTGCCGCCATACCGGCTATGGAGGAGTATTTCAAGACGCTTTGCCAGTCCATGCTGGACGACGGAACGCTGACCGAAGCGTTATGCAATTATGACGGCCCGCAAGGCAAGAATGCCTTATTGTCTTCCCTGGCCACGCTATTACAGCAAGAATTGGGCTGGCCGGTCACGGCCAAAAATATTGCGCTGACCAACGGCAGTCAAAGCGCTTTTTTCTATCTGTTTAATCTTTTTGCCGGACGCGGCGAAGATGGCGCGCTGCGTAAAGTCTTATTTCCACTGGCGCCGGAATACCTGGGTTACGCCGATGCGGGACTGGAAGAGGAGATGTTTATCTCCACCAAACCGACGATTGCCCATTTGCCGGACGGTCAGTTTAAATATCATGTGGATTTCGATCATCTCAACGTGGGCAAGGATATTGGGCTGATTTGCGTTTCACGGCCGACCAATCCCACCGGCAATGTCATTACCGATCAGGAATTAACCAGGCTTGACGCCCTGGCCCGGCAACATCACGTGCCTTTATTGATAGATAATGCCTATGGCCTGCCTTTCCCCGGCATGATTTTCAGCCGGGCCACGCCAATGTGGAATGCCAATATCATTCTGTGCATGAGCCTGTCCAAACTCGGTTTGCCCGGCGCGCGTTGCGGCATAGTGGTTGCTAACGAAGATGTGATTGCCGCTATCACCAACCTGAATGGCATTATCAGCCTGGCGCCCGGCGGTATTGGCCCGGCGCTGGCCACCGCCATGATTCGCCGTGGCGATTTAATCCGGTTGTCCGCTTCCGTGATCGGTCCTTTTTACCAACAGCGCGTTACGCAAACCATGGCGTTGCTGCGGCGTTATCTTTCGCCGGAACGTTGTTTGATCCACAAACCCGAAGGGGCCTTTTTTCTGTGGTTATGGTTTCAGGATCTTCCCATCACCACCGAAATACTCTATCAACGACTTAAACAACGCGGCGTATTGATGGTGCCCGGCCATTATTTCTTCCCGGGTCTGGAGCCTGACTGGCCACATGCCCATCAATGCATGCGAATGAATTATGTGCCGGCTGCGGATAAACTCGAACAGGGTATCGCCATTCTGGCCGAAGAGGTTGAACGCGCGCACCGTGAAGCCGTTAGCCACGCATAAACAAGCGCCGGGCGCTTGGCCCGGCGACAATTTCATTACCGCTGCTGAACAGTCTGATGTTTGAACCTTATTGCTGCTGATCACCAACCTGATGTTCCAGTGCCGCCGCGGGCTGTACGCCGTTGCCGATGGCTATCTTGCGCGGTTGTAAGGATTCAGGCACATGGCGTTCCAAATCAAGATGCAATAACCCGTTGGTAAATTCAGCCTGGGTTATCGACATATATTCCGCCAAGGTGAAACTCAGGGAAAACGGTTTAAAGACCAGCCCCTGGTGAAGGTACTCCACGGCACGCTCAGGTTGGGCCGGTTTACCGGCAATGGTCAAGCGCGGGCCTTCCACCTCGATATTCAAATCTTCCTGCCGGAAACCGGCCAATGCCAGTGAAATGCGATAATGGTTATCATCGCTTTTTTCAATATTATACGGCGGGAAGCTGAATGCTTCCTGATTGCCTTGTATGGTGCTGGCTAATTTATCGAAACCAATCCATTGACGAAGTAAGGGTGATAAATCATAAGTACTCATTATATTAACTCCTTCTTTGAAGCGAGACGATCCGCTCAACCATATAACGGTCAAGTTTGCCCCCGATAACGGCAGGCGGTCATTTTTAAATCCGTGGCGGCCGGCCACGGCCGATTATTTGATTTCGATACGGCGTGGTTTCAATGTTTCCGGCACCACCCGTTCCAATTCAATATAGAGCAGGCCATTTTCCAGGCTGGCGCCTTTGATCTGAATATGCTCGGCCAATTGGAATTTACGTTCGAAATTACGTTCGGCAATACCCTGATATAAGTAGTTGCGCTCGGCTAGCTCAGCTTCATGAGCGCCTTTAATGGTCAGCAGATTATCATGGGCGGTAATATCCAACTCATGTTCGGCAAAACCGGCCACGGCAATGGCGATACGATATTGGTTTTCATTAACCAATTCTACATTATAAGGGGGGTAACCACCGTTGCTCTGTGATTGACCTGATTCAATCAGATTAACCAGCCGATCAAAACCGATAGCGGAACGATATAGCGGGGACAAATCAAAATTACGCATGGCTTTAGCCTCCAACATTTAGCGAGGTAACGAAAAACCTTCCCAAAGGACAGGTCCAGGACCGAAATACCCTTACGGCGTATCTTGTTACGGTCACCTTATTAATATGGCGATAATCAATCCATTTTCAAGGGAAAAATAAAAAAATTCATCACTTCTTGAAAGATAACAGAGGGAGAAGCGCTTAATATGCATTACACTAAATGCGCCGGATTAGCATAACCAATCATCTTAACTAATAAGCGGGATGCTTAATTGTTAAAACATAATGACAAAAATGGATGCAGAAAAGCTATGTTCAAAAAGACATTACTTTTTCTTATCACAGCAAATATGACATTGATAGGCATTAGCGGATGTTCCAGCGTGATGACCCATTCCGGCCCTTATCAAGGTTATTACCCGGGCAGCCGCGCCAGTTTGGCAGTACTGCAAGATCACGATACCGATTGGAGCCTGATCCCCTTCGCCATCATCGACTTACCCTTTTCCACAGTATTGGATACCCTGCTGCTGCCGTATGATTACCTGCGCAGGGACAGTGATAAAACCCTGGAATCACCAAGGGAACGCATGTTGCATGGCGACAGTTCATCCCACCACGGCGATACGCGCCATCCCGCCAAGTAACCTTATCAGGCCGGGCGGGTCAACGGTTGCCCTGCGCCTCGCCCGCCGGCTGACAAAAAGCCGATCGCTTGCGATGGGTCAACGTCATCGGAATAACTGATTTAACCGGCTGTGCATCGCCCCTCATCCCTGCTTCCATGGCCCGAAAAGCATGTTCAACCCAGGCATCTTCATCTTGCCGCATCGACCAGGTGTTATTGGGGAGAAAACCCAACATGGGATGCTCATCGAAGGTGCCGATATTCATATCGGTGGGAATGTAGCCATAACGGTCGCGCAAAACGTTTAACGCCCCCTCAAGTACCGGTAGGGATGAGGCAATGAACGCTGGAGGAGCGTCGCGGTGCACGTCGAAAAATCGTTGCATCAGTTGTTCGCCGTCTTCCCGCCGGTTATGTTGCGCGGATAACACCCACGACGCATTATCGGCCACGCCATTGGCCGCCAGCACACTGGTGAAACCTTGCAAACGCTGCTGTATGGTGGGTTGCTTGATATCGCCCGCCATAAAAAATAGCGGCAACCGCCCCGCGTCAATCATGGCATGGGTTAATGTTGAACTGCCGTTGATATTATCACTTACCACCAAGGCGACCTGGCTATCGCTGAAATCACGATCGAGAAAAACCAGCGGCTTGGTGAAGCGTTTCAAATGGTGATTTTGCGCCTGCAACGAAGAAGGCACCACGAACAAGCCATCGACATTGCGCTGCAACATGGTTTCCACCAGGGTATTTTCACGTTGCGTATCGCTATAGGTACAACTGGTGGTCAATTGATAACCCGCCTCGCGACAGCGAATTTCGAGTTTTTCCGCCAGCGTGGAAAAAAACAGATTGGATAAACGCGGAATAATCAGCCCAAGGGTATCCGTCTTGTTCAGCTTCAGGCTGCGCGCGGCGTGATTGATGGTATAACCAAATTCGCTGACGTAATCGGCGATTTTGTTTTGGGTTTTAACGCTGATACGATATTGCTCAGCTTTACCGTTAAGCACCAGCCGTACGGTCGTGATGGAAATACCCAACGCTTTGGCTATTTGCTCTACGGTTTTAGCCATCGATAAAAGTCCCGTTATAGTTTCAGCAAAGAGATAACGCAGTATAACGGACTGGCTAAGTCGAAGCAGCGTAAATTAATCACATTAAAAGCCCTTCCGCGACGCCACCGTCCGCAAGGCGATATCGCGCTTGCGGACGGCTTTCGATGCCATCGAATAGGCTCGTGGACGGCTATCTCTGTTGTCAGCGCCAGTGACGCATTGTTTGCTCGGCGCGTTGCAAATCCTCGTACATGGCCAGATAAACCTGATATTTCGCCTTGTGAAAAGCCGACTGCCGGCGGTCGGTATGAACGATTTCGCCGGGATGCACCAAGGCCCTGGCCGCATCGTTCAATGTGGGATAATGCTGGGCGGCAACCGCGCCGAGCAATGCGGCGCCGAGCGTAACGGCATCCTCCTCGGCGGTTTGCTCGATATCGCAACCGGTTACATTGGCGTACTCACGCAGCCACAAAGGGTTTTTGGTGGCGCCGCCGCAGATAACCACGCGCTTGATGCTATGGCCCGACTGGTTCATCGCTTCAATAATATGGCGGGTGCCATAGGCAATGGCTTGTAGAGTGGCAAGATAAAGCCGGGCCAGGGCATCGGGACCGTCTTCGAGGGTCAGGCCGATAATCGCGCCGCGAGCATGGGGATTGGCGCGGGGAGAACGATTGCCATAGTGATCCGACAACACATGCAAATGGCGGGTAGGCAGAGGTTCGCGTTGTTCCAGTGACGCCACCCACTGGTTAAGCAAGGTATACTCATTGCAACCCTGCTCCGCCGCTTGCCGCTGTAACAAAGACCAGGCGGCATGTTGACGCAAAGTCCATTCCACCAAGGCTCCTGCGGCGCTTTGTCCACCCTCGCTCAGCCATTGATTGGGCAACATCGCGCCCCAATAGGGTCCCCAGACGCCGGGCACGTGTATTTCGTGGGGATTGACCAGCATATGGCAGTTGGACGTGCCGCTGATAAGGGCCAACGCGCCCTCGGGCCGGGCGCCGACCAGCGCCAGTCCGCCCGCATGAGCATCAATGATCCCGCCGGCCACGCTTACCGCCGTCGTCAAACCGCATTGGCCGGCCGCCGCCTCGCTCAGTTTGCCCGCCGCTCGGCCCAGTTCCAGGATCACCGGCGGAATTTTTTCCACAATATCCGTTAAACCCACCGCTTGCAGCAGAGCGGTGCTGAAACGATGTTCATGCGCCAGGTAATTCCATTTGCAGGTCAGCGTGCAAATACTGGCGGCATCCACGCCCGTGGCGCGCCAAACCAAATAATCCGCCAAATCGAACAAACGCCAGGCGCGTTGATACCGTTCAAGGCAATGCCGCTTTAGCCATAACGCCTTGGGTAATTCCATTTCCACGCTGACCTCACCGCCGACATAGGCCAGGGCTTCGTCGCCGGTGGCATTTATCGCCTGAGCCTCTTCCACCGCCCGGTGATCCATCCACATAATGATATCCCGCTCGGCTTCGCCGCCTTCCGCAACGGAAATACCGCGCCCCTGCCGGTCTACCATCACCAGCGAACAAGTGGCGTCAAAGCCTAGCGAAACAACCGATTCAGGAGCAATGCCGGCGTGCGACACCGCCTCCTTAATGGCCTCGCAAACCTGCTGCCAGATTTGCCCGGAAGATTGTTCCACCACCCCCGGACGGGGATGATATTGATCAATCGAACGCACAGCGAAGGCCAGCCGCTGCCCCTGCTGATCGAAAACGCCTGCCCGTACACTGGCGGAGCCAACATCCACACCGATAAAGCAGTGATCTTTCATGCTCATCTCCTTTGCTACGTCGAGTTAGCAATTTAATCAAAGCCGCTATCCGTGACAAATGGTTTAGTATCGATTTGTGAGTCTGATCGGCTATAGCACGGTTTCTGTCAGCAAAGGTGATCGTTGACTGCTGAATAACCCAACACCCGCAATTATCATTATTATTGCAATGGAGATCACATTTTAAATATCGAATAAAACATTCGGGCTACCTCCTTAAGCCTAGTGGGGTTACTTTGGAACTCCACATATTCAAAAGGGTTTTTAGCGATGGAATTTAATAATGAAAAAGCCTTTCAATTAGCAGCGGAATTCATGCGGCGGCAAGGGGAGACGTTCAGCAAATCAGCGTTTATAATTGAATTTATTAAAAATTATAATTTTTTCAATGATTGTCTTGTCAGTGAAAATCCTGAACTTTATGCTGAAAAGCATAAAACAAAACGCTCGATAACAGAAAATTTTGTGCGCCATGTTAACCTTTCAATCAAGTAGTCAGCAGTATTTTCACCAATATTGCCGTACTTACTACAGATGAAGACCTATGTATAACTTCATATTCTGTAGTTTCAAACCAGCGCCAGGAATGATATCGATGTACAGTTTCTGGCGTTGGCCGTCCTGACCGGTCCAATTATCCTTTCCGAAAATCATTTATCGCCTTCAAACAGACGGTCATAGACATGTTGTAAATGCAATTCCATACAGGCCCTGGCTCGTGACGAATCGCGTCCGATAATGGCATCGGCGATATCCTGATGATCCTTATTCAGCGCTAAAGGAAAATCGTTATTGGCATAATGGCTTTCCAAACGCACGAAACGCGAACTTTTCCTTTTATTCCAAAGATATTCCATCATGTCGCGCAGAACTTCATTGCCGGTCATTTCGCTAATCAGCAAATGAAAGCGCTTGTCCTCATGCAGAAATTTCTCGTCATTAACGTTCATCTGGGTGAGATCATGGGTTACTTCACGCAACTCGGCCCGCTGATCATCACTGCCATTGCGCGCCGCCAGCTCCGCCATCGTGGCTTCATAGATTTGCCGTGCTTTAATCAGGGATTTGAGGCTGAATTCTTCATCACTGTGCGATTGCGCTTTTTGCGGCAAGGGATCGGCCACATAAACACCGTTGCCGGTACGGATTTCCACCCAGCCGGTTATTTCCAAAGCAATCAAGGCCTCGCGGATGGAAGAACGGCTGACGCCCAATTGTTTGGCCAACTCGCGTTCGGATGGAATCATGACGCCTGGGGGAAATTGACCGCAGGTGATGCAGTTAATCAGGAGATTGGAAATTTGCCGATAAAGACGCTCGACCTTAAGTGTAGGTAACTCCATAACTCCCCCAATAAAGAAAGAAATACCGCTTGTCTGACCGATGATTCGGGTCGCAGCTTAACACAGCCGTCAAAAGGGCAAAAAAATTTCTGCCGCTGCAAAACAGGCTGATGGCTTTAGTGTAAAGTTTATAGTGGAAGATGTGGATTTAAAGAGGCTATTTTTAAAGGTATAATGGCCGGACCACCTGACCCTTAGGCCATCCTGATCCCGCTCAATCCTATCAGCGTGCGTAACCTGGTTGTGGAGAGATGGCAAGTCCCGTTGCGCACCGTTAATCAGTAAGGAGTTTATTATGGAACACACATGGCGCTGGTATGGCCCCAATGATCCAGTCTCATTAGATGATGCCCGGCAAGCCGGTGCGACGGGAATCGTCACCGCCTTGCATCATATCCCCAATGGCGAAGTCTGGACCATCGACGAAATTAAAAAGCGCCAAGCCATCCTGGCGGAAAAAAGGCTGGTCTGGTCTGTCGTGGAAAGCGTGCCGATACATGAGTCGATCAAAACCCAAACCGGCGATTTCGAGCGGCATATCGCCAATTACCAGCAATCATTGCGCAACCTGGGCGCCTGCGGTATCGATACCGTATGCTACAACTTTATGCCCATTCTCGATTGGACGCGCACCGATTTAGCCTACCCAATGCCTGACGGCTCCCGGGCGCTGCGTTTCGATAACATCGCTTTCGCCGCTTTCGAGCTGCATATTCTTAAACGTCCCGGCGCCATCAAAGAGTACAACAAGGAAGAACAGCAACAGGCGGCGGCGTATTTCACCAAAATGAGTCAGGCGGATATCGAAAAACTTACGGCCAATATCATCGCTGGCTTGCCGGGCGCTGAAGAAGGTTACACCCTTGAACAGTTTTTGGCGCAACTGGCGCGCTATGATGGCATCGATAAAGCCAAACTGCGTGAACACATGGCCTATTTCCTGAAAGCCGTGGTCCCGGTGGCGCAGGAAGCCGGCATTGTGCTGGCGGTCCACCCGGACGATCCGCCGCGACCCATCCTCGGCCTGCCGCGTATTGTTTCCACCATTGAAGATATGCAGTGGCTGAAAGACACCGTCGACAGCATCAATAATGGTTTTTGCATGTGTACCGGGTCCTATGGCGTACGCGCCGACAACAACCTGGTCAAGATGGCGGAAACCTTTGCCGATCGCATCCATTTCGTGCATCTTCGCGCCACCAAACGGGAGCAAGATCCGAAGAGCTTCCACGAAGCCGATCATCTGGACGGCGACGTTGATATGGTGGGCGTGGTTAAAGCCATCCTGACCGAAGAGCATCGCCGCGGCAAAGCGGGAAATCATCGCGCCATCCCAATGCGCCCGGATCACGGCCATCAAATGCTGGACGATTTGAAAAAGAAAACCAATCCGGGTTATTCCGCCATCGGCCGGTTGCGTGGCCTGGCTGAAGTGCGCGGCGTGGAACGCGCCATCAAACAGATTTACTTCAACGATTGAAAGCCTGCGGCGCGGGCCCGATCAGACCGTTTGTTCCATCAGGAACGAACGGGGGGTTTGATGTGACATCCCCGGCTCGCGCGCTTGCGGCACGACAAAAAATCAAACGTCCAGCACCAGCTTTTGGATGGCAACCGCCACGCCGTCTTCCATATTGGTTTTGGTGACGAACTGGCTGATCGCTTTGAGCTGATCGATGGCATTGCCCATGGCGACGCCGGTACCGGCATACTCAATCATCGCCAAATCATTTTCCTGGTCGCCAATGGCCATCACTTCATCGGCGGAAAGATGCAGATAATCGGCCAACGCTTTGACGCCCACCCCTTTATTGGCTTCTTTACGCAGCAATTCCAGATAATATTCAGCGCTTTTCATAATGGTGTAACGATTGAACGCGTCTTTTGGAATGCGGCTGATAGCGCGATCCAATACTGCCGGTTCATCAATCATCATCACTTTGGGGAACCGTAGCGTTTTATCCATTTCGTCGACCCGGCGAAATTTCAGCGGCATACCGGTCAGATGCGCTTCAAATACCGTGTACCGGCTAATATCCGGATTGGCGGTGTAAAGCGTGTCGAACGTCAGGGCATGGAAATGGACGTCGATTTGACGCGCCATGGCTTCAAAATAGAGATAATCATCAAACCCCAGCGTGATTTCCGATACGCATTCGCCGTTAGCGGTTCGCTGCACCAGCGCCCCATTATTGGTCACGCAATATTGCCCTTCTTGCAAAAGATCCAACTCCAGCAAGTAACGCTGGATGCCGATAAAAGGTCGGCCGGTGGCCAGCGCCACATAAACGCCTTTTTCTCGCGCCGCGCCTATGGCCTGTTTGACCGCGGGTGTTATCTCATGTTTATGATTTAACAATGTCCCGTCCATATCAATTGCTATCAGTTTTATCGCCATCGCATCCTCTTCAAATTATGGCGGACAACCCGAAGGTAACAGTATACCCGAGATCAGAAAAGGTGATGCTTGAATTTTTATTTTCTTTATCATTTTCTTCGACAAATATGAGGCGGCATAATAGTTACATTAATTGGCCGGACGACCAAAACCAACGAAAGGAATATATTAATCTGGAATACAGATCACCAGCATTATTTATTACGGATAAATAGATCTAAATTATTTTTTATAATAGCTTTATGCAGCCATATAAAGACTCAACAAACAAATATTGATTTAGATGTTTTCCGAGTTAATGTTTTCTGTCTAGTAATATTGTAATTTTTCAATTAAATAATTTTTTATCATCCTCAGCGTCATTTATTATTGAGACCCATCAATGGTACAACATTCCATTATATCATAACTTTATTTCCAAACTTTTAATTAACCATTGATGTTGATAAAAAGCTTGCCATCGCCGCTGGGAATCACTATTTTAAATACAAGCCTATTCCACTATCTCTATAAACGATCTTATCGACCTGAAGTACGCACCATCCTATCAACATAATTAATTACACAACCAATATATTTTGAGTTGAAAGCACGCGGCCAATACGTCTGCAACGTTAAAGATGACGGGTATAAAAGGGAGAAAATATGGGATTATCACCACATGCAGCTTACTGCCGGGCTATCGGCGCGTATAATAACACGACAGATCTTGATGCCAGTAAAAGGAAATTTACTCAACGCCCTGGCAGGAAAAAAGAACAATTTGTATTTAGACACACCGAGATAGCTCAATTAATCAGTATTCATAATCATATAATTGAAAACAATAATCTCGCAATGACCTATCATCGCACATCGAGAGCGGAAGCCTTATTTGCCGCTTCATTGTTATTATCCATGGTCAGAATCTCTGATGTTAATTTGCCATCAATAAAAAAAACGACCAAAACAACACGGCCAATGCGATTTAGTGAAAACACCCTGGCGCGACAATCCCTTGCAGCGGAATCGCTCTCACAAGAGTCAGGGTGGCTACCCGCAGCGATACGACAATGGCTGCCTACTATAAGCGATCCTTTGCGGTTTCCCGCGGCCGAAGCCGTGGAATTAACCACATCCATACCGTCTTCGCCAGGGGAAAATTTGCACGGTGACCATTATGGTACGTCGACTGTTGAATCGGATACCGCTATACGCCAGTATGCGGCCGAATTATTTTCCCGCTATGCCGGTTACGCTGACTCATCCATTGAAGATGATCTATTCCATCTGGTCAATTCCGCTATCAAGGCTATCAGGAATGATCCAGACGTAACAATGGCCCTTGCTGAATTACTTAATCCATTATTATTCAACTACAAACATAATGAAACTGATGCCAAGCAGATAACTGAGCCTGCATTAATTATCAATGGATGGCTAGAGCAGGAAATTTTTGATGGCAGCGTTTTTGATTTTGTGATCAGAAATGCCATCGAAAACCGCAGCGATAATCACTATGATTTCAATACGATTAAATCAGCGCTTGTGAAGCAAATCAGTAAATCCTTAAACATCAATCCCGACTCCGCTTATACCCATACAAAAAATTATATATTTGATAACATTGTGGTCCCAAAATTCCCCAAATGCGATGAAAGCCACGCTACGCTTTGGGGCCCTGACAGCACTAACTGGGGCATAAGTCATGCGGGGCTTTCTTTTGCCGCTTTGCTTGGCGTGGATATCAAGGATATCAACAATGATGAGGCTCACGCCATAGGCGTGATGATTTACAATCTTTTTTACGAAGACGGCGATATTTCTCGATTGGTTGGATTATTTTCTTTACCTGCGATATTGTCTTATATGCACGATCACCCTGAAAAAGTACAGAATTGGACGCCTGAAACAAGACAACAAATTGAGGAAACAGCCTTAAACGACTATTTTGAAAAACATAGCCAGTCTGTATTTGAAAATAACCCACAAGTAATCTTAAAACAAAGCATTGAAAATTTTAAATCTCGGATTGAATTACTTGAGGATGGTAGAGAATATAATAAGGAGAATCTCGACAAGTCATTCTACCAACAAAATCAGGAAATTGCAGATAAATTTCATGTCGTGGATAAAATATTAATCTCGATGGGGTTTGCTGATATTGCTGAGAGTGAAAGAGAATTTATCGATTCATCAGAAATCACATTCGGTAAGTTCGCGCTAGTGAGGATATGGGAAACTAATAAGCATTCGGGAGTATTCCCAGCCTTGTCTCATGATAAAAATCGATTGACCATTATAGACAACCCGCCAAATATTGATATCTTCCAGGCCCGCAATGGCGATAATAGCCGAATCTATGCCTTGTATGGCATTAACGGGCGTTATCAGGTAGTGCGTGTTGATCACGAACTCGCAAAATATTATGATCTTTTGCCTGAAAATGATAAAGATGTTCCGATCGACGGTTTTACCGTAGAACTTGTATATAACCAGAACGATAATATACCTGCCACGCAATGGATCATCGACCGCTTGATTCAGCGATTGGCCAATCACCATAAAGATATATTCAAAAAGCAATTGGACTTGGTCGGTTATGATAATACGTTTATGGAAAAAGCCCAAGACGTACTTTTATCCCTTGTGCCATTCTACAATTGTTTTACTGCAATGGCCAAAAATGAAGGTGGGGAAGCCCTATTTAGTTGCGGTCTCGATGTTTTTTCCTTATTTCCTGTCATTGGACAGGCTTCCAAAGTCTCCGCAAGCGCCGGGCGAGTTCTCGGCCAAGGCATGCAATTCGCTGGAAAAAATGCGTTAAGTAAAACAAGCGCAGCCCAAGGGGCCGGGCACATGGCCAAAGTTGCCCTGTCTCATTTTTACCAAGCGGGCGTTATACCGGTGTCCAAAATACTCACCAGAAAACAATTTTTAGCCCTCGCCTTTGAAGCATTCAGGGGTCTCGAACCAGGTTTACTGCTCTTGTATACCCCGAGCAAAACCCTATGTCGACGCGCTTTGCGCATGGGTCGTTCAATGGAAGCGGTAATTCCCCATCTCGACAGGGCATTAGCCAAACTCAATCAGCTCAAACCTGGTGGCGCCAAAACTCAGGGTTTGAGCCGAACCGACCCACTTGTTATACCCAACAGCAACAGGCAAGCCGTTGTTATGCGCATGGAAGCAGGGGGTTCCTCGGATAAAATGCCCTCGATTACACTCGATGAATTGCAACCCTTTGTTTGGCAGCGATTCAGCGAGTTCATGCCGCTGTACCGTCATGGTTCCCTGCCTGCGGCGGAAATTAGAAAAATGCTCAACGATCTTCTTGGTCGAGATTTCCGCGACAAACCTTTCCTGGTGGTTAAAGGTCTTGATGCAGGGCCCCATTCCTTCAGATATCCCTATTTGCAAGATGCACAACAAATAACGGCGTTGACGCTCGATTATTGCTTCAAAGAGATAAAGAAAGCAAACAACTTCCTTAAGGCCGCATTGAGAAAACCTGCAAAAATTCAGTTTATTAATAAATATTTTGCAAAAGAAATAGGTATCCCCTATGTTGCCGGTAATGATATCACCCGCCAAATGATCAATGCCACTGATGAGATTATTAACAGAATCCTCTCGATGGAAAACAAAATCAAAAACAATATACATTTCGCTTCAACTAAGCGGACACCAGACGCAGAGGGCCATTATCCTTCCTCATTGACTGATCAACAAATGAAAAATGGACCCAGTGCTTTTTGTTTGGCGGGAGATAGCGAAAATCGATTATACATTATTGTCGATAGATTTATTGCCGGCCAACTTCAACCAGAAGCGTTAACCCATGTACTGACCCATGAATTAACGCATTTGGCTGCACATACCGAGGATATTTTTTATCTAGATAACATTATATTGTCTGCAATTGGCAAAGGCGATTTATTAAGAATTTTCGAAAAAAGAATAGAAACAAAATCGATGAATTTGGTAAATCTCAAACTGAAGGTACAACACCACTTAAAGTTACCGCCGACGACGCGCATAAGCGACGACGTCATCTATGCTGCCTTACGCGATGATCCGGTGTTTAAGGCCAACGTAATGATGTTGAATGCCGATAATGTCGTTAAATTTATTCAGGATATCGCAAAGATGGAACGAGGCGTAAGAACAACGCGTAGTGCACAATCCGAGGAGCAACAATATAAACTTATTTATCCGGCACTCATGCAGTTATTGGTAAAAATATCCTTGAACCAAGATTTGACGACTTCCGGCACTTAATTCAGCAGCCTTCGGTTGCGCTATAAGCTATGTCCGTCATACCCCAGAGGAAAAAAACGGCATGCAGCCGATACCGCTGCATGCCGCTTATGTTTAAATGTCGATATTCGCCGCTTTCAAGGCATTTTCTTCGATGAAAGCCCGCCGTGGCTCTACCGCATCGCCCATCAAGGTGGTGAACAATTGATCAGCCGCGACAGCATCTTTAACAGTCACCCGCAACATGCGGCGGCTTTCCGGATCCATGGTGGTTTCCCACAGCTGTTCCGGGTTCATTTCACCCAGACCTTTATACCGCTGAATAGCCAGACCGCGGCGTGATTCCTTGACCAGCCAATCCAGCGCCTGTTCAAAGGTGGTAACCGACAGCCGACGCTCGCCGCGTTCGACAAAAGCGTCTATTTCGATCAGGCCGCGCAGTTTTTCGCCCAGCGAACAAAGCTTGCGATATTCCCCGCCATGGACAAAATCAAAATCAATCACATAGTCGGTATCGACGCCATGGGTACGAATACACAATATCGCTTCGAAAATCTGGCGTTCACGATTTTCACGAACAGTGAAACTATAACTGCTGCCATGCTTTTCGTTCTGGTTAAGGTCATTCACCAGCGCCGTAATCCAGGTTTCCACGCTGCTGCGCACGGTCAAATCAGCTTCGCGCAATGTCGGCTGATAAATCAGGTGATTGAGCAGCGCACGCGGATAACGGCGTTCCATACGGCCAATCATTTTCTGGACCGCATAATGCTCGGCCACCAGTTTCTCCAATGGCTCGCCCGCCAATGCCGGCGCATGCTCATTCGGATGCACGCTCGCGCCATCCATTGCCAGGGCAATCTGATATTGGTCCATGGCGTCATCATCCTTGATGTACTGTTCTTGCTTACCCTTCTTCACTTTATACAGCGGCGGTTGGGCAATAAACACATGGCCGCGTTCGATAATTTCCGGCATTTGACGATAGAAGAAGGTCAGCAGCAAGGTACGGATATGGGAACCATCCACATCGGCATCGGTCATGATGATGATATTGTGGTAACGCAGCTTGTCGGGGTTGTATTCATCCCGGCCGATGCCGCAACCCAGCGCGGTGATAAGCGTCGCCACCTCCTGCGAAGAAAGCATTTTGTCGAAACGGGCCTTTTCAACATTCAGGATTTTGCCTTTCAGCGGCAAAATCGCCTGATTTTTACGGTTGCGCCCTTGCTTGGCTGAACCGCCGGCGGAGTCCCCTTCCACCAGATAAAGTTCGGATAATGCCGGATCGCGTTCCTGGCAATCCGCCAGCTTACCCGGCAATCCCGCCAAATCCAGCGCGCCTTTACGGCGTGTCATTTCGCGGGCTTTGCGTGCCGCTTCGCGGGCGCGGGCGGCATCGATAATCTTGCCGACCACGATCTTGGCATCGGTGGGATTTTCCAGCAAATAGGCCACCAACCGCTCGTTCATTTGCGTCTCAACCGCCGTTTTCACTTCGGAGGACACCAATTTGTCCTTGGTCTGCGACGAAAACTTAGGATCAGGCACTTTTACCGAGACCACGGCAATCAGACCTTCGCGGGCGTCATCGCCGGTGGCGCTGATTTTGGCTTTTTTACTGTACCCCTCTTTATCCATATAGGAGTTCAGGGTACGGGTCATCGCGGCGCGGAAACCCACCAGATGGGTACCGCCGTCGCGCTGCGGAATGTTATTGGTGAAGCAATAAATATTTTCCTGGAAACCATCATTCCATTGCAGCGCGACTTCCACGCCAATACCGTCTTTTTCCGTGGAAAAATAAAATACCGTCGGATGGATCGGCGTTTTGTTTTTACTCAGATATTCGACAAAGGCTTTGATACCGCCCTGGTAGTGGAAATGATCTTCTTTATCGTTGCGTTTATCCAGCAGCCGGATAGAAACCCCGGAGTTCAGGAAAGACAGTTCACGCAGGCGCTTGGCCAATATTTCATATTGAAATTCGGTATTATTGGTGAAAGTCTCGAGACTCGGCCAAAATCGCACGGTCGTCCCGGTCTGATCGGTTTCTCCGACCACGGCCAGCGGTGCTACCGCCACGCCGCCCAAGTAGGTTTGTTCATGGACCTTGCCTTCACGCCGCACCACCAGTTCCAGCTTTTCCGACAAGGCGTTGACCACCGAGATGCCCACACCATGCAAACCGCCCGATACTTTGTAAGAATTGTCATCAAACTTGCCGCCGGCATGCAGCACAGTCATGATCACTTCGACGGCTGAAATGCCTTCCTCCTCATGGATGCCGGTGGGAATGCCGCGTCCGTCATCCTGTACCGAGACTGAGTTATCCTCATGGATAATGACAGTAATTTCTTTACAATAGCCGGCGAGGGCTTCGTCGATAGCGTTGTCCACAACCTCGAATACCATATGGTGCAGACCGGTGCCGTCATCCGTATCACCGATGTACATCCCTGGGCGTTTACGCACCGCGTCCAGTCCTTTGAGTACTTTGATACTTGAGGAGTCATAAGAATTCGACATCAACGTTTCTCGCTCATTTTAAACTTCAGATTGAATACGTATTTTACCTTGTTCCACTAGGAACATCTTGCCCTTTTCATCCGTCATATCCCGGATTTGTTCAACGCTGAGCGCACTGACAAACACCTGGGCCCGGGTGGCCTTAAGACGCTCCGCCAGTAGCCTGCGCCGGCCGGTATCAAGTTCAGAGGCAAAATCATCTATCAAGTAAAGACACCGCCGACCGCTCTGGCGGGTCAAATACTCACCTTGCGCCAAACGCAAGGCGCACATCAATAATTTCAGTTGGCCGCGGGACAATGAATCCTCCACCGGTATGCCCCCGGCGCGGATCCGGAAATCCGCCTTGTGCGGGCCAGACGCAGTATAGGCCAAGGCCCGATCGCGCTCAAACTGGCGCTCCAGCAATTCTCCATAATCGCTGTCGCGATCCCAACCGCGCTGAAAACCGAACTCAAGCTGGAATTCTGGTAAAAACAAACCGCAGGTAGCGGTGATGTCCACCGCTATTGCTTCGCTGTAATGAGCGCGCCACTGACTGATCTGCGCCGCCAGGGGAATCAACTCCTGATCCCAGGCCCGCAATTGCGCATAACGACTGACCTGGCGTAACGCCGCATTACGCTGTTTTAGCAAACGCTTCAGGTTACTCCAGGCGGGGAAAAAACCCGGATCATTATGGAAACAGCCCCAATCCAAAAAGGCGCGCCGGTATTTCGGGCCGCCATTGAGTAACGTGAACCCCTCCGGCGTGATGAGCTGCATGGGCAACAATTGCGCAAGTTCGGAAATTTTATGGCCGTCGCTGCCATCTATGCGCACACGGCTATCACCCAGCCGATTTTTACTCAAACCAACCGACGTTTGGCGATCCCCTTCCGCCATCCCGTCGATACGCCCATGCAACGAAAATTCCGGTTGCTCATAGCGGATAACCCGGCCATTTTGCAGGCTACGGAACGCCCGGCCATGACCAAGGGTATAAATGGCTTCCAGAACACTGGTTTTTCCGCTGCCATTGGCGCCAATCAAAAAATTGAAATCGGCGGCCGGAGCCAAATCGGCGGACTGGATATTACGAAAATCACGAATGAGAAGACGCGATAGGGCCATTCCGTCACTCTACCTTACCACATCTTTAAAGACGCATCGGCATAACAACATAAGCAGCAGACTGACTGGCGCAGTCTTCGATTTGTACGCTGGATACCCCGTCGGTCAACAGCAACCGGACTTGTTCGCTTTTCAATGCATTGAGCACATCCAACACATAACTGACGTTAAAACCTATTTCCATTTCAGCGCCCTGGTAGGCCACATCCAGAATTTCTTCCGCTTCTTCCTGCTCAGGGTTATTGGCGGTGATCTTCAATTGATCATTGCTGAGATAAAGCCGTACGCCGCGGAATTTTTCATTGGAAAGAATAGCCGCCCGGGCGAATGCCTGTTTAAGCACATCGCAGCCGGCTTCCAGTGTTTTATCCGGATTTTTCGGCAAAACCCGGCGATAGTCGGGGAACCGGCCATCAACCAGCTTCGAGGTGAAAATGTAATCCCCCATGCTGGCGCGAATATTATTGCTGCCGATTTGCAATGTCAGCGGGGTCTCGCCGCCATCCAACATCCGGACCAATTCCATCACGCCTTTGCGCGGCACGATCACCGAATGCGTCGGCAGGGGTTGGCCGACCGACATGGAACACACCGCCAAACGATGGCCGTCGGTGGCCACGGTGCGTAGCTCTTCCCCTTCTGTTTCAAACAACATGCCGTTCAGATAATAACGGACATCCTGATGCGCCATCGAGAACTGGGTCGATTCAATCAACCGTTTCAGCGTGGCTTGCGGCAACGTGAATTCAACTTCGCTTTGCCAGTCGTCAAGATTGGGGAAATCGGCCGCCGGCAGGGTCGACAAAGAGAAACGGCTGCGCCCGGAACGGACCAGCATACGGTCGCTTTCCAGGGTTACTGTAATTTCGGCGCCATCGGGCAAGCCGCGGCATATATCGAAGAATTTACGCGCCGGCACAGTAGTGGCGCCAGGCTCATGGGGCTGGGACAGGGCGAGTTTCGCCACCATTTCCATCTCCAGATCGGTACCGGTCAGCAACAACCCATCCTCTACCACCTGTAGCAATAAGTTACCCAGTATCGGTAGTGTGGGCCGCCCGCCTAACGGGCTGCTCACCTGTTGCAGTGGCTTTAGCAGAAGCTCGCGTTCAACGATAAATTTCATAATTAGGAAGACAGTGTTCTGATTAAGTTGGAAAAATCTTCTTTGATATCGTGACTTTCTTCACGTAACTGCTCAATTTTCCGGCAGGCGTGCAACACCGTGGTGTGATCGCGACCGCCAAAAGCATCGCCGATTTCCGGCAGGCTATGGTTGGTCAATTCCTTCGACAAGGCCATAGCCATCTGTCTGGGACGCGCCACCGAGCGGGAACGGCGCTTGGAGAGCAAATCGGCCACCTTGATTTTATAATATTCCGCCACGGTTTTCTGAATATTATCGATGGTGACCAGCTTTTCCTGCAGCGCCAGCAAATCCCTCAGCGCTTCACGAACAAAATCTATGGTAATGGCCCGGCCGGTAAAATTGGCATTGGCGATCACCCGGTTCAACGCGCCTTCCAGTTCACGCACATTGGAACGTAAGCGCTTGGCGATGAAAAACGCCACTTCGCCCGGCAGCCGGATATCATTCTCATCGGCTTTTTTCATCAGGATCGCCACGCGCGTTTCCAGTTCGGGCGGTTCAATGGCCACGGTCAGGCCCCAGCCGAAACGCGATTTCAGACGATCCTCCACCCCATTGATCTCTTTGGGATAGCGATCGGACGTGAGAATGATTTGCTGATTGCCTTCGAGAAGCGCATTAAACGTGTGGAAAAATTCTTCCTGCGACCGCTCTTTATTGGCAAAAAACTGGATGTCATCGATCAGCAACGCATCCACCGATCGATAATAGCGTTTAAACTCCTCGATGGCGTTGTTCTGCAACGCTTTTACCATATCCTGCACAAAGCGTTCCGAATGCATGTACACCACTTTGGCATTGGCTTTACGCGCCATAATGCCATTGCCTACGGCATGCAGGAGGTGGGTTTTACCCAGACCGGTTCCGCCATAAAGGAACAGCGGGTTATAGGCGCCGCCAGGATTATCCGCCACTTGCCGCGCAGCGGCGCGCGCCAGCTGGTTGGACTTCCCCTCGACGAAATTATCGAAGTTGTGCTTGGGATTGACGTTCGAACGGTAAGACAATTCAGGCTGCGCCGGCGAGCTGTCCCAGCTCGGCCGCGTGGGCCGGGGTCGCGCGGCCTGCGCCGGCGCCGGAGTCTGGGTCTCGGCGACGTGGTGATTAACCGGTTGCGGGCTGACAACCACCGACAGCGGCGGCTTGCTGCCGACTTCAAAGCGCAGCAATGGCGCATCGGTACCGCAAAAATCGTTTAAAAGCCCATTGATATTATTCAGATATTTATCGCGTACCCAATCCAGCACAAAACGGTTGGGTGCATAAAGCGCCAGAGTGTTTTCACTCAGTTCCGCCTGAAGAGGGCGTATCCACATACTGAATTCTGTGGCAGGTAACTCATCCTGTAATCGGGCAAGACATTGCTGCCAAAGCGAAAGTGACACGGCGGACTCCAATCGAACAAGATCAACAAAGGAAAAGAAACAACAACTGTATGATTCAGGATCATCTTTTTGACACGAATTACCGCGATGGCAAGCCGCGAACCGCCTTAAACGGTTTACCGCAACGAAACCCGGGAAGGATCCCGTCAGGGACTGCGGATCATAACGCAAAGCGCGCCAGAGATCCTCTTCTTCTACACAGTTTCGATCCTTTTTATCCACAGGCTATAGCGGGCGAGTTGAGTGTAACCGATTCTCTATCCGTGGAATAAAATGTATGTCTTAATACGGTGAAATTAAGCATAGTCCGATTTTCGGCCAGTGCTCATGTTGTGAACAATCAGAATTATAATGCATCAGATCCTGGCAGATCCTTGCGCTTTGGCGAGGAACCCGTATAATTCTCACCCCTACGCGTGATGCCTGTTGCCGCCGTTTCGGTTTCAGACGAGGGTTGCGGGGCAGGCACGGGTATTCAGGTGGGTAAAACGTGATGAGAATTGACTCAGGACTGTACAATTATTACAATCCCGCCTCTTTAATGCTTAATGCGATTGAGGCGTCGGTCATTTCACGCCGAACAGCCAAACGCGTTTACTGTGAAGTCAAATACAAGTTTAGGTAGATATCGCTATGAAACGCACTTTCCAACCGTCCGTCTTGAAACGTAACCGTGATCACGGTTTTCGCTCACGTATGGCAACGAAGAATGGTCGTCTGGTTTTGGCACGTCGTCGTGCTAAAGGCCGTACACGCTTGACCGTCTCTTCGAAGTAATAAAGCTAGCCCCCCGGGTGGTTACGCTCGCATTTCCCAGGGAGTTACGGTTGTTAACTCCCAATCATTTTACTTTCGTCTTCCAGCAGCCACAACGGGCCGGCACGCCGCAAATCACCATCCTCGGCCGCCTGAATATGCTGGGGCATCCCCGCGTCGGTCTGACAGTCGCCAAAAAACATGTTAAACGGGCCCATGAACGAAATCGCATCAAGCGTCTCACGCGTGAAAGCTTTCGGATGCACCAACATGCCCTGCCCGCCATGGATTTTGTCGTTATCGCCAAGAAAGGGGTGGCGGATTTGGATAATCACGCTTTGACGGAAGCGTTGGAAAAATTATGGCGCCGCCATTGTCGCCAGTCGCCCGGCTCTTGATCGGGTTGATACGCGTGTATCAACTGTTTATCAGCCCATTGCTGGGGCCTCATTGCCGGTTCCAGCCTTCGTGCTCGCAATACGGTATTGAGGCAATACGCAGGTTTGGTATGTTAAAAGGCAGTTGGTTGACATTGAAACGCGTATTAAAATGCCACCCTTTGAACCCTGGTGGCGATAACCCCGTGCCGCCCAAAACCAACGATAACAGAGAACATTAACGATGGATTCGCAACGCAATCTTCTTTTCATCGCTCTGCTGTTCGTGTCTTTTATGATTTGGCAAGCCTGGCAGGCGGACCATACTTCGCAGCCGACAGTTCAAATTACGCAACAGACAGCGAACACAGCCAGCGGTGACACAGTAAATCAGGGTTTACCCGGCAGCGGACAAGGCCAGACGATTAAAGTCAAAACCGACGTTCTCTCCCTGGCGATCAATACCCGTGGCGGCGACATTGAACAGGCTCGTCTGTTGACTTACCCTGACAAACTGGGTTCAGACCAACCCGTTCAATTGTTTGAAACTTCCCCCGATTTTATCTATCAGGCGCAAAGCGGCCTGACCGGCAGAAATGGACCGGATAATCCGGCCAATGGCGAACGCCCGCTTTACAATATCAACCAGGACACCTACATCCTGGCCGATAACCAGAGCGAACTGCGCGTCCCGTTGACGTATACCGCGCCTAACGGCGTCGTCTACACCAAGACCTTCGTCCTTAAACGCGGCGATTACGCGGTCAACGTGGAATACAGCGTGCACAACACCACCAGCACGCCGCTTGAACTGGTGATGTTCGGCCAATTGAAGCAAACCGTGGATTTACCGAAGCAGCGGGATACCGGCAGCAGCAACTTTGCGTTGCACACCTATCGCGGCGCGGCGTACTCCTCCAACGATAACAAATATAAAAAATACAGCTTCAGCAACATCAAAGACGCCAACCTGAACATCAATACCCAGGGCGGCTGGGTCGCCATGCTGCAGCAGTATTTCGCCACCGCCTGGATACCGGGCACGCAGGGCGCCAATACCTTCTTTACCAGCAATACGGATAACGGCCAGGCGGCCATCGGCTTTAAATCCACGCCAATAGACGTGGCGCCGGGCGCGCAAAATAATATCAACGCCACCCTGTGGGTCGGCCCCGAAATTCAGGACAAGATGGCGGCCATCGCCCCCCACCTGGATTTGACGGTTGATTACGGTTGGTTATGGTTTATCAGTCAACCGCTGTTCAAGCTGCTGAAATTTATCCACAGCTATATCGGTAACTGGGGTTTCTCAATCATCGTCATCACCTTTATCGTTCGTGGCATCATGTATCCGCTGACCAAAGCGCAATACACGTCCATGGCGAAAATGCGCATGCTGCAGCCGAAACTGGCGGCGATGCGTGAACGCATTGGCGACGACAAGCAGCGCATGAGCCAGGAAATGATGGCGCTGTACAAGACCGAAAAGGTCAACCCGCTGGGCGGTTGTTTGCCGCTGGTCGTGCAGATGCCGATATTCCTGGCGCTGTATTACATGCTGATGGGCTCCATTGAATTGCGCGGCGCGCCATTCGCTTTATGGATCCAGGACCTTTCCGCGCAAGATCCTTACTTTATCCTGCCGATCCTGATGGGTATCACGATGTTCTTCATTCAGAAGATGTCGCCTACCACCGTCGCCGATCCGATGCAGCAGAAAGTCATGACCTTTATGCCGGTGATCTTCACAGTGTTCTTCCTGTGGTTCCCGTCAGGTCTGGTACTGTATTATATCGTGAGTAACCTGGTGACCATTATCCAGCAGCAACTGATTTACCGTGGCCTGGAAAAACGTGGTCTGCACAGCCGCGATAAAAAGAAATAACGTTACATTTATCTTTGGCGCTAACCTTGCTAAGGCGGTCATATGACCGCCTTAGTTTTTGCGAAGAGAGAATCCTATGAGTCAAATGGAAACCATCGTCGCCCTTGCCACACCGCCGGGGCGTGGCGGCGTCGGCATTGTACGCGTTTCGGGCCGCCAGGCCGCCGAGGTGGCGCGTCAGCTCCTGGGTAAATTGCCGGCACCCCGTTACGCCGATTACGTGCCTTTTCGCGACCAGGACGGCAGCACGCTGGACCAAGGCATAGCCCTGTGGTTTCCCGGCCCCAACTCCTTCACCGGCGAAGATGTCCTCGAATTGCAAGGCCATGGCGGCCCCGTCATCCTGGATATGCTGATACAACGCATTCTGGAATTGCCTGGGATACGTATTGCCCGGCCGGGCGAGTTCTCCGAACGGGCCTTTCTCAATGATAAAATGGATTTGGCGCAAGCCGAGGCCATTGCCGACTTAATCGACGCCAGCTCGCAACAAGCCGCCCGTTCGGCGGTCAATTCCCTGCAAGGGGTATTTTCACAACGCATCCAACAATTAGTGGAAGCACTTACTAACCTTCGTATCCATGTGGAAGCCGCCATTGATTTCCCGGAAGAAGAAATCGACTTCTTATCGGACGGCAAAATCGAACGCAAGCTCAACCTGGTTATGGACCAGCTCAAACAGGTGCGCGCCGAAGCCCGCCAGGGCAGTTTGTTGCGCGAGGGCATGAAAGTGGTGATCGCCGGCCGCCCCAATGCCGGAAAATCAAGTTTACTCAATGCCTTGGCTGGCAGGGAAGCCGCCATTGTCACCGACATCGCCGGTACGACACGCGATGTTTTGCGCGAACATATCCTGCTCAATGGCATGCCGCTGCATATCATCGACACCGCCGGTTTACGCGAAGCCGGCGATGAAGTGGAACGTATCGGCATTGAACGCGCCTGGCAGGAGATAGAACAGGCCGACCATGTGCTGTTAATGGTGGATGGCAGCACCACCGCGGTCAATGACCCGGATATTCTGTGGCCGGAGTTCATTGCCAGAATACCCGCCGCCTTGCCGTTAACCGTGATTCGCAACAAAGCCGATCTCACCGGCGAACCCCAGGCGATAAGCCAAGTGAATGGTCACTCACTCATTACCCTATCCGCCCATTCCGATGTCGGCGTCAATCTGTTACGCGACCATTTACAGCAAAGTATTGGCTATAACAGCAACCTCGAAGGGGGTTTTCTGGCCCGCCGCCGTCATTTGCAGGCGCTCGATAGCGCCGCTGAACATCTGGTGGCCGGCAAAGAACAGTTAGTAAGCGCTTACGCGGGGGAGCTGCTGGCCGAAGAATTACGCCTCGCCCAGCAAGCGCTAAGCGAGATCACCGGCGAATTCACCTCCGATGACTTATTGGGCAGAATATTTTCGAGTTTTTGTATCGGGAAGT
>Ga0224527_1000117_pt1 | contig 59126 bp, 58 predicted proteins | sample CBST0metaG_FD_179882 | JGI IMG/M metagenome (GOLD analysis project Ga0224527, IMG submission 179882) | Peat soil microbial communities from Stordalen Mire, Sweden - C.B.S.T0 | ecosystem: Environmental > Terrestrial > Soil > Wetlands > Peat | place: Sweden: Norrbotten County, Stordalen Mire...
ACAGATGTCGGACTCGCTCGCGGATGAACTCAAAGTCCACCGCCTGATCGATCTTGCGCAGTAGATGGTCGTCGGGAACCAGCGACCCGATCGTCACAAACTCCATCTCTTCCTGCGAAACCTCTGCTTTTTTCAGCATGAACTCTGAATACAACAAAGCCCTCGAAAAATCGAGGACTTTGTCAGCATTCTGAGGGCCACGCGAGGTAGCGTGGCTCTCTTTGTTGGTAGCGTGAGTTTAGTGGCGGAAGTGGCGGATGCCGGTCATTACCATGGCCAGATTCAGGCGGTCAGCGGTGTCGATTACCTCTTGGTCGCGAACCGATCCGCCGGGTTGGATGATGGCCGTAGAGCCTGCTGCAGCGATGACCTCTACACCATCGGGAAATGGGAAGAACGCATCGCTGGCTGCTACCGTACCTATCAATGGCAGGACGGCCTTCTCGGCTCCGATGCGAGCTGAGTCGACACGGCTCATCTGTCCGGCTCCCACGCCGACGCTCTGGCCGTCACAGGCGTAGAGGATGGCGTTGGACTTGACGTGTTTGCAGATCTTCCAGGCGAAGAGGAGCGCTCGCATTTCTTCGGCTGTAGGTTGGCGCTTGCTAACGACCTTCAGATCGGATTCGGTGAGCGCGTAGACGTCGTTGTCCTGCATGAGAACTCCGCCGGAAACGTTTTTGAGCACCCACTTTTGCTTGAGGTCAGTGATCTCTACGAGGCGGAGATTCTTCTTCTTGGCGAAGGCTTCGCGCGCCTCGGGGGTGAATGCGGGAGCAGCGATGGCTTCGACGAAGAGCTTGGCCATTTCGGCCGCGGCTTCGCCGTCGATGATGCCATTGACGCCGATGACGCCTCCGAAGGCTGAGACGGGGTCGCACTCAAGAGCGCGGACGTAGGCTTCCTTCAGGGTGGTTCCGGTGGCGGTGCCGCAAGGGTTGGTGTGCTTGATGATGGCGCAGACGGGTTCGGTGAACTCTTGCGCGAGATCCCAGGCGGCTTGGAGATCGACGATGTTGTTGTAGCTGAGCTCCTTACCTTGAAGCTGACGGCAGTTGGCTACACCTTTGCCGGTGCCATCGGAGTAAAGAGCAGCCTTCTGGTGCGGGTTCTCGCCGTAGCGGAGGTCGAAGGCCTTCTGGAACTGGAGGCGAAGGGTTTCGGGAAAGGCTGCGCTTTTGCCGACCTGAGCAATGTCGAAGTGGGAGGCTTCGTCGATGGTGATTTCGGCGAGGGCGTTGGCGATGGCTGTGTCGTAGGCGGCGGTGGTGGCGAAAGCTTTTTGGGCCAGGGTCCACTTCGTCTTGAGAGACAGCTCTCCGGCGTGCTGCTCCAGTTCGACGGCGATAGCTTCGTAGTCGGCTGCCGAGGTTACGATGGCAACGTCCTGGAAGTTCTTGGCCGCAGAACGAACCATGGAGGGGCCACCGATGTCGATGTTTTCGATGATCTCTTGAAAGTGGACGCCGGGCTTGCTGGCAGTCTTTTCAAAGGCGTAGAGATTCACCACCAGCATGTCGATGGGCTCGATGTCGTGTTCCTTGACGGCGGCGACGTGGGCGGGGTTGGAGCGCACGTGGAGAATGCCTCCGTGAACCTTGGGGTGGAGGGTTTTGACTCGTCCGTCGAGCATCTCGGGGAATCCGGTAAGGTCGCTAATGTCGCGTACGTTCAGTCCTGCATCGCGCAGCACGCGGGCGGTGCCGCCGGTGGAGATTAGTTCGACGCCTTGGGCGGAAAGCCGCTGGGCAAAGTCGACCAGGCCTGTTTTGTCGGTGACGCTCAGGATTGCACGTTTGATTTTCGCCATGAGTTCCTCGCTAAGAATGAGTCCTGCCGGACCACTCCGGAAGGGATGGCCGCACAAATGCGATTCGCATGCTGTGCGGCAGACGCTTGGCCGCCGGAATAATGCCCATGGACGATATTCCGGTTGCTGAGGCGGGTTTCGGTGAGTTGCGCGATCCGATTGGGGCGTTGGCGACCCCGGACAACGCAGTACTAGATGTCTTTGCGGGCGCGCGCCTTCAACTGCACTTGCCCACTCTTCACCATTACAGTGTACTCGACGGCCTGACAGTTGAACTGAGTGCGGATTTGATTGGACTTTTTTTGCACGAACGAAGCGAACGAATCAAAGGCTCCGAGCGGCTGCCCGACGATCTCACGCGCACGAACGACGGCCTCATAAAGCGCTACGACCTCGATGACATCCGTCGTGAAGAGGAGGAAGCTTTCGGGCTCGGCTTCGGGCAGGCTGGGGGACTGCGGAGAGTCCAGATGGCCGAAGCCGCCGACCCCGAGCAGGGTATCCTGCGGACGGCGGTAACCTTCATCCTTGATTTTGGCCTTGCGACGCCATAGATCGCTGAAAACAGTGTATTTGTGCGCGATGGCATTGAGGCGGAAACGCTGAGGAAAAGTGAGGTGCGAATTCTCGATGTTTCGCCGGATCAGAGTCTGAACGCGATAGTCGGTATCTACCGGCGGCTTTTTGGACGCGCCGGCAAAGTAGACGTCGAATTCAATTTTTAGGCGGCGGAGGGAATCCTCCAGCAGCGCTAACTCTTCATCAATGGTCACGGGCGCACACAATAGCAGCCAGAGAATGGAGCGAAACAGTGCGGCGCTATTGTCTCGGAATATAGCATATGTACTCTGGTTTTTACCTCTCTCAAAGGTCGTAGGCCACATGGCGAAGGGACGCTGAGCGTTGCCCTGCAGGCAAATAAATTTACAACGGATCATCGAAAAGGGCCTTAACTCGCATCTAAGTCTCCATGTTCAGTGGCGAAAAAATTCGGGTTGCGATTGCTGACGACCATGCTGTTTTACGCGAGTCTCTCGGCGCGCTGCTGTCTTCGCATCGTGATTTCGAAGTGGTAGGCACGGCAAGCAACGGCGCGGAAGCACTGGAATTGGTTGAAAAAGAGCATCCAGACGTTTTGGTGCTGGACCTGTTCATGCCAGGAACGGATGGCTTCGAAGTGCTTCGACAACTCGATCGCGCCACAGTAAAGGTCGCGAGCGTGGTGCTGACCGGTTCGGAAAGCCAGCCTGATTATGTGCAGGTGGTACGGCTGGGAGCTCGTGGGTTAGTGCTGAAAGGCGATACGCCGGAAAAGCTGTTCGCGGCAATTCGGACTGTGGCCGATGGCGAACTGGCGTTCAGCGATGACGTGGCTCAAGGGGTATTGCTGGCCATGTCCGTGGAAACCCAGCACGAGCGGGCGGTCAATCTGCATCGGCTGAGCGAGCGCGAAAAGCAGATCGCCTACTTGGTAGCACGTGGGATGAAGAACAAAGATATTGCCCTGCAACTGACGATCAGCGAAAACACGGTGAAGCGGCACCTGCAGAGCATCTTCAGCAAGACAGGCGCTCGGGATCGACTGGAGCTGGCGGTCATTGCACTTACCGAGAGCACCAGCGCCGCCTAAGCAGTCGCTGGCACGCCCATTGAAGCCAGCAATCCAAAATAGCTACCGACCGGATACTATCTTCCGATGGTTACCGCCATTTTCTTTACCATTGCCAACACCAGCTTGCGATCACTGTCGTTCAGACCGCTGGAATAACGACGGATCTGGGACAGAAAGCGCACTTCCTCGTCACTGAGTTGGGGAAGGTTTTTGCTCGTGTCTGTGCTGCTTTCCGCAAAGAAATGCCCAAGCGGCATGTCCAGCGAACCAGCAATTTTAGAAAGAGTGTCGAGCGAAGGAACGGTATGACCATTCTCGACACGGGAAAGATAGCAGCGCAAAAGTCCAGTGCGCTTCTCAATGTCACCCTGTGACATGCCCTTTTGCAAACGGAAGTTACGGATGGTTTCGCCTATGTTCATTTTTCGCTTTTTCTGACGCGCTGACAGACGCGTAAACAACAACCGTAATATGGGGGAGATTGAATAGTAATCAGTCTGCAAACCTTCGTGCAAGGGAATTCTCGTTCGAGTTACGAGGCATCACAGCCATGTGTGATGAGGATCATGAGTTTACGGGCTGCTTCGAACTTCGCAGATTTGATTCGGGCTTCGAAATAATAGCGTCATATTTCAGAAAAAAATGTGACCATGTATCCGGAAGCTGCAATGCTCATCAAAGCTGGTATGGTGCTAGATCGTTCATTCACGCGCATTTTTATTTTGACGTCGCTTTTGGTCTGGTTCTCTCGATACAGCTCGGCCCAAGACAGTGCAGACCAGGTCGACGCCCAACAGACGGCAAGCCGCTCATCGAACGCGACGCCACGGTCTAACTCGCCGGACGCTCCAGATGCGGCTTATCCGCAGGCCGCCCAACCCGAGGAACCGACTTCCACAGGAACGGAGACGGGCGGAGGAAAACAGACAAAGCGCATTCTTGGAATAGTTCCAAACTTCCGCTCGGTAAGTGCAAACAGACATTTGCCACCTCAGACCGCAAAGGAGAAGTTTGTCGATTTCACCCAAGAGAGCTTCGACTACTCCTCGTTTATTTTTGTTGGAATTCTTTCGGGTGTTTCGCAGCTAGAAGGTTCCACGCCTGAGTTTCACACAGGGCCTCCAGCTTATGCCCGATATTATTGGCATAATTTCGCAGACCAGACGGACGAGAATCTTTGGGTAGGATTTCTGCTTCCGGTGGCGCTTCACCAAGATCCTCGCTACTACACCCTGGGTAGTGGAATGGCGGGTAAACACAATGGAGTTTTGAAGCGAGCAGGGTACGCGTTTACGCGTGTTGCGATTACCCGATCGGATTCAGGCGGCACGAACTTGAATTTCAGCGAAGTAGTCGGTGCTGGGACGGCCTCGGGAATCTCCAATCTGTACTACCCGAGTTCGAACCGGACCTGGACGAAAACGGGTCAGCGATGGCTTCTGAATGTGGGGATTGATGGCGCGACGAACGTCTTTAAGGAATTCTGGCCGGACATTAATCGCACTATCTTTCACGGTAAGTGACAGGCACGCAAAAACGGCTTGGCTATTTACCTATGCTGACCGCAAGGCGTCCGGCAATTACCGAGTAAGCACTGGGATTAAACGCCAAGCCTGCGTGTGTTCCGCTTACCTCGACATCAATTTCGCTGTCGCCGGTTTGGCAACTCCGCCAATCAAGCACTCCGTCGCTCTTGGTGAAAATCGCAGTTTGCGCGATGGTTCCGGGGACTGACTGCCGAAGCGAATTCATGAAGTCACATTGACAGGACTCCGTGTAGCACTCGGAAGGGACAGAGTCGCCGTGCTTCCCCTGGATGAAAAGGCGAACCACTTCTGTCTCCAGCAAAATGCTGCGATGAAGTATCGCGCCCCGGAACGGAGATCCCAGGGTAATAAGGGAAGCGATCACATTGGGCCTTTGGATCGCAAGTGACCGCGCTATGACGCCTCCCAAGCTATGGCCTACCAAGTGAACTTTCTGTCCCGTTTCTTCGCGAGCTTCGTCGATGAGGTCGTTGAGCTGGTATTTAATCAGCAGGTCAGGACACTCAGCATTGAGATCGATGCCGGAATAATAGGGACTGTATCCGAGACGCTTCAACCATGCATACATGATGACTAGATACACGTCGCTGTGCATGAATCCGGGAATCATAATCACGGGAGAGCCGTCTCCGTGAGGCACACCGACGCCGTAGTACACCGGCGCGCCAAGAAGCATCAGAAGATCAATCCCCCACAGCGTCTCATGCCACTTCGTGATCCGTGGTGGATTTCGTATCCCTGCAAGTTTACTGACACTCCGGGACATAGACTCACCTCTGGCCGACCGATTAACGTACTCCAGCACTGGCCGCAACTGCGGCACTTTCCACAGGTATGACTTCTGCCTCGAACGCGGTTGGCACCGTAATCTCCTGCGGCGGATTGTTTAGCTTCGAGCGCGAGGGTCTAGGACGCGGCGCTCTTGGTTTGTTGCTGCTTACTTTCCGAGCGATCGGCACTCCAACTGCAGCCCGCAACTCAGCAAAGCTTTCGTTAAAGAATTTTGGCAATTGCGATAAGTCCGGGATTGCCTGGGCATCTCCTGTGAAGCCTACGAATAAAGAACCGTTGTAACTCAACACCGCGCAATTCATACCCATCTCTCCACCAATTGGGACATAGGGATAGGACGAAAGCATCTTGTGTCCGAGTAAGTAGAGCGGAGTACTTGGGCCGTGCACATTCGTGCAAATAGAGTTACACACGCTGATTGGTAATTGACTCAGGTACGAGCCTGCTAGCGACTGAAGCGTGGGAGGAAGTGCGCTGGCTAACACTGCTATCAACCCCACGAGTTCAAAACCGTGAGCGGTCTTTGAGAATGCGACGCGACGCTGAACAAGCGAAAGTAACTTACGTGGGTCACGTGTGCCCAAGGTTATGTCTACCGGAAGAAAAGTAATGTGATTACCCGTGCCGCTTGCTTCGCCTTCGCAGCGTACATCGACAGGGACTACGAGACGGAGTCTGCGGCCCTTTAGTTTCAGACTGTGTAACTCTGCATAACGTTGAAGCGTGTCGGTAAGAACCGCGAGTACCACTTCATTAAGCTTCGCCTCGCAGGCGTCTTTCACTCCAACGAGTTCACTCATCGGCAGCTCTGCCCAGTCGAACAGCTGAGGTCCACGGCAAAGCACGTTGAATGGGAGTCGCTCGGTAGGTCGCGCAAGCTCAGTAAGTAACTTCGCCAACTCTCCTAATGTCGCAATGCGCCCTAGTGAACTCCAGAGATTTTCCGAAGGTATGGCATTGTGGGCGTTGCCGTTGGGTTGCGCCGGATGTCCGGCAAGACGCAACAGCTCGGAGTGGGCGGTCAACAAGGCTTGCGCTGCAGAAAAACAGCAACTTATCAGGCCATCTAACAGAGCGGATCCAGGAGAAAGCGTGGGAGGGAGCTTAGTTCTACGCTTCTTAGGAGGTATCGGCGAAGGGGTGGCGTTCTGATCGAGCAGCACTTTCAGTATGCCAACGCCTGCTACGCCGTCCACAAGGCAATGGTGACAACGGACCACAACTCCAGTGCGCCCACCCTTCAATCCACGGAAGAGGGTAAGATCCCATAGCGGATGTCGGCGGTCGAGGTTGATGCTTAGCACTTGCGAGACGGACGACTTCCATTCGGCCTCGCTGCCGCGCTTAAGCGTGACTTCGCGGACGTGATTACGGACGTCGAAGTGCGGGTCGAACTGCCACGTTGGCGGACCGAGTCCGAGCGGCGCGGTAACAACTCGCTGAAGAAAGCGAGGAATTAACGGAAGCTTTGATTCGACGTAATCCCTACATATGTCGAGAGGAATATCCCCTTCGAATGCGCTGATAGAAGCTACGTTAACCGGCGCTCCGGGCTGCTCGAGGTATAAGAAAAACGCGTCCGTAAACGATAAGTTCTCATTGATATAAGTATCCGGCATGGCCGCACACTCCATTAGGGTCTATTACGTCCGAACTTTTCATGAGCGCTAACCCAGTCACCGTGAAGCATTGCTGACACTAGAGAAGTCTCTCCGGCCAGCACAACGGCTGCACAGATTTCCGCGAACTTATGAGCCTTTCCCTTGCCATAGCATCCAAGCATTTCCAGGCATTCCTTCTGCGTGGCCAAGCCTGTACCCCCTCCGTAGGTTGCGACGATTAGTGATGGGAGCGTAATGGACCAGTAGAAATCTCCGTTCTCCAACTCACGGGAGTAGGTGATCGCGGCGTGAGACTCCGCAACGTTTGCGACATCTTGCCCCGTGGCGATGAAGAGCGCAGCAAGCGCGTTCGCAGCGTGAGCACCGTTGTTGGACGAGCCCGCCATGAATGCTCCAGCCATTTGGATTTCACGTGTACGCGCGAGATCGGCAGCCGATATGTGCATCAGTTCTCTCATGAGATCGCCGCGCAAGACGGCCTCCGCGACGACTCGCTTGCCGCGTCCGAGGAGTACGTTCAACTGGGAATGTTTCTTATCCGTATCAATGTTTCCAGTTAGAAAGTACTCGGGATGAAGAGGGTAAGTACCCTTAATCCATTCGCAGGCAGCAAAGGTAGCCTTGCCAGCCATGTTTTGTCCGGCGGCGTCACCGGTGGTGTAATTGAAGCGTAGATAACGCAATGGCCCGACCGCGAATTGATCGATGTTGCGCAGCTTTCCGATATGGGTGGTGGACTCCGCTGCCTCTTTGATATCGCTGAGGTTCTCTTCTACCCAGCAACCGAACTCGCGAGCTTGCAAGGCGTCTCCCAACATAAAAACCGGAGCGCGTTGCATTGCATCATCGACTACGGTGGTCTTTACTCCACCTGATTCGGTTAATAGCCGCATACCCCGGTTATAACTGGAAACCAGAGTTCCCTCAGTGGTCGCCAGAGGCACATAGAATTCTCCTTGCGCATGCTCGCCATTGATCAGTAGGGGTCCCGCGATACCGATGGGAACCTGTGCGACTCCGGTGAAGTTCTCCACGTTACCGGGCAGATCGGAAGGATCAAATGAGTAATGCGCTACATGGGAGAGATTGATGCCCGTGTGTTGAAGCACGAACTCTCTTCGCGTGGCGGCGCTCTCCGGCGTGTAGTCGTTCTCGGAATCACGAGGGATACGTACGCGTTCGGGTATGGCTGCGATCTTCATTTTAAGAATCTCCGCTCCCTTACATCTGGTCGACCCATAATTCTGGAGTTATTAAAAATGCAAACCAGCTCAGAGGTTTCGCTTGCGTTATTACTTGTACAGGCGCAGATCGAGATTGCCCCGAGACGTCGGAATGTTACACCTTTCTATGGGTGAGCGAACAAAGAATTTAGGACTCTCCTTACAAACACTGGACGAATCACGTTTTGTGCGTTATCGTTCATTGTTTTTCGGGGAGGCACTCTGATCATGCTGAATATTAAAGAAGTCGAACACGCGAAGAGCCTTATGGCGGAAGCTGTCAATTGGTCAGTTATGAAATGGCTAGCTGAAAAGAAGAAGGTAAGGAGGGCTGCAGATCTAGCAAACGCCGCACTCGATAAGCTCGACGAAGAAGTGAAGGCCGCATGGAGCGAGGAGCTTAAAACCGCTTATTATGCGTTATCCCCGATTACTGGAACCCCGAAGAACGGACCCGTTTCGAATAACAAGCATGACAGTAAGGTTATCGATAGCAGTATCAAGACACTCGCGAAAAGTATTAAGGAATGTGATGAGGAAGCCTACCGCTCAAGGATGGATGCTGAGGAGACGTTTGACATGGCGGAGAAACGGCTCAGTACCAGCATGGCACGAGAGGGGACCCGCAAGGCAATTACGTCTTGGGAGTTACACGAGAAGGCCATCGTAAAATCCCAGACTGCCGTAAAGGTACAGAAGAGAGCCTAGCTACTGCTTTTTGCGCGCGTTCATATGTGAGGCAGTCACTTCTCCAATACGCCTGATTGCCTCAACGCTTTCTGGAACATCATAACCAAACGCCTGAAAATCGTGATTCATGGAAGGCCAGGTTTCTAAGGTAACATCGGCTCCCTGCTCTTTGGCCTGCTTCACAAATTCTTGAATGCTGTTCAGGAGAATCTCTTCTCCACCGGCCTGAATGTAAATGGGCGGAAGTCCTCGGAGATTCGCGTTGATGGGAGACACGAGGGGATTGCGTCGCTCCTCAGGCGTGCAATACCAATCAGCCCATCGCAGTGCCATCTCGCGTGTGATCCAGTCATACTCGGGACTGGCCGGTCCGTTGGCTCCGGCGTTCTCTTCCTCAAAATCGGTTGCAGGGGAAAGGCAGATCGCAAGTGCAGGAAGCGGTATTCCCGAATCATGGAGCGATAACAGGAGGGCCAATGCCAGGTTGCCCCCGGCGGAGTCTCCGACCACGACTAAGCGCCGAGGATTTGATCCTCTTATCAGCCATCGATAACAATTCATTGCGTCTTGGAGTTGAGACGGAAAGCGATGCTCGGGTGTGAGCCGATAATCAAGGCTGAACATTCTGGAACGGGTCGAGAGTGCAATCAAGGCCGCCAGATTGTTATAGAAGCTTGTCGGGTAGAAGGCGTATCCTCCGCCGTGGAGGTACAGGACCATGGTGTCAGATTTAATGTTTTCTGGAATAACCCATGAGCCTTTGAAGCTGTTCTTAATAACATCGGAAGATTTTACTCTGGAGATGGCGCTGGAGTGTAACGCGAGGGAATTCAAGTAACGCCGGGCATCCTCTACGTTCGTCATCTTAAAGGCGGCGACTAACTGCCTCTTGAGAATCTCTGTGCCAAGTTCTGCCGCGAGGTTCCATGAATCGCAACGGGGGCCGTTTCGTAAACGGCTAAGGAACACTTCGGCGGTTGCCCCGCACAGCACAGCCGTGCTCTTTGCCCTGTACTGTGCAGGACCGCTCACTTGCAACGGGATTCTCATCTTCATCTCCCGATGAATGCCGCGATAACGTTACGCTACATTCATGATTGGAGCTAGCGCTTTCTTGGAGATTTGTTCTCTCAGCATTTGTTTGTGTACCTTGCCGGTTGCAGTCCTCGGGAGAATATCCTGGAACACGATATAAGCGGGCTGTTTGAACTTGCCGATATAGCGCGCCGCGTGCTCGTGGATTTCTCCTTCCGTTGCTGTAGCCCCGGTCCGTAATTGAATGACCGCGCAGATTTGTTCGCCGAACTCAGCGTCTGGAACTCCAACGACTGCTGCTTCTGAGATCGCCGGATGTCGGTAGAGTACTTCTTCTATCTCGCTGGGGGAAATGTTTTCTCCGCCCTTTATGATCAAGTCCTTCTTTCTGTCTGTTATGTACAGGTAGCCATCGGAGTCCTGATATCCGACGTCTCCGGTATGGAACCACTGGTCGCGGAAGGATCTGCCATTGGTCTCGGGATCGTTCCAGTAGCCGGGGGTAACGCTTGGACCCTGTATCCAGATTTCGCCTACTGTCGGCGGTGGCAATGGGCGACCTTGATCATCGACAACGCAAATGTTGAAGCCGGGGCAAGGCCATCCGGAAGAGCCGTTCCGATATGCTTCGTGATCTCCATAACAGGAGATGAAGCCCGTCTCCGACATTCCGTATCCCTGATCAACACGACATCGGAATGCTTGTTGGAAATTCTGGCGCAGAGATTCAGGAAGGCTTGAACCGCCGGTGATTATCCGATAGAGACTGGAGAAGTCGTACTTCGGACGCTCGGGGTGGTGCAGCAGGTAGACGAGCATCGTGGGGACCATGAGGACGTATCCGATTTTGTGCTCCTGTATGGCTTTGAAGATTTGTACGGGATCGAACTGACGCATTAGTACGGATGGCATTCCCCAGCGATTCGATAACTGGATCATAAGTACGCCGAAGACGTGATTCATGGGGAGCACATGCAGGATGGGGTGGCGCGGCAAAGCCGGATTCACGCGATGTACAGCTTCTATTGCCGCAGGAATATTGGCGTGGGTGACCATCACGCCTTTGGGGCGCGCCGTAGTTCCGGACGTGTAAAGCAGCATGGCAACGTCTGACGCGGCACGATCGACTGGAGTCGAGACGGGATGGGCAGTGGCGATATCTCCAGAAATATCTGCGAAGTCGGCAACTTCGCTTGGCCCGAAGCACAGCAGGCGCGGTGAGATTGCGCTTCCCGCCGCAGCGTCCGCCACTCTCTTGGCGAGTTGAGGAAAGGTTAGAACGGCCGCCGCTCCGGAGTTATAAATGGCGTAAGCAAGTTCTGAAACGGACCACAGCGGGTTCACCGGAACAATGGTTGCGCCTATGGTCCATACGGCTTGGAAGGTTGCCGTAAGCTGCGGGGTGTTTGGCATGACGGTAAGTACTCGGTCGCCCGGCCGAATACCTCTGTCGCGAAGTGAAGCCGCGATCTTGCCCGCGTATTGCAACTCTTCAACGTTTGAGAAACTTTTGCCTTCGTAATGGAGCCGAGTGTAGTTTCCGTATCGTTCTAAGTTTTCATGTTCGAGAAAGGCTATGTTAGAGCGGGTCGGTACGGGGGGCGGAACACCAGGGCTGGACGACATAGAAATGCCTCCGAATATAAAGGGGGCAATGAGTCAACGTGCGTTCCGTTGCAACCGGGAAGTCGCCGGTCTGTTTCGGCCAGAACCTGCCCCACATTCGGCAATGTATGTATCACCGTTCTGAGGTCGCTGGGTGGGCCCTTTAAAAGATTCTTTTGCTATTGGACCCAAGTTGGAACTGAAGCGAGAGACTTGGAGTTAGATGCGGTTACTTAATCCGATAACTTGGAAGTAACCTCTGGAGTCACGGCAAGGCGGCAAGACGAACAGGGCGGAATCGATTCTGGTTGAGGTGCCTATGAGACCGCTCGGAAGATTTATACAGTACGGGGATTCCTCGCGTTGCTTCGGAATGACTGCTCAAAGATAAGGGCGAAATGAAACCCAGACGAAGAGCTGACTCCACTTCTGTTACTCAATACAAAACCCCCGGAAGGTCCGAGGGTCTTGATTGAACAGAATGAGTTAGTTGTTACACGTTCTTTACTTCCTGAGCTAGTTGGGCGAGAGAGGATTTGGCGTCTCCGTACAACATGCTAGTAACTGGTTTGAAGAACAGTGGGTTCTCCAGGCCGGAGAAGCCGCGTCCTTGTCCGCGCTTTAAGACGATGACGGACTTTGCCTTATCCACTTCAAGAATGGGCATACCGGCAATTGGGCTATCGGGGTTGTCGCGAGCATCGGGGTTCACCACGTCGTTGGCACCGACTACGACGGCGACATCGGTGGTGGGGAACTCAGGATTGATTTGCTCCATTTCGTATAGGTCGCCATAGGGAACGTTGGCCTCGGCAAGCAATACGTTCATGTGTCCAGGCATGCGTCCGGCAACGGGGTGGATGCCGTATTTCACGGTGACACCGCGGTCTTCCAAGGCACTGGCAAGATCGCGGACGGCGTGTTGTGCCTGGGCTGTCGCCAATCCGTATCCGGGAACGAAGACAACCTTGCTGGCGTAGGCGAGACGGACCGCTGCGTCATCCAGCGAGATCTCGCGCATTTCGCCCGTTGCTCCGGGACCAGCCGCGTGATGCGCTGCTCCAAAGCCTCCGAAGAGCACGTTGGTGATCGAGCGGTTCATGGCCTTGCACATCAGGATCGAAAGGATCAGTCCGGAGAATCCGTCGAGCGTACCGGCAATGATCAGCACGTTGTTGCCGAGCACGAATCCGGTTGATGCAGCCGCTAGTCCCGCGTAGCTGTTTAAGAGCGACATCACAACCGGCATGTCGGCCGAGCCAATTGGGATGACCAGCATGACTCCGAAGAGGAAGCCGAGCGCGACCATGGCGTAGAAAAATGGCGTGGCTGTGGGGTTCAGGATCGTGTAAACAAAGCAGCCTACCATGCTGCCGAACAGTATGAGATTCAGGAACTGCTGTCCCTTGAACTGCACCGGCGTGCCACGAACTACTCCCTGCAACTTACCGGCGGCGATGAGCGAACCGGTAGCGGTAAGGGAGCCAAGCATTACTTCGAAACCCAGTGCGCCGCGCGTGAAGCCGGGCATGGTGTTACCACCGTGCAATGTGTATTCGGCAATGCCCACCAGGGCTGCGGCAATCGCACCAAAAGCGTGCGAGAGTGCGGTTCGCTGTGGCATGGCGGTCATGGGGACCCAGATGGCCATGAGGGCGCCGATGATGGAGCCGATGATCAGTCCAGCTGCGATCCACTCGTAGGTGATGATGCCTTTGTGGAATAACGTTCCGATGACGGCAGCAGCCATTCCGGCCTCTGCCATGAACATGCCGCGCCGTGCGCTTTCCGGGTGGCTAAGTCCCTTCAATCCTAGGATGAACAGAACAGAGGCGATGAGGTAAGTGAACTCAAGTAAGTAATTAACTCCGACTTGCTCCATTACTTGGTACCTCCCTTCACCGTCTTACGCTGCTGAAACATCTTCAACATGCGATCGGTAATTCCGAATCCGCCGACCACGTTGATGGTCGCGGTGACTACGGCGACAAAGCCGAGCAGAGTTGCAATCGAGGGTTTCGCGGCGGAGCCTCCGGCGGCTAGGGCGTGGAAGTCCACTTTGTTCATTCCTGCGATGACCAGCGAGCCGATCAGCGAGATACCGGAGATGGCGTTGGTGGCCGACATCAGCGGCGTGTGCAGAAGAGGCGGAACGCGCGAGATGACCTGATAGCCTAAAAAGGCTGCCAACACAAAAACGTACAAGGATGCGATCAGTACAGCGGGATTAATGGCTTGCATCGGCTCTCCTATGCCTGCCGTGCGGCCGCAGCCGCCACGCGTTCGTTTACGATCTCGCCGCCAAAGGCGACACAAGAGCCTGCAATGATTTCGTCGGCGCGGTCGATGGTCAACTCGCCAGTTTTCAGAATCAGTTGCAGAAAGTTACTCAGGTTGCGCGAGTAAAGCATGCTGGCGTGCACCGGCATTTCGGCCACGATGTTTGCCGGGCCATAGACGGTAACGCCGTGATAGACGATGGTCTCGCCGGGCTTGGTGACTTCGCAGTTTCCACCGGCAGGGGCGGCAAGGTCAAAAATGATTGAGCCGGGGCGCATCTCTTCAACGGCGGCAGCGGGAATCATCAGCGGGGCGCGGCGTCCTGGGACTTGCGCGGTGGTGATCACGACATCTGAGGTTTTTGCGGCTTTGGCGATGGCCTGTCGTCCCAGCTCCAAAGCTTCTGGACTGAGTTCCTTGGCGTAGCCGCCTTTATCTTCCGTCTGCAATCCGCCGAGATCGACTTCGATGAACTTTGCCCCCAGGGACTTGACCTGCTCCCCGGCTGCGGCGCGGACGTCATAGGCTTCGACCACGGCTCCCAGACGGCGTGCGGTGGCGATGGCCTGCAATCCGGCAACACCTGCACCCAATACCAGAACCTTGGCCGGAGGGATGGTTCCGGCGGCGGTCATCAGCAAGGGAAAGAGTTTCGGTAGGTGATCGGCAGCCACGATGACGGCCTTGTATCCGGCCACGGTTGCCATTGACGACAGGGCGTCCATTGACTGCGCACGGGTGATGCGCGGCACCAGTTCCATGGAGAACAGGGTGACACCGCGCTTGACCGCTGCATTCAACGCTGCGGGATCGTCCAGAGGGCGCAGGAAGCCAATCATCACGCTTCCACTCTTCAACTGTTGCTGGTCCTCGGTGGGGAGGACGTTTACGACTGGGACCACGTCGGCGGTTGCCAGCAGCTCCGCACGGCTGGTCGAGATGCTGGCACCTGCATTCACATAGTCCTGGTCAGTGGCTCCAGACTGCAAACCAGCGCTGGCTTCAACCACGACACTGACGCCTTTTCCGGTAAGTGCCTTTACCGCATCCGGCGTAAGCGCTACGCGAGTTTCGTCCGCCCTCGCTTCTTTCAGAATTGCGACAAGCACAAATGTCCTCCATATGACTCAGAATTGTTAGAAAGATGGCAAGAATGATAGTAGATGCTACAACGAATGACTTGGCATTTGCCGTGATATCCGTTGTTTTAGTAGTCAGTAATCAATGTATGCCTTGCATTTGCAACATCGCAACCACTCGGCGGTCGAATGTCCCATAGATGGCGCATTCTGTAATAGCAGGCCTTCTATTCTGAGTTGGGGATCTCATCGTAAAGCTCGGGAAAAGCCTCCTGTACCTGAGCTGCGATTTCCCTGGCGTATTCGATATTCACTAGAGGGCCCTTGTTCATTCCGGGGCAGTATTCCGCCGCTTCGCGACGTTCCTTGGGGTCGGCCAACAGCTCCGGCCAATAAGGAAAGGAGCTACACTGCAAGGGCTTGATCGAATGTACAGAACAGCCGTTGGGCAGGAGAAAAGGACACTGTTTGTTACGCTGCTTGCGAAAACGCAACAACGGAGCGGTTCCGCACAGGTAACGCCGGGTGAATTCAGTGCGCGTTATTTTGAGGTGATCAGCCAGTCGGCCGATGTCTTCGCGAGTAACGTAGATGAAGCCTTTCGCCTCGCAACATCGCACGCAGCCGGGTTGACACTGAAAGCGCATGCCAAAGTGTACCCTGAAAACTGCTCGCGCTTCTTTTACGGAGAGTCGGAAGTGTACTCTCTTGAATCTAAACAGAGTAGAATTCGAATCCACATTCAGTGGAAGGAGCAATCACTTGGCAAAAGCTCTCATCATGCTGGTACGCCTGCTTAGTTTGGCAGGTCTGATCCTCGGAGCATTTCTATGGAGCGAACACCAGCAGCTTTTGGGGCCACACATCGGAGCTGGGTTTCTGCTGGCTATCGTGGTCTTTGCGATGTCGATCTTTGCGTTGATCAAGAAGATCATCGTTCCGGGCATTCTCGGAGTTGTTCTTGCGTTTGCAATGCCGGTAGTTGGGTTTATGCAGCTTCCTCTGACGTTTCACACCATGAGAACGATTCAGGCGTTACACATCGCGCTTGCTTTGGCGATTATCGGCGTAGCCGAAAGCATCTACTCAGCGATTCATAAAACCCGTTAGAAACTCCCACAAATTTGGCGTACTTCGTCTATTAGAAGCGAGGGCATTCAAAACTGAATGCCCTCGACTTAGCGGGTCGCTTTGCGCGCTTTCGCAGGTTTCTTTTTGGCGGGAGACTGTTTTTTCTTGGTGCGCGCTTCCAGTTCGGTGAGGCGTTTTCTGAGTTGCTCAAGTTCGCTCTCTTCGGATGGCTGCTCGGGAACGGCGGAACCTTGTACAAACTTCTTCATCATGGAAAGCGGGGACAGAGCTGCGGAATGTACCTCGGAGAGGCCTCCCTGGATCGCGGTCTGGAGCTTTTGGTAGGTGTCGAACGCGGACTTCAGGTACCACATGATGAATTCCTGACCTGCATGGTCGGAGGCCGTCACTAGCTGTCGGAGCAGTTCCAGAGGTAAACCCGCTGGCTGATCTTTCGCGTTCTCCACGATGATCTGGGTCAGGGTTACTCGGGTGAGGTCTTCCCCGGTTTTAACATCGACCACCTTCACGTCTGTTCCGTTTCGGACCAGCGCGGCGATCTCTTCAAGGTTGATGTATCGGCTGGCCGAAGTGTCGTACAGTCTTCGATTTCCGTACTTTTTGATGATGACTGCTGGCGGCTCCATTGACAAACGCTCCCAGGGTGCAATGCAATAATTATTACCAAAGCATTGACAGTTAGGCCAGCAAATACTAACATCCTTCGCGATGCTGCGGTGCAGCAAATGGAGGTCAGTATGGCCAAGGTTTACAACGATGCCTCCGCCCCGTATGAGCGGACGTCTTCCTTTGTTTCTTTGCTGTCCGGTTGGGTGCAGCAGGGACTGGAAAGCTTCTTTGCCACCCAGCGAATTATTGTCGATCTGGCACTTCGCCAGAACACGAACGCGATGAAATCCATTCGCCAGGGGCTCTCTGATGCTGAGGCCGAATCGAAGGACAGTCCGGTGAGAATCCTGACGGAATTAGCTGTTGAGGGAACGGCGAACTACATCGAAGCGCAGCGCGTTTTGCTCGATATGGCTCAACAGGAAAACGAAATCGTAATGAATGGAGTAAAAGAACGCGTGGGCGACTACGGTGCGGCCGTTGCTATGACGAACGTCATTCGGCGAAGCATCAACACGTTTGTGGAGATGCAGCAGAATTTCCTGGTGCTGGCCAGCAAGCGCACGCAGGGGTGGCTGCGGAACTCCGATGAACAGAAAGACGGAAATGGACTTCTTGAACTTGCGGGAGAAGCCATGGAAGAGTTCATTGCCGCTCAGAAGAAATTCCTCGATGTCGTTTCCGAAGAGACGAGCGGGTTGCTGAGCGATAAGAGAGAGCATGTCAGCAAGAGGAACAGAACCGAACTTGCAGAGCTTGGCCGCGAAGCCGCTGACTCGTTCATCGAAGCACAGAAGAAGCTGCTGGATCTTGCGGGACAACAGGCCCATGTGAACATGCAGATTGCAAGTCGTGCGGCTGATCTGAAGATGCCGATCCGGCTGCTGCCGGTGACAGACATTGCTGGAGAAAGCGTAAAGAGCTTCGTGGACGCAGAGAAGGCCTTGGTCGATTCCATGGTGAAGTCTCGCAAGACGGCTACGGAGCACGCAAAGAAGACAGTGAATGCACGTCGGCAGGCCAGGCCCGCTGCTGGACGCAAGGCAAAGGCTACTACATCGCATGCGCGGACTAGGCGGACGAACAAGGCCAAAGCTGCTGGAGCTTGATCGCGTCCTGCAAATTAGGGCGATAGAAGTGGAACGCAGTCGTGGACGCAACGAGGAACTCCTCCCCCCATTCGCGTCGGCGACTGCGTTCCACTTTCTGCCACTCATTCGACGAAATCTCTGCATCCAAGTTGCTTAGTCGGTCGAACGTTTGCGCGGGTCCTCGCGGATGCTGACCTGGAGTATTGATGCGAGCCAGAAGGCAAACGCATGACGCAGTTATGAGCAACAACGAGTTAGTAAATATCCTCCTTGAAGAGGAAGGCGAAGCCGATATTCCGATTTGGAAGGAGGCGTTGTTCGCCGCAGAAATGTTTCTGCTGCACACCTCCCCTGTGTACTACGGTCTTGGTGTTCCTCACGGCGACAATTCAGCAGTGGTGATTATTCCGGGATTTCTAGGCACGGACCACTATCTATCGCAGCTTCGTTATTGGATTAGCCGAATTGGATATACGCCGTACTTCTCGGGAATCGGCTTCAATGCGGAATGCCCGAATCTGCTGATTCAGAATCAACTGCACGAAACAGTCGAGAAGGCACTCAAGGACACGGGCCGGAAGATACATTTGATTGGGCACAGTTTGGGCGGGGTTATGGCTCGATCGATGGCGGGACAACGTCCAAACGATATTGCTTCGGTGATCACACTGGCGTCGCCTTTCCGGGGGACGATTGCGCATCGCAGCGTTCTGCGGGCGGCGGAGACGGTTCGCAAGCATATCTTGAAAGAACACGGGGCGAAGGTGTTGCCTCAGTGCTACACGGCTCGATGCACCTGCAACTTTCTTAACTCGCTTCGGCGCAAGGTGCCATCCTCGGTAAAGCAGACAGCTATCTACACGCTCAATGACGGAATTGTGGATTCCCGATATTGCAGGACGGGAGATTGCAAGAACGACTTCGAGGTTCCAGGGACTCATATCGGACTCGCGTTCAATGCCTCGGTTTATAAGATCATTGCGAACCGTTTGGCTGAAGCTTCGTAGCGGCCCATGCAAAAATTCCGGACATCATGAGTGCTTCTCCTTCGTTGAAAGCTTCCGTAAAGCTTTTTCCGCTTCCTTTACATCTTCGAGAGACAGCTTGCCGGACTCGATGAGGTGCGCCATCACGGGCTGAGCGCGGCCTCCCAAGATGGACAGGAGGTCATCGATGAGCCTTCGTTGGGCGGCATCGCGCGAGATGGTGGCGGAGAAGATGTGGAAGTTGCCAACCTTCTTCACCCGTTGCACGATCTCCTTTACTTCCATCCGGTAAACGGTGGTCTGGATGGTTGTGTAGGCAGGTCTTCGCTTGGCGGGAAAAGACTCCTGAATTTCGCGGATGGACGAGTCGCCTTTACTCCAGAGCGTTTCCATAATTTGAAATTCAAGCTTTGACAATTTGGGGGCAGACATCTTGATCTCCTATCATTGTAGGAATAATTACTATGCGTGTATGCGACAGTCAAACACTTTTAGGACACTGCTAAAATCGGAAGATCGCGTATGCAGGGGAATCGACTCAGCGCAGGTTGTGCGCAGGGGAATTAGCGAATAGAATCGCTCCGCAAGGACAATGCTCGCCATGACATCCGCCAAGCCTGAACGATTCCCTATTGCATTTGGATTTTTCGCACTTCTTCTCGGAGTGGGTTGCGCTGTGCTGCACGTTATGGTGGAAACCATGCCGGAGCCAGACCCTTTGCTTTCGGCGTTGGCCGTTACCGTTGCTACGATGCTGTTGGGACTATTACGTCCGGCTCGTCCGTGGCGGTGGGTTTTGTTTGTGGGACTTCCGGTTCCGCTTGGGATTCTTGTTGCAAGCTACCTGATGCCAACGGCGCACTTTACGCGGGCGAGCATTGCTGGATCGATACTGGTCTCTCTGCCGGGCTGCGCGGGTGCCTTCGGAGGCTCCCTGCTGCGCCGCAAGATCTTTGAGATTTTCTACGAAGACACGGAAGAGAATGGGAGTGGCAAGGCACTCTGAGGCGGCCTCCCGCAAAGGTGTATCCGAAGAAAATCGGAGTGATGTCAAGGCCGTCAAAGGGGAAAGTACAGGATGCCCCACTCTAGCCGAAAAACACGGCTAGAGTGGGGCATCCTGCGCATAAATCAAATTTACTGCGGAGATCGCGGAGACTAACTCTCTTGCGTTTGCTCGAGTTCTCCGCGCTCGAGTTTTTCCTGGCACCCAATACAGTGTCGCGCCCATGGCACAGCGTCCAAACGGCGCTCGTTTATTACCTCGCCGCACTGCTCACACTCGCCGTAGACTCCTTCGGTCATATTGGAAAGCGCGTGCTCGACCATCTGAAGGAACTGCCTGTCGTTGTTGCTTTGCGCGAATAGAAACTCTTTTTGATAAGAGCTTGAGGCACGGTCGGCGATGTCCTGCGCGGAGTCGGTTGCTTGCGCCGCCCGGCCGTCTTCTTCGGTTCGTGCAACGCTCTCGCGCAAATTCAGTCGTCGGGTTTCCAGCAGTTTTCTGTAATGGTCGATCTTCTTTTTGTCCATAGTCAACTCGCTCTTAGGCCCTTCAGTTTGGCCCTGTGCCTAGCGCCAAATAATATGCGCCGGCGCTTCAACGGTCAATTGATAGCTTAATGAACGTTGTTCACCGCGCAAATTAAGATGCTGGGAAATGGCAGGGAGAGTAGCCATGTAAACACGTTTAACTAAAAGGCGGACACAAAAAAGCGACCCTTTTGAGGTCGCTTAATGAAAGAGGCAAGGGAGGGTGGGATCGAATAGGCAGGAATAGCTTTAGATACTGCTCCCATAAACCGAAGCAGTCGAGAGAAGTCGATGTTTCATGAGAGGGATATTCATGTGATGTACGGCCTCTTTGTTACTAGGTTGGATGCAAATTCCGGACACAAGGAGCAGGATTTCAGGAGATCTCACAAAATTTTCTAAGATATTTACCTGAGTGAAGGTCGATAGAAGCCATTCGGTGGGTTAAGACTGGCTGATCCTGAATTCAAGCTGAAAATTGGCAAATTAGGAACGGAATTGCCACTATTTTGGAAGTAGATCGCCTTTTAGGGCTTGGTCCTGCTCTTCCATGAGTTTGAGCTTGTTCAGCAAGGCCTTATAGCTCACTTTCAGGATCTTGGCAGCTTGACGGCGGTTCCAGCGCGTTTCGTTGAGTACCCGCTCGATTGCACCGCGCTCGGCTGCCATGGCGGCGCGGCGTCCGATTTCAAGCAGTGAGAGCGAGTTTGACTCAGATTGATCCGTTGCTTCTGGAGATGGGCCGTCCCCAAGAAGATGGGACGGAACGGTAAGAGATTTGGAATCCCACGCTGAGCTGCCAGGGCGGTCGGAGGTAGAGTTTGGTTTATGGGAGGCGAGTTCGCGGACGATTTGCGACTCATTTCCCACAATGACATAGCGCTTAACCAAGTTCTCCAACTCGCGGATGTTTCCCGGCCAACTGTACTGAAGCATGCGATTGACCGCGTACTCGGTGAACGGAGGCGGCTGTTTTCCGTAGTATTCGCTGTACTTGCGGAGTAGAAAATCGAGGAAGATCGGAATCTCCTCTTGCCGCTCGCGAAGGGGCGGAATGTGGATGGTCACCACATTCAAGCGATAGAACAGGTCTTCGCGAAATGTGCCTTCTTCTACGGCGCGGTCCAACTGCTTGTTGGTTGCGGCCAGAACGCGGACATCGACTGCAATGTCGCGCTTGCCGCCTAAACGCGAGAACTCTCCGTCCTGCAAGACGTGCAGGAGCTTTGCCTGCAACGCGGGGTGCATTTCGCTGATTTCATCGAGGAAAAGCGTGCCCCCGTGGGCGAGGTCGAATTTCCCTAGCTTCTGGCGATTGGCTCCGGTAAACGCACCGGGCTCGTATCCGAACAGTTCGCTCTCCAGCAATTCGTTCGGAATGGCGGCGCAGTTCACTTTGACGAAAGGCTTGTCGCGGCGCAAAGAATGAGAAAACACCATGCGCGCCACTACCTCTTTGCCCGTACCGCTCTCACCCAGGATCAGCACGGTGGCGTTCGTATCCGCCACTTGCTCGATGATGTTCTTCACGTCCTCCATCTTCGGGCTGGTGCCAAACAATGTGCTGAAATCAGCTTGCCGACGGACCTGATCGCGAAGATGGGTCACTTCAGTATTGAGGCGCTGTCCGTCGAGCAGACGAGTCATGCGCTGATCGAGAGATGGAAGATCGATAGGCTTGGAGACAAAGTCGTCCGCTCCCAGTTTGGAAGCACGGAAGATCATCTCAGGCGGGGCACCGCTAGCGGTCATCATGACGGAGACGTCGGGCTTCATCTGCTTGATGCGCTCGAGAGTCTCCATCACATCCATGCCGCGGGCATCGGCGTCCAGAAGCACCAGCGCAGGATCGAAGACCCGGAACATCCGAATTGCCTCATCACCGGTGGAAGCAGAGCTGACGTCGTAAGTACGCCGGGTCAAGTGAGCGCTCAGGAACGTCGACTGGACACGATCATCGTCCACGATCAAAACTCTCGTCCTGACACCAACCTGAATCATTTTTATGCCTCTCTTCGACCCGGTTGCGTCGAAGTCTTCAACTGCTGCCGTGAGCACTATATGCCCGGTCTGAAATTCTTACACTGCGTTTTTCGTCATCCTCAATGTCTAAGAACAGTAAAACTTCTAAACAGTTGCCCATCGGGTTCTTTTGGTGACTCTGAACACCCATAAGTGGTGTGTAAGTGCCTAGAAGCAATCTGGAGTAAGAATCCGAGGATTAGTGCTTTGCTATCCAGAATATGCATTGTAGTACCAATGCTGGGGTTGATTTGCACAAAGAAAAGCTGGCACAAGGCCAGCTTTTCTTTGTGCGAATCAGAATGGCGGTTTAATTGTTGTTTAGGACTGTTCTTACTTTTCCTGGACTTGGCATGAAATGGTATGGAGGCCAAGGCCCAGATAAAGAGATCTCCACGTCTTTGAATTGACGGAGAGCGCTTGAATAGCGACTCTGATACTTTTCCACGCAATCGGAGTCGATTAGGTGGGCAATATCCAATACGATTCCAGTATCCACCTTTTTGCAGGAAACTTCTTCCTGAAGCGGATTCAGTAGCTTATTTACCTGCACAGAAAGCGCACGAGCACGCGATTGACGCTCACGATCGCGGCTGGCTTGAGCCTTCAACCTCGTCAGGTATTCTCCGCCGGCTTTATGGGGCAAAACTGCGAGCACTTCGGCGATGGCGGTTCCTTCACGAACCGTAACCTTGATATGCATCTCGCTCTTGCCACGTAGTTTGGCGATAGAGTCAGCAAAGGTTTTCTTGTTATTTCGAATGGCTTGACGCAGGGCTTCGTCTGATTCAAACACGGTGCCAAATTTAAACGGAAGGAGGGTGGCTACCTTGAAGCATTCCCTCACGATGCGAGCGTGCTCCAGGGCTGACTCTTGCGTGAGTGGCTGTCCGTGCTCAATCTCGCTCACAATTACAACAAACTCGCCGCAGGGGAAACCCCGCACTGGGTTCGCATTCACGCCCTTGAGAGATTCGATGAGAAACGGTCGACGGACTCTACCTTGCTGAAAGTTCGCCTGTTCGCTGATGCAGTACGCATACCACGCCATCTTCGCTCTCCAATGACTCCCGGGGGGGGGATCCGGGCAATCAGGACCAGCTGCAACTGAGTAGGTAACTTCTACGGGGATACTTCTGTCGGGGGAGGAGGTTGATACGTTCGACACTTCTGCTTCGCCGACTGCGCTTGCGCTGGGAAGCCTTCCATCGACCCACCCACTGTTATCAGAGAATCCCTCTTACAACGTGTGGGCCAGTTCATTGAGGAGTCCGCTTTCTGAAATCCAACCCACAGCCTTAGCTAATTACTCGCTAATCTCAGGTGGTTCTTACCGTTTCAATCGTAAAGCGAATTGGTCAAATAAGCAACTGAAAGTAGAAATATCGGCAGTGAGTGGGATTCGCGCTCTTTGCGCTTGGGGGCGGCACATTGGTGCTTCCCCGCATCCAAACCCACACGTATTTCTAGTTATTTATAAGGCCGTAATGGCATTTCCATCCTTATCACCCGAGTCTGAGCCGCTGGAGCGCTTTGCTGTCGAGGTTTTCTCTGAACTAAGTGAGGAGACCATCGTCCGTCGCGCTCGCGAGGTCAATGTGCTGCTGCGCATGAGCATGCTGGCCGGACTGGAGATGGAGCTTGCCTCGACCCTGAATCTCATCTGCGATCTGTCGGCGGAAATCGTCACGTTCAAGCGTGGCGCAGTTTATTTCTGGGAGGAAGATGAAGAGGTTATGCATGTAAGGGTTACGCGGAACATGCCCGACCCGGACGACGCAACCTTCACTCGCGCCAGTGTACTGAACTATTGGGCGGCAAAAGTAGGGCGCCCACTTTTACTCACCCGCCATTGTCAATCAGAAGCAGATGCGTTATTGGAGATTATGAGTTCCGACAGCGTGTTGGTTGTACCGCTGTTTGTTCGCAGCCGGGTGATGGGATCGCTGCAACTGTTCGGGGAGCGCACGGATAGTTTCTCGCATGAGGACGCACAACTGCTGTGGATACTCTCGCTGGTTGCGGAAAGTATGCTGGCGCGAGATTACTCCAACGAAACGCTGCTGCGTTTTGCTTTCACTGACTTTCTGACAGGACTGAAGACTCGGGGCTACTTTGAGCAGCAACTCGATCTGGAACTCGCACGCGCCGAACGTCGAAGCACTCCGATTGCGGTTCTGATGATCGACATTGATCACTTCAAACGCCTGAACGACACTCACGGTCACGCAGCAGGGGACGTGGTGCTTCGCGATGTGGCCGCGATTTTGACGCGCGATCTCCGCGAGATCGATACGGCGGCGAGGTACGGTGGTGAAGAGTTCATTTTGCTGCTACCTGAGACGGACCTCGCCGGGGCGAACCTGGTTGCGCAACGCTTGCGGTACTCCGTTGACCATGCCAATTTCTTTACCGGAGCGAGAACCGAAGCCGGGCAAAAGACGGAACATGTCACCATCAGCATTGGCGTGGCCATGTTTCCCGGCGAGGCTCGTTTCAAACGAGACCTTCTGGAAGCTTCCGACGCCGCACTGTATGAAGCCAAAGCTCAAGGACGAAACCGCGTCGTCCTCTACTTCGATATAAAAAATCAAAAAGAAGCGTCGTAAGAGAAAAGTTGAGGACTCCGGTCTCTGCGTGTGTAGAAGGATCGGAGCAATGCAAGAACCCAGAGGTGGAGTGTGTCGCTTTCCCGCATTCGCGAAAAGATGGCGAATATGGGCCACTTGCGGTCTTTCCGGGCGACGTTGTCCATTCGATCCTTGAGTAAAAGCAGGGGTGAATTTTCAGAACGAATGGCGGCAGTGGTAGAGTCTGTGTGTTGGGCAATACGGTGCACATTTGAGGCTCTATTTTGAACCCGTTATTCGGGTGTGAGCCATGCACAGTATTAAGGTTCACAACGCATGGCACGTTGGAACTAGTGTGAGATTTATGGGCACGATTCCGGGGTGGCATCACGCCGTAAGCGTAGCGAAATCAAGATCTTTTGTGATAGAAGTCACAGCCCGGATGGACGCAGTGGAGCAACCTGTTATCAAAGGCTTTTCATAAGGAAACGCAATCATGACACGCATACTTGAAGTTACCGATGTGATCCTACGCGATGCGCACCAGTCACTTATGGCAACACGCATGGCAATGGAAGACATGGTTCCCGCCTGTGAGGATCTCGACAACGCCGGATATTGGTCGCTCGAGTGCTGGGGCGGAGCCACATTTGATTCCTGCATTCGCTTTTTGAACGAGGACCCGTGGGAGCGGCTGAAGATGTTCCGCAAACTGCTGCCGAAGACTAAGCTGCAGATGCTGCTTCGCGGACAGAACTTGCTGGGATATCGGCACTATGAAGACTCCGTCGTTGAGCGGTTTGTGGCGAAGGCGGCAGAGCACGGCATGGATGTGTTCCGCGTGTTTGACGCGCTGAACGATCTGCGCAATCTGAAGACCTCTATCGCTGCGGTAAAGAAGTCGGGCAAGCATGCTCAGGGCACGATCTGCTACACGGTGAGCCCGGTACACACGACAGAAGCCTTCATTCAGATGGCGCAGAACCTGAAAGACATGGGCGCCGACTCGATCTGCATCAAGGACATGGCGGCGTTGCTGAAGCCGCAAGCTGCTTATGATCTTGTAAAAGGTATTAAAGAGAAGTGCGGTAAGGACACGCTGGTTCATCTGCACTGCCACTCGACCACGGGCGTTACACTGGTGAGCTACATGAAGGCGATTGAAGCCGGAGTGGACATCGTCGATACGTCGATCAGCTCGCTTTCTCTGGGACCGGGACACAACCCGACCGAGAGCTTGGTGGAGATGCTGGAAGGCACGGGGATCGAGACTCGTCTGGATATGGCGAAGCTGCTGAAGGTTCGCAACTACTTCAAGACGATTCGCCCACGGTACAAGGAATTCTTGAGCGACATTACCGGCGTGGAAACGGAAATCTTCCAGAGCCAGATTCCTGGCGGCATGATCAGCAACATGGAAAGCCAGCTGAAACAGCAGGGCGCCGGCGACAAGTTGGAAGCAGTGCTGCTGGAAGTTCCCCGCGTACGCGAAGCCGCTGGTTTCCCGCCGCTGGTGACTCCGAGCTCGCAGATTGTGGGCACGCAGGCTGTGTTCAACGTGCTGATGGGACCGTACAAGGTTCTGACTGGCGAGTTTGCCGACTTGATGCTTGGCTACTACGGCGAGACGCTTGGACCGAAGAATCCGGAAGTGCTGGAAAAGGCCAAGATTCACGGAAAGAAAGAACCAATCACCTGCCGTCCGGCGGATTTGCTAAAGCCGGAATGGGAAGCGCTGCGGGCCGATGCAATCGCACTGAAGGGTTGCAATGGAACCGACGAAGACGTTCTGACATTCGCGATGTTCCCGCAGGTTGCGCCAAAGTTCTTCGGCACACGCGATCAGGGACCGAAGAATCTGGGCAAGGATCCGTCGAAAGCGGCTCCGGCACCGGCGGCTGCAGCAGCAGCGGCAGGGGCGCCGAAGAACGGCAACGGTCAGCCAACAGGTCCGGTCAAGTACGCAGTCACCATCAATGGTCAGACGCACAACGTCACCGTCGCCGCGGCACGGTAGAACGAAAGGGATTAGGTAGCAAAGATGGCAACTACTGTTCCAGTACAGCCTAAAACGAAGACGATGGAAGAGCGCATTGCGGCTCTGCGCGAGAAGCGCGCCACGGTAGAAAAGGGCGGTGGCGATCAGCGTATTGCAAAGCAGCACGAGCAGGGAAAATTAACTGCCCGCGAGCGCATCGAAAAATTAACAGACCCGAAGTCGTTCCAGGAGATTGGCGCTTTTGCGCAGCATCGCGCAACACTGTTTGGCATGGAAGGTAAAGACCTTCCGGCAGATGGCGTTGTGACCGGATGCGCAAAGGTGGATGGACGCCTTGTGCATTTGGCCAGCCAGGACTTTACGGTTCTGGGCGGCGCGGCAGGCGAGGTTCACTCGGACAAGTGCGTGGAGATGATGAAGGCGTCGCTGAAGACCGGCTCGCCATTTATCTTCGTGAACGATTCGGGTGGGGCTCGCATTCAGGAAGGCATTGACGCTCTGGGCGGCTACGGTCGCGTGTTCTTCAACAATGTAATGTTGAGCGGCACGGTACCTCAGATTTCGCTGATTTGCGGACCCTGCGCAGGTGGCGCAGTTTACAGCCCGGCACTGACGGACTTCATCATTCAGACGAAGCAGGCTCAGATGTTCATCACCGGACCTTCGGTGATCAAACAGGTTACGGGCGAAGTGGTAACAGCCGAAGCGTTGGGCGGTCCTGTGGCCCAGATGAACAACTCGGGCGTGGTGCACTTCGTAGCAGAGAACGACGAGGACGCGGTTTACATCTGCCGCCGCCTTCTGAGCTTCCTGCCCTCGAACAACCTGGAAGATCCTCCTCGTTTGCAGTACGACTTCCCGATGGAAGACGACGCTTCACTGAACGGAATCGTTCCGGTGGACGGCAAGCAGGGCTATGACGTGCGCGAGATTTTAACGCGCATTCTGGACCACAACGACTTCATGGAAGTGCAGCCGGGCTTTGCACCGAACATCGTGATTGGCTTTGGACGCATCCAGGGTCGCTCGATTGGTATCATCGCCAACCAGCCTGCATCGATGGCCGGAGTGTTGGACATCAACGCGAGCGACAAGGCTGCACGGTTCATTCGCTTCCTGAATGCTTTCAACATTCCGATCGTTACCTTTGTGGACGTACCGGGCTTCTTGCCGGGCGTGCAGCAGGAGTACGGCGGGATCATTCGTCACGGCGCAAAGATGCTGTTTGCGTACTCGGCGGCGACCAGCCCGAAGATCACGATCATTCTGCGCAAAGCTTACGGCGGCGCGTATTTGGCGATGTGCTCGAAGGACTTGGGCGCGGATCGCGTGCTGGCTTGGCCGACGGCGGAAGTCGCGGTGATGGGCGCAGAGGGTGCGGCTGGAGTCGTGTTCCGCAAGGAAATCGAAGCAGCCGAAGACAAGAATGCAAAGCGGCAGGAGCTGATTGGCCTGTATCGCGATGCGTTCTCTAACCCGTTTGTGGCCGCTGGCCGCCGACTGGTTGACGACGTCATTGAGCCTTCGCAGACACGCCACGCACTGGCAGACGCACTGGGCGCACTGGAAACCAAGCGCGAATTGCGGCCTTCCAAAAAGCACGGACTGATTCCGCTCTAAAGCGCTTTGGCGATGGCGGGGCCCGCAGATGGCCCTCCGGTCGCTGAAACGCTGGGCGAGGAGATTACAAATGGCATCGACAGCAATTGAAAAAGGCGCCGCGAAGTTGGGATCCGAAGCTGAAGTGAAGAGACTACAGGCAGAGCTGGACTCGCTAAAGAAGGATTTCGAAGCGAGGATCAGCGCAATGGAAGCACTGCTGCCAAAGGCAGAGGCTCCGGCTGAGGAAGAAATTTCGGCAGAGACGCTGGCTTTAATAGCGGTGGCGGTTACGAACTACCTGGGCAAGAAGGTGAAGATCCGGTCGGCGAAGTATATCCCGACGGCGAATCAGTGGACGCAGACCGGACGCACGGTCATTCAGGCGTCGCACAACCTGAACCGCTAAGGCTACAAGACTGAGGAGCACTCCGACTTGAGAGAGTCGGGGTCTTCGGCCGCGAGGTTTGCTGTTGCGGCGCTCCCACTGACGGTACGGCGCAAAGGCGCGCCGCATACGAGGAGAACGACCTTGAAGCTACAGATCGGAATCGACGGTAAGTCATACGAAGTCGAAGTAGAGATCACAGAGGACGATACCGCACCAAAGCCGCATTACATTCCGGCACAGCCTGCAGCGACGGTGTTGTCGGCCGCTCCGGCAGCGGCTGGAGCACCGAAGCCAGCAGCAACGTCGGAAGGTCCGGTGGACGAGGCAAAGGTTTGCCGTTCGCCAATCGCCGGAATGGTGACGCGAGTTAACGTACAGCCGGGACAGCAGATTCAGCCAAACGATCTACTACTGGTTCTGGAAGCAATGAAGATGGAAACCAACGTGACTTCGCCAGTGGCTGGCAAGGTCAAAAAAGTAACGGTTGCACAGAGCGACGGCGTGCAACTGAACCAGGTTCTGGTGGAGTTCGAATAATGAGCACAGCAACGAATCATAAAGCTATTTCAGAAGAATTGAAGCAGGTTCCGGGATTCCAGTTTATCGACCACTTTGCGATTTCCGTACCCCAGGGACAGTTGGATGGACAGGTTGCAGCCTATGAACTACTGGGCTTCAATGAGATTCATCGCGAAGAAGTACACGGCAAGGACCTAGTTCGCGAGGCGCTGCTGAAGATTGGCGACGGCCCGAACTTGATTCAACTGCTGGAGCCGCTGGCTCCGGAGAGCCCGGTACAGAAGCTGATCGACAAGAACGGTGGACGCGGTGGCTTTGCCCATGTGGCTTTCCGGGTGAAGAACGCGCAGAAGGCGTTTGATTACATGAAGGCCAATGGCTTTAACATCCTTGATGCCGCACCGCGTCCGGGTTCGCGTGGAACTACTGTGTTCTTCGTGCATCCGAAATCACGTGCGGAAAATGCGTTTGGATTCTTGATTGAGATCGTAGAAGATCCAGCTTAAATACGGCTATTTTTCGATTAACAACGAGGGAGCGTGGAGAAATCCGCGCTCCCTTTTTATCGTGCGGGATATAAGTCCGTTTCCGATAGCTTTAGGCTAAAAGGGGATGACTTCACCTAGTCCGGCGTACTCGTCGTTCTTGGCCCATTTTTGCTTGATCATCGAGAAGGCCCGTTCTCCAGTGCAATGGCCGACCGCCATTTTTTGTACGTGGTATTGGTCGGCAATCACGTTCAGAGTGCCCTCGATCTGTTCGCGGGTGTCCAACACTAGATGCAGTCCACCGAAAAGCATGTAGACCGGAGTCTTTGGATCGCTCGCAGTTGCGGCCGCCAAGATCTGCTCAATGCCAGGGTGAGAGCACCCGGCAACGATCACGGCTCCCTTTGGAGTATCGAGGACCAAGGAGATTTCGTGGAGCCCGGCGAAAGCGGCTTTGCTTGAGACAAGCGCGACTAGCCGGATATGGGGAGCGAGGGAGACCGGGCCGTTCACGACTGTCATCTTTGTATCGCTGTAGGCTAGCCAGTCTTGAATGTGCGCAGGAGCCTTTCCGCCGTAGTAACGCATCTCTGCTGGAAGGGTAGGGTCCGCGTTGGTTGCAAGAAACGGGTGCGGTAGTTCCTTTCCAGTGAAAAAATCGTCGTCTGGAACGAAGAGCGGTACGTTGGGATTCAGCGACAGGACGTAACGTAGTCCCGAGGTGTGATCACCATGGGCATGGGAAATTATGACCATGTCGAGGTGCGACAAATCGACATGCATCCGTTGTAGGCTCTGTTGAAAAAGGGCGTTGTCGCCTCCGGTATCGAAGAGAATGCGTTTGCCTTCGAACTCGATTAAAGCGGAGTAACCCCAGACGGGAGCAAGCGTCCCATTTTTGCCGAAAGCGTCGCTCAGGATAGTAACTCTATTCTGGGCGACGCTGGAACACGAAAGAAGTAGTGAGAGCAGGAGAACGAGGAACCAAGGCTGACGTCGAGAGGATTCCACTGATGGCCTACTTTCTCAAAGCTGATTCGCTTGGAGGGAATAGTCCTGAGATGCAGCGGCATCGGCTCGCGAAAGGGCCGAAAGACACATTATGTTGCAAAATGCTCTCTTTGGATGCCGTTTCGTTTTCCCTTGAAAGGATTACCTGCTATCTGTTTGGGGCTTGCGGAACATGGCCCAGAAGCTGATGAGTACCCAGGATGTTTCGAGGAATACGAAGCCTAGTTTGAAGGGGAACAGAGCCACATAGCCGAGGATGCCGCTTCCGATTGCGTTCAGCAGGTTATAGGCGACGGAGCGAGGGTTCATTTTGCCTAGCTGGTGACCGGCGTAGGCGATGAGGATCAACAAGGCTCCAAGGAAGGAGAGTAACTGCATGGGGTCGTGGACTATTGCGAACATTCAGAACTGCTTTCTAGATTGAGAATTTTGGTGTGCTCTCCAGCGCGAGGCGAAGGGCGGAGAGAACACGGTCGGTGGCGACTTCCAGAGGGCCGTCGATGGCATGGCCACTGGCGCAGGCGTGTCCTCCGCCTCCGAATGATTTGGCGATTCCGGACACATCAACGCGTCCCTTGCTGCGTAGGCTGACACGATAGCGCGAACCGGCGATCTCGCGAAAAAACGCGGCGGCTTCAACTCCCTGGATGCCGAGAGCCCAATTGATGAGTCCCTCGCAATCCTGCTCGGTGGCTCCGCTGGACAGCATGTCGGCTTGCGAAACGTACATCCAGGAAACACCGCCTTCGCAGCGGAGGTTGGAGAGTGCGCGTCCAAGAAGATGCATTTTGGACGCGGGGTTGGAGAAATACACTTCGTGCGCCACAGAGGCGGGATCGGCTCCGGCGAGGACCATTTCATGAGCGAAAGCAAAGGTCCCGGCGTTGGTGCTGGAGTAGCAGAACGATCCGGTGTCGGTGAGCATTCCGGTGTACAGGCAGGTTGCGATTTCAGGGGTGATGGTGACTCCGGCAGCCTCGGCGATTTGGTAGACGAGTTCCGAGGCGGCAGCAGCGGTGGGGACCACGTAATTTATATCGGCGTATTCGGAGTAGGTGTCGTGGTGGTCCACGTTGATGGAAAACAAGCCCTCAAGGCCTTCGACGTGGGAACGCAGCAGACTGTCACACTCCAAGATGATGAGGCCGTCGTACTGGGTTGCGTCCACCGGACCGTTGCGGACTTCGGGTGCTCCGGGAAGGCATCGGTAAATGAATGGCACGCCGTCGCGGAGGTAGCCGTCCGCCTGCTTGCCCATGGCTCGCAGGATGTACACGCAACCGAGAACCGAGCCCACGGCGTCACCGTCAGGCCGAGCGTGGGACGTTACTGCCCATCGCTGGCGTGACTGAACGGCTTGGACTACCTCGGCGAGCGTGTTCATGGAGTCTTTTTCTTGCGCTTGTCGATTCGATGTAGGAGCTCGTCGATGCGCGCTCCATATTTGTTCGAATTGTCGAGAACGAAGTGGAGGTCGGGAGCCACGCGGAGGCTGAGCGAGTCGGCAAGCTGGTGACGGATGAATCCTACGGCCTCGTTGAGAGCCGTGACGCACGCCTTCTGCTCGCTGTCGTCGCCATCCACCGCAACATAGATGCGCATGGCTTTGCCGCCGGGAGCCATGTGGACCTCATTGACGTTTACAAGGCCAATTCGAGGGTCGGAAAGCTCTCCGGTGACGATGATGACGAGTTCTTCCTTAATCGCCTCAACGAGGCGATCCTTATGGTGCTGTGCACTGCGGTTTTCCAAGTACGATACTCCTACGCCCAGACTAGTGAAAGGGGTGCCGATGCTGTCAAAAATCATGCATGGGTAAACTGTTCAAGTTACCACAGGAAGGATGCTGGATGGAACAGCGGAAAAGCTCGGGAACAGGGCAAAGAAAGCGAGATCGAGGACCGCAGGATGGGGAGCGCTGGCAGAAAAAGCGCCAACTCTGGAACCCGACCTGCTCCCGATGATAGTGAGTTACTTGGCCTGTTGTCGTCCACTAAGCGGCGTCGATGACTCATATGAGCGTCTTACATCCAAACGGATCATCGGATAAACTTGCCCCATGAGCAACGCCACGAAGGGGATGGAGCCACAAAACCGCCCAATCACGAAGAAGGAGCACGACCTGATCGAGTGGTTGTTGCGACACGGCAATCCAGGTGCAGAGCAGTTTCTTCAACAAGTGGGTTCGCTTATCGTTGTCTCGAAATGCTCATGCGGATGCCCAACGGTGGACTTCGCACGAGAGAGTGAGCCGGTCACTCAGGAGGCTGAGAATATCCTTGCCGACTATCTCGCCACCGTGAATGGGGAGGACGTTGGGATTATTCTCTTTCAAAGAGGAGGTCGTCTCAGCTCACTTGAGGTTTACTCGCAGGGTGGTACCGACAACCCATTCGGTCTTCCTGAGATCGAAACCATCTATTCGTACGAAGAACTGGCCGAACGCAACAAGAAGCGAAATCCTCTGAATTAGCGCATTGCTCCAGCTACACATTCATCTTCTGGCAGTCAGTGCAGTAGAGTAGACGGATGCCACGATGGCTTGGAGCCCTAATCCTTATCAGTCTCGGCGTGTTTGGTGTATACGAAGGAATCACCAATCCCTGTGTCACGATACGCGGTATGAGTCGCCCCTTAAACAGATGGCAAGGGAGACTGTGGTACGGCTTCTACGCCGTATTTTGTATCGGTGGGGGATTGGCAATTCTGTTCAGTGGCTCCTGAAGCTAGAAACATAGCCTGGAGGAATGTTCCCTTGAGTAGAGCGATGTCACGACAGCTGATGGCTGAACAATAATCGCCAAGTAACTCCCTATCCCGCGCCGGAACCCTTAATAGCATTTTGCGCAGATAATTTAGAGCTCGATGATCGTGCCTTCGCGGGCGGCGCGGACGTGGGGGTAGTAATCCGATGCTGACTTGACGATGGAGTCCAGGCAATCGTCGTCGTGGTCGGGGTCGTGGTGGTAGAGGACCAATTCCTTGGCTCCGCTCTCCATGACTACGTTGACGGCTTCGCGCCAGTGGCTGTGGCCCCAACCTTGACGGCGGGCCTTGTATTCCTCGGGTAGATACTGGGCGTCGTAGATAAGGACGTCGGCACCTTCGGCCAGTTTACGGAGATTGCGGTCGAAGACGGGGTGGCCAGGTTCGTTGTCGGTGGCGTAGACGAAGATTCCGGAGTCGGTTTCCAGTCGGAAGCCGAGGCAGCCTTGAGGATGGTTGAGCCACATGGACTGCACGACGCAATCATCAAAGGCTACGCGCTCCTCCTCCATATCATAAAAATTGCAATGGGCCGCCATTTCGCTCATATCCACGGGAAAATAGGGGTCGGCCATTTGCTCTTCGATGACGCGCTGGAGGCCTCGGGTGCGGCTGGATGAGTGGAAGAAAAAATAGTTGTCGGGGTTCTCATACAAGGGCTGGAAGAACGGGATGCCCTGGATGTGGTCCCAATGAAAATGGGAGAGGAATATGTGGCCGTAGATGGGGGCGGAACCGTACTCGGCCATGAGGCTCTTGCCAAGATTACGGAATCCGGTGCCGCAGTCAAAGATGTAGAGGCGATCATTGACCCGAACCTCGACGCAGGAGGTGTTGCCGCCGTAGCGCATGTTTTCCGACTGCGGGGTAGGGGTCGATCCGCGAACTCCCCAGAATTTGACTTGCACCATATCCTCCGGATTAGTCGAGAGCTGAATCCAGTCAAAGAGTAGATTGAATCAACTCAGAGCTCCAAGCACCGACTGCGGAGGAAAGAGTTACCAAAGTATATGCCTGCGATAGCGATCTCTCAATGTCTACTGGGTTCGGGAAACACTAAGTTTGGCTAAAGTCGAGCGCGGCGGCGTCCGTATTGCTGACATGAGCGGATTAGGAATCAAATAGTATCCCGGGGAGCTAAAAGAGGTATTTCCCAGAAACGAACTCGCCCGAAGAATGCGAGTGGTTACTAATTCCCTAGTTCCCCCCTGAACTAGGGGCTTGACACTTTTACGTTCAAAATTAAGCTCATAAACGAAGGAGTTTCCCCATGGTGGAAGAAAGCGGTCGAGAGAAGCGGCAGATCCGCCGGTTTTCCCTTCAACTGCCGGTCACTGTTACCCCGTTAACCGGAGAGAAGTTTCTGGCCCACGCAGAAACGCGCGACGTCAGTTCACACGGAATCTGCTTCTACTGCGACGCGCCTCTGGAACGGAACGCTCCGATTGAATTCACGGTGACGCTACCCGCCGATGTAACGATGACGGAACCGCTATGTGTACGTTGCCGCGGCACTGTGGTTCGCGTGGAAGGAAGCGAAGGCGGCAAGTACGCGATTGCGGCAGCTATCGATAGTTACGAGTTTGTGGCCGACGACGAAGAGCCGAATCTGATGGCGACGGATGACGCACCGCCAATCATGTGATTGAATCAGCAATAGTGAAAAAATGTCTGCTCATGCTCGGCTGCGCCTTGGCCACCACCCCGTCTCTGCACGCACAGAACGCAATTGGGGAACTCTTTTCGAGTGACGCGAGTGTGCGCGGAGCCGTGATCCTTTCAGAAAACGGTACCCGCATCCTAAGCGGCTCGCAGATCTCAGCCGGTGATGGAATCGCGCTGCTGAAGCTGGCACGCGGCGGCGAAGTTCGTATTTGTTCCCAGACAAACCTGTCAGTGAGCGCCGATCCAAGCGGTAAGTCGCTGGTTCTGGGGCTGAATGCGGGTGCGATGGAACTGAACTACTCAATACATAGTGCTGCGGACTCTTTAATTACTCCTGACTTTAGACTGCAACTGATTAGCCCAGGAAACTTTCATCTGGCGGTCTCGGTTAACGCGACGGGTGACACCTGTTTGCGCTCGTTGCCGGGCAATGACGCGTCGGTATTTGTTGCAGAGATGATGGGGAACGAGTCTTATCAACTGTCTCCGGGAAAGAATGTGCTGTTCCGTGGTGGGATGGTTTCCGGCGCTGCAGAGGCTCCGGCGAACTGTGGATGCCCTGAAGTGAAGGCGGAGGTTACGCCACCGGTGGCCGCCGCTCCGACACTGCCAGCGGCAGAGATTCCGCAGGCCAGCAAGCAACCAGAGCAGCATATGGAAGTCGATACGTCCTTTGTTTTCAGAGGAAATGACGCTGCTCCGGATTACTATGCTTCGGTTTCCAAGCTGTCGGCGTCGACGGATAATTCAAAGCTGACGCTGGCGCTGTTGCCGAAGGTGAGCGGTCCGGTTGCTCCAGCGAAGCCGGAGACTAAGAAAGATGGAGTGATACGCCGATTTGGCAGGTTCGTGGGTCGAGTCTTTGGACGCTGACCCCAGTCGTTGATCCCGACGCTGCCCCAATGAGCTAAACTGGCGCTAAAGTGCTATGGCTCCAGTTCTGTAAAATGTCCTCTACTGTTTTGAGGATTAGGCGTGGTAAACTCCCATTTGCCAACGTTTTAACTTCGGTTGCGATGCCCGGCGACGGGATTTTCAAAATCCGCTTACACGGAGAACTAGAGACATGACTAAAGCCGATCTTATCGAGGAAGTTTCACGACTGGCCGAGTTGACCCGCAAGGACAGCGAAGTCATTGTGGAAACGATCTTCGACAGTGTGGTGCGCGCTCTGCGCACAGGAGACAAGATCGAGATTCGTGGATTTGGCAGCTTCCGTACTCGGCAGCGCAAGCCACGTGTCGGTCGCAATCCGAAGACCGGCGACCGTGTTGAAGTTCCTCCGAAGAAGATTCCATTCTTCAAGCCCAGCAAAGAGCTGAAGGACATGGTCAACCACGACGACGAGAAGCCACAAACCGTCGCTGCTGAAGCCGGTGCCGCTAAGCTGCCCGCAACCAAGGCGGAAAACTAAGCCTCTTGATTAAGAAGGGGTCGCGCACCTGAGTTGGCTGCTTGAATCTGGCTGGTGCAGGCCGCATAATCGAAGCCGGTGGCGTCGAATTAGCCACTCTGTATTACCCGTGAATCTGCCTAACTCCATCACGCTCGGTCGCATCTGTTGCGTACCACTGTTCCTCTGGATTCTTTCCAGCGCAAGTCTGCATGGAGTACACGGCAGGCAGGAACTGCTAGCGGCATTTGTGTTTCTGCTCGCGTCTCTTACAGACGGCGTAGATGGGTATTTGGCTCGGCGCACAAATCAGGTGACGACGCTGGGGATGCTGCTATCACCGCTGGCAGACAAGCTGCTCGTGGCGACGGCATATGTCACGCTCGTGCATTTTGCTCCCACACTGGTTTCTGGCTGGATCGCGGTGCTGATCGTTGGACGTGAGTTCCTGGTGACTGGACTGTACTCGGTGGCGGCGCAGGAAGGCATGACGCTGAAGGTTCGCGATATTGGAAAGCTGAAGACGGTTGTGCAGATTCTTTCGGTGGTAGCTGTGCTGATGGCCCACGCTTGGAAATGGTGGCCGATTGCAGGCATGTTGCTGCCGGGAGAGAAGATCGCGATTGGCTTGATCTGGCTGATGCTGGCGGTTTCACTGCTCTCGGCAATGGCCTACTTCCGCGCATTCTGGAGCGAGGCCGTGCTACAGAGTAAACAACACCGACGGCCAATTCCGTTTGTAGTACAGCATCCGGGCGACAAGAACGTAAGAGCTTGAGCTGTACGGATTGCAGGTTCGACGATGGAAGACTTCCCTGCTGAATACTCCGCTGAAGAACGTAGGTGGCTTCTGAGACTCGCACATCTGAGCATTCGCTCGGCTGTGACCGGAACGCCGCTGCAGCATCCTGAAGCCACCCCACATTTGAAAGAACCGCGCGGCGCGTTTACAACGATTCATAAAGACGGAAAGCTGCGCGGCTGTATTGGGTTCATCGTGGCTGATAAGCCGCTGGACTCCGCCATTATTGGAACGGCACGGGCCGCCGCGCTGGAAGATCCGCGATTTCATCCGGTGAGCGAAGACGAACTGGAAAGTTTGCAGGTTGAGATCAGCGTGTTGTCTCCGATGGTGGAGATTGAACCGGAAGATGTAGTGCCGGGACGACACGGGCTGATGGTTAGCTACGAAAAACGCCGCGGGCTGCTGCTGCCACAGGTGGCGAAGGAATGGGGATGGGATCAGGAGACGTTCCTTGAACAGGTCTGCCATAAAGCGGGGCTGCCTCCCAATATCTTTAGGAGCGGGGCGAAGTTGGAGGCGTTTACCGCAGAGGTCTTCGCTGAGAAAGAGGCAGGGGAAAGTCTGCGGGTCTGAAGTGTCCGTCCCGTGCGCAGATTGCTCTGCAACGTTTCAAAGATGCTGACTTGTGGAACTCGCGATTTACTTACCAACATTGAAACCGTGTAGCCTTGATGCTGTCGGACGCTTCCATGCAAGGCAGCTCCTTTGGACATCCCGAATGTCTGACGGTCAGTGGTTGGCCTCACTTCCAACCTCGCCGGTGTTGGTCGCGAAATGGCTACAATGCGAAAACTCTTCGGATTCAATACAATTCAGAACGCGAGGAAAAAACCACAATCCATGAGCGCACTTGTTCAAAGTACATCCCTGGTAACGATCACGTTGCCACGACTGTTTTCTCTCATCGCCACTGGCGCTATCGCAATGGGCTTCGTTGCTTTGCCCGCTGCTGCATCCGATAAAGAATTCGGTCCTAGCAATCCGTTTTACGCGAAGAGCACGCTTCCCTTTCAGGCACCGCCTTTCGACAAGATCAAAGATAGTGACTATCAGCCAGCTATCGAGGCCGGAATGGCACAACAGCGGAAGGAAATCCGCGCGATCGCCGACAATCCTGAGCCGCCCACGTTTGAGAACACCATCGTTGCGATGGAGAAAACGGGAGAGTTGTTCGATCGCGCGCTGATGGTTTTCAACGGCGTCACGGGCGCGAACCTGAGTCCGGAATTGCAGAAGGTGCAGGACTATGAAGCTCCACGACTGGCCGCGCATGAAGACGCAATTTTTTTGGACTCGAAGCTGTTTCAGCGCGTGGCAACACTCTATGAACATCGCGATTCGCTGAAGCTGGATGCTGAGTCGCTTCGCTTGCTGGAGTTCGATTATAAGAAGTTCGTGCACTCTGGCGCGAACCTCAACGATGCCGACAAGGCTTCGCTGAAAAAGCTGAACGAAGAAGACTCTACGCTGTCGAACGCGTTCATCACGAAGTTGCTGGCGGCTACGAAGGATGCGGCCTTTGTGACGAAGGACAAAGACGCACTGAAGGGATTGACCGATACGCAGATTGCGGCAGCAGCGCAGGCGGCGAAGGATCGCAAGGTGGATGGGTATGTGATTCTTTTGCAGAACACCACGCAGCAACCCACGTTGGTTGGTCTGGACCAGCGCGCGACTCGACAGGCAATTTTTGAGAACTCGTGGAATCGCGCTGAACGCGGAGATGCAAATGACACGCGTGCAACGATTGTTCGGCTTGCGCAGTTGAGGGCGCAGAAGGCCAAGTTGTTAGGTTTCCCAACCTATGCGGCGTGGAAGTTGGAAGACCAGATGGCTAAGACGCCGGACGCTGCGCTGAAGTTTATGGACGCGCTGGTACCGGGAGCTACGGCAAAGGCTGCTCGCGAGGCCGATGACATTCAGGCACTGATGGACTCGCAGAAGGACAATGTGAAGTTACAGCCCTGGGACTGGACTCACTATGCGGAGCAGATTCGCAAGGCGAAGTATGACCTGGATGAGGCTCAGGTGAAGCCTTACTTTGAATTGAATAACGTACTGCAGAACGGCGTGTTTTATGCGGCGAACCAGTTGTATGGGATCACGTTCAAAGAACGCAAAGATATTCCGGTGTACAACGCGGACGTGCGCGTATTCGAAGTGTCTGATGCGGACGGAAAACCGCTGGCACTGTTCTACTGCGATTACTACAAGCGCGACAACAAGAATGGCGGCGCGTGGATGGATAGCTTTGTCGGCCAATCCAAATTGCTGGGAACGCTGCCCGTTGTTTATAACGTCGCGAACTTCACGAAGCCTGCACCGGGAGAGCCTGCACTGTTGAGCTTCGATGATGTAACCACGATGTTCCACGAATTCGGACACGGAGTGCATGGGATGTTTGCGAATACCGTTTATCCCACTCTGTCGGGCGCATCTGTGCCTCGCGATTTCGTAGAGTTCCCATCGCAGTTCAACGAGCACTGGGCGCTTTATCCAGCAGTGTTCGATCACTACGCGAAGCATTACAAGACCGGAGCTGCGATATCTCCGGAACTCGCAGCCAAGATCAAGAAGTCGGCTAAGTTCGATCAAGGATACTCACTGACAGAGATACTGGCAGCAGCAGAGCTGGACATGCAGTGGCATACTCTTTCGGCAAGTGCTCCGCCGCAGAACTCGGATGAGTTTGAGAAAGAAGCGTTGACAAAGACTAAGCTTTTACTTAGCTACGTTCCTCCACGTTATCGTTCAAGTTACTTTGCTCACATTTGGGGTAACGAGTATTCTGCGGGTTACTACGCTTATCTCTGGAGCGAGATGCTGGACGACGCGGCTTTCCAGTGGTTCGAAGATCACGGCGGGCTAACTCGAGAGAATGGTGACCGCTTCCGCAAGATGGTTCTGTCGCGAGGTAACACGGAAGAACTCGGTAACATGTACAAAACGTGGCTTGGTGCAGATCCGACTATTACGCCTATGTTGAAGTATCGCGGGTTATTGGACTCCGGAGATAAGTAACCAGATCGGCTTATGGTGACTTATCATTTGCGGGCGATCTCAATCAGATCGCCCGCTTTTTATATGTGAGTGACTGCATTCGCTTATATATAAAAAGGCAGGATGATACAACCCTCCGTTCACAGGTCAAATCCCAAACCAACGGAGAAACCATGAATCTATTAGTTATGTTTGGAAGTGCAGCTGTTTTCGCCGCGATGTTTCAGGCGCATTCTTCGCCGCCCGTTAAGATGGGTTTGTGGGAGTACACGTCAAACACAACTTATAGCGGCGCAAGTCTTCCACCTGCCATCTCCACGGAGATGGGATACCCAGGACAATGCGTTTCTGCGTTACGCCTGAGAGTTACCAGAAGACCATTGCCGGGAAACGAGCGGGATGTACTCGCGCCAACGAAGTTTGGACAAGTAAGTCGTTCAAGTTTGATGACAGCTGCCCCAACCTAAAAGCGCACACGGAGGTCTTCTTCGACGGCCCAGAGGGTTACCACTTGGTGCAGCAAGGATCGATGGAACGAAGTGGAAACACCACGCAGATCAAGTCGAGCGGAACGGCGCACTTCGTTGCTGCTGATTGCGGGACTCTTGTACCCGGTCGAGCCGAGGTGGTTCCGTAAGTACCTTTAAGTCCCCACCCTAGCCAAGAAAGATCGGCTAGAATGGGGCACCCTGGATACCGGATAAACAACTGTGAGTTACTTGCTAGCTGCGGCTTCGTGGAAGTCTTGACGAATGGCAGTCAGGAACTGGTGGGCTGCCGGTGGTGGTTCTACGGTGCCGGTCAACACTTCGCGAAAGCCAGGATCGCTGCTGCCGTAGAAAGACTTCATAGCTTTCTCGTCAACATGAACGTTGGCTCCGTTGAGAGTCGCTCCGATGAAAGCACCTTTGGCTCTGGAATAAGTCAGAATGCCGGAATTCATCTTCCAGTCTGTGCTGGCGCTGCCTTCACGGCCCCATGGACCGGCAGTGATTCCGACATCGCCGCCGATTTTCCAATTTGCAGACAGCAATTTTTCGGCACCTTCATTGTTCATGAATAGCATGACAAGGTCGACATCTTCGCCGCCGATTTGTGCGCCCCAACTGCCTCCACTCAGGGTGAAGAACGCAGGTGCGGTCCACCTTTCATTTGCGGTACGGCAGGTGGCAACGCCTCTGCCGTGCTCTGCGCCGAAAACAAACCCGCCCTTTACTAAACTGGGAATGACGGCAACACACTTTGCTTTTGCGAGCACCGTCTCTGGAATACCGTTATCAGGCGCACTGGTAAGCCTGTTCAAGTCGGCGGCTGCATCATCCATCCGCTTCGTAACCTTACTGTTTTCATCGCTGGTCTGTGCTAGACCATAAGTGGCGAAAGCAAGCACGAAAACCAGGGATGTATGAAATCCTCTTCTCATGGAATCTCCCTTCCCGACGAACTAAAGTTCCGCTTAGTAGGATTGCTACTTCCGCCCTAGGGTTTGCAAAAAGATCTTTTAGATTTGGCGCTAATTTACCGATACTTAGTTAGGCAACCCTTTGAGGCCGCTAGGCGCTGAGGCGGGTGAGAGCGCATTTTCGCGCCGAAGGATCCGGGAATGTCTGAGGAATCAAAAGCTTGGTCGCGTCTGGAACCGGAGATTCGCAGTACTCTGATCGCAGAAGTTCATCGCGCATTGGCGAAGCGCTCTGTATCGGGAGCACTGGTTTACTTTATATCCGCCGCAGTTCTCGCCTTCTCTACCACTTATCTTCAGGATCACCCGGTTGTAATCGTCTCGGTGACCGCCTTTAGTTTGCTTATGGGTGCAGTCCGGATAGGTGCAGCCACTCTCATGGTGAGGCAACTGCCCGCGAATAACCACCCGACAAGTTTTGTCTTTTACGGAAGCATATACGCCACGGTTACCGTGTGGGGTATGTTTTGCGGACTGACACTGCACTGGTATGGGCAGGAATGGACGGCTATGTTCTTGCTGCTCGTATCTGCCGCAATTGCCGGGGGAGCCTCCTCTTCTCTGGCTCCGAGCATCGTCCTCTCTTATCGATGTCTCGTGTTGCTGATGGGGCCGACAATCATCGCAGCAGCGAGTTTGGGAGACAGGCGTGGCTACGCGTTGGTTGCATTGGCGAGCCTTTATCTAGGTTTTCTAATGACCCAGTCCAAAAGCACATGGCGGGCGTTCTGGACCATGAGCGTGGCCGCAGAACAAGAGCGGCTCCGCAGCACTACGGAGCGAAGGCGAGCGGAAGACGAGCGCTCGAAACTGGCCACAGTTATTGAGCAGGCTGTAGAAGAAATCCTCTTCACCGATATCAACGGAAGCATTCAATATTGCAATTTGTCCTTCGAGAAGGGTTCGGGCTATTCACGCGACGAAGTGCGGGGGCGAAACCCGCGTTTTCTAAAGTCAGGCCGACATAATGACGAGTTCTATCGCACAATTTGGGAGTCCATTCTGTCAGGAGGATTCTGGACTGGGCGGCTCATCAATAAAAGGAAAGATGGCTCGCTGTATGAGCTGGATGGCACGATATCCGCTATTCACGATGCTTCCGGGAAGATCACTGGTTTTGTAGCAGCACGCCATGATGTTACTCCGCAACTGCAACTAGAATCGCAGTTGCGCCAAGCTCAGAAAATGGAAAGCATTGGAATATTGGCGGGCGGAGTGGCGCACGACTTCAATAATCTTCTTATGGTTATACGAAGTTATACCGAACTGATGGAAGACGGCCTTGCTGAGCAGGACTCGGCGCGAAAGGGCACGCACGAGATTATGAAGGCCGTCGATCGCGCGGCCAGCCTCACGGGGCAATTGTTAGCGTACAGCCGCAAGCAGATTATCTCTCCGGTTGTGCTCGATTTGAATGTGGTGATCAGCGACACGGCAAAGATGTTGAAACGAGTCATCGGTGAGGATATCGAATTCACCGTCTGTCCTACGGAGCCGCTATGGGCCGTGAAGGCGGACCCGGACCAGATTGTTCAGATTCTGATGAACCTTTGTGTGAATGCTCGCGATGCTATGCCTAAAGGCGGTGCGCTGACGATTGAAACCTCGAATGCGCCGACGGGAAATCAGGGTATTCGCGGACATTTGTTAGTTGCTCCGGGAGATTATGTACAGGTTTCGATCACCGATACAGGCACAGGTATAAGCAAAGAAGTTCAACAACAGATATTCGAGCCGTTCTTTACAACAAAAGAAGTTGGCAAAGGCACGGGGTTGGGACTGGCGACGGTTTATGGGATTGTGAATCAGAGTGGTGGGTATGTGTGGGTGGACAGCGAGCCGGGACACGGGTCTTGCTTTACGATCTGTTTCCCGCGCACGACAGAGGCGATGGCATCGCAGATTGCTGGGGATCGGACACTTCGACCTAGGGGAACGGAAACCATATTGGTAGCAGAGGACGAGGCACCGCTCCGCGAGGCAATTTGCGAGTTTCTGAAAAGCCTGGGATACACGGTGTTGACCGCTAGTTCCGGCCAGGAAGCTCTCCTAGTAGCGAGCCAACATAATGGGCTCATTGAGTTGCTGGTTACGGACGTGATCATGCCAAAAATGAGCGGCCGAGAGCTGTCGAGGTCGCTGGGGAAAATCCGCGCAGACGTGAAGACGATATACATGTCGGGCTACACGGACGACTCGGTGTTGCGGCATGGCATTCGCGATATGGAAGTAACAATCATGCGGAAACCGTTCAGCATGACTTCGTTTGCACGAAAGGTACGCGAGACACTGGGGTGATGCCGCGAAGCCTGCACGGTGAATATCAAGAACTACTCCGAAATCATCCCAATCGTGACCAGCCAAGTTTCCACTAACTGGGACCATCCCGTTATTGGAAGCTTCGTGCGCCGTAGCCCAAACGCATGTCCACCCTGGGCGTACAGATGCATCTCTACGATCGACATTCGTAATGTATTGCTCACGGTTACCAATTCACTTGGTGCATTCGCCGAAGGATGACCGCGCTGTAGTTATTCATGCGCTCAGGACGCCGCTTCAGGGGAGCAGGCAGAATTGCGGCAAGTCGCGCCGATTGTTGCCGTCCGATATTCCGGGCCGAGGTTCGGTCATAGTAACGACACGCTGAGTCGGCACCATAGATGCCCGGTCCCCATTCGACCACGTTAAGGTAAAGCTCCAGAATGCGCTGCTTGCCGAGGACGAACTCTGCAACCGGTACCAGCGTGAACTCCACGCCCTTGCGAAGGAAGGATCGGCCCGTTCCGAAGAACAGGTTTTTTACGAGCTGCTGCGAGAGAGTGGAGCCTCCGCGAAAGCGACCGCCTTCCATGTCTTCTTCGGCCGCGAGTTGGATCGCGTGCCAATCAAAACCATGGTGCTGGTAGAAACGTGCGTCCTCTGCGGCGATTACAGCATGCTGAAGATCGGGCGAGATCTGGCTGAGGGGAATGAATTTGTAGCGCTCCTGATAGGGAGTGCTATGAATCCAAGCCTGCAGGCGGCGCTGGACGTGCACCGCTGTTGTTGGTGGGTCGATCCAGCGGGCGGACACAAGCAGCAGCACGGCAAATGACCAAAGAAGAAATGCACCGATGAGTAGCCATCTAACAAAAGATCGGAGAGAACCCTTCCGAGGAGAGGTCTTGGAGCGAGTGTGTAGCGTTGAAGTCACATATCCAGAATAGCAGCCTGGCGTGGTTGCCGCTTTTGGATGATCTGCGCGCACGGAAACGGAGTGCTACGTTATACTCACGCGACTCGGGATAAACCCCGTGGTCCGGCCTGTGATTCGCAATCGTTCGAGTGATTCAGGAAAAAGACGTAAATAGAAGAAAGTGAGGAAATAAGAGAATGGATATCAAAAGAGTTGGCTCGCAGCCTTCAGCAAAGGGACCGTCAGATTGGTTCACTGGCACCGTACGGATTGATCCACTTTTTCAGGCACCCGATCCGGCATTTGTTCAAGGGGCTAGCGTCACCTTCGAACCAGGCGCGCGCACGGCAGGGCATACGCATCCGCTTGGTCAGACTCTCGTCATTACCGCTGGCTGCGGTTGGGCTCAACGCGAAAGCGGACCGATCGAGGAGATCCGTCCCGGTGATGTGGTTTGGTTCTCGCCCGGAGAGAAACACTGGCATGGGGCAACTCCAACTACCGCGATGACGCACATCGCCATACAGGAGCAACTCAATGGGAAGGTCGTAGACTGGATGGAAAAGGTGAGCGACAGCCAGTACCAGCGCTAAATGGCAATTCCGCGCGGAGACGGCATTCGAGCAGTTTTGGTTTTGAGTCTCAAGTAATTTTGGAAACAGGCGCTAACACTGATGTCAGGGGAGAGGAGAGCACATCGCGAAACTGTTAGCTCTGCCAGACCTCTCCGTGCTCTATTCAATGGAATAAGAACGTAAGCTCCATTTGGAAGTGTTTCGGGCAGCGAGCGCAGAGCAAGGCGAATTCACGGCTTCTGCTGACAATAAGAGTGATGACTTGGACGATGGAGTGGAGCTTTTCTGATAGGGACACGGAGATCAATCAGAGACGCTAAATTCAAGAGTTACGAATGAGTGGAGCTGACGTAGTTGTTAATGACTTTTCGGAGATATCTGTAGAGGAAATCAATAACTGGTCTTGAACGAGGCATGCCGAGAGATAGCCCATCTTTAGCGAGCACCCATTCCTCTTCTTCGCGATGCAGAGCATGCCTGCGCCTTGCAACTTGCCGGCAAATTCACGTCACCCTAGACCACCATGCACATTTGTTTGATTACTCTTCCCTCTAGAATCGGTTACCAAGGTTGTGGATGATGGTGCTTTGTTCTTTACACGGGCGATGCGTTAGTGCAACTTTGATTCAGAGCAGGATGTACTGGAGTTTAAGTTCTGGTGCGTTTTCTGGAGAGGGTTCCTATGCTTCGAGCATTAAAGGCGAAGAATGTTGCGCTTGGTGGAGTCATAGCCGTAACCGGCCTGCTGGCGTCGTGTGGGAGTCCAACGGGACAAGGGTTGCCGAGGGATTGGAGTGATGGACACTACCTGTATCAATATGGTGTGAAAACTTCAATAACCGAGCGTGTTGGGACCATGAACGACCCGCGCCGTTATTTGGATTGGCAAAGACGCACCCGGCCAAAGCGCAACCCTCCGATACCTCGCGGACCAGTTGGGGACGTGGACTGGAATGTTTCCCTAGGTGGTGGCACGCTGGTAGACGGAGCGTTTCCAGCGAAGTATGGCTACAATCCAACAGTGGCCGAGAGTTGCTCCGGCGACTGGGTGGTCTACGGAACTAACGTTGCTGGCACGACCAAAGTTCCAAACATAGTTGCATACACGAATGTGTACCCCTCTCCGACCTGCTCGGGAACTGTTCCAACGCTGAAGTTCGCCTATTATGTGGCTGGACCAATCACGACTTCGCCTGTGATTTCGTTGGACGGAACAAAGATCGCGTTTGTCGAAGGTGCTTACAATGGAACCACCGCGAAGTTTCACGTGGTGAGCACATCAGGCGCGGGTAAGATAAATGCCCCAGTAGTTCCGCCGAGTAATACATCGATCGATCTCGGCTCCAGCGACACGCAGTCTTCCCCGTTTGTCGATTACACGAATGACATTGCGTATGTGGGAACAGATGACGGTAATCTGCACAAGATTACTGGCGTCTTCACAAGCACCACGCCGACGGCGACTGGTTCACCTTGGCCGGTTCAGTTAAGTGCACCTCTCGCCGGCTATGGAGCTTATGCACTCTTGACCAGTCCGGTGGTATACAACCCTACCGGGTCCGGACTTGGAATTGCTTTGATCGCTGGCAACTACTTGGTGAGTACATCTCCAGTTAACGGGTACGAGACGCTGTTTTCCGTGAACTTAAATACTGCTGCGAGCTTGAGCTCTACACTTAGGGTAGGCGCCGTCAGCGTATCTGATGGTCCGATGGTGGACGTCACTAACAACGTGGCGTACTTGTTTTCCGGCAACAGTAATTCAAAGTATGGAACTACAGGACCGGCGGCCATTGAACAAGTTGCCCTGAAATATTCCAACAGCACGTTCAGTTTCGGTGCTGTGACACAGGCCACTATGGGGAGTGTGTCTACTCCAACGGTCGTATATGGTACGTACAATATCGACACAAATCCCATACATAGCGGATCGTTCGACAACGCTTGGTACACGTCGACAAATGGAACGGGCTATCTTTTAGGATGTGGGACTGGAAAGACTGGCACTCCGACCTTGTATTCGTTCCCAGTGAGCGGCGGTACGCTGACAACTACGACGGCCGGTTCCACGGCGGTTTCAACGAGCACCAGCGATCTCTGCTCGCCAGTGACGCAATCCTATGATGGCAGCACAGATCGGTTCTTCGTTGGTACGCAAAAAAGCGGTATCAAGTGCAGCAGTGGTGGTTGCATTCAGGATTTCACATTGAGCGCCGGTGTTCCTCAAGCTCCGACGGTGGGACAACCAGAGACTGGCGGCACCAGCGCGATCGTTGTCGATGCGGACACCGGTACCACCTCGTACATCTATTTCACAACACTGAGCAGCACCGGCAATCCCGCGATCCAGTTGTCGCAACAGGCATTGAAGTAGCAGCACCTGTGCTTCCCATTGCAAGAGAAGGCGATGTTCCGTGGTTCGGAGCATCGCCTTCTAGGAACTCCCGATCTCCGCTACGCTCTGGTCGGAAACTTCTCGATCACCACTAGGCCTTCGTTTTGCCTAACACCGTAGCGCGATTCTCGTAATCCTCGACACATAGCTCCATTCAACTCGGTGTTAATCCAAACCGTTCGCAACTGGCTCAGGTAAGCTTCAAATCCGCCGGCATTAAGTGGAAGCCCTCAACGGTATGAAACGCCAGTGCCGAGTCCTCTTGTGAAAATCCTAAGTTGTGTCTGGCATTCAGATAGCGGCTGCGTGAAAACTTAATACTCGAAACATTTCGCCGGTTTAATGGCAATATCTCTCAAACCGCAAAACTACTACATATCTCAAGGAATACCGTTTATCGCGAAGTATTCAGAAGCGAACAAGGTTAATGTGCTGCGGCGGTGGCTTTCGCTTCCTCTGGGCTCGGTCGCCGCATGATGAATGGAAGCGGAATCAGAAGCATAACGAGTAGTCCTAGTATCCAAAAGGAATTCACGAAGCCGAGCACATTCGATTGCAGGTCGATTTGAGCAGAGAACTGTGCTAGCGCATGATGCGAGGCCTGACTGCTGCTTGCACCCGTAGCAGTGGAGTTCTGTATCATCCCGTTGAGTTGTCTCTCAAAGAATGGATTAGCGTGATTGGTGTGCGACGTAAGGTTGTTGCGCTGAATTTGCCCTTGGCGTGTGATAAAGCTATTCAGCAAAGAGACACCAATGGCACCCCCAATGTTACGAACAAAGTTGCTGATGCCGGAGACTTGGTTGAATTTCTCGCGTGGTACTCCCACGTAGTTAAGCGTACTGATGGGAATGAAAATGAGCGGAATGCCAATGACTTGGATGATGCGGAAAGCAACGACACTGCCAAAGCTCACGCCGAGATAAATGTTCGTAACGTGGAATAGTCCAAAGGACGTGATGGCGAAACCGATGGCTATGATTACGCGCGGGTCAAACTTGGTGGCCAGTATTCCAGCGACGGGCATCATCACTGCAAGCGCAATTCCGGCAGGCGAGAGAGCCATGCCCGCCAACTGCGCGGTATAGCCAAGATCGTTCTGCAGAAATTGCGGCAGTAGAATCGTGCTGCCGTTCAGCACCATGCCAAGGACAAAGCTGAAAGTAACGGCGGTGGCAAAGTTTCGAATCGCGAGCAGCCGCAGATCCATAATCGGGTTCTTGTGCGTGACTTCGCGAATGACCAGCGCCAACAGCGCAACCATCGCAATTACAAAGCAGACGAGAATCATGTCCGAAGAGAACCAGTCCTTCTCCTGACCCTTGTCTAAAACGTACTGTAGAAGCCCTACACCGACCACTATGAGACTGATGCCTATATAGTCGACGCTGATTGAAGAGCGGCGCTGTTCCCTGAGATATGCCGGATCTTGCACAAGTCGATGAGTGAGTATGAGAGAGAGAATTCCAATTGGCAGGTTGATGAAGAAGATCCAGTGCCAACTGTAGTTATCCGTGATCCAACCACCGAGTGTGGGCCCAATGGCGGGCGCAACGACCACAGCCATGCCGTACATCGCAAAAGCCATTCCGCGTTGGGAAGCCGGGAAGGTGTCCGCCAAGATGGCCTGTTCGCTGGGTTGCAAACCTCCGCCACCTGCGCCCTGCAGGATGCGAAAGAGAATTAGCAGTGGCAAGCTTGGAGCTAGGCCGCAGAGAAATGAGCTAATCGTGAAGATGGCAACGCATCCCATGTAGAAGCGCTTGCGACCAATCACATTCGAAAGCCAACCGCTCATCGGAAGCACGACGGCACTGGACACCAGGTAGCTGGTAAGTACCCAAGTGCTTTCGTCCGCACTGGCGCCAAGCGAACCGGCGATGTGCGGCAGTGCCACGTTGGCGATCGAGGAGTCCAGCACCTCCATGAACGTAGCCAAGGTGACCGTCATCGCAATAATCCACGGATTCACCGCTGGCTTGCCAGCGGGGCGCGCTTCGTTTACTTGGGCCATTGCGTCAGTCCAGTTTTACCTTGGGCTCCACAGACATGCCCGGACGGAGTTTATCCAAATCTTTCTGGCCGTTGTTAAAGCGTATGCGAACAGGAAGGCGCTGAATGACCTTCACGTAATTACCGGTCGCGTTTTCGGGAGGAAGCACGCTGCTTCGCGAACCGGTTATGGCAGGCATGCTTTCCACTGTTCCATTAAAGTCATCACGTAAAGCGTCGACATGGATGAGAACATGCTGACCGGGATGCATGCGCGCGAGTTGCGTTTCCTTGAAGTTCGCCGTCACCCACAAATCATCGACCTGCACGATCATTAGCAGTTGCTGGCCCTTGGAGATACGTGCACCAACCTCGGCGCTACGTTGTGTCACCACGCCAGAGACCGGCGCGACAACTCGACAATAGTCCTGATTGAGTCGGGCCTGCTGCAGAGCCGCTTGAGCAGCTTCGGAGTTCGCCGTCTGGCTCTTGATATCTGCCTCGCGAATAGCAACCTGCAAGGGCGCGCTACTCTGAGTTTGCTGCAGCTTGCTGCGTTGTTGCGAAAGCTGGGCTCTGCGCTGTTCTACCGTCTTTTGTGCCGAGGCCACTGCGGCTTCGTTTGAGATTACGGTCTGTGTCTGCGCAGCAGCCGTCGCTCTGTACTGGTCATAGTCTGAGTGCGCGACCTCCTCTTTTTCAAAGAGAATCTTGTAGCGGGCAAAGTCGGCTTGGCTCCGCTCATTGACCGCTTGCGACTCATGTAGCTTCGCCACAGCGCTGTCCAAATCGTGCTGAGCGGCGGAGAGCCCAGCCTCTGCGTTGACGACAGCAGCCTGTTGCGATGTGAGATCGCTGATGTTCGTGAAGCGTGTAATCGGAAGGTTTGGATGAGCTGCACTTACCTGCGCGGTAGCTTGGTCAGCCTGCGCCTGCGATTGCTGTAGAGCGATCTCCTGGTCATTGCAGTCAAGATCCACCAACAACTTTCCGACCTGCACCAAGTTATTGTCATCGACATAGACCGCCCTGATCGTGCCATCAATGCGCGAGGCGATTGGATTGAGATGACCGTCAACTTGCGCATCGTCTGTATCTTCATAGCCTCTGGAGTACAGATACCAGCCGATTCCAATGGCCAGCAACACGAGCCCGATTATTCCGAGTACAAGTGGATTAACGCGTCGGCGCGGCAGCGCGGCACCTTTATCCGGAGAGTCAGACTCGCCCGCTGAGACAGGTTGCTGTGGATTGGGCGTTTCCGCCTGATTTTCAGTGCTCATCTACTTGCTTCCTTTAAGTAAATCGGGGAGACCTTTTTCGGTTTCACCCATAGCGTGCGCAAGCGCAATCTTTGCAAGGTTCTGGGAAAATACGCTGCTGACATAATCGTGGTCTGCTGCGGCCAGGGCCTGCTGCGAGTTGACGACCTCAACGGAGTCAGCAACACCAACGGCAAATCGATCCTGTGACTGCTTCAGGTTCGCCAGTGCGAGCGTGCGATTACTCTCCGCCGTTCCAACCTGATCGTTAGCTACTGTCAGATCGATGTATGCATTCCGAACTTCAAGCTCAATCGCTCCTCGCTTGTCTGCGAGTTCACTCCGACGCTGTGCAACAGTCGCATCGGCCTGTGCGGTCTCCGCATGAATTCGTCCCCCGTTGAAAATTGGAATGTTCACCGAAGCTGATGCCTGAAATACGCCGAACCCTTGGTTTGGATTCGTACCCTGTATTCCGTAATAGCCATTCACCGTTGCAGAAGGTAGATACTCGGCACCGGCAGCCTTGCGGGCTTCTTCCGCCGCTCGTAGCTGCGCTTCCGTAGACCTGACGTCCTGCCGCTGCAACCAGGAGCGGCGCACAGCTTCTTCTACAGGTACAGTGTCGGATGGAATAGATTCCAGTTTCTCAGCAATCTGGATATCGAGGTTTAGGGGCAATCCAATCAAGCGAGCCAGCGAGTTCTTCTGCTTCTGCATGTCGCCCACTTGAGAGCGTAATCGTTGCTGTTCGGTCTGCAACTCCACCAAGCTTCGATTGGCCTCGATAGGAGCTTTGGTGCCAGCCTCCGCCTGTGCGTGAGCTTGCTTATAGCTAGCCTGGGCGTACTGAACTTCTGCGCGCTGCGCTTCGATCAATGCACTGGTCGCCATCAGTTGCAGGTAAGTGCCAGTTACGGCAAGCACCACTTCCTCACGCGCCTGGATCGCGTCTAACCTTGCGGCACCAGCCGACTGCTGCGCTGAACGATAGTTGTGAATCGCGGTAAAGTCCATGAGGCTCTGCTGAAGCGTTCCCCGAAGATCGTAGTAGTGAAACGGCCCAACCGTCGCAGGAAAGCTGAGTCCCGCAGCACTGCCGAAGGCACTCGCACTGAATCCCTCCGCCTGAAGATTTGCCTTCGCCGCATTTTCGGAGACACTGCCACTGATATTTGGAAGCAGGGCGCTACGCGTAAGCGAGCGTTGCGCTTGTGCCTGCCGCGAAGCATTATCAGCACCGACCATTCCCAAGTTGAACTGAAGCCCTCGGCGTACGGCATCGGCGAGAGTGAGGTTGAGAGAGCCAACCGGAGGGTGCGGATCAAGCACGCTGCCGCCGTAGGCCCCCTGTACGTTCACTCGCGTGTTCAGCGTATCGACACTAGAAGTCGGCGAGGGACTAGCGGACTGTTGAACAGAGGCTCCGCTTCCTTGCGTGCGTCCGGAGAGGGGAAGCTGGATTGCCGTCGATGCTGGTCCCGCTTGCTGTGCCTGCGCTACAGGTGCGCCTCTTAATAAGATTGCCAGAGCCAATACCGTAATGTGACCCCGCGATTGTTTACCCATGCGGCTAACTATATCACATGCATACATGCATGCATTTATTGTGTAAACTCAACTCAGAGGACTGCCCATGGTCGCGATTTCAAAAACCCGCCCCTCAGAATTGAACAAGCATCAGATTAAAACGGAGGCAACTCTTCGCGATTTGCTCGATGCGGCGGAAATTGTTTTTGTTCGTGAAGGCTTCGAGAAGGCACAGATCGAGAACATCGCTGCCGAAATCGGTCGCACGCGAGGATCGGTCTATGCTCATTTCAAAAACAAAGAAGACCTGTTTATCGCTCTCGTCGAGCGCAGAGCGCGTACTCATATTGAATTCATCAAGCAATCGATGGCGGACTTGTCGCCACAATTGCAACGAGCGTGGTTGCGCGACGCATTTGCGGACTGTATCTCTGACGACAAGTGGTACATCCTCCTGCTGGAATTCAAACTTTTTGCGTTGCGTAATAAGACTTCCAAAGCTCGGGTAAAAGCCCTCTACAAGCTCGTGTCAGCTGACATCGCGCAGATCTTTCAAGATGCTAGTACCGGACGAAAGAAAAGTGTCGACTTTGCTACGGCCGTCATTCGAGGAATTCCAAGTGCTCTGGTGATTGAACGTCAGTTCCAACCCGTCTTGCAAGATGACGACGCTGTCCGCGGTGCGCTTATGGATATCTTCGATGCGCTCTTTCCTGCGTAAGGGCTCCATGTGTTCAACCAAATGCCTCCGCGTCCGTCGCCATATCACTCGCGATTCCGCAGCTTAACGCGGCTAGCGATTCCAGTGCTGTGGAGTAAGCAGCTTCAATTGCCATACGGGTTACGTTAAGCAACAGGGCGGATTCGAGTGACGAATAGTGTTGAATGCCTCGCAGGACGAGAGCGAACCGGCATAACACATCCATGCGGGGGCCGTTGGAATTCGATCGCTTGACGAGCAACTGGAGTGTTTTCTGGGTAACCTCCGCCTGCTCACGATGCACGCGGGGGTTGCGTTCATAAGTCGTACCGAGTTCAGCGATTCGTGACTTCTGCATGTCATAAGCCGAGCGTATAGTGGCGCGTCGCGCCCATCGCACAAGCCAATCCTTGAATACTTGATTTTCGGTTGCGGCGATTGCACACGCATCCACAATGCAAGCTTCCGCTAATGTCTGATCGCCCGTCAGAAAGAGGGCGAGCCATTCCAATTCCTCGCGATGTCTTACAAAGGCTTGGTTAACATCGTCCGCTGTAGCTCGTTCCACATCTGCACTGCTATCCACTGCCCCGTTCCAATTCAAAAGCTTCATCTGGATGCACTCATCTCTTTGCCGCAATTCCTGTTTGCGAATCCTCACGCTACTTTAAGACGGAGAAGTTTCTCCCTTACTGCATTGACTCTTAGCTTTCATTAAAGTATATACCGACTAGTACGTATTTTATAGAAGTATTTAATGACCCGTTTCACAGGAAGCCTTCTGTTCCTCCTTTCGCATGTCTTCGTCTGCCTACCGCACCCAGCTCTCGCTGCCACGCCGAAAGCTGTCGTGAACTCGAATGGGGATCGTCCTCAGTCTACTGTCTGGAAGTCTTCTACTGTTCAGCATGCCTATGGTTTACCCCACGCGAAGCCCAATGAGAAGGGCACACTCACAGTGAGCCCAGATGTTCTCACTTTCACAAGCAAGTCAATCAGCACTTCCATCCAGCGTGGTTCAGTGATCGCCGTGAGTGCGGGCGACCAGAGAGTCGAGCTTTGGGGGATGAAGGGACGAATCTTGAGAATGACGATACCGGACGGTGGGGGCATTGCTGCGGCTGGGTTTATGCATCATCGTGTGGATATGTTGACGGTCGAATTCAGCGACACCAAGGGCGGTTATCACGGTGCCGTATTCCTCCTCCCGGCAAATGAAGCTGAGCGCGCACTTCAGAGCTTTGCGCAGATGCCTATCGTCTCTCGGGAAGTTCAGGTCGCAGTCTGCCAGGGAAAGCCTATACGGTCGAGGAGCGTACTGGTTTCGGCACCCGCGTGGGATCGGGTGCAGGTTCCCGCTGCATATCGCGCGCTCGTCTATGAACACCTCGTCGATAGACTTCAACATTCGTCAGGAGTTGAACATGTCTACCGGGACGGTGAGAACGACGGACAATCGGGATGCCCTCAGTACACCGTGCACATTTCTATCACCGGATTCAAGCAGGGAAGCCAAGTCAAGCGTGCTGTCATGGGACCGGCTGGAATGTTTGTCGGCACAACTCAAATGACGTTCGATGCTACTTTCACTGACGCGTCCGGGAAGCTAACCACAAACCAGCAGATTAAGGCCACGGTGCGCGGTGAGTCGGAGAGTATGAACATAGCGAATAGTGTCGCTAAGAGTCTTGCAAAGCATTATTCTTCAGCACAGAAGAAATTCGAGAAGTCAGGCGGAGCGGAATCAATTGAAGCTCATCGCTAACAGTAACTCAGCGGAATTCGCCGCCTCGTGGTTGACTGCTAATCGGGGGCGGCTCCGCGACATGAGAATGAACCGTTTTCGCGAGTTACAAAGGTGCGTTCTGCACTCCGTACGAGCAGTGCCTCAGTTAGATATGGAGGATGATATATGACGAACGAGATTACGACCACAAAGCTAAACAAACATGAGCTCAGAACGCGAGAGACGCGAGAGCTTCTATTGCATGCGGCCCGAGAGATTTTTGTGCGCGATGGGTACGAGGGGGCAGAGCTGGGAGAGATCGCAGCTCTCGCTGGCCGTACCAAGGGCGCGATCTACGCCCAATTCAAGAGCAAGGAAGATATCTTTCTCGCTATGTTTGAGGAGCGGACTCTATACCATCGAGCTCAGATGAAAGCCAACCTCGCTAAGTCCACGGGCGTCGAGCGGAATATGGCCACTGTTCGGGAGTTTTCTTTGAAGCTTGCCGAGGATCGTGAATGGTCTCTCTTGTTCTTAGAGTTTAAGCTTTTTGCAATTCGGCATCCAGAATCGGCTAAGCGCATGCAAAGTTTCTATGCTGGAATATTTTCGGCAAATCAAGAGAAGCAGCTCAGCGAGCTGCTCGGGTCTGCAGGTAAGGGTAAGGAAGCCATCAGCCGCGTGGTTGCGGTGAAAGTATTGCAACCCATGCTGTCAGCTCTCGTTCTCGAAGCGAAATTTGAACCTGCATTTTTGGGTGAGGATGTCGTACGCAAGGTAGCGGGGCGAATTTTCGACGCTCTCTTTCAAACGCCGCAACAGTGAACCTCTGATCGCGTTTTAGGTCATTGATGGAATCCCGGCCATCCGCAAACGAGTTCCGGTGGCCAGCATCGAGCGGGGCCTCGATTTATACCGGAAATAGTAATTTGACTTCAATATGCAATATTCCACGAAAAACTGAGCCAGGAGTACAACATCGCTGTTAGCTATAGCTGGGGGAGGCAGGCACTACAACGAGCCGTCCTGATGCGGCGTGGCCGCAAGCGCGAGTGCGTCGCAAGCGATGGCGTCTCTAACAACGGGCATTCGATCCATTCTGGTTCAGGAAACCTAGGCGGGAATGGATTCGCTTTTGGGAGGTGGTCGGAGAAATACAGCTGAGACCCGGAGAATTGACGAAATAAGGGCACCGGGTCGGCCGATGTGAGGGATGTGTGGAGGAACCGTGCTTAAGTTTCGCGTATCTACTTCTATTTACATTTTGCTTTCCGCCTCGTTGGCATTGGGTGCTATTAGCTCCTTTTTCCTTGTAAGGCGATGTGGGCTCATGCAGGCTAGTTTCTCTGCTGTACAGGCTGAAGAGGTACAGAGCGCCATGGATGCGAGGCTCATTCAGTTGAGCTTCAAAAAACAAGTACAGGAATGGAAGGACGTACTGCTGCGTGGGGACAACCCGCAGGACTTGGAGAAGTATTCCAATAACTTCCATGCGATGGCTTCCAAGGTTCAGGACCTAACGGATAAGGAATTACAGCAGACGCATGATCCGGAAGCAAAACGGATACTTGGCGACTTCCGCATCGCACATGCCGAGATGCTTTCGCGGTATGACGTTGCGTTGGGGCACTTCCGGGAGACGAAGGACGCCCATGCGGCCGACCACGAAGTAAAGGGTATGGACCGCCCTCCGACGGATCTGCTGGACAAGGCCGTCGAGATGCTGAACCAGCATGCTCACGACAAATTGGAACTGCAGAAAGCCAGTGCACTACGGGAGCAGGAATTCCTCACGTTTGTGCCGGCTTTGGCTGGCGGCGCGCTTGCGTTTGTCGCTTGGCGGGTCGTGAGGGGTATTGTAAGGCGCCTGGATTTGACGGTGACCTATGTGGAGCAGGTAGCAAGCGGCGACCTGACGGCATCGATTGAAATCGACGAGCAAGATGACGAGATTGGACAGTTGATTCGCGCTATGCGTCAGATGAGTGGGTCATTGAAGGACATCATTCAGAGGGTGAGTCGGTCATCGGAGAATTTGGCCAGCAGTAGCGAACAGATTTCAGTCTCTGCTCAGAAGATTGCAGAAAACGCTGAGCATCAACGCTCCAGCACAACACAGGTATCAACGGCTATGCATGAGATGTCGGTGACGGTCCAACAGATCAACCAGGGTTCGCGCGATGCCGCATCGAACACGGCTCGGGCCGAAGAGCTGTCGAGCAGAGGCAAGGAAATCATGCAAGTCGGCGTGGACTCCATCCAGTCTCTGGCCAAGTCGGTGGAGGCAAGCTCGGTACGAATGCAAGGCTTAGGAGATCGTTCTGCAGAAATCGGAAAAATCGTTAATGTGATCGATGAGATTGCAGATCAGACCAACCTACTGGCTCTGAATGCGGCTATCGAGGCAGCGAGGGCGGGCGAGCAAGGACGAGGTTTTGCCGTAGTCGCCGATGAGGTTCGCAAATTGGCAGAACGCACGGGCCGCGCTACCAAGGAAATTTCCGAGACTATTTCCGGCATGCAACAGGAATTGCTGGAGGCCGTGGGTAGCATGACGGGCGATCAAGCCAAGGCGGAACAGACGGTTGAGAAGTCGAGAGAGACCGGTAAGTCGCTAGACGCAATTACTGAAGCTACGAAGCTGGCACAGGCGATGACAAACCAAATCGCCAATGCCGCCAGTGAGCAGTCCACGGCAACAGATGCAATCAACCAGAGCATGAGCGAGATTTCGGACATGGTGGAGAGTTCATCGATCTCGGCAACCGAAGCATCGAAAGCCTGTCGCCAGCTTGCAGAGATGGCAGTCGATCTACATGGGATATTGCAACACTTCAAGACAGGGGACAGCGAATCGATAGGTTCGCGCCGGAACGTCACTGTGGCTTATGCATCGAGTCGAGTCTCGGCAGAGGGCCGCGGTGTGTATCAGTAGCCCTGATCAATGGGTGATTCTGAGAAGACACACATGAAAACAGGCATCCTCCTTGAGCACACACGGCGTCCAATCGCAAGAGCCGTGAATGGAACGAGGACGATGACGAGATTTTTTAGCAATGCTGCACTTGCGCTCCTTTAGCAGTGAGCACATCCGCCCGTGCACAAGATACACATAGCGGAGCAAAACAAGATATGAAGGACGCTGGCAGCGACACGAAGAGCGCTGCCAAGAGTGTCGCTAACGGCACGGCAAAGGGCACGAAGAAAGCTGCTCACGCTACGAAGAATGGGACGAAGAAAGCCACGAACAAGTCCGCCGAAAAGACTGGTGATGCTGCGGACAAGGTTCAAGAGAAGACACAGTAGCACTCCGAATTTGAGATGTAAAAAGCCACTCTCGAAACAAGAGCGGCTCAGAGTGCTGACGAACCCCATCTTTTCTGGTGGGGTTCGCTTTTTAGGTACTGGAAGTGCGATTGAGCGTCGAGAGCCAGCCGAAGGTTTGTGCTAGCAGTTGTAATTGCTGTTGAAGCTG
>Ga0224527_1000118_pt1 | contig 58972 bp, 54 predicted proteins | sample CBST0metaG_FD_179882 | JGI IMG/M metagenome (GOLD analysis project Ga0224527, IMG submission 179882) | Peat soil microbial communities from Stordalen Mire, Sweden - C.B.S.T0 | ecosystem: Environmental > Terrestrial > Soil > Wetlands > Peat | place: Sweden: Norrbotten County, Stordalen Mire...
TGTATCTGTTGATCATGAAAAAAAAATTTTGTATGATGATTTGGATGAATGGGGGACCTTATTTTACGCAACAGATGGATTGGAATTTATCGGTACTGTAAGAGTTAATCTAGGAAAATTAGCAGATTTTTCATCTGAGATTATAGAAACCTATTATATGGATCGGTTTGAGAAATTTTATAATGGCAATGAGAATTATAATTTTGGAGTTGCTACAAAAGGGATGGTGTCTCGAGAGTATCGGAACTTACCGATTTTTACAGCGCTGATGACAAAGGTATTTGAAATGTATTGCGATTATCAAGTGCATTTTGGCTTTGGAAATAGTAATTTTCACTTACTACCATTACATGAATACTATGGACATCGTCGCATCGGTAAAAATATCGTAGAACCCAATCTTGGATTAATGGCTAGCTTTGTTATGCTGCCAGATGATATTCATTACTTGCAGAAAGTAAACTCTCCTTTTTTAAGGACAGCGTTGGCAAAGAGAAAAATACAAAATGACCAGGTTGCTGATTGGTTTAAAGCTGAGTTTCCGGAAACGGCAAGTATTATAAATAGCCAACTAGTAACCCAAGAAAAATTTTGGATAATTTTAGGTTTCAAATTAGGAGATGCTCCCAATAAAGTAATGCCGGTACTACAGGGATTGACTGTAATAGAAGCCGAAAAATTCTTACACAGTTGCGGTGTTATTGTGCAATGCCCTAAAGGCGATTATATTGTAACTCGCGAAGATGCATGCCAAGAGGTTAATATTTTACTTTCAGGAACATTACAGTCTTCTGGCATAAACAACATTTCTCCAGGTCAACATTTCGGTGCAATTGGACTTGCCAATAGAACTAAACATATAGCAAATGTTACAGCGGTCACTGATGCGGAGATATTAGTATTATCTTTCCACTATTTTCAGAAATTCCGTCGTTCTTACCCCAAAATTGCTAATAAGGTTTTGCACAATTTGACTAACATGCACGATGAACAAGGCAAAGGGGAATAAAATAAATTTGGCGGTCACCGCTGATACACAGATTCAGTGGCAACGGTGAAAGGAGGTGTGAAAATGAACATTGAACATGTAGCTTTGTGGACTACTAAACTGGAGGAAATGAAAGATTTCTATCGAGAATTTTTTAATGGTCATGCAAACGAGAAATATACTAATAGTCTGAAACAATTTGAATCGTATTTTATTACATTTGCCTCGGGTGCTAGATTGGAAATTATGCGTAAGCAGGGGATTGCAGAACATAAAAATGATGCCAACAGGCAATACTGTGGGTTAGTACATTTGGCCTTTTCTGTGGGAAGCAAGGGAATGGTAGATGAATTAACTGCAAAACTACAGACAAGTGGCTATCAAATTGTAAGTTTTCCGCGCACCACAGGAGACGGTTGTTATGAAAGTTGTATCTTAGATCCAGATGGCAATATGGTAGAAATTACAGTTTGATAGTGCGTTAAAGAATTAGCATTCAGGTAGTTAACCATAAGTGTAGATTAAGTGCTAACGTCAAAGCAGTGGTTAAATCCTGAATCAACAACTCTTTAATGCATCTTGTACCCACTAAAATTTATATTGCTTAACATTTTCCTGCAACTGACTTGCTAATTGGGCTAACTCTTCCGATGCGGCAGAAATTTCTTGCATACTGGCTGATTGTTCCGTAGCAGCCACCGAAATGGTTTGGCTATTAACAACCGTTCCGTGTGAAATGTCTTTTACTTTATCGATGGCAACAATCACATTGTTACTAGATGCTGATAATTGCTGGGCAGCTGAAGTAATACTTTGCACAGACTCGTTGACTTTTGTAATTTTAGATTGAATCAGCTTAAAGGATTCTCCTGCTATCAAGACCACATTTTGCCCGGTTAAAACTTCTTGAGCACTATGATCCATTTTTCCAATTGCGTCTTTTGTTTGGGTTTGAATGTTACTGATAAGGTGTGCAATCGTATTGGCGGCCTCTTTAGACTGCTCTGCCAATTTGCGCACTTCCTCAGCGACTACGGCAAATCCTTTTCCCTGCTCACCAGCTCTTGCCGCTTCAATCGTTGCATTGAGGGCCAGGAGGTTGGTCTGACCTGCAATCGCAGTAATTGTATGAACGATTTGCCCAATCTGATTGGATGCTAAACCAAGTTCTCTGATAACCTGCGCAGTATCCTGAACCGTAGTATTGATATTGGCCATTTGGTCCACGGCGTGTCCAATGGAGTTACCTCCATCCGTCGCTGCCACTAATGCCGCGGTTGAAAGGGCGGCAACATCGACAGCATTGGTGGCGATTTCTTCCATGGCATGGTCAATCTGTGTAATCATATCCACAGTTCGATTCACGGCCGTTGCCTGTTCGCCCGCGCCAGCGGCAACTTCTGCAACTGTGTGCGCCACTCGCGTCGCACCCTGAGCAGAATGTCCGGCACTCGCGTTGAGGTCTTCGCTAAACGCGGCAACCTTCACGGAGGTTTGACCAATGGCAATCATGGTAGCTTTGAGCATCATTGCCATTTCTTTAAACGCTCGTTGCAACTGTCCCACTTCATCGTTGTTTGTGATCATAATATCGCTAGAGGTTGTAAAATCCCCTCCTGCTATGATCTCTGCTTGCTTGGCAATGCTGATAATGGGGTTGGCAATCAATCTTGCAAAGATAAAAGCAAGCAGCGCACCAATTAGGGATGCTATTACAGTAATCAATATGGCGGAAAGTCGCTCTTTGTAAATCGGAATCATGGCTTCTTGATAGGTCATACGAGTTGCGACACCAAAGGGAGTGCCAGGAATATTGGTGTAAGCAGAAACAATTTTAGCACCGTTAAATTCATAAATGGTCGTACCATTCTTGCCAGCAACTGCTTCGGTGGCCATTTTACGTAGCTCTGGCGTTACTCGCTCTTTATCTTTTTCATCGGTATTAATGAATTTAAGACTGCCGATATATTCTTTTACTGGATGGGCAAACACCATGCCATCCTTGCCATCAAATAGAAAAGCATAGGTGCTGTCACTCTTTTTTTGTTCATTTACAATATCTTGAAAAGCAGCAACGCCAACAGCTATGCCGAGGTATCTTTCAGGAGCGCCAGGTACTTTAATGGGGGTAGTAATCATGATTGATAAGTTGTTGGTAGTTTTTGACAGAAGAGCCTCTTTTGAAATGACCGTTTTCTTGGTTGCCTTGACTTGTTGCATATATTCTCTACTGGCTAGCGACACAAATTCACCTTTTTCATTCATACGGGTGAGGTTGGCATCTGCCAGGTAGACTGCTTCAAATAGGGGATTTTGGTCTTTTATCATTTGTAAGGCCTTCACGATAGCTGCAGTGTCATCCGATGCAAATACAGTATTAATTGCAGATGTTTGTAATGTCACAATAGTTTGCGCCATCTCGGTTTGTAGTCTCGAAGCTACTAATGATGCCGATAACATTCGCTCATCTTGTACTTCTTTTTCCAGTTGTGGTGTACGCACTGTATAATCATATACTTTTACTGCCGTCACGGCAGCGATCAATAGTAACACAATGAGTACAATTAACTTTACCTTGATACTATTAATCGTAAGGATGCCCATTATTTTCCGTTGGCTCATTATTATTCCCCCCAGTACTATTGTAGAAAAGGATTTTTGTCAGCCGATTTTTAAATGTTAGTTATAGCAATTCCACATAATTTGCTATTATCCTCTAAAATAATACAGCTGAATTGTTATTCATCGTGCTAGCGAAGCCTGTTGAATCATTGGTTTTACGGTTAATAAGATGGTAGGATAAGGAATTTATAAATATAGTTTAACAGTGATTAAAAAATATGATTTTCGTAGTAAACAATACTATTTTAGGAAAGACTACAGATGTCTTACTAGTCCTGTTATAAAGTAGTTAGTGCAAATAAATTGTCTCAGACGAGGCTACATACAGACAATAAGAAATGGCACTTTTTTCGTGCCATTTTTTTCATTTAAGAGGATTTTTGACAAAATTCAAGAATTCTAAAGGGGTTAAAGAAAATCTAATTGAAAATAGTAAGGGAAGGACAAGGGATATGAAGATATTTAATCGCAGCTTTATGCAAGGAATGTGGAATATTACTAGGGATTTTTGGAATTCTGAGGAAAAATTGAGAGCGAGGATGCTACTAGCAGTAGTTGCTGGTCTTAATTTGGGACATGTTTACGTACTTGTATTACTTAACGAATGGAGTAATGGCTTTTACAATGCTTTGCAGAATTATGATAAAGCAGGGACGATTAGTTCCCTTGAGAGCTTTTGTGTATTGGCAACCTGTTATATTATCATAGCGGTATATGAGCTTTATTTGCAGCAATTATTGGAACTAAAATGGCGTCGTTGGATTACTCAACATTATGTACACAAATGGTTAGCAAAGCGGTCTTATTACCAGATGCAACTGTTGGATAACAAGACAGATAATCCAGATCAGCGAATTAGCGAAGATTTAAAAATGTTTGTTAATTTGACACTAAATCTTTCTTTTGGCTTCTTAAAAGCAATTACTACCTTAGGTTTCTTTATTGCAATTTTGTGGCGACTGTCTGGTGAATTAGCGATACCCATAGGCGGCAAGGAAATCTTCATTCCTGGTTATATGGTATGGGTAGCGTTACTTTATTCTACAATTGGCACCTGGTTGATGGCCAAAATTGGTAATCCTTTAGTGAATCTTACTTTTAACCAGCAACGCTATGAAGCAGATTTTCGTTTTAGTTTAGTACGCTTACGGGAAAATAGCGAGAGTATCGCCATTTATGGTGGTGAAAAGCAAGAGCAGGATCATTTATTACAACGTTTCCGTAGGGCATTAGATAATTTTAAGGACATTATGCTACGACAGAAAAAAATGACGTGGTTTGCATCAGGATATGGGCAAATCGCGATTGTCTTTCCTCTTATTGTAGCGTCTCCCCGTTATTTTGCGAAAGAAATACAATTAGGCGGTCTTCTTCAGACCGCTTCAGCCTTTGGGCGGGTGCAGGATGCATTATCTTTTTTTGTGACCAGTTATTCCTCATTAGCTGAGTGGCAGGCAGTAGTCAACCGTCTAATCGGCTTTGACAATACCATGAACCGGGTAAATGAGATTGCCGATCGAGAAACCATTAAAGTTGACTATGTTGCCGAGTCCGGATTGACAGTATCTCAATTACAAATCAACCTCCCCAATGGTGAGGAGTTATTGAAAAATCTAAATTTAACGGTAAAACTAGGAGATTCGCTGTTGATCATGGGGCCATCGGGGTGTGGGAAAAGTACGTTAATGCGTACCTTAGCTGGTATTTGGCCATTTGGTGAAGGGCGTATTACCATCCCTCAGGGGCAGAGTAGCCTATTTTTACCACAAAAGTTATACCTACCCATTGGCACGCTACGGGACTCCGTATTATACCCACAACAGCCGGCGGGGATAACGGATGCAGACATTCGTAAGGTGATGGAACTTTGTAGGTTAAGTGAATTCGCTGGTAAACTAGATGAAATTGCAGATTGGTCTCATATTCTCTCATTAGGAGAGCAACAACGGATTGCTTTTGTCAGAGCAATTTTGCAGCAACCACACTGGTTATTTCTTGATGAAGCAACCTCAGCCATTGACGAGGGAACAGAAGCGGCATTGTATAAATTATTGCGCGAACATCTTGCCAATTCGTCCATTATTAGTGTTGGTCATCGTAATACGCTGCTGGACTATCATGATCATAAGCTGGTGATTGACCATACTGGTGGGTGGGCATGTGGTGAAAATTCGTAAGGTTACAAAAGACGCTAAGGGAATAGGGAAATCTCTTTTGGTAGCATAATTTGAAGGTAGAATCCTCTAGGGCTGCATTGTGGTAAAGAGAAAATTCAGATATAATGAAGGGGTTCATCATAAAAAAATATAAAGAGCTAGAAAGGGCTATTATGAAACAAAAACTAGTAATAATTTGTACCCTGTTATTGATGTTATTTGCAGGAGTTCCTATAAATCATGGGTTTGCCACTCCAGTAGCGGAAAAGAAGGCAATCCTCGTTGTTAGTAATGGTTCCAGTCAGTCGGAAGTGATAAAACAAGATATTGAAGGCGTAGAAAAAAGTATCAAAGATGCTTATCCTGATTATGAGGTTCGCAGAGCATTCACTTCTCAGGCAATGATTGATCAATTAATGGAACGTGATGGCGTTAAAGTGGATAATGAAACCGAAGCACTAGCACGTTTGCAAGCCGACGGCTATAATCAGGTAGTCGTTCAGCCATTGATGATTACGGCTGGCGAAGACTATAGTAAAGTCCGAGATGCCGTCGCGCACGATCAGAGCAGCAGTGCTTTTGATAAAATTGTATTAGGCAGACCACTAATGGATTATGCAGGGCAAGATGGTAAGGCAGATGACTATTTGGCAGCAGTGTTTGTTGTAAAAGCGCCCTTTCCTAAATTGGCATGTTGCAACGCTATCGTATTAGTAGGACATGATGGCGCGCATCCTGATAATGATGCTTATGCCACCTTGCAACAGAAAATAGATGATGCCGGTTTTGGTAATGTTTATGTTTGTACAGTGGATGGGAAACCTTCCTTAAATAATGTATTAGAAAGAATAAAATCAAAAAAATTCAAAAAGATAACAGTTGTGCCCTTTACACTCGTAGCTGCTGGAAAAGATGCTACGAATGACGTATCCTTAAGGGATATAGAAGCAGCAAGAAGTAAGCTCACGAGAGCTGGTTTTAACGTTGAAACTTATGCTCATGGGCTAGGTGAAAATTTTGATGTACAACAGATTTTTGTTCAACACGTAAAAGATGCGATTGAGATGTTGAGCGCAACTTCAAGCAAATAAATTAGGGTATTTAAGGGGACGGTTCCTTGATAATGAGTCAAGAAACAGTCCCCTGTATTATTCTAAGATTAAACTGTGAAGCCTCGTCCTGACACATCCGCTGCATCTTGTACAATCATGAAGGTCTTGGGATCAATGTCTTCCACCAGAAGTTTGAGCTTACCGATTTGTGTTACCGTGACCACGACAAAAATAATTTTTCGATCTTGATTGGTAAAGGCACCTTCGCCATAGAAAAAAGTTACCCCGCGTCCTATTTCTTGCAATATGGTATTGGCGATAAGATCACAATGATCAGAGATAATCGTAACTGTTTTCTTACGGTTAAATCCTTCAATCACTCGATCGGTCACCGCCGAGCAGACATACATAGAAATAAGAGTGTACATAGCGGGTTTAAAACCAAAGAGAAAAGCTGAAACAATCATTAAACAACAGTTAATTGCAAATAACACCGAACCGATTTCTAGGGCATAGTATTTCTTAATAATAATAGCAACAATGTCGGTTCCGCCAGTATTGCCATTTACGCGAAAGACCATACCGGCACCAATACCAACAATCACACCACCAAGTATTGAGGCTAGTAGAATATCATCTGTAACATGACAGTCAGTTAAAAACTTGGTAGCATCAACTACCAGGGAAAACACCAACATACCATATAAGCCCGTGATGACAAAATCTCGATCCAGGAGTTTATAGGCAATGTAAAATATAGGGATATTCATAACCATGAGCTGCAGACCAATGGGGATGCCAAATAGTAAATTTAAAATCATGGCGACGCCGCTCGTACCACCATTTAGCATGTGATGAGGTAGAAAAAAGGCATTTATACCGATTGCCATCAGGATGGAGCCTAGTCCAGTAACAAGGTATTTCTTAATGTTGCGTTTGCAATAATTGGTTAATTTCTTCATCGTCAATAGTGAAACTCCTTTGTTGTTAATATAATCCTTTTAGCAGTGAAGGGATTTTTGGCACAAAGTCTATTGTATAGGTGAAAGTGTTTTTTGTATATATTTTTTTGCAAATATTAGGTTAATAAGTAAATTGTTTGAAGATTATGAAATGGAAAACTGGATTTCATGAAAAATAAAAGCAAAGGGACGGTCTTTTGACGCTCAATATTTTTGTCTAACGATCAGGAATTGGCAGGAGACTAGCGTAATAGCTAGAATTTAACAATAGAAGAAAAGTCGATAATGATCGATTTCCCTACGATGCCTAGCTGAGAAAAGGGGGATACAGGGGTGCCTAATTATGTAAAGTGGGATCCGCATGATCGTAAGCTGGAAGTATTCTTGAATTCTACCAATGACGCAATGATTGCGGTGAATGAAGACGAAGTGATTACGCTGTTTAACCGTGCTGCCGAACGACTGATGAGAGTTAAGGCGGAAGATATACTAGGTAGGCTGGTAAGGGATGTCATGCCTGAGACCCGGTTGCATTTAGTGCTTAGTTCTGGTATTTCGGAACTTAACCAACAGCAAACAGTCGGCAATTTACGTATTGTAACCAGTCGGATGCCAGTTCGTGATCATGAAAATAAAATTATCGGGGCAGTGGCTGTTTTTCGCGACATTACCGATATCATGAATCTATCAGGCGAGATTATTAATATAAAAGAAATGAAAACATTACTAGAATCTATTATTGAATCTTCACAAGATGCGATTTCAGTAGTTGATAAAAATGGAAAAATTATTCTGGTGAATCCAGCCTATACCCATCTGATTGGTCTTAGTAAGGAAGATGTGCTGGGACAATCTCCAACCATTGATATTTGTGAAGGAGAAAGCGTGCATATTAGGGTAATGAAAACCTTGATACCAGTGCGTGGTGTTCCCCTGCAGGTAGGGCCGCAACGCAAAGAAGTCATTGTCAATGCAGCGCCTTTGATGATCAAGGGGGAATTACAAGGCAGTGTGGCAGTTGCCCATGATGTGTCAGAAATACGACAACTCAATGAAGAACTAGGGCGCATGAAATCTCTCATTCACAAAATTCAAAGTCGCTATACTTTTGATAACATTGTGGCGCGTGGTTCGGCGATGTTAAGCACGATAGAGTTAGCCCGCCGGGCCGCTAGTACCACAGTCACGGTGCTTTTGACCGGCGAAACTGGGACTGGCAAGGAATTGTTTGCCCATGCCATTCACCACGCCAGCCAGCGTAAGAAAGGCCTATTTGTACGGATTAACTGTGCTGCTCTCCCTGAGAATTTGCTGGAAAGCGAATTGTTTGGTTATGAGGACGGTGCCTTTACTGGTGCCCGCAAGGGGGGCAAAAAAGGTTTATTCGAAGAAGCTGAGGGCGGTAGCATTCTGCTGGATGAAATCGGAGAGATTTCATTGGCAGTGCAAGTTAAGCTACTGCGCGTATTACAAGAAAAAGAAGTTGTGCGGGTCGGTGGCAGTAAGCCAATTCCCGTTAATATGCGTGTGATTGCGTCAACCAATCGTGAGTTGTCCCTTGATGTAAAAAATGGCTTGTTCCGGGAAGATTTATACTACCGTCTAAATATTTTTCCCATTGCCATTCCACCCCTGCGACAACGTTTGGATGAAATGCCCCATTTAGTAGAGTTTTTACTCAAAAAACTTAATCAGGAATATGGGCGTAATGTGCAACAACTATCGAGTGAAGCTTTACAGGTGCTAAGCGACCACCAGTGGCCAGGAAATATTCGTGAATTGGAAAACGTATTATCCCGTGGTATGATTAACATGCGCTTTAGTGAAACTACCATGCTGCTTTGCCATTTGCCAGTCTTGTTACCTTTAGTTGGTAGTTGTGACTTAGCCCCACCTCTTACAAAGATAAGTACCTTGTCTGAAACTTTGGAACGAGCAGAGTACGAGGCCTTTGTGTCAGCACTAGCAGCAAGCCAAGGATGCAAGGAAGAGGCCGCGAAACAGTTAGGTATTTCCCTACGTAATCTTTATTACAAAATTAAAAAGTATAACATTTCTTAATAAGAAGCTCTCTTTTTTTTATTTGAAAATTGCAAAAAAATGCAATAACCTCTGCAAAACATTGCAATGAGTGCAATACTTTGCAGAGGTTATTGTACAAGAAGTGCGATGTAGCGGTGTATAGCATATGGCATGGTTTTTGCAATGTTATAGTAGTGGATAAGAAATAGGTCAATTAAAAAAGAGGGGGATTTTTAATAATGGAAATTTTCAAAGTTTTGGAACAATACGGTTACGAGCAATTGGTAATGTGTCACGATCCAGCTTCTGGATTAAAAGCTATTATTTGTATTCATGATACAACTCTTGGACCTGCACTTGGTGGAACTAGAATGTGGGATTACGCTAGTGAAGAAGAAGCCCTTACAGATGTGCTTCGTTTATCTAAAGGGATGACATATAAAAATGCAGCGGCTGGACTTAATATTGGTGGGGCTAAAGCCGTAATATTCGGTAATTCTAAAACAGACAAAAGCGAAGCTTTATTCCGTTCCTTCGGTCGTTTCGTAGAAGGCTTAGCTGGACGCTATATTACAGCAGAAGACGTTGGTACTTGTGTGGAAGATATGGATTATATCCATATGGAAACTAATTCAGTAGCTGGACTAGGCACTGGTAGTGGAGATCCATCACCAATGACTGCTTTTGGCGTTTTTCAAGGCATCGTGGCTTCTGCTGAGGCTGCATTTGGAAGTACTTCCTTAAAGGGAAAAGTGATTGCAGTACAAGGTTTAGGTCATGTTGGCTATATTCTTTGTGGATTACTTCATGAAGCTGGCGCTATTTTACATGTTACTGACATTAACGAAGAAAATGTAGCACGCGTAGTAAAAGAGTACAAGGCTACCGCTGTTAAATTAAACGAAATCTATGATGTTAAATGTGACATTTTCGCACCTTGCGCTTTAGGAGCGATCATCAATGATGATACCATTCCAAGATTGAGCTGCAAAGTTATCGCCGGTGCTGCCAATAATCAATTAAAAGAAGATCGTCATGGCGATATCCTTCAAGCAAAAGGCGTTGTTTATGCACCAGACTTTATCATCAATGCGGGTGGAGTTATCGACGTATGTGATGGAATGTCAGAAGGTGGCTATAATGCAGAACGCTCTAAACGTAAAGTAGCCAATATTTATGATACTGTGAAAAAAGTAATTGCAATTGGCAAGAGAGATAATGTTCCAACTTACAAAGCAGCGAATACTTTGGCTGAAGAACGGATCAATCTTATACGCCGCGTGAAAAAAACATATTTAAAAAAATAATTGATAAAGTTTCCGAGGAGAGTGTAATTGATGATTCCTGCAATGGAATACAAGACTAAATTGGTTTCAGCCGAACAAGCGGTGAAAATCGTGAAATCCGGCGATTGGGTTGACTATGACTTCGCATTGGCACAACCGATCTCCTTGGATAAGGCCTTGGCGGCGCGTACGGAAGAACTTAGGGATGTGAAAATAAGAGGGGGATTAATGTTACAGCCTTTACTGGTTGTTGAAAATGATCCTACAAGAGAACATTTTTGTTATAACAGCTGGCATTTTAGCGGCTATGAACGGCAATTATGTGGAAAAGGGCTTTGTAATTATATTCCCATGATTTATCGTAATCTCCCGTTATTCTATCGTAAAAGTCTGACAGTAGATGTGGCAATGTTTACTGTTCCGCCCATGGATGAAAAAGGTTACTTTAATTTTTCCGTAACCAATTCGGCAAGCAAAGCGATTGTAGAGCGTGCTAAAAAAGTTATTCTAGAAATTAATAAGAGCCTTCCCATTGTGGCAGGAGGCCAGGAAAATCGTGTCCATATCAGTGAAGTTGACTATGTTGTTGAAGGTGACAACCCAGAGTTACCGGTTATTAACCCTATAGAAGCCTCGGAGACAGATGAGAAAATTGCTCAATATATCATGGGTGAAATGTGTGATGGCGCGACAATTCAATTAGGAGTTGGCGCGCTGCCAAACGCTGTCGGGACAATGATTGCCGGGTCAGATTTGAAGAATTTAGGTCTACATACGGAAATGTTAGTAGATGCCTATATGATCATGAGTAAAGCCGGCAAGATAACCAACAAGCTAAAAAACATGAATCGGGGTCAAGGTGTGTTTTCCTTTGGTGCTGGCAGTAAAGAGCTATATGATTGGGCGAACGGAAATCCTGAATTAGCCTCCTACCCCATTGACTACACCAATGACCCTCATGTCATGTCACAAATTGACAATTTGATGACAATAAATAATTGCATTGAAATTGATATATTTGGTCAAGTTACTTCTGAGACGTCTGGTAGCCGTCAAATTAGTGGTACTGGCGGTCAACTAGATTTTTTAACTGGGGGTTATTCCTCTCGAGGAGGAAAAAGTTTTATCTGCTTGACATCTACTTTTACCGACAGAAAAACTGGGATTATGAAGTCCCGTATTTTACCAAACTTACCGCAAAGTTCGGTCGTGACCAATCCTCGTACCCAGGCTCATTATTTTGTTACGGAGTGGGGAATTGCAGATTTAGCAGGACGATCTACTTGGGAACGGGCAGAACGACTCATTAACATTGCCCACCCAGATTTCCATGAAGAGTTGATAAATAGTGCTGAACAATTGGGGATCTGGCGGAGAACCAATAAGCGATAGAAAGACCTTATTTAAGGAGGGGATATGCTGTGCCAAAACCGGTGTTTAGAGAAGAAAGATGCAAGGGCTGTGAACTTTGTCGTGATGCTTGCCCACAAAAAATTATTGTGATGTCCCAGACGTTTAATAGTAAAGGCTACCAGCCAGCCACCTGTCCTGACAATCTCAAATGTACTGGATGTACGTTATGCGCAAGAGCGTGCCCAGACGTAGTAATTGAAATTCACAAGTAGATTGGAGTGAGAAATATGGCCGAAAAAATATTAATGAAAGGCAATGAAGCGATTGGTGAGGCTGCGGTGGTCGCTGGGTGTAGGCATTATTTTGGCTACCCTATTACCCCACAGTCAGAATTGATTGAATACATGGCCAAGCGCCTGCTCCAAGTGGACGGTACTTTTTTGCAAGCAGAAAGCGAAGTTGCGGCTATTAATATGGTCTATGGGGCTGCTGGTGCTGGCGTTAGAGTAATGACTTCTTCATCCAGTCCTGGAGTAAGCTTAAAACAGGAAGGGATTTCTTATATTGCTGCTGCGGAATTACCTTGTGTCATTGTTAATATTATGCGCGGCGGTCCAGGGTTAGGTGGCATACAACCTGGACAGGCTGATTATTTCCAAGCTACCAAGGGTGGAGGTCATGGCGATTACCATTTAATCGTAGTGGCACCTAACAGCGTACAGGAAATGGCAGAGCTAACGGTATATTCTTTTAATGTGGCAGATCAATACTCAAATCCAGTTATGCTCTTAGGCGATGGCGCCCTAGGACAGATGATGGAACCTGTTAGCTTTCATGACATGAAGGTAACTACCGTAGAAAAACCATGGGCAACAACTGGCATGGGTGAACGGGATAAACCGAACATCATTAACACACTAGAATTGAAACCAGAAATGTTGGAAGAAGCCAACAATCGGTTGCAACGCAAGTATGCTGCTATTCAAGAGCATGAAATGCGTTGGGAAGAAATCAATACTGAGGATGCTGAGCTAGTACTAGTTGCCTATGGAATTGCTTCCCGGATTGCTTTTACCGCCATGGAAATGGCTAGAGCTGCGGGCTTAAAAGTAGGTTTGTTCCGTCCCATCACCTTATGGCCTTTCCCAAAATCTGCACTGGCTAACGTTGCTAAAACAGCCAATGCCTTTTTAGATATTGAACTTAGTACTGGACAAATGATCGAAGATGTCAATCTTGCGATTAAATGTTCCAAACCAGTCCATTTCTTCGGTCGTACTGGTGGTATGATGATGAGCCCTAACGATATTTATGAGAAGATTGTTGCATTACTTGAAACCAAAGGGGGCAAATAACATGGCAGAAAAGTTGTTTGCAAGACCAGAGTCACTCACAGATGTAGACACTCATTATTGCCCAGGCTGTCAGCACGGAATCATTCACCGGTTAGTAGCTGAGGTCATTGATGAATTAGGTATACGCAAGAAAACCATTGGTGTGGTACCAGTAGGTTGTTCCGTTTTGGCTTACAATTATTTTAATTTAGATACCCAACAAGCAGCCCATGGTCGTGCGCCAGCAGTGGCTACTGGTGTAAAACGGGCACATCCAGACAAAGTGGTATTTACCTATCAAGGTGATGGTGATGCGGCAGCCATTGGTACTGGAGAAATTGTCCATGCAGCTGCGCGAGGTGAGAAAATCACCGCGATCTTTGTTAATAATGCTATTTATGGTATGACAGGCGGACAATTAGCACCAACATCTTTGGTTGACCAAGTAACGGCTACCTCTCCTTATGGACGGCAGGCTTCGTCGGCTGGCTTTCCGATTCGTTTATCCGAGATGCTAGCAACCCTTGATGGGGCAAAGTATATTGCCCGTGTTTCTGTCAATGATCCTGCCAATATGGCAAAGGCTAAAAAAGCAATCAGAACGGCTTTCGAAGTGCAACTTCGTGGCGAAGGTTTTGCCATGGTAGAAATTTTGGCGACTTGCCCAACCAATTGGGGCAAATCACCTGTAGAAGCAAAGACCTGGTTGAAGGAGAATATGCTTCCACAATTTCCACTTAATACTTTCAAAGATGTTCAGGGGGGGTGAGAATATGAAACAAGAGATCATTATTTCGGGTTTCGGCGGTCAAGGGGTTATGGTTATGGGGCAGCTACTAACCTATGCAGGAATGTTAGAAGACAAACATGTATCTTGGATGCCTTCCTATGGTCCTGAAATGCGGGGAGGAACCGCGAATTGTGCCGTTATTATTGATGATAGTTCCATAGGCGCGCCGACCGTGTCAGAACCAACGGCCGCAGTGGTATTAAACTTACCATCTCTTGATAAGTTTGAAAGAACGGTACGTCCCAAAGGCGCTCTTATCGTCAATAGCTCACTAATTAATAAACAAGCAGAGCGTACGGATATTGATGTCCATTATGTGCCGATTAATGATATTGCAGCTGAATTAGGTAATCCTAAGGTGGTAAATATGGTTGCTCTAGGAGCCTTATTAGCGGCTACTGGTGTTGTAGAAGTAGAAGCCGTTATGACGGCTTTTGGCAAGAAATTTGCTTCGAAACCTAAGATCGTAGAGGTAAATAGAGAGGCCGTAATGAGGGGCTATAACGCTGTAAAGAAATAGTTTTGAAAGAGTGCTTATAAAAAGAGAAAGCTCCTGTTGAGCTTTCTCTTTTTGATTTATTTTAATTGTAATATTTTTTTCTGAAAATATAGGATAATTTAGCCAAAACTATTGATATTTAATATAATAAATACTACAATGATAGACAAATAAGCAAAAGAAAGGACGATTACCATGAAGAAGCTAATCCAAATTCTATTCATAGCAACCTTCCTCTTCGTTTCTATTATTGGTCCTATTGGTATTTGTGCTGCTGCAGTAACTTCAGAAAATGCAGTAGCAATTACAGCAGGCGAGGCAACATCATCCCAGATACAACCAGAACAAGGGGTAAAACCTGTTCCTAATGCCCCAATCTATACGGGAATTATTATCGATGCTAAAGGGTTGGGACTCCAAAGAGCAATGTCGCCTTGCATCTATGATGAAAATAATAATATCATTTATGGTGACAAAGATCTTGATCTTGCCTTTATAACCCAAAATGGCATGGTAGACTACAATGCTGGTGCCAGAGCCGGAGCCAATCCGCTCATTATTAAAGCCATTGCCCTTAAAAATTTCAATTCAAGTCCTGTGATTAGTAATGGTGATGCTAACAAAATCCTAGTAGCGAATGCCCAAAATCACTTTTTGGCAAAATCAGCCGTAGTATTTGAAGAATAAAACAGGGGACATCCTACATAAATCTCTGGTCTAACATTATATTGTGTTCATTAAGGCTAACAGCGGATCAGTTTGTTAGTCTTTTTTAGTTTTAGTCATGATAGAAAAACATAGTCTTCATGTAAAATCTGTCTTTATAAAACTATTGTAAAAATATGGTTTGAATGGTATTATAAAATAATGTTGAAATTTAAAATTATTACAAATTAAAAAGTAAAGGTCTTATGAAATCTTAGCCATTAACATTACATAAATGAGTAATGATTTAGTAAGTGAGAAATTTTTTTCGAGATTGCTCATTTATAGTATTAACAATGAGTAGGTGTATTTTATGAAAATGGCAGACTATAAGTTTGAGCCCTTAGTATGGATCATCATTATAGGATTATTCTTATTGCGCATTGGGACTTCAATGAGCATACCTTTTCTATCTATCTATTTGCATTTTAAAGTAGGGATTAGTCTTTCTACCACTGGCCTGGTTGTAGGATTATCTTATTTATCTCAGATATTTGGCGGATTTTTTGGTGGAGTGTTATCTGATCGCTATGGGCGCCGTCTTGTTTTGGCATTGTCCTTATTATTTTATTCATTAACATTTTTTGGCTTTGCGTTAGCTGGGGCATTAAGGGATGCGCTGATTGTCACACTTGTCTTCGGTACGTTAAATTTAGTTGCTGGTCTGTTTCGCTCTTGGTCAGAAACAATCGCTCAAGCTATGCTGGCTGATCTTGCTGCGCCAAATCAAAAATTGAATGTCTTTAGTATTCGTTATACTGCGGTAAATTTGGGAAGTGCCATTGGGCCAATTTTAGGGGCATTCATTGGAATGTCAGGAACTATGTCTGGATTCTATTTTGCGGGCACGATGTGCCTTATTCATTGTATAATGTTTACTTTTTCTTCAAGAAAAATACCGCAAAATATGCAAACCAACAAGGCGGAGTTAATTACCATATCGAGAACGGCAACTACGCTAGTGGGGGATAAACTATTATTGTATTATATTCTGGGTGGAATGTTTTCTTATCTAGCATATGTTCAATTAGAGGCTACTTTTGGTCAAATCATCATGCAACGCTTTGGAAATTCCAATGTATATACGATGTTGCTAGCAACGAACGCAATCACGGTGATTTGTTTGCAAATTCCTTTGACAAAATATTTTTTAAAAAGATATAAGCCTCTTGATTTAATGCAAGTAGGTTGCCTGTTTATTGCCGGTGGACTACTTGGGACCGCTTTTGCCGGCTTGCAGTGTGCAGCCTATATCATCAGCCAAATTATTTTTACCATAGGAGAAATCTGTATTTTTTCAATCGGTGGTGTGTTTATCGATGATATTGCGCCAGCTAATTTACGTGGTGCGTATTTTGGCTCATTAGGTTTTCAATATTTAGGCAAGACCGTAGGGGCTATCATCGGTGGTAGTTTACTGCAAATGCTAGATGGTACAATTACCTTATGTATTTTTGCTGTGATTGCGATTGGCACAATGGGATTTTATATTAAAAGTAGCAACTACACACTGCCCAAGGAAAATGTTATTACTACTAATTCATGATGCCTAACTAATACATAAAAACAGCTTGTTATCATAATGTGATATGATAACAAGCTGTTTTTATGTTAAAAAATTTCGACAAAGAAATTTGCAGTAATAATAAGGATAGTAGCTGTTTGGTAGGCAAGAGGCTGAGATGAGAATTTGTCAGTTAACGGAAGATAGCGGTAGTTATTGTTCTAAAAAAAAGTATATAGTAGTTTTAAAAAACTTGTATTGTAAAAAAAATACATTTATACTGAATATACTTAAGATGTTGATATTTTTCGCTTTTAGCAGAGTTTTAGAGAAAAAGGTGATTAGATCGGGGGTTAATCGGTGGGAAAAATAGTTTTTGATTTATACATGATTAGAAAAGCTGTAAAGAATAGATATCTCCTTATTGCAAATATCTGTTTAGGCACAATTATAATTGCTGTACTCATTGATTGTCTGATTCTGCCCATATTTGAAGTAGCGACAGTACTCCAAGGTAGAGAATTAGAGGGACTACTATCCTGTTTTTATTCAAATAATAGTATGGGTATGCCTTCAAACTCAAAATTAATCGAACTAGCTAGCCAGCCCGTAGTAGCAATTTCTCTTCAAAAAACACGCAACCTAATCATGGCGGCTATTTTGGGATTATTTCTCGGGGTGGGGATGGCATTATGTTTAGAACATACAAGAGGAACAATTGATAATTCACAGGAGGCTAAGCAATATGTAGGCTTACCAGTTTTGGGGGTTATACCTGATTTTGACTTGGCAAATATACCTTCAGCCAAGAGTCTTATAGGGAAGATACAGGGGGGATTTAATAAAATCACCAACTTTCTGTTCAAGAAATAATGTCTCCAACCAAAGAGGGAGGGTGGTAATGGTGTATAGACGACAGTTGATTGCAAATGAAAAATTTAAATCGTCGATAGCGGAGGCTTATCGGGCATTTAGGACAAATCTTCAGCACGCAAAAACGGATGGAGCGCTAAAAAGTATTTTGTTTACGAGTAGTAGCTCAGGAGAAGGCAAGTCGATTACCGCGGCAAATACTGCAATTGCCTTGGCCCAAGGAGGGGCAAAAGTTATCGTTTTGGATTGTGATTTGCACAGCCCAGTACAACACTTAATTTTTGGTAGGATAGCTACTGGAATAACTAATATTTTGATGGGACAGGGGACGGTTGTCGATTATGTGCAAAACACTGACATTTCTAATCTCAAAATTCTAGCAAGCGGTCCAATACCACCCAATCCATCAGAATTGTTAAATAGCAATAAGCTAGTAGCTATGCTTGCAACCTTGGGGAAGCAGGCTGATTATCTAATTATCGACACGCCACCGGTTTTAGCTGTTACCGATACTTGTGTATTGGCTTCTAAAGTAGATGGCATTATTATCGTTATTGGTGCTGGGGTTGTTCGCCCTGCCCAAGCGCAAGAAGCCAGGGAGGCACTAGCACGGGCTAATGGCTCAATTTTAGGTATTATCGTTAATAGGGTGAAAAGTGATGGCTTGTTAGGAGATGATGTCAGGTACTGTGATTACCGTGGTAGGGTAAAGAAGACTAGAAATTGAGGGAGTATACGTATGAGACAAAAGTTGTTTTTAGGGGGATTGATCCTAGTAGATGGTGCTATTGTAACAATCGTTCCGCTGCTGACCTCGATGATGCGGTTCGATGGCATCATTGATCGTCAGTATGTTGATGGGGTACGAGCACTAATACCCATGGTGCTATTTGTAAGATTGGCATCTTTTTATGGCTTTGGTTTGTACCAGCGATTGTTTCGCTACGCTAGTGTGAATGAGTTACTAAGAATTATTAGTGCGGTAACGCTAAGCTCATTAATTATTGTAATCTGCGCAGCTTTGCTTAATTCAAATTTATCATGGAGTATCCATTTACTATCTTGGTTGTTAACCATTATTTTCATCGGCATGAATAGGCTATGTATGCGTGTGATAAAAAAATCACCGTATAGGCATAATCAAAATTAGCATATTATTGGAATACATGTATTTGCTAAAAATAATTTGACAGGAACCTTAAAAATGATAAGGTGTCAGATGATTTAGCAAATTGTGCTGTAACGTTTTTTTTTATGTTACTTCCATAAAATTATAGTGAAGTCCCCTTGCTGTAGATTCTGAATCTATAGCGAGGGGGCTTTTTTTAAATATATCACTGATAATTGATAAAATATTAAATTTGCAAAAGTATAAAACTAAAGTATCGACATAAAGGCAATTATTTTAGTAGTGTATTAAAAAGAATGAGATAAGTATCAATATATTTGCAATTTGAATTTTTTACAATATTAGAAAGTAAAATATTTTTGTTAGTTCGTGCTGAGCTCATATTAACATGGGCGTAGCTCCGTCAGTATTTGCCTGCGTTTATCCATAACATGCAAAATTGTTAAATAGCGTGTAAATAAAAGGCCAAAATTATTTTGATACACAACTTGGCATAAGAATTGCACTATAAAGTATGTAAAGTAATAGAAGGAGGTGATCAATATGGTTGGTTTAATCGTATGTACACATGGAAAATTTTCAGAAGAATTAGTAAAAGCATCAGAAATGATATTTGGAAAGCAAGAAGATATAAAAAGCATAACCTTTCAACCCGGTGAAAGTGCAGACGGGCTTGTCGAAAAATATAAGACGGCAGTAGAACAATTAGGTGAAAAAGACGGAATTTTGTTCATTGTTGATTTGTTTGGTGGCAGTCCGTACAATGCAGCAAGTAGAATTGCTGCTGATCATGAAAATATGGATATTATAGCAGGGGTAAATTTACCAATGTTATTAGAAATTTATATGCCAAGAACGTTTTTAAGTTTACCTGAATTAGTTGATGTTGCACTAAATGCAGGACGTAATGCTGTAAAATCTTTTCGCGATAATTTTGATACTGTGATTGAGGAGGAGCTATAATATGAAGATTTGCTTAACTAGAATTGATGATCGTTTAATTCATGGTCAGGTAGCTACGGTTTGGGTAAAGGAATCAGGGTGCAATAAAATTATTGCTTGTAGTGATGAAGTCGCCGCCGATCAACTTAGAAAAACTTTATTATTACAAGTGACGCCACCAGGGATAAAGGCCTATGTTTTGCCCATTGATAAGGTGATTGAAGCTTACAAGAACCCAAAATATAGTGATTTTAAAACACTATTTTTATGTACAAACCCAACCGATGTTTTGAGATTAGTAGAAGGTGGTGTAGACATTAAATCGGTAAACGTTGGTGGGATGTGCTATAAAGAGGGAAAGGTTTTAATTACTGGGGCCGTCGCAGTCGACAAAACAGATGTAGATGCTTTCAAAAAACTAAATGAAAGGGGGATTGAATTAGAAATAAGAAAAGTAGCACGTGATAGTAAGGTTGACTTAATGAGTATTAATTTACCATTTTAATCAAAATACTTTTGTAGAAATTAAAAGTTTAATTTTTATGTAACAATAGTTTTCTCAATGTCGTGAACATTAAAAAAATAGATAGTGGAGGGATAATCATGAGTCAGTTGCAAATGGTTTTATTAATAATTGTTGCGGCTATCGCAGGTATGGAAAGTGTACTTGATGAGGGGCAAGGTCACAGACCACTAATCGCATGTACACTGGTAGGGATTGTTTTGGGAGATATTACCACAGGTGTTATTCTAGGTGGTACGTTAGAGCTGATGGCATTGGGGTGGATGAACGTAGGTGCATCCATGGCTCCTGATTCAGCTTTGGCTAGTGTAATTGCTGCCATATTGGTAATCGTAGGCAGACAATCCATTGGAGCAGGTATTGCTGTAGCAATACCAATTGCAGCAGCAGGTCAAGTACTTACTATTTTTGTTCGTTCAGCGACAACTTTCTTCCAACATCTTGCTGATAAATATGCAGAGGAAGGTAGCTGTAGAGGGATCGAAATGTGCCATTTTCTTGCTTGGACACTACAAGCATTACGTGTTGCGATTCCAACTGCATTAGTAGCTGCCATTGCTGGAACTGACACAGTTAATATGTTACTTGCATCCATTCCAGATGTAATCACAAGAGGTTTACAAATCGCTGGCGGATTTATCGTAGTTGTTGGCTATGCAATGGTTATTAATATGATGGAAGCTAAATATTTAATGCCCTTTTTCTTCCTGGGTTTCGTGGTTGCCGCGTTTACTAACTTAAATTTGGTTGCTTTTGGTGTGGTGGGTACAGTATTGGCGATTGTTTATATTCAACTCAATCCGAAATACCAAGGGTCAATTACAATCGTTGATGAATTAGATCTATAAAGGGGGATGTAAAAATGAATGAAAAGAAATTAACCAAAGGTGATCTCTTCAATATGTTTATCCGTTCCAACTTTTTGTTAGCATCGTTTAACTTTGAAAGAATGCAATCGATGGGCTTTTGTGTTACAATGATCCCTGCATTAAAAAAATTGTATCAAGGGGAAGAACTCAAAAAAGCTTTAAAACGACATTTGGAGTTTTTTAATACCCAACCATTTATTGCTGCTCCGATTATGGGGATAACAGCCGCTATGGAAGAGCAAAGGGCCAATGGAGTTCCAATTGATGATGCATCAATTAGTGGTGTAAAGGTAGGTCTGATGGGACCGCTTGCTGGTGTAGGTGACCCGATATTTTGGGGAACGATCAGGCCAGTAACTGCAGCTTTGGGGGCATCTTTGGCAGTGGCTGGCAGTATAGTTGGCCCCATACTTTTTTTCTTGTCATTTAATGCCATACGGTTAGCGACAAAATATTATGGTATACAATATGGATATACTACGGGTACGGGTATCGTCTCTGATGTGTCAGGCAATCGATTACAAAAGTTAACTGAAGGAGCATCGATACTAGGATTATTCGTAATGGGTTGTTTAGTTTCAAAGTGGACCAGTATGAATGTACCATTAGTTGTGTCAACTATTACAGGGGCAGATGGCAAGGTAGTAGTTACAACTGTGCAAACGATCTTGGATCAGTTAATGCCAGGAATGCTACCGTTAGGCTTAACTTTCTTATGTATGTACTTGTTGAAAAAGAAAGTCAATGCAATCGCAATCATCTTTGGACTCTTTGCAGTAGGGATTATCGGTTATGCGTGTGGTGCACTTAAATAATTAAAGAAGTCTAAATTTATATGATATAACGTGCTAAAGGATTCTATTGTAGATTATTTCTAAGAGCGAAGGTTAAGTGATAACGTGCGCTTTATGAATGATTAGGCATATGATGAATTCTTTAGCATGTTTTGCATAGCAGTGGATTCTAATCATGGGAGAGGAAACCAGTAATGGGAATTTTGATTAGGACTGTAATGAATAGGAGAGGGATTTAGATGAATAGGTATAAAATGTTATGCTTGGATATAGATGGAACACTTTTAAATTCCGAACATCAAATTACCGAACAAACAAAGATAGCCATTCATAAATTGAAAATAGAGCAGAATATACCGGTGATATTAGTTTCTGCAAGAATGCCCCAGGGAATTTTTTTTCTGGCACAAGAATTAAAAATTTGTGCACCCATCATTTGCTATAGCGGTGCTTTGATAATAGATCAGTATAAAAATGTGTTACTTAATCATTACATTGCCGTTTCTTATATAAAAAAATTGTATTATATCGTAAAAAAATATAGTATATGTATAAGTTTATATAAAGATGATGAATGGTATAGTGAGGAGAAAGACAAATGGGTTGAACAAGAACAGGTCATCACAAATATTACTTCTTCTATTCGTGATTATCAGGAATTGTTTACTGATTGGAAGAAAGAGGGATGTAATAAGATTTTATGTATGGGGGAAGAAAAACAAATCGCATCTTTAAAATATGAATTAATTAATATCTTTCACGAGGATTTAAATATTTATCTTTCGAAACCGACTTATTTAGAAATAATGCCGAAAAATTCATCCAAGATATCGGCAATTACAGTTTTACTAAAAAAATACCATATAGATCGAACTGAGTTGATGGCGATCGGAGATAATTATAATGATGTTACGATGATTGAATATGCAGGACTTGGTATTGCCATGGGCAATGCACCGGAAGAGGTGAAATCATATGCCAGTCGTATTACTACATCCAATGACGAAGAGGGTGTGGCATGTGCAATCAATACATACCTTTTACGTTGACTTTTTGATAATAGTTACAATACGAGTAGAAGGGGACATGACATGAAGATTTGCTTAGTAAGGATTGATGACCGATTAATTCATGGCCAGGTGGCCACTGTCTGGGTAAAGGCTGTAGGGTGTAATCGCATTATTGCTTGTAGTGATGAAGCAGCTGCTGATCTCTTAAGAAAAGCATTGCTATTGCAGGTGACACCTCCAGGGATAAAAGCTTATGTTTTGCCTGTTGATAAGACCATAGAGGTGTATAAAAATCCGAAGCACAATGATTTTAAGACATTATTTTTATTTACTAATCCAACCGATGTTTTGCGCATGGTAGAAGCCGGTGTAGAGATTACATCGGTAAACGTCGGTGGAATGTGTTACAAGCATGGGAAAGTTTTGATTACTGGTGCTGTATCCGTTGATAAACAAGATGTAGAATCTTTCAGAAAACTACATGCCAGAGGGATAGAGTTAGAAATTAGAAAAGTAGTAAGTGATAGTAAGGTTGATTTAATGAGTCTTGACTTGCCGTTTTAAACATAATGTTTTACTGTTAAATTTTATAGTGGAAAGTTGAGTATAAAATGAAAAGAATTGAAAGAATTTATTACTATCTGGTTGAAAATACACAAAAATTATCAATGGAAGAATTATTAAAAGATTATGGTCTTGAAACAGGTGAAATATCAGAGCAACTCAATATCTTAAGAAATAATGTCAGCAAGGAACTGAATGAATTATTAAGATTGGATAAGATTATAAAAATAAAAGGTAGGCCTGTAAAATATTTAAATAAAGCTAGTGTTGAAAAAATACTGAATATTGAAATCAAAGCCAAATCTCTAGAAGTGGGAAGTATCAGAGAAATTCTTTTGGCTGGAGAAATTGAGGATCCTTTCAAAAATTTAATTGGGGCAGAAAAAAGCTTAAAAAACCAAGTGGAGCAGGCAAAAGCTGCCATTATATATCCACCAGTGGGTTTACATACCTTGATTTTTGGACAGACAGGGGTCGGTAAAACGTTATTTGCAAAAATGATGTATAATTATGGAAAATATATAAAGAAATTTACGGAAAAATCTCCGTTTATCATTTTTAATTGTGCAGATTATTATAATAATCCCCAATTATTGCTAGCCCATATTTTTGGCTATATAAAAGGTGCTTTTACAGGTGCTGATCATGACAAAGAAGGACTGGTTGAAAAAGCTCATGGGGGGATATTATTTCTAGATGAAATACATCGGTTGCCGCCCGAAGGGCAAGAAATGATATTTTATTTCATGGATACAGGTACTTACAATAAATTGGGTGAAACAGAAAGAAAACGTAAAGCCAGTATTTTGATTATCGGCGCTACGACAGAAGATCCTAGTTCACATATGCTTAAAACTTTTATGAGGCGTATACCGATTATTATTAGTATTCCCCCTCTCCAAGAACGCACTGTTGAGGAAAAAATAGATATCATCAAATACTTATTTGTTAATGAAGCACATCGGGTTAATAAAAGGTTGAAAATATCGACTGAAGTGGTAAAGGCGTTGATTGGCAGTGTTTCCTACGGAAATATTGGTCAACTCAAATCGAATATTCAGCTGACATGTGCAAAAGGTTTTTTAAGCAATATAAACAGTGGTAAAGAATATATAGAGTTAGATTTTAAAATGCTCTCTTCCAATATAAAAAGCGGATTATTTGAATTTGGTAGGGATGATAAGAATTTCAAAGAGGTCAGTGATATTTTGGGAGAGCCATTGTTAATCAGTCCTGATGGCTATAAAGTAATTATCGAAGATTCAGAAAAATTACCATTTAATTTGTACAAACTCATTGAAGACAAAATAGGTTTATTAAAAGAAGAAGGCATGGATGATGAGGATATCAATAAATTTATTATTACGGATCTAAATGCTAATTTTAACGTATTCTACAATAAACTTAATAAGAATAAAGAACATAAAGAGCGAATTTCAAAAATAATTGATAAACAAATTTTAGAATTTGCAGAAAAGATGAAGGAGTTAGCTGAAGTTGAGTTAAAAAGAAAATATAGTGATCGATTTGTTTATGCCTTAAGTTTTCATTTAAGTGCTTTCTTTAAACGCATAAAAGATAAAGACTATTGTAATAATAAACATACATATCATTCGATACAATCCAATGATGAAGAATATAAAGTTGCCTTAAAAATAACGGCTATTATGAACCAAACTTTTCAAGTGGAAGTACCAAAAGTAGAAATTACTTACATAGCGATTTTATTAAAATCAGTGGAAGAAGAAAAACAAGAACAGGTTGGTATTATTGTTGCAACTCATGGGAGTAGTACTGCGAGTAGTATGGTGAGTGTTGTGCGTGGTTTGTTAGGTGAGATATCTTCGGTAGGTGCGGTTGATATGCCATTAGATGTAAACCCCAAAGAAATATTAGAAGTTATGATTGAACAGGTCAAAAATATCAATAAAGGCAAAGGTGTATTGTTGCTTGTTGATATGGGATCATTGTTTAATTTTGAAACCACTATTGTAGAAAAGACTGGCATTAACATTAAAACGATTGATATGGTTTCTACGCCGTTAGTACTTGAAGCAGTAAGAAAAGCGAGTATTTTTGGCATGGAACTGGAGGATATATATCATTCACTGCTGCAGTTTAAAGGCTATAATAATGAATTAAATGAGGAAAGAAAATTTAGTGACAAAGTGATTATCACAGTCTGTACTTCGGGTAAAGGAACCGCTGTTAAGCTAAAAGAGCTTGTAGAAAATGTAATTGCAAATTTAACACAAGAAAATATTGATGTAATACCGGTGGAAATCAGAGAATTAGATAAAAAAATTAAGGTATTACAGAAGAAATATGACATCTTGGCAGTAGTTGGTGTGAAAAAATCAAAAGAAAACATTCCTTTTATTCCGATAGAGAAGCTTATTGGTGGTAATGGTGAAAAAATACTAAGAGAAATTATTGTGGGTAATCAATTTATAGTATTGCCAGAAAAAGAAAGTATTGTCATTAAAGATTTATGTGAAGATAATTTAAAACAATTCCTTACTTATCTAAATCCCCATAAAATAATTGAAATATTGTTAAATTTTGTAGATGAATTAGAAAAAGAATTGCATGTAGCTTTTGATAATTCTATGAAAATTAGAATTGTTCTTCATGTGGGCTATGCACTGGAGCGAATAATAGCTAATGATGGATTAAAATGCGGGGAGGATAAAGAAACCATCGATATTGAGCTGCTTGGTTCCGTAGATCGCACTTGTGAAATTTTTAAAAAATCAATCAATGTAGTATTAACGGAAGATGAAAAATATTATATTTGTAAAATGTTAACTTCAGCTGAAACTTAAATAATTATGCTCTTAATAGCTATTTTTCCCAGATAGGTAGCAGTATACCGTGTATACTGCTACCTATCTGGGAAATTCTATTTATATATTGCATTGAAAAGATTGCGTTTAGGTATTTAATCGTAAGGGGCGGATAATTGCACGATTGAAGTGTTGGGTAAATGTGGAATGATTGTTTTTGTTCATTAAAGCTGTTTACTAGTGCTTGATTTTGATTATTTATGATTGACTTATCGTTTAAGTGGCTATATAATGAACTTAAATAAACATTTAGCGAATAATTAAACAATTAAAGGGAGATCAAAATAGGATGTTTGCTGAAGAACGCCACAATAAAATTTTACAATTACTAAAAGCAGGTCAGCCGGTAAAAGTACTCAGTCTTAGCACGTTATTTGCCGTGTCTGAAGCTACGATACGCCGTGATTTACAAGAATTAGAATTGATGGGTCTTCTGCAACGGACACATGGTGGTGCCGTTTCTCCACAGCTTGGTTCAGAACTTAGTTTTCTTGATCGTGAAGTGTTTCATCTCGAGGAAAAAAAAGAAATTGCCCTGGTGGCCGCTGGTATGGTTGAGGATGGAGAAACAATACTGCTCGATGCAGGCACAACTACTCGGGAAATTGCCCGCGCACTCTGTGGCAAAAGAATAACGGTTGCTACTAATAGCATGGATGTAGCTTGTGTTTTTACCGATGAGGCAAATATAGAAGTTTTATTGCTAGGAGGTACATGGCGCAAATCCATTAATTCACTAATTGGTCCTGTAACCAATTCCATGCTCACAACGTTATGTTTTGACAAAGTTTTTCTGGCTGCTAATGCTGTGGATTGCCAGTTCGGTGCAACGACGCACAACATCGCTGAAGCCGAAACCAAGAGAGCCATGCTACATGCTGGGAAGAGAACCATATTAGTGGCTGATCATACGAAATTTGAACGAAAAAACTTTGCAAAAATTTGTAACCTTAATGAAGTTTCAATGATCATTACCGACCGGAGCACTACGCAAGATACGCTTAATTGTCTACGGGATCATACCCAGGTAGTCATCGCAGAATCATAATGAAACAGGGAGGAGTAGATACCAGTGAATCATGCTAAAAAAAACCACATTGTTACTGTTACATTAAATCCAGCCATTGACCGTACGTTGCATTTGCCACAGTTCTCCATCGGACAAGTCAATCGAGTGGCTAGTGAACGTACTGACCCTGGTGGTAAAGGTATCAATGTTGCTAAAGTAATAAAAGCCCTTGATCATCCAGTCTTAGTGACCGGATTTTTAGGAAACAATAATGCTGCTGTATTCCAAAAATATTTTAAACAAGAAGGAATCGATAATCAGTTTGTGGAGACAACTGGTGAAAATCGTGTAAACATTAAAATTGTGGATACTACTAATGATGTAGTTAGCGAATTAAATTTCCCTGGTATTACACCAACCACAGCAGATCTTGAAGGTTTGCAAGGAAGATTGCGTCAGCTAGCCCAAACCCATAAATGGTTTGTGTTATCAGGTAGTTTGCCACCCACAGTGCCAACTGACATTTACGCGCAATTTATTACGGTGTTACATCAATATGATTGCAAAGTAATCTTAGATACGAGTGGAGAAGCCTTGGTTGCTGGCATTGCTGCCCGTCCATTTGCCGTAAAACCCAATTTACCAGAACTCAGTCAATTAATGAATTCACCAATGAAATCGGATGCAGAAATTCTTGAGGCAATCAAACAATTGTTAAGTCAAGGGATATCTCAAGTAGCAATTTCCCTTGGCGAGCAGGGGGCGTTAGTTGCTGATTGTAACCAAATTCTTAGGGCCAAGGCGCCCGTTGTACCGGTCAGTAGCACCGTAGGAGCTGGAGATGCCTTTGTTGCTGGTTTTAGCGTAGGGCAAGCACGTAATTTACCCTTAGCCGATTGTATCCGTCTTGCCTCGGCCTCCGCTGGAGCAGCAGTTGCACTCCCTGGTACACAAGCTGGTTCCTTAGCGGAAGTCAATAAACTAATCAATAAAGTACAAATAAGCGAGTGGAGGTAATTTTTTATGAATATTCAAGAACTATTGTCGGCATCAAGAGTGAAGTTGGATCTACAATCTAATACCAAAATGGATGTTATTAATGAACTAATCGAAATTCTCGATGCTGATGGCAAACTTTCAGACAAAGAACAGTATAAAGAAGCTGTCTTACGCAGGGAAAAGGAATTTTCCACCGGAATTGGTATGGGAATCGCCATTCCTCATGCTAAAGATGCTAGCGTAAAAGAAGCGGCACTAACCTTTGGAATATCAAAAAAGGGTGTTGATTACGAAGCCTTAGACGGAACCAATGCTCATCTGTTTTTCCTAATTGCGGTTCCTGCTGATTCTAACGATGTTCATCTTAAAGTATTGTCCTACATTTCTCGCAAATTGATGCATCAAGAAGTTCGGGATAACCTATTGTCTGCTAAAAATTATGATGATGTATTAGCAGCTTTTAAAGAGTAAAATAGGAGATTTTTGCATCAAATCTGAAATGCCCCCAATTGGAATCAGCAATGATAAGCATTGCTGATTCTATAATCAAAAATAAGAGGAGGTTTTTTTACTATGAAAAAGTTATTAGCAATCACGTCATGCCCCGCTGGAATTGCCCATACTTATATGGCGGCCGAGTCCTTACAAATGGCTGCAAAAGCAATGGGCTTTCCTATGAAAGTGGAAACCAGAGGTTCCGTAGGTGTGGAAAACGAACTTACAATTGAGGATATTAAAGAAGCCCATGCCATTATCATTGCTGCCGATACTAATGTTGATCGGAGCAGGTTTGAAGGTCTGACCATTATCGATGCCACAGTACAAGAGGCTATAAAAGATCCTAAGGGTCTCATTCAAAAAGCCGTTAATTCACAAAAGAGTACTGCTACTGTTACTGCTGGTCAGTCCAGCAAGCCTGCTAGAACTGGTCCATATAAGCATCTCATGAATGGTGTTTCTCATATGATCCCACTGGTTGCCGCTGGTGGTTTGATCATTGCCCTGTCCTTTATGTTTGGTATTCAAGCTTTCAAAGAACAAGGTACCTTAGCAGCAGCTTTGATGGATATTGGTGGCGGTGCCGCTTTTGCATTGATGGTACCAATCCTTTCAGGGTTTATCGCTTATTCCATTGCTGACCGTCCTGGTATGGCTCCTGGTCTGGTTGGTGGTATGTTAGCTTCCAAAATAGGTTCTGGGTTTCTAGGTGGTATTATTGCTGGTTTTTGTGCGGGTTATATCGCTTTGTGGTTAAAAAATAATATTAAACTACCAAAAAGCATGGAAGGCTTAAAACCTGTACTTATTATTCCTTTTTTCTCTACATTAATTGTTGGCCTGTTAATGGTTTATGTGATCGGAACTCCTGTAAAAGCTATTATGGATACGATGACGGCAACATTATCAGGAATGTCTTCTGCTAATGCAGGTTTTCTAGGACTTATTCTTGGTGCAATGATGGCCTTTGATATGGGCGGGCCAATCAATAAAGTTGCTTATACTTTTGGTGTTGGTCTATTGGCTAGTAATGTATTTGAACCAATGGCGGCAATTATGGCTGCTGGTATGACTCCGCCCCTTGGTTTGGCACTAGCCACCTTTATTGCTAAGAAAAAATTCACGCCAGAAGAACGAGAATCAGGTAAAGCTGCTGCTGTAATGGGTATCTCTTTTATTACCGAAGGCGCTATACCCTTTGCGGCTGCCGATCCTGTACGTGTTATTCCTTCTCTTATGGTAGGTTCAGCCGTAGCTGGCGCATTGTCCATGATCTTCAATTGTGCCCTTAGAGCACCTCATGGTGGTATTTTCGTACTCTTTATCCCCAACGCGGTAAGTAATGTGGGGATGTATGTAGTAGCAATTGCTGCTGGAACGATTGTTACAGCAGTACTGCTGAGTGTTTTGAAAAAAAATCTACCTTCCGATACAACTGGGTTGTAAAATTTTCTAACCTACCCCTTGGTATCATAAGTAATGAAATAGCATATAATGAATAGTGAAGCGCCTATATTCTCATAGTTTTGAGAACATAGGTGTTTTCAGCGTAGGCTGGCTTAGTATTGCCACTGTATTTTTTAATAATTGTCTTTATATTTTTATGTATTTTCCTTATGATTATGTGATATTATATGAGATGCAATAAGATGCGAAGTATTCCCCGTACTATATTGAAAATTCGTATCTGTTTTCTGTAGTGCTGATCGATAATGAATGATAAGATGGAGATGGTAATGGATATGGTAAATAAAAATTTATTAAGAAAAACAGATAAGATGGAGGTTTCGTTTTGAGTTTACTTCAAACTATTATTTTTGCGATTGTTCAAGGGATATCAGAACTTTTCCCGATTAGTAGCGTTGCCCATGGCGTGTTAACACCCTATTTCTTTCATTGGAGTCTAGATCCTCAATTTTTGAAAGAGCATTTTTTACCCTTTTTGGTTATGCTCCATCTAGGGACAGCAGTTGCTTTGCTGTTGTATTTTGGAACAGAATGGACGAAAATTGTTGCTTCTTTATTTACGAAAGATAAAGAGGCCAAAAAGATATTGCTGTTAATCATAGCAGGGACCATTCCAGCAGCATTGATTGGTTTGGTTTTGGAAAAAATGTTACGTGGGATGTTTAGTAATGTAAGCAGTGCAGCATTCTTCTTGTTCATCAATGGTTTTTTACTCTATTGGGGGGAAAAGTCGCGGGGACGAGGACATAAAAATATTAATGATCTTAGTTATAAGCAAGCGGCTATTATTGGATTCTTTCAATCCTTGGCCCTTGTTCCTGGTTTTTCACGGTCGGGGGCAACCATGACAGCGGGATTTTGGATGGGATTAAAACATCAAGAATCCGTACGCTTTTCTATGTTGCTAGCAACACCGATTATCATTGGTGCTGGCATTCTTGAAGTTCCTAAATTGATGCATACTGGAATGGGCGACTTGCTCCAAATTTCATTAATTGGTGGCGTTATATCGGGAATAGCGGCATTTTTAAGTGTGTGGGTATTGATGAAATGGTTTCATACTAATGAAATTAGCGCGATGCGCCCATTTGCCTGGTATTGTTGGATAGTAGGCGCTGGAGTATTCATTAGTCAATTTTTCTTGCAGTAGTAGTAAGCAGGACAAGCACTACGTACATATGGGGATATGAAGAATCTAAAACAGCCCTTGCATTAGCAAGGGCTGTTTGCTGATAGTAGTGCCATTAGCTACAATCACTACTACTAAATATTTGTGGAAATAAGAGAATGTAAAGGCTGATAATTAATAGGATAAACCATAAAATTCGATTATTATCAAAAAACATTGAAAGCCCTCCTCTTTTATTTACTCCTGTTAGAACGACTCTAGGTATAGTATCTTATTTTAAAAAGATAAATTTGGTGTCTAGTTGTGCATTAAAAATAAAAAAAAGTATGGTATATTCGATTTGTATGGTGCATACCCTCTAACGATGACTGTATAGGGGGCATGGAAGTGAAGAGTTTAAACATGGTTGCGATCACAAAGTCTAAATTGCATTTCGCCATTGCATCGTTACTCATGATTAGTTTATTCGTTGGCATTGTCGGTTATGAATACTGGGATGAGTTAGAATTGGCCAGTATTCCCAATCAAACAACAGAGGCCCCTACAGGTGCTATTAGTATTGTCATTAAGATACCAGCGCGGGTGCTGGAGCTGTATAATGACGGCAAACTATACAAACGCTATCGGGTAGCGGTTGGGCAAAGCGATACCCCTACACCAATTGGCGATTGGCGGGTCATTTGGAAATCCTATCGAGCAGGTGATATTTTTGGTACACGTTTTCTGGGGCTAGATGTTCCATGGGGTGAGTATGGCATTCATGGTACCAATCGCCCCTGGAGCATTGGGCATTTTATTAGTCATGGGTGTATCAGACTACGTAATAAGGATATTGAAGAACTGTTTGAGTGGGTACCAGTTGGTACGCCGGTGCGTATTGAAGGGGAACTAACTTCCATTGATCGTGTGCTAAAAGCGGATGATACCGGATCAGATGTGGTGCAACTACAAAGAAAGCTAAGAAAATTAGGGTACCTAGAGGGGCGAGCTGACGGTTTTTTTAATAATGATACTGTGATGGCCTTGAAACGCTTTCAATATGATAAGGGAATCAAAGCAACTGGTATTGCAGATCGAAAAACTTTAGATCTTTTAGGCCTTTAAGGGTCAAATAGTCTAATCCTGGTAAAACAGGTTAGACTATTTTTTATGTATACTTATCCTTCTAATAAAGGAAAATCAGTCCTAAGATGGAATATACAAAATATAAAAGTGTAAATAAAGTGACAGATAGATGGGGGGATTTTTATGGATGATGAAAAACAGCGACTAAGTATTGATGCGGCACGATTATATTATCAATCCGATTATAGCCAACAGCAGATTGCGGAGCGATTAGGAGTTTCACGTCCCACTGTCTCACGGCTATTACAATATGCAAAAGATCAAGGCTATGTTTTAATCCACATCGCAGACCCATTAGAAGACGTGGGAGAATTAGCGAAACGCCTAAAAGAACGTTATGATCTGGATCAGGTACGTGTTGCTTATTCACCTCTCAATGAATACGATGAAATTAATAAACACATTGGACGTCTAGGAGCAACTTTTTTACACGAAATTGTGAAGGATGGAGATATTATTGGTGTGACATGGGGAAGGACGATGCATAGTCTAGCATGTCAGCTGAGAACAAAGGTAGTACATGGTGTCGAAGTAGTACAAATCAAAGGTGGTGTTAGCCACTCACGAAATAATACTTACGCCGCAGATATTGTAAATTTATTTGCGAAGGCATTTCATACCGTTGCTCGTTATTTGCCATTACCCGTTATTTTTGATAGTGCAGAGGTTAAACAGATGGTTGAAGCTGATCATCATATTCGTTGCATCATTGAGATGGGAAAGCAAGCTAACATTGCGGTGTTTACTGTTGGTACGGTGAAAGATGATGCCTTGCTATTTCGTTTAGGATACTTGAGAGCTAAGGAGAAAACTCAGTTGCAACGTACTGGTGTGGGTGATATTTGCTCACGTTTCTTTGATAGTAAGGGAAAGATTTGTAACCAGCAGATCGATAGTCGTACGGTAGGGATTGACTTAGATGAATTAAAAAAGAAAGAGAATAGTATACTGGTTGCTGGTGGTGGACATAAGGTTCCGGCTATTCAAGCCGCGCTAGCAGGAGGATATGCTAATATTTTGATTACCGATCAATTTACGGCAAAAGCTTTGCTAGAATAAAAGCGATGAAAAAGTTAATCGATGAACAAACTTTCAAAAAGAAATTTACAAAATTTTAAAAATCGGTTATGCTTGAACTAAGAGGAACTCCTAATTGTTAGAAAATTGGGAGTGTTTTCCTAGAACAAAATGATAGGGATGGAGATGGTAGAATGAATGTAGCTAGTATGATTGATCACACTCTTTTGAAGCCAGGAGCAACTCAGGAACAGGTAGCCACGTTGCTGATGGAAGCCAAGGAATATAAATTTGCTTCGGTTTGCGTGAATCCTTGTTGGGTATCATTTGCTGCTCAAGAACTAGCAGGAACCGATGTAAAGGTTTGTACGGTTATTGGCTTTCCTTTAGGGGCATCAACTACAGCGGTTAAAGTATTTGAAACCCAGGACGCCATTCAAAATGGTGCTACCGAAGTCGATATGGTGATTGCCGTAGGACGTTTAAAAGCTGGTGACGATAAGGCCGTAGAAGCTGATATTCGTGGGGTTGTTGATGCGGCAAAGGGAAAAGCACTGGTTAAAGTGATTATTGAAACTTGCTTATTAACCGATGAAGAAAAAATACGGGTTTGTATGTTATGTGTCCGTGCGGGTGCGGATTTTGTTAAAACCTCTACAGGGTTTTCCACCGGCGGGGCTACACCTGCAGATGTGGCTCTGATGCGCAAGACGGTAGGCGAGAAGGTAGGAGTCAAGGCGTCAGGTGGCATACGTGGTAAAGAAGATTTGGAACGTATGGTAGCAGCTGGTGCCAATCGAATTGGTGCAAGTTCAGGTGTTAGCATTATGCAGGCCCAAATATAACTCGGTCACACTATATATATTGCATTAAAGAATTAGCATTCAGGTATTTAATCATAAACGTAGGTTGATACTGCATAATCAATTCTTTAATGTATCCTATATAGTCATTTTTTCCCCCTAGGCATTGATGGGCTAGGGGGAAAAAACTTGATAACAGCCTATTGATGGTGGAAATATGTGGATGAATACTAAATGGTAAATTGCTAGATAATTGTGATTTCAGGGTTAAATGATAAGATAGAGGGGAAAATATGAACGTTACTATAAAAGATATTGCACGTGTAGCCGGTGTATCTCATATTACGGTATCCCGTGCATTAAATGATCATATATCAGTGCGGCCAGAAACAAGAGAACGTATAACAAAAATTGCTAAAGAGATGAATTATGTTCCTAATTTTAACGCAAAAAGCCTCGTACTGGATAAATCGTATACCATAGGGCTGTTTTTTTCTACTTTGCAACAGGGAACATCGTCAGATTTTTTTTATCAATCCGTTACAGGTGTTAGTAGTATCATAAAGGAAAAATATAATTTCGTTATTAAAGGTATAGATGAGTATCAGGATTATTCGGTCATAAATCGTCGAAATTTTGATGGGATATTGGTTGTGAGCCAAAGGGTAGAAGACGATGATTTTATAGCTCATGTTCTACATAATGAAATTCCTCTGGTAGTAATGAACCGTGAAACAATTGATCAAGAGATTGTCAATATTCTGGTCAATGATTGTGTAGGTGCTTATGATGCTACCCGTTATTTATTACAGTCTGGTCATGAAAAGATTGCAATAATTGAAGGGAAAAAGGAATTTCAATCTACGATAGCTAGAAAACAAGGTTTTGTTAAAGCGATGTTAGAACAAGGCAAACCAATATTTCCTCAATACATACTACAAGGTGATTATGGCTTTGAAAGTGGTTATTACCGGATGACGGAATTTTTGTGTCAGTCAGATAAGCCTACTGCTGTGTTTTGTTTTAATGATGATATGGCCTTAGGTGCAATCAGAGCGACGTTTGAATTTGGTTGTAGGGTTCCAGAGGATATATCGATTATTGGTTTTGATGACACTGTTTTTTCAAGATATGTTACGCCAGCATTGACTACCGTGCATCGTCCGATCAAGAGGATGAGTCAAGAAGGTGCACGTAGAATCATTGCAATCATTGAAGGAAATGATTGCAAGAGTGGGGTAAGCTATATTAATGCGGAAATGAAAATTCGAGATTCTGTGAAAGACATTTGACAGTTAAAAAAGTCTGACTTGCGAATGGAATGATTTATATAGTTTAATTATATAAATCATGTTCGCGTGAACATTTAAATATTGCAAATATTTAAAATATATGGTAACATTAAAAATGTTCACGTGAACATTTTTAATGTTACCATTGCTATCTGGTTAAAAATCTACAGTTCTAGGCTTTAGGGGGTGAGTTGCTCAAAAAGTGAGCAGGGAAAGTTCTAACAGTAGGGCAGAGTTATGAGGGGTAAAAAACGGAATTCACAGCAATGCAAAAAAAACTAAGGAGCGAACAGCATGAAAAAAAATCGTATCGTAGCACCTGTACTTATGTTTGTACTAGGAGTAGTTAGTACAGCCTTGGCAGCAACTGCAAATCCTTTTGATGAAGTACCAGTGGGGAACTGGACCTATAATTCCTTAACAAAATTAGAGCAAATGAATATTATTGACAACACTTTCCATAATGATAAAACCTTGACTCGTTATGAGATGGCGCAATTTGTAGGGAAAGCGATTTCGAAAACAGCTAAAATGAAGACGGTGGATGCTTCCGCTAAAGCTGAAGTTGACAAATTGAGTAAAGAATTTGCCAATGAATTGCAAAGACTTGGCGTAGGTACATTTGCGGATAATCAATCGAATGTGAAATTATCAGCAGACTTGCGTGTGCGTTGGAATAATATGACGAATGCGGCGGCTGGCGCTGAGCAGTGGAAAGATCGTTATCGTTTAAATATGAATTCGAACATTAATGATAATACTTCTCTCTATGCACGCTTTGTTTTTCAAGACGATAAATTTAATCAAGATAGCGCACAAAGGTTATCGGATATGGCGTTGACGACCAAGGGTCTAGTTGATAAAACAAATGTGACTGTGGGACGTTATTCTCTAAACATGGGGCCAACAACATACTTGGCTGGTACGACTGGTGATTTGGATGGTATTATGACCAATACCACCATCGATAAATTTGGCTTGATGTTAGGATATGCGCAAGTACGGCAACAAAATGCTGGTGACACGAATGGCAATACCCTTGTTACCAATAATTTATATATTAAAAATATCGATTTTGCGGAAGCAACGTACAATAATGGTAAAGTAAAAATTTATGGGGACTACTTTAAAAATCTGAATGCAGGCCAAAGTGATGGCAATGGTAATACTGTTTTGGACGCATACAATATTTTTGGTGGTGGTGCAACCTATAATGTTGATCCAAATTGGAAATTAATTGGTGAACATTATACCAATAGTGCTGAGGCAGCCAAAATGCCAGACGGCTCTTCACCAGTTGCGACTATTTTGCAGTTAGATTATAAAGGAGCAGATGCTTCAAAACCTGGTTCATGGGGGGTAATGATCGAGTCTAATAAATTTGAAGGCAATTCATTACCTTATCAATTTGCTGGCCCTTATACACGGTTCAACCCTACTAGTTTTGGTATTAGCGCAACTACAGGTGGTGTAAAAAGTTATGCGACTGAGTTTGACTACACCTTAGCGAAAAACGTTACTTTCAACTTTATCTATCAATTCGATGCCAAGAATACGACGAATGATCAAGATGCTCCTGATCCAATCTGGACTCGTGCGCAAATCAACTATTACTTCTAAATCGTAATAAAAAATAGATAGCACTAAGTATTCTACAGGCAATCGCTAGGAATGGAAGGTCGGGCTCTGCGCAGCCCACGTAGGGAGCAAGTGATTCTCTATCTTCCAGTCCTAGCAGATCAACAATATACATGCTACTTTCGTAGTGTGTTGTATAGAGTAGGATATGTGAAACTTAGAGAGAGCGACCAGGTGATGAAAAAGATATTTTACCGACATAGTTATAAAATCGTAAGACGATAATGTTTTTAGAGAACAAAGAAAATGGAGGGATTACTTTGGAAATGACCTTTAGGTGGTATGGTGACAGTGATCCAGTAACGCTGGATAAAATCAGGCAGATACCAGGTGTTGCAGGGATTGTTTCGGCTATTTATGATGTGCCAGTTGGCGAAGTCTGGACAATGGAACGTATTTTAACGCTGAAGCATCAAGTAGAAGCACAGGGCCTCAAATGCGAAGTGATTGAGAGCGTACCCGTGCATGAAGATATCAAACTGGGGCTAGCAAGCCGCGAAGAGTATATTGCTAATTATTGCACAACCATTCGTAATTTAGGAAAAGCAGGATTTACGACCATCTGTTATAACTTCATGCCAGTTTTTGACTGGACTCGATCGAAATTAGATTATAAGCTGGCAGATGGCTCGACAGCATTACTCTATTCTAGAGAAACCGTAGAAAATATGAATCCGTTGACTGGCGAATTATCATTGCCAGGATGGGACGCAAGTTATACTAAGGAAGACATGAAAGTGTTACTAGAGCAATATCAAAATGTCAATGAAGAGAAGTTGTGGGAAAATCTACAGTACTTCTTAGAACGAGTGATTCCAGTGGCTGAGCAGGCAGGCGTCAAAATGGCCATTCATCCCGATGATCCACCATGGTCCATTTTTGGTCTGCCACGTATTATCAAAAACAAATCCGATTTGGAACGACTGATTCAGCTAGTCGATAGTCCTAATAATGGAATTACATTATGCTCTGGATCGTTAGGCGTGAATCCAGAAAATCAGGTTGCAGCTTTGATTCGTTATTTTGGCAAGTTGGGACGCATTCATTTTGGTCATTGCCGTAACATTAAAATTACAGGTAAGAATTGTTTTGAAGAGTCATCTCATCGCAGTGATGATGGGTCATTAGATATGGTAGACATTATGCAGGCGTACCATGAAATTGGTTTTACAGGACCGATACGTCCCGATCATGGACGCATGATTTGGGGTGAAACCGGTAAACCAGGTTATGGTTTGTATGATCGTGCCTTAGGGGCAGTTTATTTAAATGGAATTTGGGAAACGTTAGAGAAAACAAAGGGGGCCATGAAGAATGAAGTTACCGTTTGAAATTGATTTACGAGATAAAGTTGTCGTGGTTACTGGTGCTGGTGGCGTGATTTGCAGTACCTTTGCTAAAGCTTTGGCGGCGTGTGGAGCAAAAGTGGCAGTGCTGGATTTAAATAAAGACAGCGCCGTTCGTGTGGCGCAAGAAATTATAGAAGCAGGTGGACAGGCAGTTGGTGTAGAGGCCAATGTGTTGGAAGTCGCCAGTCTAAAGATTGCTAGGCAAGCAGTGCGTGACCAACTGGGTGCTTGTGATATTCTCATCAATGGTGCTGGTGGGAATCATCCCAAAGGTACGACCAGTAAAGAATATTTATACAAGGAAGACATGGACAACGAACAGGCAGGCGAGGTAACCTTCTTTGATCTAGATCCAAAGGGAGTAGAGTTTGTTTTCAATCTAAACTTCTTAGGAACGCTACTGCCAACGCAGGTATTTTTAAAGGATATGATTGGTAAAAAAGATGGAGTGATACTTAATATATCTTCCATGAATGCTTTTTCACCCCTGACTAAAATTCCAGCCTATAGCGGTGCTAAAGCAGCGGTTTCTAATTTTACCCAGTGGCTTGCAGTGCATTTATCCAAAGTAGATGTTCGCGTCAATGCGATTGCACCTGGTTTCTTTGTCACCAACCAAAATAAGGGGTTATTATTTAACACTGATGGCAGTACAACCGAGCGGTCTACAAAAATTTTAAATGCGACGCCGATGGGACGATTTGGGGAATGTGAGGAACTAATCGGTACTTTGTTATGGCTGGTGGATCATAAGGCATCAGGTTTCGTCAATGGTATTGTTGTGCCAGTTGATGGTGGATTTTCCGCCTATTCAGGGGTGTAAGAATAAAGTAGTGTAACAGTAGGGGGAACTTGAAATGAAAGTGAGCAGAAAAATTGTTACGGTAGACAATTTTCATGATTATTTAGATATTGATACAGGTTCAGCAAAATATCGCATCATCCTGCTAACTGATGATATGGTAAGGATTCGTTGCACTTTTGCTGCTAAATTTGCGCCCGAGGCTTCTTATGCTCTTGTTATGACAGCTTGGCCAGATCAGATGGATGAGGTATTACAAGGCGAAAGAAATAGAGTAGCAGCCATTGCCACTACGTATAAAGATTTTGATGCATATCTGTTATTAGTTACCAAAAAGTTAGATATCAAGATTTATAAAGATCCCTTTGGCATCGAAATTTCAGATAAACAAGGGAACGTATTGCATGGAGATTTAAAGGAAAAAGCCTGTGTACAAGATGACTTGGGAAGGCTTTACCATTATTCATCCATGCAGGATGATGATTATTTTTATGGATTTGGGGAAAAAGCAGGGTACTTAAATAAGAAAAAACGTAGAATGAGAATGCATAATGTGGATACAATTGGTTATGATTCTGAGTCCACAGACCCACTTTATAAGCATATTCCCTTTTACATCAAGCTCAATAGTCGAAAAAATATCGCAAGTGGTTTATTTTATCATAACTCTTATGATTCTGTTTTTGACATGGGTTGTGAAAGAAGTGGGTATTGGGATAAATACAGTTATTTTTCTACAGATGGCGGAGAATTAGACCTGTTTTTTATCTATGGCCCGCAAATCAAAGATGTGATAAGAAATTATACAGATTTGACAGGAAAAACGGCATTTGCTACTAAATATTCTCTGGGGTACATGGGCTCCACCATGTATTATACGGAGTTAGATCATAATGCCGACCAAGCAATTCTACAATTTGTGGACAGATGTAAGGAAGAGGAAATTCCTTGTGATGGCTTTTTTTTGTCTTCTGGTTACACGACAGGGCAGGATGGTAAACGATATGTGTTTAATTGGAACGATGATCGTTTTAACAACCCACAAGAATTCGTAAAAGAAATGCAAGGTAAAGGTGCTGATTTAGCACCGAATATCAAACCTGGCATGTTAACCAGCCACCCTTTATATCAAGTGTTTGATGAGGCTGGTGCTTACATTAAAGATGAACAGGATGAAAAATCACAAACCGATCGGTATTGGGGAGGGAAAGCTTCCTTTGTTGATTTTACAAATCCTAAAGGTCGTGAATTATGGAAAAAGTATCTAAAAGAGTCGATTGTTTCGCTGGGCATTACTGCAATCTGGAATGACAATAATGAATATGAAATTAATAATTTAGGATCGGTTTGTCATTATGAAGGGGTAAAGGAAAAAGTAAGTGCCCTGCGTCCGATTATGCCCAATCTAATGGCTTTTATGGCAAAAGAAACGGTGTTGGAAACTTATCCGAATCGTAGACCGTATATTGTGAGCAGAGCTGGGTTTGCAGGTATTCAGCGCTATGCGCAAACTTGGGCTGGCGATAATAATACAAGTTGGAAAAGTTTGAAATTTAATGTTCCATTAATACTGGGCATGGGATTGTCAGGAGTGGCCAATCAAGGTTGCGATATTGGGGGATTTTTTGGCTCTGCCCCCGAACCAGAATTATTTGTCCGCTGGGTACAAAATGGAATTTTTCAGCCGAGATTCTCAATCCACTCGTGCAATACGGATAATACGGTTACTGAGCCGTGGATGTTTCCTTCCTATACTAAGTACATTAAGGCTGCGATTCAACTGCGGTATCAATTAGTTCCCTACTTATATTCTTTGCTTGCCCAGGCAGCTATAGAAGGAGCGCCAATAATGAGACCACTCGTGTATGAATTCCAAAATGATCACAAGATACTAGAGGAAAGTTTTGATTTCATGATGGGCAGTTCACTATTAGTTGCTAATGTACTAGAGAAGGGAGCAAGAACAAGGCGAGTTTATTTGCCAGCAGGGGCCACCTGGTTTGATTGGTACACGAAAGAGCGTTATCAAGGTGGGCAGGTGATTGAGCAGGAAGTAAGTTTAGGCTCCATTCCCATGTTTCTTCGCAGTGGCGCTATTATACCCATGAGCGAAAAATTAATGAATATTCATACGGATGTAATCGAGACACTTCACTTGTTGATTGAACCTTCAGAAGAATCAGAATTTGTCATATATGATGATGATGGTACTTCCAATAACTATAAAAGTGGTGAGTATTTAAAAACCAGTATTAAGATCAATCGAAATAATGGGACTAAAATTACGGTTACCCGCGAAGGCAACTACTTGACGCCCGTTAAAATCGTAATCGTAGACGTAATCTGTTATGATATTGCACCAATTCAAATTTGCTTGCAAGATTGCAAACTTCCGATGTTTCTCAATCGACGAGAGTGGGAAGTAAGCAACGCTGGTTGGTACTATGATATGGAGCAAAAAACAGCAAAAATAAAATATGATAACATAAATGAAAATTATGAAATACATGTAGATTTTAATGTTAAGGATCTTATTTCGGTGTAATAGAGTAAAGCAATGCTCTATAAAGTAAGGATGGGAGAGTGAAAAGACATGGCAAAATTTAAGCAACTGCGTTGGACAATGCTCGTCTTATTTATTTCAGGCGTAACGCTAAATTATGTTTCACGCAATGCATTAGGGATATTAGCACCAGAACTGAAAAACATTTTTAGTATTTCGACTCAGCAATATTCTTGGATTGTGGCCTCATTTCAATTAGCTTATACCATTTTTCAACCGATCTGTGGCTGGGCACTAGACTATATTGGCTTGAAAGTTGGTTTTCTATTTTGCGCCGTAGCTTGGGCGATCATTTGTATGTTGCATCCGTTGGCGAATAGTTGGATTGGATTAGCGGTTCTGCGTTTTTTCATGGGGGCAACAGAATCAGTAGCAACACCAGCCAATGTGAAAATATTGACGGAATGGTTTCCAGTTAAAGAAAGAGGGGTAGCTGCTGGATGGTCTGGTGTAGGCTTTTCCTTTGGTGCGATGCTAGCACCGCCACTAGTGATTGCCATTCATCTTAATTTTGGCTGGCAAGCGGCATTTTTTGTGACTGGTTTTCTAGGCTTGCTATGGGCGGGCATTTGGCAGCTTTATTACAATCATCCTGCAAAACATCCTTTAATTTCCCAGCAAGAGCAGGATTATATTGTAAGTGATCAGATTGCAAGTCAACAAGGACCATTAAAAGTGAATATATGGGCTAGTTTTAAGAGTATTTGTAAGGTTAAAAAATTCTATGGAATTGCCATACCTGCTTTTTTGGCAGAACCATCCTGGCAGACCTTTAGCTTTTTTGTTCCCCTATATTTAGCAACGGAACGAGGCATGAACCTAAAGGAGATCGCCATGTTTGCTTGGATGCCCTTTCTTGCGGCCGATATTGGAAGTGCCATGAGTGGCTATTTAGCAAAGTGGTATATGAATAAATTTGGCTTTTCTAATAATAATGCTGCAATCTGGAGTTCGGCATCAGGGGCGGTTCTAATGGTGTCTCTTGGGATTGTTCCTTTTGTCATAGTCCTTATGCTGCGATTGCTTTAATATCCATTGGTGGGTTTGGACATGCAGTGATTTCAGCCATGCTTGGTGTTTTGATTATGGATAATTTTGAAGCGAACCAAGTAGCCTCCGTCAATGGTTTACGCGGTTTTTCCGCATGGACAAGTGGCTTTTTATTTACCTTGTTAATTGGTGTTGTAGTGCCTAAAAGTGGATATTTACCGATTTTTATTAGTATGGGATCGTTTGATATCATTGGTGCTGTATTTATGATATGGCTGATTTATGATAAAAGTAAAAAGGCTCTGTCTGGGGTCAAGAGTTAAGCTAGTAGTAAAAATAGAGGTGTTTAGAATATAATGCCAAACATAATTACCATTGGTGAAAGTATGGTGCTGTTGATTGCTGATCAAGGCGATCCACTAGAGTTTGTTTCAAATTTTTCACGATATGTCGCTGGAGCGGAATCTAATGTTGCAATTGGCTTAGCGAGGCTCGGTCATTCATCTGGATGGATTAGTGTCATTGGTGATGACCCGTTTGGAACCTATATACGTAGTAGTATTCGTGGTGAGGGAGTAGATACTGCAGCGGTTGTAGTAGCAAAGGACCATCCAACGGGCTTAATGGTCAAAGAACGCAGTGACGTAGGTGATCCTCAAGTCTATTATTATCGGCAAAACTCGGCGGCTAGTCACTTTAGCCCAGATATGTTACAGGAAAGTTATTTTGAACAAGGTAAGATCTTGCATATAACTGGTATTTTTCCCGCGCTAAGTACAAGTAGCAAAGAAACATTGTTTGCGGCAATTAAAATAGCCAAAAGTCGGGGGATGATGATTTCTTTTGATCCTAATATTCGTTTAAAACTCTGGACAGCAGAACAGGCAAAGACCACATTATTAGAAATAGCGAAATTATCCGATTTGATTCTACCAGGGCTACATGAGGCGGAATTGTTAGTTGGCACGACAAAATGGGAAAGCGTGGCAAATTTCTTTCATGACCAAGGAAATCAATTTGTCATCATGAAAAATGGTGCAGAAGGTGCTTATTATTCAGTGCAAGCAGCAGATGGGACAATTGATGAGGGGTATGAAGAAGGTTTCAAAGTGGAAAAAGTGGTAGATACCGTTGGGGCTGGTGATGGATTTGCGGTTGGTGTATTGTCGGCCCTGCAAGAAGGGCTACCTGTTGGGCAAGCTGTGAAGCGTGGAAATGCAATTGGTGCAATGGCAGTGATGGTCAGAGGTGATTCGGATGGTTATCCAACTAGAAAAAAACTAGAAGACTATGTTCGCAGGCAAGTAAAGAAGTCATAGAAAGGCGGGTTGATTATTTTGATACCAAAGTGGAATGTGCTACACAGAATTATGCAGTCAGGAGTCGTGGCGGTGGTGAGAGCCGATGATTCTGAGCAAGCCATTAAGATTACAGAGGCCTGTAGGAAAGGCGGAATTTCCGCTATTGAAATTACGTTTACGATTCCAGAGGCAGCTAGTGTCATTAAGGATTTGTGCAACGTATATACTCCAGAGGAAATGATTATTGGTGCGGGCACCGTCCTTGATCCTGAAACGGCCAGAATTGCTATTCTGGCCGGCGCTCAGTACATTGTAAGCCCTTCTTTAAATATCGAGACTGTTAAATTGTGTAATCGCTATCAAATTCCGATTATGGCGGGAGCCATGACCATCGCAGAGGTGATTGCTGCGATGGAAGTTGGGGCAGATATTATAAAAATATTCCCAGGTGATGCTTTTGGACCGTCTTTTATTAAAGCGATTAAAGGGCCTTTACCACAAGCTTCATTAATGCCAACGGGCGGTGTAGATTTAGATAATGTAGAGGCATGGATTAAAGCTGGCTGTGTAGCAGTTGGTGTTGGCGGGAATCTAACAGGTGGTGCGAAAACAGGGGACTTTAAGTCAATTGAAGATAACGCCAAGCATTTTATTGCCAAAGTTCGTAGCGCACGAGGGGTATAGAAAAAGTAGTTTGCCAAAGTAAGTGTGGCCAATGTTGACGGTGGTCATCATTACAGGTTGTTAGTAGCAAAAAATAGTGACAAAGAGGTTATGAGAATGAAAAAATTTATGGATGACGATTTTCTCTTGGAAAATGAAACAGCAAAATATCTTTATCACGAACACGCAGCAAAGATGCCAATTATTGACTACCATTGTCATATTAATCCAAAAGAAATTTATGAAAATCACAAATTTGAAAATATTACAGAGGCTTGGCTTGGGGGAGATCACTATAAATGGCGAATGATCCGTTCTAATGGCGTAGAAGAAAAGTATATTACAGGTGATGCTTTACCTCGAGAGAAGTTTCAGAAGTTTGCAGAGGCCCTTGATAAGGCCATAGGAAACCCACTTTATCACTGGACCCATTTAGAATTGCAACGTTACTTTGATTGTCAAATGTCTTTGGATGGAGAATCTGCTGAAGATATCTGGAATTTATGCAATGAAAAACTGCGACAACCGGAACAGTCTGTACTGGGAATCATTAAAAAGTCAAATGTCAAAGTGATTTGCACAACCGATGATCCAGCAGATGATCTGAAGTGGCATATAAAAATCAAAGAAGATAAACGGTGCACAGCTAGCGTATTACCAACTATGCGCCCTGATCGTGCTTTAAATATTGAAAAAAGTGATTTTGTATCCTATTTACGTCGTTTAGGCGAAGTCGCGGGGACTGAAATTCAAAGCATAGAGGATCTCCGTCGTGTACTGGCTCAGCGTATTAAATTTTTTGCCGAAGTAGGATGCCGCATATCCGATCATGGCTTTGATGAGATGCTTTATCGTGAAGCATCTCACCAAGATGTTAATGGGATATTGCAAAAGGCTTTGCGGGGGGAAAGCCTTACGGTTGAGGAAGTTGTAGCATATAAGACCTATTTGCTGATTTTTCTTGCGGGAGAATATTATAAATATAATTGGGGAATGCAGATCCATTATTCTTGTCAGCGTAATCCAAATACACGGGCTCTTGAAGTGCTCGGTGCGGATACAGGTTTTGATTGTATTGCTGCTAGCAATGCTGGATGTGCGCTTACCTGCTTTTTAGATTCCCTTAATCGACAAGGAAAATTGCCTAAGACAATCATTTATTCTTTAAATCCCAATGATAATGCTCTAATTGCTTCTATTATTGGGGCGTTCCAAGGGCCAGAAATTGCAGGAAAGGTCCAACTAGGTGCTGCCTGGTGGTTTAATGATACTAAAAAAGGAATGATCGATCAGTTGACAGCTTTTGCTAATTTATCAGTATTGGGTAATTTTGTCGGCATGCTTACCGATTCAAGGTCATTCCTTTCGTATACGCGGCATGAATATTTTCGTAGGATTCTTTGCAATTTGCTTGGAACTTGGGCAGAAAAGGGCGAATATCCAAATGACCGTAAAAAGCTTGGGAAAATTGTGGAAAATATTTCCTGCTATAATGCATTACAATATTTTGGGTTTTAAAATAGAAAAATTTTGATTGAGAGATGATCTTTGATGTTTATAACTCAAGTTTCGCAGTTGCTTAATAAAACGGAGATATGATAAAATTTATAGTTTTAAATAGGCAAAACACCTCGTTTCAAATAAAATGGATATATGTTTCAAACATCCAATTTAAAAGAAAGGTGTTTTGCTTGAAATGCATTTTAAATGAAAGCTATGAAGATGTCCAGATTAATTCACACATAATGCGCTTTGTGAAGAAATTTAATTTACCTATTGTACTGAAAAACGCCAGTTTTTGTAAAACGAAAGACATTAATCTTGTTAAATTGATTTCATTTGTAATCCAACTGGTATTCGTTCAAAAGAATTTATATGAGTTTCTTCGTGGTAAATCCATTAATATAGTGTGTCAAAAAGATACTGTATACCGGTTTTTAAATGATCCCCGTAATGATTGGCGGAAGCTACTTTTACTTTTGGGAGCTACGATTATAAAATTTTATAAAAGTCTTACTGGAGAAAAACGAGTATGCGCTCTTGTTATTGATGATAGTGCCTTTTCGCGCAACCGAAGTAAGAAAGTAGAATTATTAGCTTTGGTTAAAGACCATGTCACTGGTGATTATTTCAAAGGATTTCGCAAACTAACGGCTGGTTGGATAGATGGTGCGTCATTTGTTCCTTTGGGTTTTTCATTACTCAGCTCAGCAAATACAAAAAAACGTATGTATGAACGAGGGCCAGATGTTCCCAAAGAGTCACCTGGAAAATTATGTCGCGAAGAAGCTGTTTGCAAAGGGACAGACATAACGTTGAAATTAGTTCAACAAACTCTCATATATATCCAGGAATTTGAATATGTCCTTTTTGATAGTTGGTTTAGTTGGCCTAAGTTGGTTAAAGGTATCAAGAATCTAAATCGTGATGTTATTTGTAGGCTTAAAAATATACCAACTATCTTTTACGCGTATCAAGGTAGAAATTACAAACTATCTGATTTGTACGTACTGATTGGGAAAAATAAGAAAAATTATAATTTTATTCCATCTGTCGTAGTTGATTACTATGGTATTCCCGTGCGAATCGTTTTTGTCCCAAACCGCAATAAAGACAGTAAGGGTGAATGGCTAGCATTATTATCTACTAATATTACAATATCCGAAGAAGAAATCATTCGTATTTATGGCCTTGCTGGGATATCGAGGTATATTTTAAAGTATGCAAGTCGTTTTTGCGCTTAGCCAAAGAATTTCAGGGACGGTAGTTACGATTTAATGGTATCCCATATATCAATTGTCTATGTTGCTTGGTATTGCCGTTCGAGAAGAAAACGATGACCGCTCACATGGTGGGATGTTTTTCTTATTTTGTGATAAAGTCAAAGATATAGATTTTCAACAAGCTTTTGCGCTTATTATTGATTTATTGGTAGTAACACTTCGTGAGAATTTATTTCTTAGTGATGCAATGGTTGATAAAATCGTTACCGATTTATTGAATAAAATACCTGACTTTATTAAGAGACGCCTAAAACTGAAGTTAGCATGAAAAAAAAATGTCAACTGAGAAAGTTGAGAAAATATGATGAAGGCATTGGGGGCAACAGGAGTAGAATTGCCATATAATGATATCTACCCAAAACTTCAAACAGGAGATATTGATGGGGCGCAAAACAGTTTACCGAGTTACTTAACGGGAAAACAATATGAAACAGAAGCTGCCAAACGTCAGCGCGAATTATGGGCAGAGTTTGACGCAACAGTAATAAAAGAATTAGAAAGTAAAGGCGTAAAAGTAATTCGTCCCAATAAAGAGGTTCTCCGTAAGGAAATGGAACCGCTGTATGGTAGATATTCTCAGCAGAAGGATTTGATTAAGGAAATTCAGGCGGTCAATTAGTCTGTGCCAAAGTGAAAACATACAGTGAAGTAAACTAAAAGGTCGGCTATTATGAATAGCCGACCTTTTAGTTATAGTCTCATGGCAGCTTCAGCAGCGAGAGCGGATCTTTCGCATTCTTCCGGTAGCATGGTTACTTGAAAACATAGTTTGGAACCCATCATTTTTTCACTAGCATAACTAAGACCGTTGGATTGGCTATCCAGTAGAGGATTGTCAATTTGCGCAGGATCGCCCAGGAGAATCATTTTAGTACCGAGTCCAGGACGGGTAAGTACAGCCTTTGCTTGGCGAGGGGTGGCATTTTGCATTTCATCAAAAATAACCCAATATTTTTGTAGTGAGCGACCTCGCTGATAGGCTAAGGCTTCCGTATGAATAATGCGTTTATCGAATAGCATATTGACAGTGTCCTCGGCTTGTTCCACATCTTTATCTTCTGATAAAGAATTCCCAGATAGCAAGATAAACAGATTGTCTTTAATTGCGCGCATATAGGGCTCGATTTTCTCTGCTTCAGTTCCAGGCAGGAAACCAATTCCTTCATCAAGCATGGCATTGGGACGACAAATCAGGAGATGCTGGTATTGTTTGGGGCGACATTCCATATAGTTATAAAGCCCTACGGCGAGAGAATAAAAGGTTTTAGCGGTTCCAGACATGCCCTTTAAAATAACAAGGGGGGCCTCTGTGGCATTCATCATGAGACATTCTTGCATAAAAATTTGGCCAATATTGCGAGGACTAACGCCAAAGGGTTTATGATTTCTGTATTTTAGATGAACTACTTTTTGACCATCAAAGCGTCCGAGGGCAGTGTGGCGATCGTTATCCGTTGATTTTATTAACAGAAATTGATTGGTAACAAAGTTAGCTGGCATTAGCATATCGGAGATATCATCAAATACACAGAGTGTAGCAGGATCAAGGTGATTTTGATCATCACGATGAAATTCATTGATGATGTCGCTAGAGGTATAAACGGTGATGCGTCCTGTATATTGCTCCGTAATGCTTGAAACTTTATCACTACGAAAGTCCTCGGCTTGGATTTTTAGTATAGATGATTTAACCCGCATATTTGTATCGCGGCTTACTAGGATGGTTTGCTTCCCACTTTCTTGTAGTCCTTTACATACTTGCAGAATACGATTATCAGCATTGCCTTTTTCCCAGTAGAGAGGCATAGCTGTTGCAGTATGATTGGATTCTAACATGAGAATTCCACCAAAATCATTTAAAGGAATACCCTCTAACAGATTACCTTGGGTACGGAGGTCATCAATAATGCGGCTCACATGGCGACTATTATTACCTCGTTCACTGGCTTCACGTTTAAATTTATCAAGCTCTTCGATTACAACTTCGGGAATTACTACTATATGCTCGTTGAAAGCGTACAAGGCATTTGGTGAGTGCAGTAAAACATTAGTGTCTAAGACATAACATTTTTTCAACGTAGTACCCCCTTCTTATTGAGATATAGCTTCTTATTCTTAGTATATGCTTGATAGGATCATGTTGAGTTAGAATTTTATTAAAGTTATGTAAATATTTAAATAGAGAAATACATAGAACATTTACGTGAAGAGCTACGTATACTGTATTAGGCAGCAGCCAATAAAAAAGAGGATGGGATAAAATAATGGGTTTTAAGAAAGATTTCTTTATTGATTGTGTGGGAGCAGTAACGATATTAACCGATAGCCGTGTTGTATTTCAGGGACAGATTGTAAAAGATGAGCGCCATCATGATGATTTAACGGTAGTAGTGGAGAATGACCCTATCTTTATTGTACTGAGACTGACATGTGACCCTGCCCTATTAAGAGACAATGCAAGAATCGAAGAGATCGAACCTGATCTATTTTTTGCAGGTGATGTGATTCGAATTAACGTCAACGATATTATTGCCGTAGGTCCTAGCCGCGAATGTTTTGACGACGATCCGAAAAAAAATTCGTAATCTTGTGATTGCTATTCCGGTATGATGTTAGCGAAAATCAGTAAAGTCTTGGCTTAAGGTCAGGGCTTTTTCTGTTATGCAGTACAAAATAGTTCCTTTAGCTAGTCTTATAGCTATCGGGCAATTTTTTTGTAAAAACATGGGAAAAAGAGATGGTGTAGTTAGCAGGAGAATGGTTAAATGATAACGAAAAGGGAAAATAAGGGATAAGAATTTCCTGTAAATCTACTCCCTGCTTTTTTACGGGTTACAGGCAAGAATATAAAAAAGTCGTAACCAATGTGAAAAAATTGTGGAGCAATCACTGGGGGTATTTTCATGAGTGTATTGAAATCGAATCTATTACTGTTACTAGCAGCAGCTATTTGGGGATTGGGGTTTGTGGCGCAGAAGGTGGGGATGGACTATATAGGACCCTTTACTTTTACTGGCATCCGTTTTGCCTTGGGTGCCCTTTCTTTGGTTCCGTTACTTTTGTTTTATAACAGGGGTTCACAAAAAGCAGATCCTGCTAATGGGGAGGGAAAACAGGTAGTGAGGGCGGGTATCTTGTTGGGGTTGGTCCTCTTTATTGCCGCTACATTACAACAAATTGGTTTAATTTATACCACTGCAGGCAAGTCGGCTTTCATTACTTGTTTGTATATTGTATTAGTGCCCATGGTGGGAATTTTTTTTAAACAGTATATTCCTAGTAGTACATGGGTTGGTTGTATTATGGCCATTGTGGGATTGTATTTAATATGTGTGAAAGAAAATTTCAATATTTCTTATGGTGAAGGCCTGCAATTGGTGGCGACTTTGCTGTGGACCATGCACATCTTATTAGTGGATCATTTCTCGAAACAAGTAGATGTATTGAAATTATCATTTATTCAATTCATTACTTGTTCGGCACTCAGCTTGCTAACAGCATTATTTTTCGAAACGATAAATATGCAAGCTTTTAGTGAATCTTTAGTATCTTTACTTTATGGTGGGGTGTGTTCAGTCGGTATTGCTTTTACGCTACAGATTATAGGGCAAAAACACGCTGAACCTTCTCATGCTGCGATTATTTTTAGTATGGAAACGGTCTTTGCAGCTGTGGGTGGTTGGGTTATTTTGGGTGAAAACTTAGGAATTCGGGAATCCTGGGGGTGTGGGATTATGCTCGTGGGCATGTTATTATCACAACTGCAAAATGTAGCCAAAAATGAAAATGAAGAAAAACATATTCAAGGCATCCCAGGATAAATAGAAAAAGCAGCGAAAAATTCTTCTGTAACAGGTGTTATCATTTTTGTGTCGAAATAACTTCTATACTAGAAAATTAGGAGGATCTTTTTTGTGATAAAAGCGGTAATTTTTGATATGGACGGGGTTATTATTGATAGTGAACCATTTCATTATAAAATTTTTAAGGAATATATAAGGGATCAATTTGATCTTGCCATATCGGATGAGGAGTATAGTACGTTTATCGGAACTACCAATTATCATATTTATGCAACTTTGCAAAAAAAATATGAGTTTCCAGGGGATATAGATACTATTATTGGAGAATATGAAGAAAAGTGTCTTCAATATTTACTATCGGGAGCGGCAGAGCGCCCGATTAAAGGTGTAGATGTTTTGGTCAAAAATATCCATCAAAATAAAATTAAATTAGCATTAGCCTCTTCCTCTCCAAAGGAAGTGATTAATATTGTATTAAGCATGTTTAATATTGATCAATTTTTTGATGTAAAGGTGAGTGGCCAAGAGGTTGAAAATAGTAAACCTGCACCTGATATTTTTTTACGTGCAGCAAAGTTATTATCTGTTTGTCCAGAAGAATGCTTAGTGTTTGAAGATTCACGAAATGGGGTAGTGGCAGCTAAGGCGGCAGGTATGAAGTGTATTGGCTATTATAATCCCAATTCGGGTAATCAAGATCTATCCCGGGCGGATAAAATTATTGAAAATTTTGCTGAAGTGGACATTGCAGCTACTTTAGTCAAATGAAAAACAAATATAGGGCAGCCGATTGAATGATGACATTATTACAGTGTTATCATTCAATCAGCTGCTCTTTTATTGGCAAAAGAGCAGGAATTTATCGAAGTTAAGCGAATATTTACATTGGTTTGATATTTGAAAAAACAGGATTAGCAGTAATGATATTCTAGAAATGAGTGGCTATACATAAATAGATGCTATTTAAAGATAAGTAAAATTGTTACATTTGACATAGTGAATATGGAGGAAGGCAAATGGATAATTTAGCACGCAACTTTACGAATCTTTTTGACCTACAGGAAATTCAGCAAATACAGGATAATTTCGCATGTGCTACCGGCATTGCATCGATTATCATAGATAATAGGGGAAAATCGATTACAGCTCCTAGTAATTTTTCTGATTTATACAATGCGCTATGTGCACATACAGTAGGGCTAGAAAAACATTTTTATGTGAGAGGGCAAATCATTCATTATAACCCTGCAGATAAAGGGCTGGGTCTATGCTTTATTGGAGGTTTTTGGGGTGCGAGTATAAAAGTTGTTGTTGATGGCACCCATGTTGCTAATTGGTTGGTGGGGCAGGTCCTTGCCGATGATGGTCAAGATGGTGAGTTGCTCAGACATGGTGAAGAGCTGGGAATGGATGCCCAGCAGGTTAGAGTGGCTCTTGCTAAAGCCCAGCGCATATCCTTGAAGAGGTTTGAAAACATCTGCAACGTCATCTTTCTCACTGTAAATCAATTGTCCAAGTTGGCAACGGAAAATGCTCATAAAGAAAGTGAAATCAGGCGACGCTTAAGGGCGGAACGTTTACAGGCAGCCTTATATCAAATCTCAGAAAAGGCTAGTTCATCTCAAAGCTTATCTGAACTGTATCGGTCGGTACATGGGATTATTGCTACTTTAATTCCAGCCCAAAACATATATATTGCGATTAAGGATGAAGACAAGGGGATGCTACATTTTCCTTATCGGGTGGATGAGGCGGATGGAAATAGCGGTAGTCGCAAGCTAACCAATGGATTAGCTGAATATGTAATTCGTATTGCACAGCCGATACTAGTTGATCCGCAGATGCGAGAGCAATTAGAACAACAGGGGGAGGCGACCACGATTGGCAAACGTGCCATGGATTGGTTAGGAGTGCCGCTGAAGACAGCTGATAATAAAACCTTTGGTGTCATGGCGGTATTTACTTTTGCCGAAAGGGTTAGGTATTATAAAGAAGATCAAGAAATGTTGTCCTTCGTATCCAATCAAGTTGCCATGGCGATTCAACGTAAACAAGCAGAGCAATCGTTACATTATTTAGGTATGCATGACATTTTAACCGGTCTGTATAATAGAGCCTATTTTGAAAAAGAATTAATTCGTTTTGAGGAGGAAGAGTTTTTACCGATTAGTGTCTTCATGTGCGATATAAATGGCTTAAAGTTGGTAAATGATACTTTAGGATATGCAGTTGGTGATCAATTATTGATTGCCGCTGCTCAGCTGATACGCAGTGTAATTCGTCAGGACGATTTAATTGCTCGTATTGGGGGCGATGAATTTGTTGTGGTTCTTCCTCGCACTGACGAGGAAGCGGCCAATTGTCTGGCAATACAGATTAGAAATTTAATCGCTAAGTACAAAGGAGAGAGTTGTGGAGTTCCTTTGAGCTTATCCCTAGGTTACGGGATCAAAAAAAATCATGCTGATTCCATGCAGGCTATTTTAAAAGAAGCAGATACTGCCATGTGTCGCGAAAAGTTACACCAGTCTCAGAGTGGGCGTAGTGCGATTGTACAGACGGTCATGAAATTATTGGAAGAGCGAGATTTTATGACAGAAGAGCATGCTGGTAGACTGGAGGAATTGACTTCGAGGGTCGCCGCCACGTTACAATTAAAAGAACAAAGGATTGCGGATATTCAGTTATTAGCACAGTTTCACGATATTGGGAAAATCGGTATTTCTGATAATATTCTCCTTAAAGCTGGACCACTAACGGTTGAGGAAAAGAAGGAAATGCAACGGCATAGTGAAATTGGTTATCGCATTGCCCAATCTCATTCTGATTTAGCGCCCATTGCCGATTGGATATTAAAGCATCACGAATGGTGGAATGGTAAGGGATATCCTTTTGGGTTAAAGGGTAAGGAAATTCCATTAGAGTGCAGGATATTGGCAATTGCCGATGCCTATGATGCGATGACTAGCGATCGACCTTATCGCAATGCGCTGGGGTGTGAGGTTGCAATAGAGGAAATAAAACGTTACGCAGGAATTCAATTCGATCCAGATCTGGTGGATATATTTATTGAGAGTATTTAATATAATAAGCGAGAAAGGTGTGATCATATGCAAATTTTAAAAAATAAGATTGTGTTTATTAGTGGAGCAAGTAGTGGTATTGGTAAGGCATGTGCTGAATCATTTGCAAAAGCTGGTGCCCATTTAATCTTGTGTGCGCGAAATTTTGAGCAAATCAAAGAGATTGCAGATGAATTACAGGATCAATATAAAGTCGAAGTGTTTCCTTGTGAATTAGATGTACAGGATAAAAAATTAGTGAATGATGCAATTGATGCATTACCTGAAAAATGGCGTGAAATTGATATTTTGGTAAATAATGCAGGACTGGCCCGCGGTCTGGAAAAACTACAGGAGGGGGATGCAGATGAGTGGGATGCTATGATTGATACCAATGTAAAAGGAATGTTGTATCTGACTCGTAAGATTGTACCCTTTATGTTAGAAAATCAAGTACATGGGCATGTTATTAATATTGGCTCGACGGCAGGAATTCATGCCTATCCTGGTGGTGCGGTATATTGTGCAACTAAGGCGGCAGTCAAAGCACTCAGTGATGGATTAAGAATGGATGTAGTTGATAAACCAATCCGCGTTACCAACGTTCAACCGGGTATGGTGGAAACTAACTTTAGTGTGGTTCGCTTCCGTGGCGATAAACAAAAAGCCAATAGTGTATATACGGGAATTAAAGCGTTAACGGCAGAGGATATTGCCAATATTGTTATTTATGCAGCCAGTGCTCCTCCTCATGTTCAGATTTGCGAAGTTACAGTGACTCCCACTAACCAAGCGACAGGGGGCATTGTTTACAAGGGAAAAAGTTAATTTGCATTAGTTTGAAGCCACCAGGATATAATACTCTTGGTGGTTTTATTCAATCTATAGCTACAGCCCCACTCTCGACGATTGCCTGTAGAATGGTTAGTCAGTTATATATAGTATGATGATTTATATATACGAATGTGTTGATATATGGTAGAATGCAAGTTGGCGTTTTGTGGCAAAAAGTGTGCCAGGTTCATCCTATATGATAGAATTTGCGGGATTAGGTTGTATGAAACAGGGTTTTCTTTAACAATTGATAAGATTATCCATTATTAGTGTATTTCCGGGAAATGTCTCCTAATTTGCTGAGAAATATCCTTCTATTAGACAGAAAACCACTGCCAATTGTATAGATAGCCTTGTATAACCATGAACAATAGATAAGAATGAAGAAGAGGTGGCTTTAATGAATACAGATTTTATGGGTCTAGGGATAAGACGTGAAATAAATGACATTTTGCGAGAAAATGGGATTATAGAACCTACAACGATACAAGTTGAGGCAATACCTATGATCTTGGCAGGGCGGGACGTAATCGGCCAATCTCAGACTGGTACAGGTAAGACCCTGGCGTTTATATTGCCTATCTTAGAAAAAATTGATCATACAAAACCAACCATACAAGCGCTAATTATTACACCAACCCGCGAGTTAGCAATGCAGATTACCAATGAGGTAACAAAGATCGCTAGCAAACTGGAGATTAATGTTCTATCCGTATTTGGTGGACAAGATGTAGATCGCCAAATTAAGAAATTAAAGGGCGGTACCCAAATCGTTATTGGTACACCTGGTAGATTAATGGATCATTTGCGCCGTAAGACCATTTATCTTTCTGGTGTATCAAAGTTAGTATTAGATGAGGCTGACCAAATGTTACATCTAGGTTTTTTAGATGATGTAGAAGAATTGGTACGCCAAACATCACCGAAACGCCAAACCATGTTATTTTCGGCAACCATGCCATCGAAAATCCGAGGAATGGCAGCAAGATACATGCGCAAACCTGCTGATATTCGTATACAGACACATAATGTTACACTGGATGAAATTAAACAAATTATCGTGGAGGTTCCAGAACCAGAGAAAGTTGATAAATTGTGTAGTTTAATAGAAGAGTATCGTCCATATTTAGCGATGATTTTCTGTCATACTAAGAAACGTGCTAGTGCTCTTACAGCGGCTCTTGTGCAAAAGGGGTATGAAGCCGATGAACTTCATGGGGATTTGTCACAGCCTCAACGTGAACAGGTCATGAGACGTTTCCGTGATGCAAAGATTCAAATCTTGGTAGCGACTGATATTGCGGCCCGGGGGCTTGATGTAGAAGGCGTCACTCATGTCTTTAATTATGATATTCCCCGCGATGTAGATAGTTACATTCACCGCATCGGTCGGACTGGGCGGGCTGGAGAAACGGGAATGGCAATTACTTTGATTGATCCTCATGAGCAACCTTATGTGCGGATGATTGAGCAAGGTATTAGCGTGTCGATTGAGAAACACAAAGTGAGTGGACATCGGTTTGTCACACGCGATAAACGGTCGCCTGAGCGGAAAACTTTTCGGCCAGGTGGCAAAGATAGATTTGGTAAGGAGTCAGAAACTAAGGAAACAACAGGTTTCTTAGCCGTCAAACCTGCCAAAAAGAAAGCAGATGTTCATGGTGGAACCAATCAAAGAAGTCATCATAAACCAAAAGGCACAGAAGATGCCAATAGCAGTAGGACAAATAAAAAAGATCCTGCTAAGCGAACCTTTGGTAGGAAGCGTAAGCCGATGGCACGTTCGTAACCAGAGATAAAAAATTCAGTAAGACAACCCTTGATTAAGGGCGGCTTACTGATTTTTTTTTGATAAATATTAAAAGAAATACTAAAATAAATAATTAATAAACTTATAAAAGATTGACAATATACAAATAATACCATAAAATGAGTTTGCGCCATAATTTGACGTTTCTTGATGTAAAATACAAAAAGAGACGTTTATAGTTGCACTACCGAATGTGGCTAGATGTTTTTATGAATTGGTAAAATAGCTTTTGATATAACAATTGTAGATCGTGTGAGACAAGCATAAGCATATCGTTAGCGGACTTGAGCAATCCTGATCTTCTGAGTAAATTATTAAAACACCTGATATATGTGATATAGGCTCCGCTGGGGCCAAAAAAATAAGGAGTAGATAATAATGAATTTAATTATTGTAGCGGTTGTCATAGTAGTTCTTGCAGTATCTAGCCTTCGTATTGCAGCAGAATGGGATAGAGGGGTTATCTTTTTCCTGGGAAGGTTGAAGGCAGTTCGTGGTCCAGGGTTATTTTTTGTGGTACCCTTTTTAGAATCGGTTCAAAAAATTGATCTTCGTACGACTACAGTAGTAATTGATACGCAGGAAACAATTACGCGGGATAACGTTTCCATCAAGGTGAATGCTGTTATTTGGTATAAAGTCATTGATCCTGCCCAAGCACTTGTGAAAATTCAAGATTTCAGGCAAGCTGTTTATCAGTTTACGGCAACTAATCTTAGAAATATGATAGGACAACATTCTCTTGATGAAGTACTTAAAGAACGTAACAAAATTAATAATGATTTAATTAATATTTTAAATGGTGCAGTAGCTGATTGGGGTATTGAGGTAGATAAAGTAGAAATTAAAGATATTGAGATACCAGAAGGTATACAACGAGCAATGGCAATGGAAGCAGAAGCCCTTCGTGAAAAAAAAGCTAGAATCATTAAAGCATCAGCGGAATTTGAAGCCTCGGAACAATTGGCTGCAGCCTCGAAAGTAATTATTGATAATCCAGTAGCCCTCGAGCTTAGACGTATGCAAATGATTACGGAGGTCGGGGCTGATCAAAACACCACGACGATTGTGATGGTACCTTCTGATTTTATCGGCCTTGCAAAAGAAGCTAATGAATTTTTTAACAAAAAGAATAAAACTCTGCAAAAAGTAGAAACAGCAGAGGAAACGGGCCACAAACAATACTGTTCCACGTGTGGAGAAAAAGTCAAC
>Ga0224527_1000119_pt1 | contig 58944 bp, 56 predicted proteins | sample CBST0metaG_FD_179882 | JGI IMG/M metagenome (GOLD analysis project Ga0224527, IMG submission 179882) | Peat soil microbial communities from Stordalen Mire, Sweden - C.B.S.T0 | ecosystem: Environmental > Terrestrial > Soil > Wetlands > Peat | place: Sweden: Norrbotten County, Stordalen Mire...
CTTCACGCAACCGGCACAGGAGTACGCACCGCAGACACAACCCAGAGTCAACCCCGGCATCCCGCGAGCACGGAAGTGCAACCGTCGCGGCTTTACAAACAGGAGTTCCCGTGTTCTTCCCCGTGCCAGTCTGGCAATCCTGCATGGTGGCCTGCAATGAGGTAGGCCAAAGGTTTTCCCACCGCTCCAAGCTGGCGCATGGCGCATAGAGCACCGGCGGTGGAGTGATCAACTCTGTCAGGAGGAGCCGTCACAAACTCAGCTTCATACCCGCTGGACGCGCGAATGTACTGCTGAAAATCAAGGTTATACTTACCGAGATCATGCCAACGACCGGCCAGCCTGCCCCAATCGGCAGCGCCAAACTCTGAGGACGTCTCCTCTGCCATCTGAGCAACAGCCGACAGGTGTTCTTTAAGAAGGTGAACTCGCTGCAATTGCAGAGGGTCAACATGCGCAATGAGTTCAGCGCGCGGAACGCAACACCGTTGATATCGTAATCCGGCAATGGCGCATTCCCCGCGCCTATCAGAGTTGTGGGGGAGTAACCGAGTAACTCTGCCGGCCACTATTTCCAGCGGATGATGATATACTCCGCTCAGCCACAAGTTGAGCTGGTCGGCGGCTGTGTTCAATCCAGACCGCGGCATTGGAAATTGCTGACACTGTGCAGGAGAATTCCAAGAAGATCGTCATTTTCTACTCCTCTATTGGAAACGGGCACTTTGCTGCCGCACAAGCCATCCGGCAGGAGATACTTCAACAGGATTCCTCGGCTCGCGTGCTCCTGCAGGACATCCGCGCTTTCATGGGTTCGGCGTGGCGCAAGATCGATGAACGTCTGTTCTGGTTCGTCGCCAAACATCTTCCAGAGAGCTTTGATACCCTCTTCCGCGCTACGCAGGCTCGTGGCAGCCGCGTGCCATCGCTCTCCCTGCTTCCCAACGATTACCCGGAAGAGAAGGTGCTGGCATTCCTGCAATCACAGACCCCGGATGCGGTTATAGCGACGCACTACGGAGCCGCCCAAGTGCTGGGTACGTTGCGCGAACGGGAGTTGTTGGCAGACGTTCGAATCGGATGGCTGCATACCGATTTTTTTGAGGGATACTTTCCAAGAATCTCCAAGCGGATCGACCGTACATTCCTCGGGCACGTCGAGCTCGAGGCACGCTGGCTGGCTGCAGGTGTCCCCACTGAAAAGGTGACGACTTCCGGGATGCCGGTGTGCATTCCAGAAAAGAAGCCTGGGGCACGAGAAGAGACATTGCTGGCTCTGGGGCTTGCGGCAGATTTGCCAACGTTGTTTCTAACGGGCGGCAAAGAAGGAGCCGGAGATTATTGTGCCGTAGTGGAGAGCGTTGCCCGAGAATGCCAGCGCGCCGTGCAGATCATTGCGGTTTGCGGCGCCAATGGAAATTTGCGGACTCAGCTTGCCGCGCTCGATGGAGACTTGCCGCCTTACGTGACTCTCAAGACGTTTGGGTGGCTCTCCCATGATGAGATGCTCTCCCTGATGAGTGCGTCCGACCTGCTGATCACCAAGGCAGGCGGAATGACACCCTCGGAAGCGTTTGCCATAGGCACGCCGACTATTCTGTTGGATGTGGTGAGCGGTCACGAGCGCGAGAACGCGGCGGTATTTGTCCGATTGGGGCTCGCGCAGCTTGCCAGTACACTGGGCGAAGTAGGCGGAATGGCTGAAAGTTTCTTTGCTAACCCGCAGCTGTCGTCGGCCATGGTTGAAGCACAGCGTAATTTCCGCGAAAGCATCCAGATCTCCAGAATCGCGCAATTTGCGCTGGACAACTCGATTGTTCCTATCCACCTGCCTGCCGACTTCGGAGCGGAGAATGGCGCTCCAGTGCAGGATATCGCAAAGGCTCTGGAGGGCATTGCCGAGGCGGACCATGCAAGTGTGGAACTGTTGCTCTCCTACTCTACATCGCGGTCACCGCAGCGGATCGTGAGAGAAAATCCATTCGGCCACCTTGCGATTTGCATCGAAGATGTTGTCTATAGTACGAACCACCTCGCCACACCGGAAGCAGACCCGAACTTCTTGCAGCACCTTAGTCTTGCGGATTACCTTTACGGCGTGCTGCCACCATCCACCTCACAGGTGCACACCAACACCTACGGCATGGCCTATGGGCGTGAGACTCTCGGCCTTCGCGTTTCGGGTGTTTCCTCGGGCGACATTACGGCAATGGTGGACGAGGCGAATCGAATCGAAGAACAATTTCAAGATGGCTCGCTGCACTGGACGAGAAACGGCTTCAACTGCGCTGACATGGTGGAACGAATGCTTGAGGCTGGTGGCTATCACATGAACGCCCCGCTGGCTTGGCTCGGGCTACCGTCGATGCCTCTGGACACTTTCGAGCGGGCGCAGGCAGTGTTTGAGGAGACTTCAGGGCTGCATCTGGACCTGGTTGCCTACCGTCAGGTTCCGGGGGCGCAGGCTGCCTACCAATTTTCCCGCTTCCCGCTCTCCATCGGACGACCGCTGCGCTCGGTGGTCCGGGTATTGAACACCGCTTCGAAGGACCCGCTGGAAACGGCGGTGAACCGCCAGGTCTCCGCGTATTTCGGTGACCCGCGCTTGTCAATCGATCAGCTTCTGCCCCGCCCTTCGGGCAAGGGCCGTCCGGTATCCGAAGTCCGCCGGTTGGAATTGGCGCTCGTTGCGGATCTGCGCCACCTGCTCTCAATCTATGCCAAACTGCCCCTCAAAGAGATGGAGCGGCTTGCACAATTTCCTGCCGCACACGAGATACAGCGCCTCATCGATCATAGCCAGGAGTTCGCCCGGCTAGCCAAGGAACGGGCTGAGGAACTGCACCTTCACTCCCACGGGAAGCGCCTTCGTGCACTCTTCGATTTGCTGCTTGTGGAATACGAACGGCTGAGTAGCCAGAATCTGCAAACACGGCACGTGAGAGCATACCTGAGGCTACTGCGGCGCTTCCATGTTGCGGCGACACGGGAGTTGTCCCGTCTTGGAGTCGCGCACGGCCGAAGAGCCTCGGCCTTATCGCGCTCCCTACGGAGCCATGCCCGGCGTCTTGGACTTCACCCGTAAGATTGAAGTCTATTGTGTTCAAAATTTTAGTTCGCAGAAGAGTTCTAAAATCATCCTCTAAAACCGACCAATTTAAAATCAGATATGGTTTCATGACGTTACGGTTATAACCATCCAGCAGTTTAGAACTCTGGGCGCAATGTTCCACATCATCGGCTTGTCTGCTTTTGAAATCAACGATCATGAACTTCATGACTGCGCAACTCGTCAACGCCCACAGCACTTTTTGAATTTTTTTCCACTGTTGCACGGGCACGGGTCATTTCTTCCAATCTTGGGTCCCGTCCTACAAATTGGATGAGGTATCTCGAAATCAGGCATTCGCGTGAGAGGTGAAAAATCAAGATGTTTTTCCGTCTGCTTCTCGTGAAAACACGCCCACCATCCTAGTTCCTTAACTACGTCCTCAACGAGATGAAAATGCCGCCTATCAAGGCGATTGAGGCAAGTTTCCTTCCCACCAGCCAGGCAACGTCGCACGTCCTCCCAATCTACGGCAGACATGTCTACAAGTTCGTCATCATACGCACGGCGAATCTCCAACATGGCTTCACTTGGCCAAAGGTCGCAGCAGGTGTTGATGAGTCCGCTCCACACGTCATTGTGGTCGCGCTTCAATTTGCGGAACAGCCCTACGAAGTAGGACATCGCAGATTCTCGCGTCATCTTCCCACAGAGAACTAAAGCAATAATGCCGTCCATCGCAGAGGAGCGAACATACTCATCTGCCCCTTCGTTTTCGATTAGAGACATCATTCCCTTGCAATCGCCATCCGAAACGGACGCGAGAATTCGTCCCACATCTTCCGTGAGCACATCGCCCAGCAGGTCATCCATAATTTCGCTAGGTGCGGAGAGAATTCGCACTAACAAAGGGTAGGCTCTTGCCTCTCGGAATTGAGCCAAAAGGAACATCGCATACATGTGGATCATTCGGCCTGGGTCAGAGGCATAGGGCTCAGGATCACAAGCAACATCTTGAAGAACGTCGAGTAGCGCGGGGATCAATTCCTCTTTGCGGGCAACCGCATCCAAGAGGACTGCTTCAGGAAACCGACCATCAAAACGATCAAGTTGCGAGAGAATCTGTGAAATGTCCATACGAGTTTGTAACCAACTTTCTTAGAGACTGCAAGCCGTAAAGAACGCGCAGAATTCAGCCTAGCCTATATGCGCCACCTCGGAGTTAGATACGGAATCGTGCGCCGAAATGTTGAGCCTGACGAGGGACGGGTGGTCAGGACAATCAGGGCGCCCCAGACAGCTTGCTTCCATACCTCAAGAAATCATGTCCCTTGACGTGGAAGAATATCTAAGCGGGTTCCAACTTAGGACCGTTGGTTCTTTCCCTTTGATGTTTTTGACTCATTCAGTTTTAGGGATGATTGGGGTTTCCAAGAAAGGCATACATCAACTGGCGCCCCTGAGGAGACGGTTGGGCTGGCGGGTTGATGGTGATGTATACAGCGGTGATGCGGTTTAATACTTTTGGATCGTCGAAGGTGAGGACCCATCGGTTCTGTATCGGATCGTCTGGATGCATGATTCCCAGTTGGAAGCTCGTAGCCTTGGTTCCTGCTTTTTCTCCCCAAACGTGAAATGCAAGGTTCTTGTTCGGATGCTTTGAATTCGGTAAGTCGTAAGCATAGAAGACTAGAGAGCGGCCTTCTACATAGAAAATACGTCCAAATGATTTCTGTCGCCTCCCATTCGTTTCGACGTCATAGACATCGACAATATGGAGGTTTCGCGCTGAAATGATTTCTTCGTACTGGCTCTTGGTCAACTTCATGTCACCTTCGTGCTCAAACTGTGCTTGCAGGTGTGCCAATTTCGCATTGGCGTCCATGGCAGCATCCTTTTGAGCCGTCAGAATGACGTCGAGGTCCGACTGTTTTTTACGCGCGGCACCGAGTTCTGCTTGCAGACTGCTCACCAGACTCGTTGTGCGCTGTACCTTCTGTCTCTCCTCCTCAAGTTGCCGTTCTGATTCAGCGTTTGCCGCAGCCTGACGGGCGAGGGTGGCCAATTCCTGAGTCATTCCTAATTTTTCTGCCTGGGCCTGTGTCAATGCCGAGGAAATCAAAGCCAATCGCTTCTCCGATTCCAACTTCTGTCGTTCCTGGTTGGAAAACATGGCGGCAGCAGAATGATCCAGCGAAGGTGCAGGAGGTTGTGGAACGGTCACTACGTTGTCTGCATATCTGTGGCTTTCTCCGAAGCGCCACTGTGCCAGGTTATACCCCAACATTATGCAAACCGCAGCAGCTGCCAGCGGCCATGCGAAGCGGAGAACGACCGGGCGCCATCGACTTGCCCTCTCCTGGAGAGATAAACGCACTTCATCTGGTCTGGCAGTTTTCTTTGGATCGTCCTCTGGGAAATTGTTACTGAACGAAGGTCCTGCCTGAATACTTATTCCTTCCGCCGCAGCGCGTTCAAAAAAACGCTCACGCATACCTTCGGGCGGGGTCACCAGCCGGACACGGCTTCCTGCTACAACCGGGGCCAAATGATCCCTCAGTGGTCCTAAGTCCCTGAGAAATTCCCGACACTCGTCACAACATCGTGCATGCTCCTCGAGCATGGCCTTTCCTTCGCGTGTGATCTGCCCTGTCACCGCCAGAGCGCACAGTTCTTCAAATTGCGGGTGCATTGTTCTTCTGCGCTTCCTTTATGGTTGTTACTTGTGGACTTCTCTCGGAAACATCCCGTCTCTTTGCAACTTCTCTCCGTAGAACGGCGAGTGCGCGATACAGATGGTGCCGAATCACATTGACTGACTTTCCCGTCTGAACCGCGATTTCCTCCGCGGTAAGACCTTCGCAATACGTAAGCTCAAGTATCTTGCGTTGATTTGCATTTACCTTACTCAGTAGCTGATCCATGAGTTGCGCACGCTCGAGTGCCTCGCTGCCACACAAAGATGTTCGTGATTCTGGACTCAAATGATCGAGTTCTACCCAATGGTAAAACCGGTTAGCTTCCAGATGCTGCTTGCGATGTAATGCGCGATGATATGCGTACTGCAAGAGCCACACTTTAAGTATGCCCTTTTCCGGATCGAACTTTGCCAATGCACGGTAAAAATCCAGAAACACCGTCTGCACAACATCCTCCGCCTCTCCGGAATCGTGCACAATCCTCATTGCCACGCTATAAACCAGCCGGTGGTAACGGTCAAACAACACAGCCAGAGCCTCTTGTTCGCCCGCGAGGAGATCGGACACAAGACGTTCATCACTCTGCGCGTTGAGGATGCGCCAACGTTCGTAGGACGGACTGGAGTCTGGAGTTTGCAAGACTCAGAGTATAGCCCAAAACTGGCATTCCGCTGCCCTCCAGTCCACTCAACGCGGGATGGGCCGAGTGCGACAATTGGCTAAAGGCGAGCGCTAAGCTCTACACCAGTAATGACGCGGGGTTAGCGTACTGACCTGGACGTGTAGTTGAATTTATATGAGCGATAAGAATGTTTGATGGCAAATACTCCTTCATCTCTCGGCAGACTAGATTAGGAGGAATGAATGAGAATTCCGCGGTTCGGGCTCAGATGGTTCGTTGTCGTCCTTGTAGTTTTGGCTATTTATGGTACCTCCAACTGTTTTGCGCAGTCTGACAGCGCTTCCATCTCTGGGCGTGTTACGGATCCTTCCGGCGCGATTGTTCATGGGGTGGAAATACAACTTCAAAGCGCAGATCGTGGCACCAACCAAACAACCGTAACCAACGAAAACGGGATTTATGTTTTCCCCTTTGTTCAGCCAGGTATTTACAATGTCACAATACGCAAGAGCGGGTTTCAACAGCTTGACTATGTCGGCTTGACGGCAAATACCCAGGATCACATTGAACAGAACTTCAAGTTGAGTCTCGGAGCCGCATCGGAATCCGTTACAGTAAGTGCCGAGGGGAATCACATTGAGACCTCGGGAGTAACCGCAACCAGCGTAGACCAGGAAATGGTGCAGGACATGCCGTTGAATGGTCAGACCTTTCAGTCGCTCATCGGTATCACGCCGGGCGCCACCCGGACCAGCGGTTCCGGTTTGTTTAGTTTCAATGGACAGCGAGATAACTCCAATTACTTTACCGTCGATGGCGTCTCGGCCAATGTCGGAGTTAATCAGATACAAGGTGCCGCGCTAGGGCAAGCGGGCGCTGGCCAAGCTCCAAGTTTGTCGGCAATCGGAACCACCTCTGGTATGTTGCCGTTGGACGCCGTGCAAGAGATCAAGATACAGACATCTTCTTATGCCGCAGAGTTTGGTCGTTCCGCTGGCGGACAAATAGCGATCACCAGTCGCAGCGGGGGAAATCAGTATCATGGCTCTCTGTACGACAATATCCGGAACGATGCGTTAGATGCCATGAATTCCTACACTAAATGGGAAAATGCTGAACTTGACTCGGGCTTCAAGAAACCGGAGTTGCGGGTTAATCTCTTCGGTGGAACTCTCGGTGGTCCAGTAGAGGTTCCTGGACTGTACAATGGGAAGAATAAGACGTTCTTCTTTGTATCCTATGAAGGGCTGCGAATGCGTCAGCCAACCAGCGGATATGCGGATGTGCCTTCTCCCACTGTCCGTGCAGGAACCCTTGCGTCTGGCGTGAATATCTATCCGGGGCTACTGCCTTACATTGATATGGCGCCGCTGCCGAACGGATTGGATATATATGGTCAGCCGGCCCATTTTGCATCCTACTCGAACCCGACTTCGACCAACTCCACAAGTGTGCGCATCGACGAGAAACTCGGCGACAGGGTCACTCTATTCGGTCGTGTCGGATACGCGCCGTCAAATAAGAACATCCGGTCGATCTATTCCATCAACGAAGTCGACAGCACTACCGCTGTAAACAAGGTGGTAACAGTTGGTGCGAATATCGTTTTTACTCCGCACTTCGTGAACGAATTCCATGCGAATTGGACGAAATCAAGTGGCGACAGCAATAGCACTCTAGACAGCTTTGGCGGTTCTACTGTCCCGACTGCTGCGATGTATAGCGAGATGTTTCCTGCCCAATATGGTGCTTCCATGAAGAACTCCATGTTTGTCTTTGGAGCCTATGGTGGCGACTTAACCGGAACAAGTTGGGGTACCGCGTGGCAGGTGGGAAATATCGTTGCTAATACCCAGCGGCAGATCAATCTGATCGACGACATCGACTGGCTGAAAGGGAAACACGCTTTCAAGTTTGGCGTGGACTGGCGCTATCTCTTCCCGATAGCGGCTCCCCAGGTGTATTCCCCTCTTATCTCTTACTACAGCGATGAAGATATGGCGTCGGGCTCTGCCACGGTTGGGCAAGTGATAAGTAATGACGTCGTTGTCGTTCATCAGTTTGATACGGCACTGTTTGCGCAGGATACCTGGCATGTTACGCCACGCCTCACACTGGACTACGGCATTCGCTGGGACTATGATCCGGCTCCCCATGCAGTGGACGGACAGTCGTTATATGTTGCCTCTAATCCGCTTGATCCCGCCAATTTAACCCTTTCCCCTGCTGGCACGTCGCTATATCCCGCGATCAAGACTCAGTTCGTACCACGTGTCGGTGGCTCTTATGAGTTTTGGGATAAGCCCGGGTGGGAGAGCATGCTACGCGGTGGATTCGGCCTGTTCTATGTGCCTAGCTCGGATACCGCACTTCAGGCAACGAACTACTATCCCCACCAGCGCTACACCGCGCTTTTTGGCACCAATTGGATGACAAGTCCGTTGCCCCCCGTCACTCTCGCTGGGGCCATCGGGCAGCCGCCCTACTCGAACCAATATGTCCTGGGTTACTATCCCGGGTTCACAACCCCTCGGACTTATGGATGGAATGTCGCCATTCAACAAGCCCTGGGAAGTTCACAAAATCTTACTGTTGGTTATGTGGGAGCAGCGGGGCGTCACCTCACTCGTCAGTCGCAATTTTCCGGGAGCAATTTCAATGACCGATTCCTGGATCTTGATCTCTTCGGGAGCCAAGACAGCTCGGATTATCACGCGTTGCAGATCTCGTACCTTCGCCGGGTGCGCAAAGGATTGATGGTTCTAGCAAACTACACTTGGTCGAAGTCCTTAGATACAGCCTCCAGCGACTCAACCATTGCACCCAGTCCGTCCGACGTGAACATTGCCGCTGAGCGTGGCCTATCATCGTTTGACGTCCGAAACGCCTTCAATGCGTCGGTTCACTATGACATTCCTACCGTGCCAACGACCAATAAGATTACCCGGGCGGCACTGGGTGGTTGGTCCATAGGCGGCATCTATATGGCTCACAGCGGAAGTCCATTGACGGTGAGCATGACCGACGTTTTGCCAAGTGGAAGTACTGCATCGGTTCGTCCCGATGTCACCAGCCAACCCAAGTGGATTAACAATTCGAAAGACTTCGGCGGCAGAGTATTAAATCCGGCTGCATTTGACTATTCGTTCCTCAACGGGAGCGGGCGTCTGCAAGGCAATGAGCCTCGGGGATTCATTTCAGGCCCAGGTTTTTCGGAGCTTGAATTCACCGCAAAACGCCAGATAAAAATTACTGATCGTGTTGAACTGCAATACAGCGCAGAGCTCTTCAATCTTCTGAATCAAACGAACTATGCTGCGCCCAATACAAACTTGGGAAGCGTCTATCAGTCGGGGGGAACGTACAAGCTTTCCCGCAGCACCACTTTCGGCGAGATTCAGAACACGCTGAACAATACCACCGGTGGTGGCTTCTTCGGTGTTGGTGGAGCGAGGAGCATACAGATGGCTCTCAGGTTGCAGTTCTAATTCTTGTCTCGTTGGCGGCGCGTTCGACGCGTCGCCTTTCTTTATGTGAACGCGAAACCCGAGGAGTTGAAACTGTGCGAGTCCCCTTAGTCGTTAAGTCAATTTTCATGCTGTCCCTTGTGGCACTTTGCTTGCCAGGAGTTTCGGCTCAGACCTCGAAAAGTGAAAGTACAGCCGTAAATCATGTTCGACATCTTTATTTCGATCAAGACGAGGAGCTAGCCCGAGACGAACTTAAGGACCTTGTTTCCAAGAACCCAGACGACTTGGAACTCAAAGCCTGGTTTGCTGTTCTTGGGAGGAAAGAAGACACCCAGCCCATCGTTTCGCAAATGTGGAAGACCGATCCTGAGAGTGCGTGGACGGTGCTTGCCAGCGCAGCGGCTTTCAGTAATGGGTGGGAGAAGCGGGAGCAGTGTGAGAAAGCGATCAGCAGAGCACCAGACAATCCGGATGTCTTAGTGCTGGCAACCCGCCTTCTGACGAACGTGCTTGAACGGCCAGATGATCAAGAAGCATTTAAGACATTTCAGGCAAAATTGACTTCTTTCCTGGAGAACAATAAGTCCAGCTTTGAAAAAAACAGTCAGGGGATTGCTGCCCGTGCCCAAGCTCTAAATGCGCTCGAAAGGTTGAAACCGAATGAGGCGCGTCGTCTGGAGATCGGGGAACTCTGCGACCGCGCACTGAAGCTCGACGACAAGAACGTAACTGCGATTATCGCAAAAGCTCATCTACTAAGTGCAGCCCAGAAAAAGAAGGAAGCTTACCTGTTATTGAAATCGGCGTCACAGTCGATCCCGGACTCTTACGCCTTGCACGTAGCATATTGGCGCTCACTTCTGGATGTGCCGGGCATCGCAACGGAGACCGCCGTTGCAGAGATCACCTCCGATGCAGGTCGTCTCTTTGCGGCTGTGAAACCGCGTGCGTACATGGTATTCAGTGCTTCGTCGGAATTTGGAAATTCCAACTCGGAGGCGCTGAATGCACTCGGGGATTGGATCATTAAACAGTTTCCGGACACCGGGGCAGCCGACGCAGTGAGGTTGACACGCGCAACGAAAGAAAACCCAGCGATGGTCGCAGAGCGTGGAAATCCTGTGCAGGCTAAGGCACTGGAGGCGTTCCTTGACCGGCCTAAGCATTTTGACGATGCAGTTACAAAGTCTGCCAACGAGTGGCTTTCACACCTACTGGCAACAAGCGAGCATCCTGACCTAGACAGGCTGTATAAAGCCGTTATCGATTTAGGTGGAGATGACTCCGAGGGCGTCAGAGTATTGGCCGAACATAAAGTGCGTCTGCCGGAACTGGAGCTAATTGCTGCCAAACAACTGGACTCGCAATGGAAGGTCATTTACACGCGCATGCTCGATCAGTCCGATAAGCAGGGCTTTCTCGACTTTGGTATGTACAACTGGGTTTCAGAATGGCAGAGCACACTAGGCTGCGTGTATCTCAACGAAGGCAAGCTCGATGAAGCGCAGGAAAAGATCGAGGCGGCAATAACCATTCGCGAAAAGAGCGCGCAGAATACGATACTCCTGGGGCGAGTCTATGAGTCCAAGGGGCAACCGGAGGAAGCCCAGAAGCTCTACACAGATGCACTCTCCATGAATGTCGTCGTGGAGGGAGAACATCCGGCCGTCACAGTTCTTCGCGAGAGCTATGTCCGCAGGCATGGCAGCACAGAGGGACTTGATGCTTATATGAAGCCGCTTCTGGCAAAGGATCAGGAACGTCGCAAGAAAGAAGTTCTAAACGCGCGGATCAAATCTTCTCGTCCTATCCCGGAATTCTCTCTGGCAAGCTTGGATGGAAAGACCGTAACTTCAGAAAGTCTCAAGGGCAAGATTCTTGTGATTAACTTCTGGGCCACCTGGTGCGGCCCTTGTCGCAAAGAACTTCCCGATTACGACAAGTTTTACCAGAAATACAAGGACGACCCGAAGGTGGTAGTCCTAACCATAGCGACCGACGATGCCGACACGCCACAGAAAGAGATTCAGGGTTTTGTTTCCGGACGAAAATACACGTTTCCTGTGCTTCTTGCGCCCGAGTGGGCAAAACAGAACCTCATCCAACCTATTCCGATGACATGGTTTGTGGATGCCAAGAGTAACAAGGTGTTCCAGAAGATTGGCTACACCAAAGAACTCATGGAGGAGTTTACCTGGCGCGTTGAGGCTATGCGAAACACAGCGACAATCAGCACAGACTAAAAAGGTCTTCTATCGAACCTGAAGAATACCTGACGGGATGATTGCCCGATAAGACTGCCTGAGAAGGTCGAACAACTAACCCGAGAGCATTCCCAGGTCGGTTGTTCTGCCGCCCGTGTAGTTGTCTGGCAACGCCAGCTCAAGGCTCCTGCAAAGATGTAGGTTCACCGATGGTACCGAAAGTGTTAGAGAGGAATGATGAAGAGACGTACCGATTTTCTAGCGGTGATTGTTGTGCTCCTCTTGTCCGCGGTATGCGCGAGCGCACAAGGAGATAAAGTCGAGTGGTCGGCAAAGGTTCCGGGAAAAGTGCTGAACCCGAGTGAGAAAGTTTTCCTTGCGCTGACGGCGAAAATCAGCGAAGGGTGGCATATCTATTCGTTCACACAGCCACCCGGCGGACCGAGCACGTCACAGGTGACGCTGCCGACTGTGCAGCCGTTCAAGACATCTGGTCCCATCGTTGCTCCTCCTCCGCACAAGGTGTACGACTCGAACTTCGAGATGGAGACCGAGAGCTATGAGGGGACAGTCGATTTCAGCTTGCCCATTGCGGTGCAATCGAATGCGCCGTCGGGCAAACAGAACGTCGCTGTTGACGTCCGATTCCAAACCTGTAGTGAAACCACCTGCCTACCGCCAAAGACCGTGCATTTGAGTGCTCCGGTAATCGTCGCAATCGGTGCGACGAAGGTTAGCGCAGGTTCTCCGGTGCCCTCGGTTGAGCCACAGAGCGGAGCACTTGCGACTTCGAGTGTTGTGACGGAGCGCGTGCAGATCGCCACTGTTCAGCCAGTAAAGCAAGCGGCTTCGATCAGTGCGGCGCCGCGCAAGTCGTCATTCGGTTCGTTCCTCTGGCTGGCAGCAGCGATGGGCGCGTTATCGTTGATGACGCCGTGCGTTTTTCCGATGATTCCAATTACGGTCTCCTACTTCACTAACCATGTTAGCGGAGACCGCAAAAACGCCATCTTTACGGCAATCGTCTTTGCGGTCGGAATTGTCCTGACGTTCACGGCATTAGGCATGTTGCTGGCGGTGATCTTTGGCGCAGGCGGCGTAAACCAGTTGGCTGCGAATCCGTGGATCAACCTGCTCATCACGGCAATATTTCTCGGGTTTGCCTTCTCGCTATTTGGGGCGTACTTCATCCAAGTCCCTTCGAGTTTCATGAACAAATTGGATTCTGTTACGCGCAGTAAAGAGGGAAGCCGGGTTATCGGTGCGCTGTTAATGGGCTTTACGTTTACCCTGACATCTTTCACATGTACTGCTCCGTTTGTAGGAACACTGTTGGTAATGACGGCGCAAGGCAATTGGCGCTGGCCAATGGTTGGCATGTTTGTGTTCTCAACTATCTTCGCGATTCCATTCTTCATGCTGGCGTTGGCTCCCCAACTGATGTTGCGATTGCCGAGGTCGGGCGGGTGGATGGTCTCGGTGAAGGTGGTGATGGGATTTCTGGAAATTGCGGCAGCGATGAAGTTCTTGTCCAACGCTGATCTTGTGTGGCACTGGGGCATCTTTACGCGCCAAGTAGTGCTAGCGGTTTGGGTAGGGATAGGCCTACTGACAGTGCTGTATGTATTGGGATACTTGCGGATGCAGGACGACTCCCCGATTGCTTCGATAGGCGCGGCGCGATTGACATTTGCCATTGTGTTTTTAGCGACCACCATCTGGCTGGTTCCCGGTTTGTTTGGAAGACCACTGGGCGAATTGGAATCATTTCTTCCGCCTGAATTGGATACTTCGATCCGCCCATCCGGTGAGGGGCCTGCATCCACTGCAAATCTGCAACACGACACAGGCTGGATTCTGAATGACTTCGCCGGAGCGCTGCGGCAAGCAAAGCAGGAGAACAAGCAGGTGTTCGTCGATTTTACCGGCTACACCTGTACGAACTGTCGCTGGATGGAGGCAAATATGTTTCCGCATCCAGAAGTGACCAAAGAAATGAACCGGTTCGTCCGCGTTCGGTTATATACCGACGGAGTCGGAGAGTTGTACGAGCATCAACAGAAAATGCAGCAGGAAAAATTCGGCACGGTAGCGCTGCCATACTATGCCATTCTGCGCGCCGATGGATCCCCAATTGCCACGTTTCCGGGATTGACGAGGAGTAGGACCGACTTCGTTACGTTTTTACAAAGCGGTTCACAACCGTAAGCCCAGATTTTTCTGGCCGCATTTCCGAACGTTGAAAGCGTCGCGACGCTCATGAAACGAACGGCGTTTTGATGGAGATCAAATGAGAACCACCAAGCATTCTGTTTTTCTGATCGCGCTTGTTTTATGGATTGCTATCGTCGCATTCACACCGGCCCCAACAAGTGCTCAATCCGCCCCTGCAGGAGGTGTTCGTCGAATAACTGCGGTGGAAGGCATCACAGAGTAGAGCCTCCCCAATGGTTTGCACGTCCTCCTGTTTCCGGACCAGTCGAAGCAGACCACAACGGTAAACATTACCTACCTTGTTGGCTCGCGGAACGAAAGTTACGGCGAATCGGGAATGGCCCACCTATTGGAGCACATGGCCTTCAAAGGTACGCAGTCAAACCGCGATGTACCAAAGCTCTTGAATGAGCGTGGTGCCCAATTCAATGCCAGCACCAGCTATGACCGAACAAATTATTTTGAGACGCTACCGGCAAGCGACGACAACCCGAAATGGATGCTTGATTTTGAAGCGGACCGCATGCTCAATTCCTTCATTGCAAAGAAGGACCTTGATAGCGAAATGACAGTAGTGCGGAACGAGTTTGAGAGAGGGGAAAATAGTCTAGAGAGCGTTCTTTATGAGCGTATGATGTCGACGTCATACTTAGCGCATGCCTACCATCGCAGCGTGATCGGTTTCCGATCAGATATTGAGAATGTTCCAATCGAGCATCTCCAGGCTTTTTACAAGAACTATTATCAGCCGGACAATGCTGTACTGACTATTGCAGGGAAGTTCGATGAATCGAAAGTACTGGATTGGATCGTTCAGACGTTTGGGAAAGCTCCCAAACCTGGCCGGGTACTGGCAAAGCTTTATACCGTTGAACCGGTGCAGGATGGAGAGCGGTCAGTAGTATTGCGGCGCGCCGGAGATACGCAGATCGTTGGAGCGATGTATCACGTGCCGGACGGCGCAAATCCGGATTTTGCGGCGATTAACATTCTTGCAAATATTTTGGGGGATGCGCCATCGGGCCGACTCTAAAGCATTGGTAGAGACAAAGAAGGCGGCTAGCGTCGAAACAGGTGCCATGCAGGCCTATGATCCCGGAGTGCTAATGGCGTTCGCGGTTGTACCTGGCAAGGGAGACCTTTCCGAAGCGAGCGATGCGATGGTGAAAACGATCGAAGAGTTTGCGAAGATTTCGCCAACGAAAGAGGAAGTTGATCGGGCACGCGCAGAACTGATGAAGAGCAAGGAACTGACGCTCAGTGACTCGGCCCGGCTTGGCTTTGAACTCAGTGAATGGATTGCCAAAGGCGACTGGCGTTTGTTCTTCCTGGACCGTGACCGCCTTCTCAGCGTGAGCCCGGAAGACGTGCAACACGTTGCTGCTAAATATCTCTTGGCTTCCAATCGGACATTAGGCATGTTCTTACCGACTGCTGCTCCGGTCCGTGCTCAGGTTCCGGTCAGGCTCGATACGGCTGCAATGTTGAAGAACTATAAGGGCGGAGAGGCCGTTGCGCTCGGGGAAGTTAATGCCACTCCGGATAACATCGAGGCGCGCACGGAACGCTCTGCGGCGCAAAACGGTCTTAGGCTTGCGTTACTGCCAAAGAGCACAAGAGGACATCTGGTGGTCGGGGCACTAGTTCTGCATTACGGCTCAGAAGATACCCTTAAGAATCTTTCCATGGTTAGTAAACTGACTGCCGCGATGCTAAATCGCGGAACCACAAAGCACACGCGCCAGCAACTGAGCGATGAATTAGACAGACTGAAGGCACAAGTCAGTTTCAGGTCAGATCCTGGGCAAGTTAGCGTGTCATTCGAGACACAGCGCGACAACCTTCCTGCCGTCATCAGTCTCGTTGCGGAGATGCTGAAAGAACCAAGCTTTCCCGACAACGAATTCGAAGCCTTGAAACAGGAAAACTTGGCTGAATTGGAAGCGGCGCTCAAGGATCCGCAGACCCTTGCGTCGAAGGAATTCGAACGCAGCATGAATCCGTATTCCACGGAGCATCCTCGTTATGCCGCTACGCTGGACGAGCAGATAACGCAAATAGGAGCCAGCACGCTGGATGCGCTGAAAAACTTCCATCGCGAATTCTATGGTGCGCAGGCAGCGCAGTTGGCAGTCGTTGGTGACTTCGACGAATCGGTAATCAAAAAACTAGGAACTGATCTCTTTGGTTCTTGGCAAAGGCGTGCCGTTCACCAGATTGCCGCAGCCGTACTTTGACGTAGCTGAGCAAAAGAAGGTGATCGAGCTGCCGGATAAAGCAAATGCCCTGTATCTGCTAGGTATGAACCTGAATCTCCGTGACGACGATCATGACTACCCAGCGCTTCTTATGGCGAACTACATGCTGGGAGGGGGAAGTCTCAAGTCCCGATTGGCGGACCGCATCCGTCAGAAGGACGGGCTGAGCTACGGTGTTGGGTCACAGCTCAAGGCAAATGTGCTCGACAAAGCAGGAAGCTTCGTGGCCTTTGCGATTTTCGCGCCACAGAACTTAGGGCGACTCGAAACGGCATTCAAAGAAGAACTTGAGAAGGCGCGGAAGGACGGCTTCACCGAGGACGAATTGAAAGCTGCAAAATCTGGTTGGTTGCAGGGAAGACAGGTGAGCAGAGGTCGTGACAGCAACATAGCCACCACTCTCGCCACATATCTGTTCTACAACCGAACGTTCAATTGGGATGCTGAAATGGAGAAAAGGGTGGAGGAGGTTACCGCAGCGCAGGCCGTAGCAGCCCTGCGGAAGTATGTCGATCCAGCGAAACTCACAGTCGTGACCGCTGGTAGCTTCGCGGCCTTGGCAACAGCACCGTAGCCAAAGACGGAGGGTCTTCTTTTCTTCTGATTAGACCCTCCGTGGACTCGTAGACTTCGCCAATTGCAGAATGCATCTCTGACGGCAACAATTCCTTTCTTATCCATCGAACTGTAGGCAGCGGCTCTTTCGACTACTTCGCACCCAGTTTGCCAAAACAGGGTGCACCGCAAGACACGCAGTGTCCAATAAGAACCCTGACGCGCCACTTTGCATGAACTCTCATCAGTAGGGCATTTAATCTGCGCCTATTCCGCTTTAGGCCCGACGGATTATCACTGATTTTCGTAGTCCCGGATACTTACATGCCCTCAATGGCCACATTGTGAAAACCGAGCCAAAGTGGCTGGAATTCAAAACGTGCAACTGCAGAACGCGGATTCCGATTGCGTTTGCCGGCCTCTTCTCGCGTCGGCCAGCTTAGGTAATTCTGGTAGCAATTGGCATTTGGCGTGATAGATGGTCAGCTTGGCGGTTTCCGTCGAGATCTGCTGCGCTCGCCACTTCTCCGTCTGTCGTCGTGTCGGCTCGAAGTTCCGCCGCATACCGTCGACCCAATGGCCAGACTGTCCTGACCATGACGGCTAGAACCTTCAGAAGAGATAATCTCACAGGGTTTGTCATTACTTTCTCAAGTCCATCGTCTTAAAAGACGATTAACAACCAGAGCTCTATGCCCCATTACGTCCCAAGTGAAGTTCGGCTTCCATCGGAGCAAGAGGAGTCGTTATTAATGGTCAAATCTCCTACAGCAGAGAAACTCTCAACCTCGGTGCTGCTGTTCGCATTCATCATGGTTCTCGCGATCCTGGCTGCCCCCTGTCGAGCTGGCAGATATCCGTCGCGTCCGAGAGGGTGCGAATGGAGATCAAATCAAGATAGTCACGATCTCTGCCAGCACGTTCGAGCAGGAGCGAGCAGAGTCCTTAGCGGCCGGAGCAGATGGGTTCGTCGGAAAACCATTTCGCGAAGCCGAACTTTTCGACCAGATAGCAAACCTGCTCCCTGTCGAATATCTTTATGAAGATCAAGCTCTCGAAGTTGACCTCAACATCGGAGTACATGGGAAGTCGGCTGGATTGTCACAGGAATTTTTCGGCCAGTTGGAGTATGCGATTAAGGCCGCCGATGCTGATCGCGTGACGGAGTTGCTGACTCACCTCGCCATAGAGGATAAAGCCTCTGCTCAAACACTCAGTCGAATGGCAGAACAATTCGACTCCGAGGGGATGCTTCGCATGATACAGGTGACCGCATCGGAGATCCAGTGATGTCCCCAGAAGTGGCTTGCCAACCGGCCCCCAACATTCTCATTGTCGACGATAATCCAGCAAATCTGCGATTACTGGCTGGCATGTTAAGAGAGCGCGGATATAAACCCCGTCCTGTCCTGAGTGGTGAACAGGCTCTTGGGGCTGCGCGTCTGATCCATCCCGACCTCATACTTCTAGACATCACCATGCCCAACATGGACGGGTTCGCTGTTTGCGAGCATCTCCATGCGGACCCGAATCTAAAGTCGATTCCGATACTGTTCATCAGCGCGCTTACTGACACGGACAACAAAGTAAAAGCTTTCACGGCAGGTGGATGCGACTACATCACAAAACCATTCCAGTTCGAGGAGGTGGAAGCGCGGGTCCGCATGCAACTTGAGATGCAAAGTCAAAGGCGGGAACTGCAACGAAATTATGAACAGCTCAGAAAGCTCGAAGCCCTGCGCGATAATCTCACGCACATGGTGGTCCATGACATGCGTGGCCAACTCATGGCAATGATGCTTTCTTTGGAACTGTTGCCTGACTCCAAAGAGGGTGATTACGAGAGCGAGGCTCACCTTGAGCGAGCCCGCGCGGGGGCCACAACACTTGAAAAGATGATGACTTTAATGCTCGACATAAGCCGACTGGAAGCTGATGAAATGCCGCTCAATAAGACTCGATGTGAGCTGACGGAGCTTTCCAGAATAGTCATCGACAGTCTCTCATCAGTTGCCGGAGCCCGCCTCGTCAACCTATGCACAGAAGGCGTTATTGAGGCAGAGTGTGACCAAGAACTCATACGCCGCGTGCTCCAGAACCTTTTGGGTAATGCCTTCAAGTTCACTCGCCCGGACGGCACAGTTGACGTTCGCATCACCAGCGTGAACGTGATGGCACGGGTTTCAGTCCATGACAATGGATCCGGGATTTCTCCGGAGCACCAAGATCGCATCTTCGATAAGTTCCAGCAAGCGGGAACAGACAAAGCAATACTGGGCACGGGTCTAGGTCTAGCTTCCTGTAGGCTCGCCGTGGAAGCTCACGGCGGACGCATAGGCGTAGACAGCGCAATCGGTGCCGGCAGCACTTTTTGGTTCACCCTACCGCACTAATCGGTAGGGCCGATCCGATCGTCCTCACATTCAGATGATGTGAGCTCTTTCATGATTCTTAATTGCCTGTGACGGGTCTTCAACATCTGGCTAACGGAACCAACCTGACTTCATCGATTGTCAGATCAAGTGGGCCGAGAAGGTTCTCATTCTCTGCGAAATAGTTTCAACTCCGCAGGTCCAACGACGGCTTAACTAATGTTTCTTGGAGAATCGACCGATCAACATTAAGTCCGGACAGTCCGGGAGAAGTAGTGCCTCAACGGTGCACTTCGTAAGACATCCTAAATAAGGTCGGTGCAATGCGCTTTTCTACTGCCTTGAAGATACGGGCTGCCTCTGTAGCCTTGTTCATCCTGCTCTTTACGGTCGGAGTTGCGACATACCGTACTCATGCTGCGATAGTTTCAGGTTCCGCTCTAGAAGCGGGGTATTTGTTTGCCATGGGGGCAATCGCGCTGGCGATGGGGCTCTCCGTAGCTTTCGCCATCTGGTTGAATCGGGCAATTACGGAGCCGCTTGGAAAGCTGATTTCCGTAACTGAGGCACTATCCCGGGGAGACGCTGGACAAGAAATTGCATATGACACGTATGGCGAGCTTGGCCGATTAGGGCAATCTCTGCAGGTCATCTCTACGGAGTTTCGAAGCGTTTCCAAGGTTGGGAAGGTTCTACAGCAGTTATCCGATAACGACTTCACGCAACAGGTGGAGGGTTCGTTTAGCGGTGTTGTCGGGGAGTTGGCAACCGCAACCAACGCAGTGAGAAATCGATTCACGAGCATCGTGAACGTCTTCGGGAACCTTGCGGAGGGTAATTACCGGGAAGACGCGACCGAGTTTCGCAAAGTCGGTAAACGCTGTGCGAATGACACACTCGTCCCAGCTTACCTTGATCTGGTTGATGCCGTTGACGGATTGGTTCAAGATGTCACAATGCTATCCACAGCCTCGGTCTCCGGAAAACTCAAAGTTCGCGGTGATGTATCCCACCATAAAGGCGAATTTCGCAAGGTAATTCAGGGCGTAAATGACACCCTGGATGCGATTGTCGGGCCGCTGAACACGACAGCCGAATACGTGACTCTGATTTCGAAGGGGCAGATTCCGGCGAAGATCGGCGGAGAAGCACATGGAGATTTCAAGACCCTCACCGATCATCTGAACGCTTGTGTTGACGGACTCGGCGGACTTGTCGAGGTTAATCAGGTGTTGCAGCGTATGGCAAATAATGACCACACGGTAGAGGTGAAAGGGACGTATCAAGGAATTTTCGCCGAGGTCGCAACCGCCACAAACTTGGCGCAACTGCGGGTGAAGAGTGCGAACAAGGCGTGTGTGGATGTTGCGAAGGGGGATTATCGCGAGACTCTACAAGCATTCAAAAAGGTTGGCAAGCGATCAGAGAACGACACGTTTATTCCTGGCTTCATCGAGATGATGGAAGCAATCGATGCACTGGTGAACGACGCCAAGCTTCTCTCGGCCAATGCTGTGGAAGGCAAACTTTCGGCGCGTGCCGACATCAGCAAGCATCGGGGCGAATATCAAAAAGTGTTGCAAGGCGTGAACGACACGATGGACGCAATCGTCGGGCCACTCAATGTAGCAGCCGACTACCTGCAACGAATTGGAATAGGCGATATACCGGAGAAGATCTCGGAAGCATATCGCGGAGACTTCAGTGCAATTAAGGACAACATTAACAGTTGCATCGACTCACTGAAGAGGGCAGCCGAAGTTGCAGTCAGTATTTCCGAAGGGGATCTGACGGTGGAGGCGACTGCGCGCTCAGAGAAGGATGCTTTGGGGCATGCGCAGAAGCGCATGTTGGAAAATCTGCGGCGCACGGTACTGAAAGTATCCGAAGCAGCGTCGAGCGTGTCCACTGGCAGCGAGGAGATGTCCGCGACTGCGCAGCAGTTATCGCAAGGTGCGGCGGAGCAGGCTTCTTCCGCGGAGGAATGTACCTCCTCGATGGAAGAGATGGGGGCCAGTGTTCAGCAGAATGCCGACAACGCAAAACAGACGGACAAAATCGCGACGAAGGCAGCCGAGGATGCAAGGGCGAGCGGCGACGCGGTTAGCCAGACTGTTCAGGCAATGAAGGAAATCGCGGAGAAGATTGGCATTATCGATGAAATCTCTCGCAAAACTGATCTGTTGGCATTGAATGCCGCGGTGGAAGCGGCGCGAGCTGGAGAGCACGGCAAGGGCTTCGCGGTTGTCGCATCGGAAGTGAGAAAGTTGGCGGAGCGCAGCCAAATTGCTGCGGCTGAGATTAGCCGTCTTACTTCGGAAGGCGTACATCGCGCCGATGGAGCAGGCGAGTTACTTTCACGTCTTGTTCCGGATATTCGCAAGACTGCCGAGTTGGTTCGCGAGATCGCCGCTGCAAGTGCCGAGCAAGGCTCAGGAGCCACTCAGGTAAGTAAAGCAATGCAGCAACTGGACCAGGTCATTCAGCAGAACGCATCGGCTGCAGAAGAGATGTCTGCAGGTTCAGACGCGCTTTCCGGACAGGCTGAAGCACTTAAGAGCGCGATCTCGTTCTTTAAGCTTGGCGGAATGCAAGAACAAAGTCGACGTCCGGGGACTTCGAATCGTAAGACTGGCCTCTCACAACGCCCCGCTACCAGGCCTTCTGCGACAGCAAAAGCTAAGCCGGACGGCTTTGACATTGAGATTGACGCTGAATCTGCACACGCCGATCACTATGACAAGGATTTCACCAGCTATCAATGAAACTGGCCTAAATCCAACAATTCTGTCATGAAGCGCAAAGTAACGACTCACGAGGTGACGACGGCAGCCCTAAGGCGGGCTGAGAATAGGCGAACGGATAAGCAGATGTCCACGATGGAACCACACGGCGGGCTTCAAGGCGAAGCTGGCGTTGGCCGCCATCAAGGTTCACAAACGCTGGCCGAGCAGATCGGCGTTCAAAACAACCAGATCACGCACTGGAGGTGCCTGTTTCAGGAAGGCGCCTCCGCAAAACGATAATCGACGCCGCGTACGATCTCCCGTACAAAGGCAATCCTGAGCGCTGGCATCAGCCTCGGCTGCGTTCAACGGAACCAATCCAAAGGGTATTCCTCGGCCGGAAATTCATTTCGAGTACGTTTCCTGCCAAAACGCGTTCCGAGACTAGCAGTCATCCAAATCTCGACCATCTTTTCCGCCCAATATCCTTGCATCGCAAAGACTTCTACTCTCCCCTTCCCGTTCAGTTGGACGAATCTCGCGATATTCGAGCGGTTTCGGGCAATGGGTCTTAAGTAATGCGGAAAACCAACCGCTACCAATACTAGGGGCTAGGACATGGAAATGATTCGGCAGAGCGAAGGCATGGTACAGGTGCGAGGAAACTTGCACGTTAGTGACGCTGAAATGCTGCAGAGTGGACTTGTTGAAGAGTTGATTGCTGCGAAGGTGTTGTTGCTGAATCTCTCTGCCGTAGATAGCTGTGGTACGGCCAGTTACCAACTCCTGTGCTCATTAAAGAGAAGCGCAGAAAATGCTGGCAAGGAGTTTCGCATCTCCGCCTCCTCATCTGCAGTACGCGAAACCAGCGCAATTTTAGGTCTAAAGCTGGAAGATCTAGCAACTATCCCGAATCGCTAGCGAAGAAGAGCAGAGCCAATTCTGCAGGTTAGCTCACCCGCAATCATTCACAAAAGAGCAAGCATCCGGAGTGCGATGCGATGCCAAACAGTGCCTAGCCAATACTGCCGCTCCGGCAGAGCCAGGAACTCCCTTTTCGAATTAGAACCGAGAAGTGTCGAGGTATTAGTGTGTCCGAAAAAGAAACGAAAGCACAGAACAACTGGGTCGATACCTTCTTACTAGAAGCGGAAGATCTGCTAGCTGAGATTGACGAAGCGGCGCTTGAGTTGAGCGATGGCGAAACAGGAGAGACGATTCATCGTATCTTCCGAGCGTTCCATACCATCAAGGGCTCTGCTGGCATGTGCGGCCTGACCCCGGTCGCGGACTTCACTCATCACATCGAAACCTTGCTAGACAAGGTCCGTTCCGGGACGATTCCTGCGACCCCAATGCTGGCAGATATTGTGCTGGCCGGGCGAGATCAGGTGCGTGCCATCATCGCCGCCGGACAGGGCGGAGATCCAGTTCCTCCCGGCTCAAACGAGAAGCTGATCGAGCGGCTGAAGGCGTTTGCGGGAGAGACTGCAACAGCACATTCTCAAGAAAGTAATGCTCATAAAGAAACTCATTCGCCAGCGCAGAGCGATTCCTCAGAGATGGTATGGGAGATTCGCTTTCGTCCTGACCCTGGGGTACTGAACTGCGGTGGCAATCCGATCTTAGTGATGCGCGATCTGTCTTCTCTCGGTTCCTGCGAAATTCTTATGCACACCGATGCGGTACCACCGCTCGAGGAGATCGACCCCAATCTTTGTTATCTGTGGTGGACTGTAACACTGCATACCTCATCTAGCGAAGATGCGATTCGCGAGGTCTTCATGTTTGTCGAAGACGGTGCCGAATTGGATATCCAGGTCAGGGCTTCAATGGAAACGGCGAAGAGTGTTGCCCAATCTAACACTCCAGTGTCAGGCAAAGAGATACCAGCCAAGCCTTCTAGTGCCAATATCCAGACGAGTGCGGAGCCGGTCAGTGCAAAAGCTCTAACCAAGGAATCCACCGTGCGTGTGCCGTCCGGACGACTGGACCGCCTAGTCAGTCTCGTCGGCGAGTTGGTAATGAACCAATCGCGGCTCACTCAGATGATGACTCAGATCGGTGCACCCGAGCTGGCCGCCCCCGTGCAGGAGATTGAGCGGCTGGTGGCTGAGTTGCGCGACGACGTACTGGGAATTCGCATGCTGCCGATCGGTACTCTATTTAGACGCTTCCGCAGAATGGTGCACGACCTTTCGAATGAGTTGGGAAAAGAGGTAGACCTCGTCACAGAAGGCGCGGATACCGAACTCGACAAAAGCATCCTTGATCAACTCGGAGAGCCGCTCGTACACATGGTGCGCAACAGCATCGATCACGGTATTGAAAGTAGTGATGAGCGGGTAGCAAAAGGCAAGCCACAGCGTGGAACGATTCGGCTGATTGCCGTTCACATGGGATCGAACGTTGTCGTCAGAATTGAGGATGACGGGCGGGGTATCAATCGCGCAGCAGTGCGCGCAAAGGCTGTAGAAAAGCACCTGATCCCCGGCGATGTCAATCTCAGCGATAAAGAAATTCTAAATCTGCTTCTCCTTCCCGGATTCTCTACAGCTCAGAAGATTACCAATGTATCCGGACGCGGCGTTGGCATGGACGTCGTAAAACGTCAAATCGATGTGCTGCGTGGAACCATCCTGATTGCCAGCGAAGAGGGCAAAGGGTCGAGCATGTCTCTGACTCTCCCATTGACGTTGGCGATTATTGAAGGCCTGCTCGTGCAGATCGCCGGGAGCCGCTTGATCTTCCCGATGTCTGCGGTCACAGAGAATGTTGAACTGCTTGGATCTGAGCGCAGAACCAAGAATGACCGTAACGTGATCTCGGTTCGCGGCGAACTGATTCCTTATATCGATTTGCGGAAGCTCTTTCAGGTGGACGGAGAGGCTCCAGAAATCGAAAAGATCGTGATAGTGGAACACGAAGAAGAGCGTGTCGGATTTGTCGTGGACCGCGTTCTTGGTACACATCAGACCGTGCTGCAACCACTTGGCCGATTCTTTCGCAACGTCTCGGTCGCCTCGGGAGCAACCATCATGGGCGACGGCGGAGTCGCGCTCATCCTCGATATCGCCTCCATCATCCGGTTAGCGGATCAACGTGCCCGCGAGGGCGTCAAAGTTCTGGAATTAGCAACGGCTTAAAGGCCAATGCCAAAAAGGATAGAAGCATGAATAACTGGAAGATCGGAACACGAATAGGCGCAGGGTTTGGAGTAGTAATTCTCATCGCGATGGCTCTTGGGCTGTTTGCATTCAACAGAGTTGGAGTCATTCAACAGAACTCGGACAGTATCTCGGAGAATGCGCTACCAACTATTTACCTTGTGGGACAGGTTCAGAGTGGCGCGCAGGAGAGGATGGCGCTCCTCATAAAGCACATAAACACCACTGATATGAGCGCACAGGCGGACTTGTGGAAACAGATGGAGGCATCGAGCGCATCCAGCACAAAGCTGCTTGTTGCTTATGAGAAGCGCCTGACCAACGAGAAGGAGAAGGATCTCTATGCCCAGACTGTATCGGCTCGCGCAGACTTTACCAAGGTTAGAAATGAAGCTCTCCGGCAAAGTCGACTCGGAACCGTGGCGTCGAACAAGCAAGCACAAGAGATTATGAAGAGTAGCGGCGATGCAAACTTCCAAAGGTACCTTGATGCCCAAGAGAAGTGGGTCGCCTATGCCAAGGACTCGGCTGATAGCGCAGCCGCCGATCAGAAAGCGGCCGTGAGTTCAACTCGAAGTGGAATCCTCATGGCTCTCAGCGCGGCGATCATCGTTGCCATTGGGATTGCGTTGTTTATTGTCCGCAGCATCACTCGTCCGCTAGCATGCGCGGTCGAGGTAGTTCATAAGGTTTCGCTAGGAGAACTGCCTGAACAGGTGAACGTCAGCTCGCGAGATGAACTTGGGCAGATGCTGACGGAGTTGAACAGCATGACCGGGAATCTGAAAAGTGCAGCGAAGGTCGCAGTGAGTATCTCCGAAGGTGATCTCGCCGTGGAGGCCAAGGCGCTTTCCGAGAAAGACGTGCTGGGACAAGCCCTGAATAGCATGATTAAGAACCTGAAGAAGGCGGCAAAGATTGCGGTCAGCATCTCCGAGGGCGATTTGTCGGTGGAAGCCAAGGCTTTGTCCGAGAAGGATGTCCTGGGTACTGCGCTAAGCAAAATGACTGACAACCTGAAGAAGGCGGCCAAGGTCGCAGTGAGTATCTCCGAGGGCGATCTGTCAGTGGAAGCAACGGCGCTTTCGGAGAAAGATACGCTGGGGCAGGCGCAGAAACGCATGTTGGAGAATTTGAAAAGAGCAGCACAGGTTGCAGTCAGCATCTCCGAAGGCGATCTCACCGTAGAAGCAACCGCGCTTTCCGAGAAGGATACGCTGGGGCAAGCGCAGCAGCGAATGTTGGAGAACCTGAAGAGAGCAGCACAGGTTGCAGTCAGCATCTCCGAAGGCGATCTCACAGTCGAAGCGATCGCGCTTTCTGAAAAAGATACGCTGGGGCAAGCGCAGCAGCGAATGTTGGAGAACCTGAAAAAGGCAGCCAAAATTGCGGTCAGTATCTCCGAAGGTGATCTGTCCGTGGAAGCAACAGCGCTCTCGGAGAAAGACACGTTAGGACAAGCACAAGAGCGAATGTTGGAGAATCTGAAAAAAGCGGTGCAAGTAGCAGTCAGCATTTCCGAAGGGGACCTGACAGTGGAGGCGACGTCTCTTTCTGAGAAGGATGTGCTGGGACAGGCGCAGAAGCGAATGTTAGAGAATCTGCGGCGCACGGTTCTGGAAGTATCCGAGGCGTCTGCAAGCGTGGCCAGTGGCAGTGAAGAGATGTCGACAACGGCGCAACAGTTATCACAAGGCGCTACGGAGCAGGCAGCTTCCGCAGAGGAATGCACATCCTCGATGGAGGAGATGGGCGCGAGCATTCAGCAGAACGCCGACAACGCAAAACAGACGGACAAAATTGCAACCAAGGCCGCTGAAGACGCTGTGGCGAGCGGAGAGGCTGTTAGCCAAACTGTGCAGGCGATGAAAGAGATTGCGGAGAAGATTGGCATCATCGACGAAATCTCCCGTAAGACGGATCTGCTCGCACTCAATGCGGCGGTGGAAGCGGCGCGTGCCGGAGAGCATGGTAAAGGGTTCGCGGTGGTAGCTTCCGAGGTACGGAAATTGGCGGAACGTAGCCAAGTTGCCGCAGCCGAAATCAGCCGACTTACCGCAGGTGGTGTGCAGCGTGCCGATGGCGCGGGTCAACTGCTTACGCGTCTCGTACCAGACATTCGCAAGACAGCCGAGTTGGTGCGTGAGATTGCGGCGGCCTGTGCAGAGCAAGGTTCAGGCGCAACCCAGGTAAGCAAGGGAATGCAGCAACTGGACCAGGTCATTCAGCAGAATGCTGCAGCTTCTGAAGAGATGTCGACCGGGGCAGATTCGCTTTCAGGTCAAGCTGAGGTGCTCCAGGGCGCAATTTCCTTCTTTAAGATGAGCGAAAAACAAGTTCAGGGTGGCCGGTCCGCAACGGCCCCACGTAAGAGAACCAGTCCGCAGCGGTCGGTGAACGTGCGTCCAGTGTCGGCAGTGAAACCAAAGCCAGGCAATGGAGGTATCGATATCGAAATCGCCTCCGACCACTATGTCAGCGACCGCGACGACAAAGACTTCACTGTTTACCAATAGGTTGAAAGTGGGCGATTTGTGCAACAACCAACCGCATCAAGGATCAATTCGAAAGGTAAATAGTTAGTCATGAACAACTGGAAGATAGGAACACGGATAGGCACAGGATTCGGAGTCGTGATTCTCATTGCGATGGTTCTTGGTCTGTTCGCATTCAACAGAGTCGGAAACATTCAAAAGAGTACGGACACAATCGCCCTTGAAGACTTGCCCAAGGTGTATCTCGTTGGGCAGGTCTTGAATAATGCTCATGCGAACGAAGAGCTCCTTTATCGACATGTCAATTCGAATGACAAGGTGGAGAAGACCAACTTTGAGCAGCAGATGCACGCAAATAGCGATAAGAATGCTGCCATCCTTGCCGAGTATGAGAAGTTGCTAAGAACTGATAAAGGACGGGAACTCTTTGCGGAAGCGAAAAGAGCCCGTGGGGATTACAACTCTTCACGAGAGGATGCTCTGAAGCTAAGCCGAGAGGGCACTTTCGAAGCTAACCAAAAGGCACGGGAAGCGATTAGAACCAGTTGTGAACCACTCTTTGAGAAGGTGGTTGGAACACAGAATGATTTAGTTGCGGTGACGAAAGTTCTTGCTGACAACGCAAGCACCGAAGCACAAGGATCAGTTACTTCGGCACGCAGCGGAATTCTTATTTGCCTTGGTCTTGCGGTGGTGATCGCTATTGGAATCGCACTATTCATAATTCGCAGCATTACTCGTCCCCTGGCAATTGCTGTTCAGACGGCAGATCGGGTGGCAAAAGGAGAACTTCCTGACGAGGTTGATGCCAGTTCTCAAGACGAGTTGGGACATATGTTGGCTGCGCTGAACGGCATGACGGAAAACCTGAAAAAAGCGGCCAACATTGCTGTGAGTATCTCCGAGGGAGATCTGACAGTGGAGGCACAGGCGCTTTCAGAGAAGGATGTGCTAGGCCAAGCGCAGAAGCGCATGTTGGAGAACTTGAAAAAAGCCGTGCGGGTCGCTGTGAGTATCTCAGAGGGAGATTTGACAGTAGAGGCGAAAGCGCTCTCGGAAAAGGATGTGTTAGGTCAGGCGCAGAACAGCATGATCCAAAATCTGAAGAAGGCGGTCGGGATTGCTGTGAGCATCTCCGAAGGGAATCTGGCGGTGGAAGCAACCGCGCTTTCGGAAAAGGATGTGCTGGGGCAGGCGCAAAAGCGTATGTTGGAGAACCTGAGAAAAGCTGCCGGAATCGCAGTAAGCATCTCCGAGGGCGATCTAACAGTGGACGCAACAGATCACTCTGAGAAGGACGTGCTGGGGCAAGCACAAAAGCGCATGTTGGAGAACCTGCGCCGCACCGTGACCGAAGTAGGGATGCCGCTTACAATCCGTGACACCGTGGTCTTTGACAGCCCACACTCCCCAGCGATCTTTCCCAGTGAACAACCCTCCCTGTGCAGCATGAGCACTCGCTCCCGATCACAGACAACTCGCGGTCTGCCGCCAACCCTTCCCTTGCTTCGCGCACGTTCCAGCCCTGCCACAGTGCGCTCACTCAACCGAACCCGCTCTTGCTTTGCCACAGTAGCCAGTATCGAGATCACCGCATCCCTGAACATTCCGCAGGAGTCCAGATACTGTTCCGTGTAGCTGCGATAGCCAATCCCATAGCCAGACAGCCGCTGTAGGTGCTGCAAGGTCGCAAACACGCCCTAACGGCTGAACCTGTCTAGCGACCAGAACAGAACTAGATCGAACTCCCGCCTGCTGGCGGCGGCGAACATCTGCTGGAAGGATTCCCGATCACCACGCTTGCCGCTGGCGTGATCGACGTAGACCTTGGCGATATCCCAGCCCTGCTTGGTGCAGAACTCCCGTAGTTGGAGAAGCTGATTCTCGACATCCTGCCCTTTGTCCTTGGTGGATACTCTGCTGTAGATGACAACTGTGGTCTGTTTCATGAATACGTTTATACGTAGATACGTAAATACGAGTCAAGAAAAATCGTACCAATAAGGGTCGTTATTGGGACGACTCGCACGATGGACGTAAGTTGTTGATTCTTGGCGAAAGCAGATGGGGAATTATGAGGACGTTTTTGGGACGACCACTTAGCACGCTAAAACTGGAGACGAAGGCAAACACAATTGCTTACAGGACGGTAAAGACAGGAGCAAGCCGCAGTAATCTCAGCCCCAACTGCCCAGACTGTTGCACAGATGACTTTGCGAGCGCTCTCACGAACGCAGTTCAGTGCTTCAAGAATGGACTTCAGCAGTTTGGTCATATCGCCCACCATACCCTTTCTAATTGTTGAGGTCATTTCTTTCGCCGCTTCGCCAACTAAGACAAAGAGGAAAAGGACAACAGCCCACAACAGTCCGGCAGGGAGGCCGAGATTCAGCGTGCGTTCCGCGAGGAACTTTTCAGAGTACCACATTCGCCGCACCTAGTCTCACTGGCTGACGCTGTCCCATCGGGCGGTATGTCTGCTGGCTTCGTCGGCTTCTTGTTCACGAAGAGAGAGCCGATGCCATCGCAACACGGAACGGGATGCACGAGTATCGCTGCTGAGTGGCAGGGGCATTTGCAGTCACGATAGCTTTTCATTCAGCTTCCTTCCATGGGAACTGAACCACCTCAGAACCCTGTTATCGAACTCTTCCGGTCCGGCACTCACAGCACCACAATGGCCAGCATAAGGAACTTCCCATAGGGTTATGTCGGTAGGGTTGTGGGCTCGTATCATCTCGGACTGTTGCGACGGGATGTTGTCGTCGGCGAGTCCGTGAATGAGCAGAATCGGAATCCTGCTTCCGACCACCGATTGCTCCGGCGATGCTGACGTCAGCTTCATTCCCCGTGTCAGCCTCGCATAGACGAACGCTAGTTCGACAGAGGGGCGGAGCGCGTACTGCCCAAGCCACTCCCCCGAACGGAATATCTGTCCAACGCGGACGTAGGAAATCTGCCGGAAGCTGGCGAATGGCGACTCCGCCACCACGGCACAGAACGGGGTTGTCTTCACGGATTGAAGCACAATCGCTGCTCCCATGGATTCGCCCATGCCGAAGACGCAGTTGGGATGCTGCCGAGCCTCCAGCCAGTTGAACCAGTTGCGGACGTCCTTGGACTCCTCCAACCCGTACGTCGGGAAGCCACCGCCGCTGGTTCCCTGAGCGCGGGAGTCGGGGACGAGGACGGCGTAGCCTTGCGAGAGGAACAGTTCGGCGAAGCCCATCATCCCTTGCCTATTGTCGCCGATACCGTGAATCAAGATGACCGCGTTGCCGTTCGATATAGTGGGACGGGCATACCATGCCTGAAGCCGGGAACCATCCGAAGCTGTTGCCGACGCATCCTCCAATACCGCCCCGAATCGGTCGGCGATAACTATGGCGGACATTCTCTGATTGAGAGGGACTCGTGCCGGATGGAATGCCAGTTCACCAAGGCCGACCGCAAGAATCACCGTGGCAATCGCGTAACAGATTCCTGCTGTCAACAATAGGCGTCTGATTTGCAAGGGACGTTCCTCGTTATGGATATACGGGAAAGCCACTGGGCAAGTTCAAACGTGGCTTAAGGATGTCGTGGACTAGAAATGCGGAACCTACGTCGCAACACATCCACCACGGCGCAATCTGCCTTCTCAGAAAACAGGAAAACGGGGGAGACCCTGCGTACTAACGCAATCCAGATGGTGACCGCCAGCAGGATTATGGTCAGCGCGATATTAGGCCATGCGTTGAGTTGCCATTGACCGCCCCAACTCCAAGTCCAGTGGCTCGTGAAGGGCTGGAGATATGGGACTGGCCAGTTGTAACCGTCTGGCCCCCGTGAACCGACCAAGTCCTCCAGCAGGTGAATGTGGAAGGCGATGAACGCCATTCCTGTTGTTAGCCAGCTTCGGGTTAGAGCAAATGTCAGGATGGCGACCACAACCGCAAACGCCAAGTTGTGCAATATATGGTGGTATTCCGAGAACCAAAGCCATGGATGTGCAGTGTGGCGGGTCATCACCTCGGCCACGATGCCAATCCCGTCTATGTCAGGAATAACAGTGGCAACCGTCACAGCGGCGACCCCACGGCGGTCTAGCCGCACGGAGTTCGCCAATACCCAACCTGTGAGGAAATGCGTGACGGGGCTCATTGCTAAATCTCAGGCATAGTGACGAAGGAATCAATGCGAGTATTGGAGGTGACTTCAATAGACTCCAGCACTTCATTCCGGAGCAACGCTTCCACAAGTTGCGCGTCTCCCCCAATGATGGTGAAGTCAAGGTCGTAGTCCGAACAGAGACACCATGACTGGTTCGCTGGCCACCAGTACTCGGGAGTGAAGTGGTACGGCTCCGCAAGTTGCTTTATCTCATCTAGGTGTCCATCAAACAGCAAAGGTGCATCGGTGCCGAGGAGTGGTATCTCTGAAAAGCGGACGAAACACTCGCCTGAGGGTGTGAACGGAGCGAGTACCCGCACCAGTTCGCTACATTCCTCGTCCTCTAGCCCTCCTTCCGCCGGGCCATAGATGAACCGTGGCCAGCACTCTGGATGGGGTCGCAGTCGTTCAACGAACCATTGGTGGTTGATTTCCGGTCTAAATGGAACGTTCAGCGATTCTGCGGCTTCCTTCCAGAGCACTCGTGTGGTTGGTGATGTTTTCCGCTTGGTTTCAACGAAGTCTCTCACTGGGGCACAGTCGGGTATATGGAGAATGGCCAGTTCCGGTTGGCTCAGCGGTTGGTCAATATTCTCGTAGTGAGCATCGAGGCGATGGAGAACTTTTGCATATCTTTTGAAGGTCGGCGGAATGAGGTTGCAGACACGAGCTTGCCATTGCTGCCCTTCACTGCGAGGCTGAAATGCGACCCGCCCATGCTGAATCCACTCAAAGACCGCGTTTTCCGAACAAGGTTGCATGCAGAGATTGTAGCCGTTCAAGTGTTAGGGCACGAAGAGAAGAGGTTGTGCTTCTCTTATGGAGTGACTACACGCGGCATCCCAAGGGAATCGGCCAGCTTTATCCGGCCAGAAGCATTGCGCCAGTGGGAAGGGGGTGTCTTCATAAAACCATTGAGCATATCCCACATACTCGCGATAGTACTTCTGCTCGACTGGCCGGAAAGCGCACCTATATGGGGCATTCAGGATGTCGTCGTACTCTCCATCTGTGGTAAAGCGTTTTCCAGCCCTGACCTGTTCTCCGATTGCGTTCACTACACGCATGCAGATGTCCAATGGGAGGCCGAACACAATCACCTCAGGGTGGCCGAATGAATGAAGTAGGCCCACTGAGAACGCCCACTCCGGGCCTTTTTCGTTCTGTCGCGAGAAGACTTTTACCACATGCCAGCCATGGCTCTGGATGTCGGTCAACACCTTAGTATCCGAGGCGGACAAGTCGGGCGTTTCTTGGAATTGGCGTGTCACTGAAGAAACCTCAATGCATTCTTAGGCTGCTCGTTCGCAAATACCCGCGAGGCAGGGCGGACATAGACACTGCCCGACTGTCCCGAGTTCATCGCGCATACTCTGGTGTATTGAAGGGAACGGCCTCACCTCTCGTGTTGATTGAGAACCACGCTCCGCCAGCGAAGAAGTGATGCTCACACTCAGGTTCCGAGCACTTCACTACGCAGCCTTTGCACACCTCAGCACGCCCGTTATCAAATTGCATCGCACCATCGTAAACCGGAGGAATCACGACGAGTCCTCTGCGATTAGCAAAGCCGTACTTTTTGTTCCGAACGAAGCGCACAAGACCGTCGTTAAACGAGTCAGCCCAGTTGTCGAATACTGGAATTCCGACTATCAGCACCTTACCCTTACGGTTGACGTACATCCATCCTTCGCCCTGCGAATGTACTGCGGCTAATCCGTAAGAATCGTAACTCAATTCTGCCAAATATCGTGGGGTGATGAAGTGCATTCCGGTTCGACTTGCATGAACGCAGTCGGGCACTTTGCCGCGTTCGAAGTCAAGTACGCAAGGAGTTCCTGTTGCACGTTTCTTGAGTGGCGGAGATTTCGGAGCTTGCAAAGGCGCGTCCTGCCCCGCCGCACTTGCGACAGCGGCCACCAGCAGGGCGATACCGAGAATGATGTCTCTCACGAGAAGCAGTGTACGCTTGTTCGGGTAAGGCTAGAAGCAATCGGAGGGACTGTCTTTCAGAACGTTCGAAAGCTCGTACCCGTAGTCACTTGCTTTTATACGTTCGCAGAAGGCTCCCAAGAATCCCCCTTTTCCCGGCCTGTCTGCTGGCCAACTCTGGTCAAGAAGCTTCCATGCAAATACTGGCTGGCCTGTGTAAATGAATTCAGCCATCTTGCCCCAAAGCTGTGGAGGCACGCCGCCCGAACTCCATGCATCATCTGCACGAATTTCTTGAATAGCGGATTCAAACTGCTTCTCAGATGGAGCCGCTTTGCGCATGAGGTCTAGTGCTAATTGGTAACGACTGTAGCCATCGCTGCCTGTCGGCTTTAGGATAATCGTTGGAGCAGGTGATTGTGCGAAACCCGCGTGCCAGTAAGCGAACGTCCAATCATTACCGACAAAAACGTACCTACCGTAGTGGTTTTCGAAGTGCGCCATGTCGGAGTGCATAGCGTTGATTCGGGCAGCAATCCTGAACTTGGTTCCGAGTTCAAGGACGATGAAACTGAAGCAACAGTGAGCGCCCCCAGTCCATGCGGAGACAATTAGGTTAGGTATTCCGTTTCCGGTGATGTCGGTCCCCGGCTTTATTTCTGGAATCGGCGGCAATCCCTTCGGCTGTTCGCCGTTTATGTTGTTTCCCAAGCCATACTTCATCGCATCACTCTCGCTGTGAACGAGGACTCCGGCTTTGTGTACTTCGAGACAGCCGTCACCTTCAACGCTGTTGCCAACTCGGACGACATAATCAGCGAAAGTTGTCTTCTGCACAGCAGAAACAAAATGACAGGTGGGGTTGGCAGCATACACAAACGAGCCATAGGACGTCAGTCCTAATAGGACAGGAGCCAGAATGTTTAATCTTCTCAACAACGTCTCCCAGTGTCATCGGACGGAAATCATTGTACTTCTTTCGTTCCTGTACCATCCGAGGGAGGAAAGTCTGGCTACCCTGTAGTCTGTCACCAGACCTCAGGATTGTTCTTGGCGGCGGCTGTTCATCACGGCTATGATGCGAGTCGATGAAACCACATCTTCTTTTCGGCACGTTACTGACCGTCGCCCTGTTCTTCAGTCCGGCTTATGCGCAACACATGAACGAGAAGGACTCCCCGTGTGCGAACGTAGTCGTCACCGCAGAATTGTCCAACTGCCTTTCAAACGCACGGGACAAGGCTGACGCCACGCTCAATTCGGTTTACACAAATGTTCGCAAACGGCTTGACGGTGACGATGCCGAGCATCTCGTGAAAACTCAACGACTGTGGATTCAGTATCGGGATGCAAACTGCTCGGCTGAGCGTGACCTGTACGAGGGTGGAACTGCGAGATACCCGGCGTACTTCGCTTGCCTCGAAGCAATGACCAGAGCGCGAACAAAGGAACTCCGAGTGACCTACGCAGTTAGGCTGAAGGACTAATCATGCCAAGCGCAGGCAGTGGTCGATATATTTCGCTGAAAATATGCAGTGGCGCGTGCGAGGCGCAGCACATTGGGCTGGACGGTTTACCACAGGAATGTGAGCGCACCCCAGTATGGGAGCTTCTGCATTCAAGCGGTCGCAGGTTTCGGCTTTGCGACTACCATATTGAGTGCTATTGGGGATTTTGGTCATCGTTCCGAGACGCTGTTCGAGATATCTGGCCAGTGAAGATTTCTCAGAAGTTCTAGTTTCGAAGGCAAGCACGAGCATTGCGCTCGCCAATGAAATCCTCGACCATGGCGAAAAACGACGGCCAAACCTGTCCCACAACCTTCACCCGCCAATTGCACAAAATCTCCTCGTGGTCGATGCGCACAACCGGGTACTCGCGGTTGTTTGCCTTCACGTTGGTGTCGAAGCAGATGGCATCGAAGTTTCCGGTATCAGGTCGTCCAATCTGGATATAGCCAGCCGGAAGAAGCACCTCCTGCAAGCTGCCCTTTCGTGGAGCGACATGCGCGGCAAGCTCCGAATCATCGTCCTCGCCTGTGTTTCCGAACAGTGTGACACCGCCAAGGTCGAACGCAAGAAACGAGTACCGCCTCAAGAGGGACTGGTAGGAGCGAGGCAGTCCCTTCGGGAGAGTCGCCTCGATTGCAGTCACCCAAGGAGCAGCGTCAATGCCACAAACGGTAATCCCGGAGACTGCGAGAGCGGCAGCGAACTTGTCGATGGTGCGGTCGATGTCAGGCATTGAATCCTACTCAGTGAATGGCTCCCTGAGCCACGGAAACACCATCCAAAATCGAGTAGAACGCGGGGGCCTTCAGAGAACTCCCCACGTAGTCGAGAGCGAAGTTCGTCCCAACCCGGCATGAAATATTGCGAATCTGAAGAGCCGCCATTGTGGTCTCTCCGTCGAGGCAGAAACCGCTGGCACCGTTAATCCTCAAGTTGCGGACGTCTGTGATGTGCATCCCGATACTTTCAAGTGTCCTGCGCTGAAACTTCTCCAAATCGGCCACCGAAACATTCCGCTGTACCTCTTTACTCAACGTGATTGTTGCCCAGTAGGATTTCCCGCCCTTGGTATTGATGAGTAGCACATCTCCGCTGTCGAAACGTTCAACTTTCCATTCATGGGGAACTGGCACTTGGAACTGGCCGACCTGAATACTGTTGCCATGCCTCAGGTGCCACGCCCACGCCTCAATCCTGTAGACGGGTAGGAGCGACAGGCACACCATTACAGAGGCGAGCACCACAACCATAATTCCGGCAATTTTCAAGCCGGACTTTACCTGCTGAAAGACTGGGCGCGGGTCACGTTTCATCGTCGTCCTTAGCGGCTTCCAGAGATGGGCAATGGAGTGACCTGCCTCGTCTCCAAGTCGAGCAGATACAACTGGCTTGCAACTGGTGTCCGGTGCTCGTCAGAAGTCCATCTCATAAAGATGGCCTTCCTGCCATCAGGAGAGACGCAAAGGTTGGTTGCGTAGCCATTGGCGGAAGTCAGCTTTGTTACAGAGCCGCTGCGCAATTCCATCCGGTACACGTCGTAGTCGAATGCCGCTCCCCTGCTTCCTTCGCTTGCCGCCATGAACAGAATGCTTTTCCCATCGGGAGCGAAAACAGCACCGCCGTATATTGGAGAACGTGGTTCGTTCGGGACGTGAGGTTGAAGCACAGACTTCGGCTTCGAGGGGCTGTCGAGCAGGTAGACCCCGAACCGACTTCCTTCCTGAGTGGAAGTCGAGAAGAGCATCTTCTTTCCATCCATCGACAACGATGGAGCAGAGATGTCATAGAAACGCTCGTTCGTTATCTGCTTTAAGTTGCGACCGTCCATGTCAACGGAGAAAATATCCCACTCGTGTTGAGATGGACGAGCGATAGGTGAATAGTTCCCGAAGAAGGCTGACCGAGCAAAGTAGATAGTCTTCCCGTTCGTTGTGAACACCGGGGAGAAGTCATCTGACTCTGAAATTGATGAAAACAGCGGGTGAGCATTGGTGCCATCGGCATCCACAATGAAAATGCGGGAGTGGGAGTTTCCCTGAGAATAGGAGAATGCAATGTACTTGCCATCGGGAGAGAAGGACGGCGAACCTTCATAGCCACTGGATGCACTTGTGAGGCGGATAGCTCTTCCGGTATCCAGCGCAACTTTATACAAGAATGAAGACTTCGCTTGTGAGCGGGAGAGGAGAATGGATTGCCCATCCGGCGAAAACGCAAAGTTTCCTATTGCCCCACTCTGGGAGGAATCAGCATTCTGCCCATCTCCCTTTTCAGGAGAGTTCGATGTTGAACTGGAGGTCTGTGAATCTGCTTTTTGCGCCCTTATCTTTCGGGCAACATCGCCAAGAGGCACTTCGTCTTGGGCATAGAGTAACGAGGAGAGAAGCAATGCGGCGACAATGCCACCTGTGGTTATGATTTTCATACGTTTAGTCCGAATGATTTACGGTACGCCTTCCTGAGTGTAGGTCAAGTTACGGCGGTTGCCGGGGGCAGCCGTTCAAATCTGGTCGTTGTCGTCCTTGGTGTTTCCGTGGAAGAGGGTCTGAATCTCGACTCTTGGGGCACTCTCTCGTCGCCATCGAAATGATGGTCCGAAGAATCGCATTCCGAGCTTCTCTAAGAGCCAGTTCAAGCGCAGATAAAGCCAGATGAAAGCCGCGACCGCACCAAAGCCTAGCAATATTTGCAAAAGTTCTTTCATTCACTAATCCCTCTATCGCTCGGCGAGTTCACCGCAGCATACAGCGTTGCCATTGCTGCTGAGTAAAAGACCATCCAATGGCCAGAGAATCCACGCCATTCGGCGGGAGGTGTGCCGCCTCCCCTGTACCCAACAGGCTGTTGAGCCATGAAGAGAATAAAGTTCAGTGCGGCATACCCAAAGAATCCGAACACCATGTACCGCATCCAGTCCGGAGCACCGCGAAAGACGAGCTTCCAGAAATCATTACGACTTGTAGTGCCCAACCGCTTTTGTGCGACGAAGACCGTTGGGAACCAAACCACAAAAATTCCAATGTGAAGCATGAAGAAGAAATATCCGGGCGCAACCTGCCGCCCGGCCACCGCACCTAGATGAACCCAAAGGCTTAGGATAAGTCCAATCGCAGATAGCACCACAAGAGGCCAGAGCAACGGCTTCGTCCACGCGGGGACTCCGGCAACTGGGATGACAAATTCATCTTCTGGTCGCGAAGGGCGCACCGTCAGCAAAGTTGAAACGGAAGCATCAGTGAGCGTGGACTTGTCCGGTCGTTGCGGATTGTAGGAGACGATTACGGTGCTCCCTTGAAGAGCACGAACAAATTCTGCGCCTTCGGGCTCAGAGGAAAACGCACGGGAATACACGCCGCTGACGTATTGGCCATCGAGCACATACGAATACGCCAGTTCCGCAGTAAACGGGACGCGATTTCCAGTCCAAAAGCTCTTCTTCTGAACAACTGACGTGGATTCGATTCGCCCCTCCACGGTCGGCCATGCTTCCGTTCTCTGACGCTGAAATCGCCGCCAAAGAGGCAAGACAACCCAACCGACAACGGCGAAACCAATCCAGATATAAATTGGGAACGGCCACGAGTGCGGGTCAGTCCAGCGAAATGGAAGAGTGGAGTGCATTGGATGAATGATACGCGAGCTAATATTGCGCAGGAACTCCTTTGTTCGCAGATTTACAATCTCAGCATGGACGACCTGAAGAATCGCATCGCCCTCGTAACCGGAGCCAGTCGCGGCATCGGAGCCGCCATTGCAATCGCCCTCGCTCGGTCTGGTGCTGATGTCGCTGTGAACTATCGCGAACGTGCAGATGCTGCTCAACAAGTGTGCACTGAGGTTCAAGGTCTCGGGCGTCGAGCCTTGGCTGTTCAGGCTGACGTGTCTGTCTCGGCAGATGTTTGCAGGATGGTCGCAGAGGTCGAGAGCCAACTCGGGGCGGTCGATATCCTCGTGAACAACGCGGGAATCGCGCAGCCCCGCAAGCTCGAAGACATCAGTGAGGACGAGTGGGACATGGTCATGGCGGTGAACGTCAAGTCGATGTTCCTCGTCACACAGGCGGTCATCGGCGGCATGAGGAAGCGTCAGTGGGGACGCATCATCAACCTGTCCTCGGTCGCGGCTCAGACGGGCGGTGCGGTTGGAGCCCACTATGCGTCGTCCAAGGCTGCGATGATTGGGTTCACGCATTCCTGTGCGACCGCCTTCGTGAAGGAAGGTATAACTTCGAACGCGATTGCTCCGGCGCTAATTGAGACGGAGATGGTGACTACGAACTTGAACGCGAAGCCGACCATGATTCCGATGGGACACTTCGGCTCCGTGGGCGACGTCGCGTCGGTGGCTGTCATGCTCGCCATGAACGATTACATGACGGGACAGACCATCTCAGTGAACGGCGGATGGTACATGAGCTAGGATGCCAAGCTGAATCGGTAGAAGTGAATCCGGAAGCGGCGTCTCAGTCTGTGGCGGAGGTCTCCAGCCGCCTGTTAAGCACTATTCCACTTGCAACGATGCCGCCAATGATTGCGGCGAAAAGCAACAGCCAACCCCAGTATTGACCGGGATTCCGCACGGCGCGAACGAAGTGCCGTCCGTAGTGCTCGGCGAGGATGGCGATGAGCGAATAGCGTGCAGTTCGGCAGAGGCACACCACGATGAGGAACTTCTTCATTGGGTACTCAGAAACACCTGCGGCGGCGAACAAGAAACTCGTGGGAGTTGGAAAAGGCACGACGGTGGAGATAGCCAGAGCCCCGGTTCCCCATCGCTCGAACAGCTTCAGTAGGCGTGGTACACGACCGCTTCCGAAATGTTTGTTCAGATATTGAAGACCTGCATGCCGTGCCAGCCTGAAGGTGATGAATGCCCCGATTACCGAACCCAGTGAGGCGGCGGCAGCATACTCGTACCATGGGTCATGGTGACGAGCGGCGAGAACTGCAATCAGAATGTCGGGGCCACCAAAGGTTGGGAATGGCAGACTGTCCAAAATGGCTAAGGAGAACAAACCGAGCGCGCCTAGATGGCGGAGGTAGGCAGCAAAGCCCACCTTGCGCTTCTTCGTGGCGTGTTGAATGAACTCGATGAACATCTGAAAATCTTCTACTATTCTGCGACAAACTTCCAGAACGCTCTCACCACGCTGGAACCAGCATCAACGCCGGGTTGAACGGCTTCAGATATTCAGAGACGATGCCACTCGTCCGACGTTAGAATTGCGAGATGAACACCCTCAGCCAGCCACTGAACGACGACGAGATTGAGCACCTCGATGATTTCCTTTACCGCCTGAATTACGGCAAAGCGATGACGCTCGAAGAGATGGACGGCTTCTTCTGCGCCCTAATCTGTGGCCCGGAGGTTGTGCCGCCGAGCGAATACCTTCCGCACGTTTGGGGCGGCGAACTGGTTCAGGGGCGTGGCTTCAAGACCATCGAAGAGGCGCAGTACATCATGACGCTGCTCACTCGCCATTGGAACCATATCGCCGAGACGTTGCTGCGCGGAGAGGTGCACATCCCGATGGTCTTCGATAGCGAAGATGGCATCGCCATGGGCAATGAATGGGCGATTGGTTTTGAGGAGGGCACGCATCTGCGACATGAAAGTTGGGACAAACTGGTGGATGACGAAGAGCAGTGGGACAAACTGACTCCGGTTCTTCTGCTGGCTCACGAGCACGACCCCGACCCGGAAATGCGAGTCAAAGTTCCCATCACGCCGGACAAGAGAGAAGAAATCCTGTGCCACATGGCCGTGTGTACGCTAGTGATTTATGACTTCTTCAGAGGCCGGAAACCGGGAGAGGCGAGGCACAAGAACTCCGGGAGGAAGAATCGCAGAGGCACTCAACAATAATCCTGCACGCCAGCCACAGTTTCCCCCACCACAGGCTCCGCGCACGCTGCATCATCGTACTTCACCAGATTCACACGTCTGCTGACCTCGTATCGCCGCATGAGGTTTGCATCGAAAGGCTTCAACAGGTCGCAGACCGTGTCCGTCTTCTGGAAGCCGGGGTCGAGCCACAGGTCATAGACGTCGTCAGGCAGGATGACGGGCATGTGGTCGTGGACGTCGGCACAGAGAGCGTTCGGAGTCGTGGTGATGATGGAGCAGGTCTCGATGCGCTGCCCCTCCGGATTCCGCCAATCATCCCACAGGCCAGCGAATGCGAAAAGCGAGTCGTCGGTCATGGTGAAACAGAACGGGTTCTTGGATTTTCCATCTTTCTTCCACTCGTAGAATCCATCTGCCGGAATCAGGCAACGACGTCTCTTAAGTGAATCCCTGAAGGCTGGCTTGGTGGCTACCGTATCCGCACGGGCGTTAATCATCTTGAAGCCAATGCTGGCGTCCTTCGACCAGTACGGAATCAGCCCCCACCGCCTCTGGGAACCGAAGCGTTTGGGCTCCTCAGCATGCTGGCGGATGACCGGAATATTCTGAGTTGGGGCGATGTTGTAGTGCGGAACCCAATCATCCTCGGGTTCGATGGCGAAGCGTTCAGCGAGTTTGGAAGCGCGTGTAAGGCGGAATCGTCCACACATGGCAATGCCGTTTAGATGACCCGGCGCAACCTAACGACTCGGCTGGCAGAGGACGAGGAGGTGCATGAATAGACAACACGATAAGATTTAGAAGGGTGATTTGCAAGGAGAACAGGGGACTCGGAATGAACGTGATTTTTCGGAGAGTTCGAGAGCGCGATATCGACCTACTTCTGCTTGAACAGATGTGCTGTTCGCCGAAGTTCCTGAGTTGGTTTTATGAGCGGGTCACGCATAAGCCGCCCAACCAACTAACAATATGTGAAGCGAAGCACTCGGTGTCTGCCAGCCTTGGCCAGACGGACATTGAGGTAAAACTCGATGATGCTGGTCACAAATTCGTCTTCTTGATAGAAAACAAGATTGGCAGGACGAAGGAGCCACAACAATCAGCACGGTATGCGCAGAGGCGCAAGCTTTATGAGCACGATTGTCTGGTGGTGCTCGTCACTCCAAAACGATTCGCGACAGAATCGTTTGTTGAAGGGTATCCGTGCGTGTTGTGGCTTGAAGAAGTACTGGATTGGTTCCGCAAGAATGAAGCAGGCGGCCCCAATCCCAATGGTCTTTTCAAAATTGAACTCTTGTCGCAAGCTCTCAATCCAGTTCCGCTACCTGCCCATCTGAACTTCAGAACCCAATACTTCGAGCTAGCGCAACTCCCCCCATATCGTTTGCTCAACCTTCCGATGCGAGGGGGCAGTATTGCCTTTAAGCCCGATGGCCTTCCGCCGCGAGTCCGCTTCGTACACCGGATGCGCCAAGGGCGTGTTGAACTCATCTTCAGAGGCAAGAGGAACGAGTTAAATCGTCTACAAGCCGCACTCGATAGCCTAAAGCCCGAGGGATTCAAAGTTTGGCCTTACCCAACAGCCGCCTCCATATTTACCGAAGTCCCCAAGGTTCACAGAGACATGGAGTTCGAGCCGCAGAAAGCGACTGAAGCTCTGGATGCGGCACTCGGCCTTTGGGAGTGGTTTCGAAAAAATGAGGCGGCGATTATGGCGTCGGTGTCGTGATAGTGCTCAAGCCGATTTACGGAAAGAGACCAGCAGCCAACGACCCGTAGGCGACGGCCACTCGCGACTGAGTATGTAGAGGTTGCCGTCGTCAGCGCGTACCTTGAAGAACACTTCACTCTGCCCGTACCACTGGTCGAGCAGTTCCTCAACCAGATACTCGTGTCCATCAAGCCGAAAGCGAACTGGACGCTCGTCAGCCTTGTATCCGGAATAGCAGTCCACATCGACGTGCATGTCCGTCATTTTCACATGCTCCGCCGCTCATGCGAGTGCCAGTCCGGCGTACCGCATTCCTTCGGCAAGACCACAAGCAAAATGAGTTTCGGCTACGAGGGCTTGCCGAACCATTGGGCATTGTTCTTGACGTTTTCTAGCAGAAAAAGCGAAGCCCCGGTGAAAGCGCCGAGGCTAATCGTGACCACGCCCACGGCAGAGCCGGGGTAATCGGTCACGCTATAGGGTAGTGGTAAGTTGATATTTCTGCGCGACTGGCTCGACAATCTTGATTCGCCCATGTCCCGGATTCGTCTTGAACCATGTCCTCAATAGACCTGTCGATTCCAGAAGTGTCACATCCCGGTCAACTGCACGACGAGGACGCTTGAGTTGTACAGCCAAATTGGTAATGGGCGTTCCTCCGCCTGTCTTGACGAACATAATGAGCCGCGTTCGTTGAGGCGTTAGGCATCGCCACATGGCGGACGCATCCTCAAACGTGATAACCGTCTCGGCAGCGATGGGTTCTTTCCTGTCGAGTTTCCGTGCGGTCTCGTGTGCACGTTCGAAGAACCCCTTCACCCCGTCTGTGCGGATATTAACTTTGTTTGCCATCTTCTTGTCTCCACAACTCATGAACTTCCGCTTCGAACTTGCTGACAAGCTCGTCGTAGCCGACAAACTCAACCTCGGTCACCGCACCCATGAAATGGCGGTGATGGTAATCATGGGCGTTGTCGTAGCCCAGAACCCTGCCGTTATCTGCCCAACAGATGCGAGGGTTGACGTAAGCAAGGGCATACCCAACGACCTCGCCATTCACCATACGGACAGTCTCTTTCAAGTACCCGCCCTTGCGCTTGCCTTTCAGCCGGACGATGTTCTCGCTACAGACAATCTCGCCCGGTTTGTCTTTCTTCTTAGCCACGCCCTGATTATAGGCAGTGTAGTCATTGGATGTCCATACTGGTTTCGCGGTTGCGCTCGGGTGGTCGATGGCGGGTTCTGGCAGAGGACGGGGCAGTGAACGCTCCCCCGTTCCTGCTGCCGAGGTTCGCATGTGAAGCCCCGAGGTGTTCGCTCTCGGGAAAAATGCGGGACCGGACAACCGGGATTTCGCATTGCACCGACTGGAATTGGGTGCACTTCCTCTAACCTCGAAAGGTGACATTTTGATTCACTTGGGAGCCAACCGATGCTGCTTATCGAAGTTGGATTTTTTCTATTCCATCTGAGGAGGTCTCCGGGGGGCAGAAGCTTAGCTAGATTTAGCTAGAAAAATGGTCAGAAGGGAGGCTATAGAGGGGGGAAATCGGGAAAATCAAGACTAAGGCAGACGCTACTAAACGTCCGCTTTTCATCAATTTAGATTATTTTGGGGAATTCTATTGACTTTCTGGCGGAGAGAGTGGGATTCGAACCCACGAGGGCAACGATAAACCAATACGTTACATGACGCGAGAGGCAGTCTCGTGTTGTCTAAATTCGTGAGTTGCTGTGCGGTTGGACCCTTTCCGGACCCTTATTCCGACGGGGGTTACCAACACACACAGTACAACTGATAATTGGAGATCAATGGCTCGCTTCGGCGGGCCTTTCTATTACCCGAAAGCAGGGCGGATTCATCCGCTAAAGGAGAAGCAATGCAGAAGGATAACGCTGAGAAGAACCCGACACTCACCGGGCTTGAAAAGTCCGAGCCGTTTTCGGCTGACGATCAACCTCGTGATTGGAATGACCTCGTTCGCCAGCAGGTGGAACTGGTAACTAGGAACTTGACGGCTGAGCCGCTAATTCCCAAAGAACCGACTGAGACAGGACTGTAGCCCTTCCATCTTCGGCGCCCCCCTAGGGGTTGCGCCGAAGATGGTTTTCGAGCCTTTCCCCTTCGCCTGCCAGGCGATTCCGGCAGATCGAACCCACGGCGTTCCTGTCACACTGCAGACGTCTGCAGTGATTATGCTGTTTGCACAACCTGAGTCTTTGCCTAGAATTAAGCGCCTTATCCGCTAGAGGTTGTCCTACTCCGTAGCGCAGAGAAGCCCTGCAGACGTTTGCACTACTGGCGAACACATAGCGAAACGCTGCCGAAAAGAATTAATTACCAGCATTCAATACTTGCAACGAACCAATGTGTTGAATAAGATTATGCGTACACGGTGTACAAAACGAATCAAGCAGATTGCTTACTAAAGTAATTGAAACACCAGAAAACGCTTGAATAATCGATTGCATCCTAGTACAAGATGCACAGTTCCTTCGCATCAAGAAGATTAGCGTGAGGCAAGTCAAAATGAAACTTTCCCCGATCAACGCCCGCATCAAGGAGCGATTGCTTTCTCTGCGTGAATTATCGGAGTGTGTAAAGTCTGCCGATGTACGAAATGATAATGAATTCCAGTCCATCATTCGCGATGGACAGATCCTCCTGGAGATGTCAGACCAAGAAATGGGAGACGCCTTATCGGTCAGTCGCCCGACTGTGAATCGTTGGATCAATGGTAAGAATCTTCCTCACCCTGTGATTAGAAAGTCGATTGCGGCTTTTATAGGCAAGAATCTTGCCGGCAGGATAAAGGTTGTTAGCTCGGCGCATCGCGCGGAGTCGGCCACAAGTAAGACGCAAGCACCGTCGCGGGATTTAGTTCAAGTCTAAACATCTACTCTGGCGTATCGTGTCCCATGGTACTAAGATTGCTATGCAATGCACACGACGCCAGAGACCTTCCTTTTTAGTCACATTCCCTCGACACTTGCAACGCAAGCGCACGCCTTTCATCAAAGCGTAGCTGATAGCCACATCTATCCACGCGACAAGAAATACCTTGAAGGTCTAGCTGAATCTGGACACCTATTCGGGGCACGCACTGCAAAAGGCGAAATCGTTGCTCTTTGCTATGTTGTTCTGGAGGGAGAGGAGTGGGAACTTGGCGGCATAACTGTCGCTCCAAAATTTCGGAACTCTGGAATCGCAGGAGTGCTCAGCCGATTAGCTCTCGCCCATACGATGGTGTTCATTTCGCCCTGGAGTTCAGGGCAGTCGATCATAACCCACGTTCATGAAGCAAACGATTTGCCGCGTCCCCTCATGACAAAGTTGGGGTTTGAGCGGAGTGGACAAACTAAGCTTCCTCCACACATCGCGAAACTCGTTCCGAGCATGAAGAGGAACGAAAAAGGGGAAGTGGTCGGCGATAAGTTCACGCTAAAGCCACAGGGCTTGCGCGACCTTTGCTGTTGGTTCACCGCCTTCACGGGCACACTTTCGAGCGGCGACAAGGCGAATATTTACATCAGTTCGACCACACTTCGTGACCTGAAACAGGCCCTTAGAGAGATGGCTAGCGAGCACGCCGAATGTAAGAGCCGTTGCGCCCAGTCTTAGAGCAAGTTAGTGAAATGTGAATCGGCCTCGGCATGCCTGCGAGATACCGGCATGCGTCCGCTGGAAGGACTGCCTCGCTATTCGAATAGTTGAGAGCAACATCTTCGGTACCGCAAACACTTCTTTCTGGAACACTGAAACCCTCCCATAGTGACAGCGCAGAATCAGCAGCTTAGCGAGCTGTCTCGGGCATGGTTTTTGGAACACCGTCGGGTTTCGCCAAATCCCGCTCTGCTCTCGTCTGCTCTTCGTGCCACTTCCTCCATTGCTCCGTTTCATCACGGAGTATCTCGGCGTTCACTGTTCGCGAGCGCAACTTCGGAACTTCTATATCTATCGCCGGGGCGAAGATATAGCGATGTGCGTGCTCGGCGATCGCGCGACGTATCCTCTCCAACTGAGCATGTGTAACAACTGTACCGCGCTGCGGAGGGCGCTTGCCGACCTGCGTGTAAAGCATGTGGCGTGGATCAAGAGGCATGAATATTTCCGTCCCCTCCTTACCCCAGCCGCCCTCAAAGTCATATCCCGGTCCGCAATGGTTGAGCTTAATCACTGGGTCGTCACTGGTGAACCAGTTCGAACCATCTGGAGCGTAAAGAATCGTCCATTTATGATCCAGCAGGACTGCAAGGGTGTGCGTAAGCAAGCGACGAATGCTGTAGAGGAAGTAACTTCGCCCGAGAACCGTCTCTGCCTTCAAACACGTCATTTTCTGTCCAGGTACTGGCTCACGAGTAAGCCGCAAGGGGATGTAGTCACTGAACGGTACCGCCGCATGCTGGATTGGCTTGTCGGATTCCTTCGCGGCTTTAGACGCACTAACCGCGTTCGAAAGGCACTGATTCAACATCTCCGGCATCCGTTCTTCCCAGCGTTGCATGCCTTCTACCATGCGTGCTGGAGTGCGCACATCCTGGGCTGCGAGGAAGCGAGCGAGGGCCTGCCAGTCTCTTGGAGTGAGCGGAAGACCAGATGTCGCTTTGCGGATGGGCTCTTCAGCCGGTGCCTCGAACTCGTCATTCAGCCAGTTCTCGATTTCATCGGACTCGGTACCAGAGGCAATTCGAGTGTACAGATGCTCATGATACGCAATCCCGCGGGGAGCACTTGGCTTCCAGTCTGGGGCCAGAGAGTGCGGGACGAGGATGCGATAAGTCCAAACCTGCTCCGACGGAGAAGCAAAGCGTTTGAGATACAAGCGTGGAACATAGTGATTTTCACGGTGGAAGCTCATCGTCTTTAGAACCGAGCCAATCACTCGAGCGGACTTCCCGTGACCATGGCACAGAAGGACGGAGCGATCAACCCGATCAACTCACAGCAACACTGCAATTGGCTTCATTGATTATGCCACCGATACAGACGGCAACAGCCCCGAGCCAGCAACCGACCTGCGCGCCCGGTCTTCCGAAGGCAAGCGGCGGCACCCATTCGCTTGAACCATTCCAAAGTGCTGACCTCCGCGCACATCTGGGCGATGAAACGGACTGCGAAGCCCATAGAATAGTGACCCAAAACACAGGACTGGAATGCAGAACATCTAAGGGATTAGTCAGGGCGTAAGTTGCTGATATGGAGAACCTTGCGATGTGATCATTCCAGTCCATTCCAGCCGTATTCCGGTTCTATTCCATCGCGAGGATAAGGGGTCTCTAGGGGAGAAAGGCGAGGATGTCTACCAGGTGAGACTGGAAGATTTCGTCACCTTTCCAGACGAACATTGGGCACTTCAGGCCGTACGTCAGGAGCGCGTGTGCAGTGGTAAAAGCCACTTTGTAAGTTCGCATCTGCTCCATGATCGGCGTGATCATCCGGCGCGACTCGAACAGGTAGAGCACGAAGGCGACGGCGGTCTCATGGTTCAGATGTTCCGCAATCTCCACGTACCGGCGGTTCTCTTTCACTGTCCTCTCGAACTCCACAGCGCAACGGACGGGTTGTTTGTTCCAAGTATCCCGGGGCAGCCAGCAAACCGCGTCGTAGTCTTTGACGAAGGTTCCCTCTTCGATATTCGAGGCGGCAATTTCTAGTGACGTCATCCACCCTGTTGCACTCAGTCCGGATTCAAAGTAATTCCGAAGCTCATTCAGTTTTAGCGCGTGCGGGAGCTCGGCCTTTCTGGGCAGCGCATCTGAGTCGGAGGTGAGACTCGCCAAACGCAGATGCTTCTCCTCAAGGCGCAGAAGTCCGAGTCTTGAAATGGCGTAGATGCTGTACTTGCCGGGATGCTCCTCTACAACGTCGACGAGACCGCCCTTGATGAGTTTGTCCATGCGCGCATAAACGGGCGGCTTGCTCTTCGCAATTCCAACCTTCAGCGCGTAATCGCACAGGTCAGTGCTCTTGACGAACTGGCTATTGCGAACACGGAGAAGCAACTGGATGTCCTGCTCGGCCGGAATGAACTCGACTTGCTTCTTAGCCATGGTTACCCGAGGATCTTGCGCAACTCCGTTGGCGTGTACAGGTCCTTGGGATTCTCGGACTCGCGCTTCCAAGCGTCTCGTTGCTTCCGCAGTTCCTCAGCGTTTCGAGTTGCTTGGGCGAGTTCATCAGCCTTCGCCTTGAGTGCGGACTTCATACGCTCGTCCTGTGCCGTCATCGCTTTGGAGTGATTCCAGCGAACGCTACTCAGCAGTTCGAAGTGCCCGACGATGGCAACGGCAACAATGAGGGAGCCGATCTTGAGCGCCATGACTGCCCAGTGTTCTGTCTGTGAAGGTTCCATGACGATAACCGCAGGAGCGGACGGCTTCGCGGAATGCTTGTGCGCGGCGAATGTCTGAGAGGAAAGGCATAGGCAGAGCGTGAGTCCCAGAACCCACTGTGATGCTCGTCTGTAATTACTAGTGCGGAAATTGCGATGATGGCCCGAATGCATGTTTCCACTTTACGACTGGATCAAAGAGGTTGCCAGAGATTACCGTGTGACATTTCGAATCCGAGAAAAATTCTGCAGTTGGAATTTCGGAACCTGTTTAAGGGACAGAGCCCGTGTAACAATCGCTGGCGCTATGACTCAGAAGACCGTCCCATACCTCTCACCACACCCCCCTGACACCCTTTCTCAAAGGTTCGCCGCGAGTTTCTCCGACTTCGCCGCGCGAACTGACTACACTGCGATTCTCCGTCCTACCGAACTTGAGATCAGCACAACTGCTCGTGCTGCATGCGACGGGCGACCATTCGGAGCGGACGTTCGGGATTTACTCGAAGCGGCTACGCGGGGTTTAGTGAAACAGGCCGCAGTGGGATCGATCAGATCAATCATCTCTGGCCTGGCGACACACTGCGAATCGGTCCCTGAGCTAATGACCTGCCTAGCTGTTGGCATCGTCGCGCGCGCCAAAGACTGCGCTGTTCTGTACGACTTCGGTGGCGGGTGCGCTTATGGAGATGCGGACGGAGACCTAATCGTACGGATTCAGCCCCAAGCGCAGTTCGAACAATATCGGGTGGACGCGCTGGTTTCGATGCTCTACGTTCAGGGTCAGGAGGAGAACTTTCAATCGTTCAGTGCAAGGGTGGTGCTTGAATGCGACGGCTTTGAGTTTCATGAGAGAACCCGCGAACAGGCAGAGCATGATCGGGCAAGGGACCGATTCCTGCAGACTCTCGGACTCAACGTGTTTCACTTTCTCGGCGCGGAAATTTGGAGAGATGCATTCAAGTGCGCCGAAGACGTCATGGGCCTTCTAGATAACTGCGTGCGTCAGCAGTGTTCGGCACCGTGGCGCAAAAGTCCGCGGTCAGTTGGAATTGGTTCCTCGCAAGCCAGGCGCGCTCGTTGATGGCGTGAGGGGCCGCCAGTTGAATCGTTCGACTTGTGGACGCACGGATCGCCGGGGGCTGAAGGAGCCGGAATCTCTCCCGGCTCTCTTGTCTACGTCTGCCGCGGTGAAAGCTTTTCGGTTCTACGGGTAAATTCGTTGCAGATCTTCTCATCGACAAGCCCACAGAGATACATAACTGTGTCTCGTGCATCGAGGTAGCTAACGAGGAGCGGCTCTACTAATTTGGGAGAATACCTATCCGATGAAAGAGCCCTGTGTGCGAGCTGTTGAGCGCGTTTACTCAACTTGAGAGCTTCAGTTGCAGTAGCTTGCCACGTGTCGATTAGGCCGATTCGGGTAAGCAGTTCCTGCATTAGTTTCGCTTTTCCCCACTTACTAATCGCCTCGGACAGCAAGGTGAACAGTTCCAGATTGCAAGCAATAGTGGTGACCTCAACCGCCGAAATGTAGTCAGCGGACGCATCCACGCGCCGAAGCTGGTTGATGAATGTCCAGAAAGACGGGACATCCACCAAGACTACATGTGAGACTTTTGGGGCACGTGTAGGGAGTTGAGAGTTGAGCGAGGAGAGGGTAACGTTCTGAGCAGCCATTTTGCCTCCTTGGGGTGGGGTAGATTCGCACTACACTTCATCTAGATTGTTGCGTCGAAGACTGAATTGTTATTGTCGTGAGCTACGAGGTCTCTCGGTCATCCAAGGAATTGCTCCTGAGGGATCGTCAATCACGTCGGGAACAGGATGGCCCAACTTGCCGAGCATCGCGAACCACTGCGCCTTCGTAGACAGGAGAGGCACAGTATTTCCGACGGGGCTCGGGGTACCAATGCTCCAAGACGAGAATTCCAGGATGTTCTCCGGTCCACCCGCAACCTCGTCAGCCTTGGCGAGTGCCGCGTTCATTGCTGGACCCTCGCAATTTGCAAAATCGTCGGAAGTCGAGAAATAGACTTGAGGCAAGACGGCCTCGCGTCCATCTAGCAGTTTCACGGCTGCGCGCCAAGCCACTCGCATGTTGTCCTCGCCTTGTGTCGGTACTGAATTCCCAGCAGCCCCGTTGTCATTTTTTGCATAGCGACCTTCTTTTACACCCAGCATCTCTTCTTCGGAAATCCGCCCAACGCCCCACTTATGTCTTCCGTTCTCGGCCTTATTGGAGTGATCATCAAACATTTCGCACACAAGCGAGCGCATGTTGTCCGGGACATATTGATAGAAACAGAGCCACGACAGTGCATCTCTTGCGAGGTCGTATGCGATCAATAGCTCCTCGATGTGGCTATCTGGGAAGGCCTCAAGATCGGTGATTGCTTCGTGTGAGAGCGCGCTTCCCTTGGCGCATTGTTCCAACACTGAACGCACAGTATGCTTTACCTCATCTCCACCGTTTGCCCGCGCAAACCACTTGGCTAGTAGGGTGAACAGCTCGAAGTTCGCGGCAATTGCGGCAAGGTCTCCCGCATCGTGATCGCGCGCGGCAATGTCAATCGGATGGAGTTTGGTAATGATCGAAAGTGGTGCGGATGTTCCCCACGTGAATTTGTTCCAGGGTTGAGACGTGGGGTAGAAATCAGAGTTGTTCTCGGTAGCCATATTTCCTCCTTGTGGGTGATTGGACGCTACAGACCGCGCATGCGATGAAGTCGGGCCGTGATCGGCCCTGAATGCCGTCAACTAAGCAAGTTCCGATTGTGAGCGAGGACAGCCTGAGGCCGATTGCGGCGGAAACTTCTGAGAGGCACGCACGACGGTTCCAACCCCAACCCCCAACTTCTTTGCAACAGTGCGCCAGCCGAGTCCTGAGGCACGTAGGCGGTCAAGTTCTGAGATGTCGACGACTGCCGGAGGGCGTCCTAGCCGCTTCCCTTTGGCGCGGGCATTGCGTAGCCCGGCGCGCACCCTCTCCTGAATAAGGGACTTCTCGAATTCGGCGAAAGCCCCGACCATCTGGAACATCAGTCGTCCGGCGGGCGTGGACAGGTCGAGATTGTCGCGCAGGCTGACGAAAGCCACACCGTAGGCTGAGAGATCGGCGAGGGCGTTGACCAGGTGTTTCAAGGACCGTCCGAAGCGATCAATCTTCCAGACCAGCACGGCGTCGAAGCTTCGACGATGCGCATCAGCCATAAGCCGGTTCAACTGCGGACGGGACTCCATAGTCCCAGAGATACCTTCGTCGACGTATTCGCCGGAGATAGTCCAACCGCGGTGCGCAGCGTATTCGCGCAGTTCAGCGAGTTGCATCTCAGGGTCTTGGCCATGGGAAAGAGTGCTGACGCGGGCATAGAGGGCGACGCGTGAGATTAGTTGCGCTTGAGAGACTGATAGATGGGTGTTACCTTGATTCCTAGCCATGCTGCCTCCTGTTAGGCGACATCGGTTAGCGTCGTGTAGGTGTTACCAGCACCTGCATGACGCGTTTTCTTTACAGGACGTTTTTAGAACGATAGTTGCAGCATGTCAATCGAAATATCTAACATAATCCAATTATTTTCGTTGCGCCACCTTGCCGTGTGGTGCATTATTGGATGCATCATGACAGGTAAAGCTACAAACAGGCCGAAGCGATACCAGACGAAAGCGGTGAAAACTGCCGTTCTAAGCCGCGCCATGAGCGAACTCGCGAAGATTGGGGCTAAAGCTCGCGCCGAGAAATTGTCACCGGAGCGAAGGCGAGAAATCGCGATCAACGCATCGAAGGCTGCAGCTGAGGCGCGCACGAGAAGAGCGGCCGAGCGTAAGCAACAGGCGGAGTAGAATTTGAGTTGTCAGGATAGCCACTGACTGATCATCGGTGGCGACACGGCGGGTAGTCTTCCCGCGCCCGCCTTCCTGGGTATATCAAGCGGGGATCTCACGGGAAGGTGACAGATGGCTAAACAGCCTCGCAATACTCGAGTATCAAGGCGAACGCCCGAACCTTGGGATAAATGGGTTGAGCGCTATCTTCGCATCTACGCTGCCCCGAAGTTTTCAGCAAATCCCGCCGTAAAAGAACACATTCTTGCACACGCGAGCCTCGCGTGTGACTGTGCGAGGTATGTGCGGAGATATGTCGACAAGGCATTTACGCTACAGGAGTACGCTGACAAAAAAAAGCGCGGGGCTGATGCACAAAGGAAGGTACAGGCAGCAATAGATGGCATGCTGGCAGCGGCTGACCTCTATCGCAATATGGCTACCACAAGGCTTAATGCGATTGATGCAGACCGCAGCGTGGAAGCGAGGGAATACACACATAAGGCCGAATTCTGTAAGGCATCGGCTTCGGAGTTCATGTCGATTAAGGGCAACCTCAAAGAGGCATACAACGCAAAGAGCCATGGTCGTGACCGTGATCATAGTTTTATATGTCGCCTGTATTGGGTTCTCTGGGTACGCTTTGGTGACGAGCTCACTTATGCCACACTCGCCGACCTGATGAACGCTGGTGTTGAAACGGATGCCCCAATGTCTCAGGAAATTTTCGCCGAAGACGTGATCAGAAAGAACTTGAACAATTTCCAAGACAACAATCCCGCGCTTAACGAGCTGATCGCCCTAAACTCTCTTGCAGAATGGACCTCAGTCACGTCGTCGGCACCGGGTTCTTTCCAGATCTCCGTGCGGCCACCATTAACCTGCCCCAAACCGTAAGACTTTAGACGTTAGTCTCCCTCCGGAAACAAAAGCCCTCCAAAAAACACGTTTTGTTTCCTGTGTATTCAGGCCGCATCCCCCTACTCTTGCACTGTCACCTCCTGACAACTCAGGGAATGACAAGACAAGAGTTCTAACGCTACGCCCGCGTAAAAATCCGTATGGGCGCAATCGTAAGGAGGAATCCTGTGGCACGCCAGTTCCATGTCTACTCGCATGACGCGAATCCAGCAATTGATCCACCCGCCGAATACGTAAGCCGTGAGCGCAAGGAATATCTTGTAGCCGTTGGAATTTGCCGAATGATCGGTCCACGGGCTCTTCAACGGGTTCGCACTCGACGGTTTGATAACCGTTGCGATGATGCCATCAAGTCCAAGCAGCAAATTGATTGCGCGCTGCTGGATAGTGGGGCGACAGGATGGAAGGTTGTTGGACAAACTCAGAAGCCACATGGACGCGGCCGAGTCCAGGTGGGACCGGGACGTCCAAGGTATTCAACCGTCCAGTAACCGGCTGATTGTGATGGCTGGCAGAAGAGATTCAGTTTCCACGATGGAGGAGAGATGACAAACATGGCGAACCAAGACGAAGCTTTGGCTTTGCCGCGTGCCGCGGCTGCTCGGGCAATTGGGGTGAGCACTCGTACCCTGGACCGACTGATTGAGGCGGGCGCGATTCGAAGTGTCTCGGCTTTTAGGCGCCGGATCGTTTCGGTTGAAGAATTACAACGTTTCATTAATGAGGGCGGGCAGGAATAGAGGCACGCTACTTCATCCAGATGTAATAGATTGCACGTTTGGATTGCGAGCAATTTGAATCAACGGTCGCCAAATTGGCGGCCTTTTCCATAGCTGGAGCCCCGGAGGAATGGCACAAAATGTCACTGAAATCAACGATCCGCGAGAAGGCCGCGATCATGCTGGCCGAGGATCGCTATCCCGATGAAAAGATTGCGGAGGTGTGCGGCATCTCTCGGAGGACTTTAGATCGCTGGAAGAATAACCAAGTGTTTGCGGCTAAAGTCGAAGCAGTCTCCAAGCGCTATGCAGACCGCGCTCTGAAACACGGGCTAGCTCGGATAGAGCGTCGCATTCAGGTTCTGAGTGACGTTCATGAGCGCATCCTCCAAGTAATTGATGCCCGGGCTGAAGACAAAAGCTTGTCCACCGTTCCCGGCGGCGCGACGGGTCTCTTGGTTCACGATGTGAAGGGCGTAGGTAAGGGAAACGACTTTCGTCTCGTCAACATTTACACAGCTGATGTCTCTCTACTTCGGGAGTTGCGTGCGATTGAGGAACAAATTGCTAAGGAACTTGGACAATGGACCGAGAAGCGGGAAGTGGCGGGCGTTGGTGGGGAACCATTGATCCCAGAGCCGAAGTTGGATCTTTCTAAGCTATCGATTGAAGAACTCAAGTTCCTACGTAATCTGACGGCAAAGGCGGCACCGGAATCGACAATGAACCGCTCGAAGCTCTCGGATATGGACCTCTCGAAGCTTTCGGATGAAGAACTGGAGAAATTGGAAGGCTTGTATACGAAAGCATAAGCGCACTCGGTAGGCGCGATGCGATCGCGAGCGGAGATGAGTAATCAAACAACGAGATGTAATGACGCGGGGCCGACAACGGCCCTTTCTCTATGAGAAATTCTAGCCGTTTCACAAGGAGGGCCAGTCAATGGCCGACGACGCAGTACTTTCAGTAAGAACCACATTCGACGGATCGACTCTCGTCAGCGGAATGAAAGAATCCTCGACTGCCGTTCAGGTCGGATCGAGTCAGATGAGCGAGGCCCTGCAGGGTGTTGTGGGAGCCAATCAGGAGCTTGCCGCAGCAATCAACAATATCGTTTCCATTCGCACCTCCGAACGCGCGGCATCGGCTGCGAGCACTGCGGCCTCGCACGAGGAGGCCGTTGCACGTCGGTTGCTTGCTGCTGAAACTCGCGAGGCCACTCACGCGGCTCACTTGTTTGGTATGGAGACGGGAGTAGAGATCCCGCGTGCATTGCGTGGAGTGTTGGCACATAGCTCGATGGTTGGACCAGCATTGGCGAAGATGTTCCCGATGCTCGCTGCTGTCGGTTTCGCAGACATCATCGTTAAGTCCGCTAAAGAGGCTTATGAGTGGGGGAAACAGGGTCGCGAGGCGGCGGAGAAGATCTCCGAAGGATTCGCCGGACTTTCCCGCAAGGAGAGCGAGGCGAATGACCAGATTGAAGTCACCAATGCCAAGCTTCAGCAGCAGATCGATAAGCTAGAGAAAAAGCCAAATAATGGACTTGCGCTCGCGCTTGCCGAAACGGCGGTTCAGGCCGATAAGTTAGCCGATCATCTTCGCTCTGCGCTTGAAGTCTCAGCAAAACTTCTAAAAGAGCAAGAAGTTGGTTCCGTAAAGGGCGCTTTCCTCGGGCTAGCTACAACGGGACCGGCTGGCGACCTGGTCAAGCAGTTACAGGAAGAGCAGGCTAAGGCAGAGGGCCAGAGGACATGGTCCCTGAGTCAGGCCTCGAACATTGCTGATCCCAAAGCACGGCAGGACGCGACTCTCAAAGCGCAGCAAGAGTATCAGAACACGCAGATCGAGATCGCGAAGCGTGGACGCGATGAAGCCAAGCGTCTCGCAGATCAGGCGGAAAAAGACCAGAAAGAGGAAGAAGAAGCCGCAGCTGCGCGCCTGGCGGAATCGCAGGAGCGCCTTGGAACCGCAGGTTCGCATCAGGGCTCAAGAGATTACGCTGCGCGTATTACTGCGTTCCGTGGTGTTCAGGGTGTGATGGGGGCATCGCTTTTCGGAATGCAGGATTCCCAGACTACTACAGGAAAGGAAGGACGGCTGGGAAAGGACGAGCAACAGAAGGAACGTGCATCGCAGGCCAATGAGGAGCAGCGCAAGGCAAGCGAAGCAACCATCCACCAAGCCGAGGATGAACTCGCGAAACTGCGACAGACGCATCTCCTGACCGTCTTTGATGAAGAGGAGTTCTGGCTTTCTCGATTGGAAAAGGCAAAGGCCGGATCACAAGCGTATCTGGAGTTTGAGAAGCGGGTCGGCGCTCTCTCTCAGTCTGCATTAAAGGAACAAAAAGAGGAGCTTGATAAGCTCAACAAACTCATCGGGTATGACCAGCCCGGGGCGAACGGCAAGAACGTCCACATCCAAGGGTCGATTGAGAAGGGCAACGACGAAGACAACGCAAAGCGCGCTAAATCTGAGGAGAACGGGCTGAAGAGCGTCACAGACAATACCCTAGCGTGGATAAAGGCGGCACGCGAAGGCGTAGACATCAATCAGAAAAACGCTGATGCCCAGGCTGAGGCAAACATTCAGGCTGATCTTGCATTTGGTCGAGTGACCGCACTCGGCGCGGCACAGCGAGAAGCGGCACTGCACACCGCTGAGTACAATCGCGAACTCAAGGAATTACAGGATCGTCTCAGCCAGATTGCCAACGATAAGAATCTGAGGCCCGACGAGAAAAAGCTACAGACTCAGCAAACACAGAATAAGATCGATCAACTGAACGGGCAGCAGGCTGTTACAGGTCAGAAGGATCAAAAGGCCGTTGCACAGCAGTTAGCTGCTCCGTATCAGGAGGCTGCTGCCCTGATTACGAAGAGCCTTGATTCTGGCGTGAATGAATGGATCAAAGGTACAAAGACCTTTTCGAATGCCATGCGCGATGCGTGGCGTGGAATGGCGATGGGAGCCATTGAGAACATTGAGAGGATCGGAGAGAAGCAGTTGCAAACTGAAATCCTTTCGCTTGCGAAGCATCAGACAACGGAAGCAGCCAAGAACGCAACGGATGCCGCAGGAGCAAGCACTAGCGTCGAGGTTTCCGCAGTAGCCGCAATGAAAAAGCAATTTCATCACGCAGCTAACGCAGCCGCTGGTGCATGGGACGCGTTCGCAGATATTCCAATCGTCGGACCAGAACTTGGCGCCGCTGCTGCTGCTGCCACATTTACAGGGGTTATGGCGCTGGCGGCGTTCGAGCAGGGCGGCGTCGCTGGTGGCAATTTTCGGTATGGTACGCCCGTTCCAATCTTGGCGCACGCTGGGGAGCGCATTCTGACCACTGCGCAGTCACAGAACTTCGAGCGGATGGTGAACAACAATAATTCGGGAGGAAACTTGACGGTTCAGATGCCGATAAGTCATTCCTCGAGCAATAACGACCGGCAATTCCGCGCAATGCTGCAGAGGCATCAGGATGTCGTCTACTCCGCTGGCAGGCAGCACTTGCGGAAGATGGGTGTGAGGGGGGCGTGATTTTGGCTTGAACTCCGGTTCTCTGGAGGAATACCCTGCTCTTTCATGGAGAAAGACATGAAACATAAGCGCCTTGTCGTGAGCGTGGTTATTGTCGTCTTCATTGCAATCGCAGGAACGGGGCTGCATCAATGGCGAGAGCATCACCTGAGCGCTGGATTTCGACAAACACTTACGGCGTGCTTTAGCGAGAATGCTTCCGAGTCTGATGCGCGGCTGTTTGCCTACAATGCCAGATTGGCAGTACGAACCAAGAGAGATGCGGAAGTTGATGCCAAGTTTGAGATGTCTCAGCGCCTGTCTAAATTGGCCGACGAGGAACACGCTAATTCCGATAGGCTTGAGCTAAACGCGGCCTTCGAGACAGGCGCGCACGAGTTTAAGTTGGCATCTGAGGACTCGGGAAGCGCCAAGTCTTGTCAAAAGGATGAGCAGCGTGATCGTAGGAACGCTAGAAATCTCATGAACGAGGTACGCAGTGAAATAGGTCTTCCATCGATGAGCTAGCACTCGGCCGCGTTCTAAGCCTCGCTTCGCAGGCTGTTACGAAACTGAGTGACTCTGAAATGAGTTGATGTGAAAATGCTCTCGCGGAAGCGAGGGCAATTTTCATGGGTTTCATT
>Ga0224527_1000120_pt1 | contig 58843 bp, 55 predicted proteins | sample CBST0metaG_FD_179882 | JGI IMG/M metagenome (GOLD analysis project Ga0224527, IMG submission 179882) | Peat soil microbial communities from Stordalen Mire, Sweden - C.B.S.T0 | ecosystem: Environmental > Terrestrial > Soil > Wetlands > Peat | place: Sweden: Norrbotten County, Stordalen Mire...
ATAGGCCAGGTGTGTAAGTTCAGCAATGAATTCAGCTGACTGGTACTAATAGGTCGAGGGCTTGACTTAATTTAATTAGCACGCAGTGCTAATTCATTAATCCTAAATAATGCAAACTTTCTTCTGTAAAGTTTTGAGGGAACATATGAAAATATGAACTTTCAACAAAATAGAATAGACTGATTAGAATGACGCAGATGGGTTATTATAAGCGGTCGGACTTTATCCAGTGGCGATAGCTATGGGGTTCCACCTGTTCCCATACCGAACACAGTAGTTAAGCCCATATACGCTGAAAGTACTTGGCTGGAAACGGCCTGGGAGGATAAGTAGTTGCTGGTTAAGTAAAAAGCACTCATTTAATGAGTGCTTTTTCTTATTTATATTATCCTTTTGAGGATAGATTGAATTAATCCTGCTGAATGGGAGTATTTACAGCTTTCTCCTGATTGCTTTTCATTATATACTAAAAGAAAAATTAATGAGGTTTAATAGTGAAGAAACAAGCAATGGGGCTCATACTGACAATGATTGTAGCTTCAAACATAACACTGGATTATAAAAAAGACGTTGCTGTTCCAAATTCCAGGACACAGGCTGATGTTAACTGGTCTGAGTCGATTGGTTCTAGTAACGTTCAGGAATTTAATGATCCAAGGTATAAGGGAGTATATAATATCATAAACTTTTTTAAGAAAAAAAACTTGGATATTGGATCAAAAGATGGACGTCTGATATTATTCTACAAAGTCAAAGTGTAATATTCTCCCTTGTCACCACACCACGCCTTCGAAGGTTCTACGCTTTGCAGAAAAGGAACTCTGTATTATTTCGAAAGCAGAAAGGTTAATGGTGATTATTTGTTGTGGAGGGCTAACCTGGATAAGGTAGATCAGCGAAACAAATTAAAGGAAGATGTTTTTTCATATCGACTAGCAAAAGATAATAAAGATAATAAAGTATATATTTTTTTGTATAGCAAACAAGTAACAGTACTGAGTGGGGAAAAAGGTAAAAAATTTTTAAGTCGGATCGAGAATTCAGAACCCCATGAAGCACAATTAATTATGGCTAAGGCAACAAGCAATTTTAAACGGGGAAATGAAAAAAATCAGCACCCTAACTAAACAACAAACGCACAAGCTATTGGTTAGCCTGTGCTTTTGTTGTTTAGTTAGGGTTGATCATAATGCACCAATAAAAATGATTTAACATAATATATACAGGATAATAAAAATTCTAATCAAGAGAGGGGTAAAAAGAAAGATGTCTAAAGTGTCTACAGCCAATGGTTTAGCAATTAGTATGGATTGAAACGTTTGGTAGTGGGGTAGTTGTATCGGTTCTATTGGCATCAGGAGTTGTATTTACGGGACAAATTGTAGCAGAAATACGTCATCATGATGATCCTGTAGTTGTTGAATTGGAACCAGAATTTCTATTGTTGAAATTAACGGTTGCTATTGGACCATATGTTGTTGGTCAAACAATTGGCATTAATATACTATTGATAGAAACGATAGGATAATTAGTAGTAGATTTTTGTGCAAGATTAGCACCCAATTAAGATAAGAGGTCGTCTAAAAAGCTAATTTAGCTTTTTAGACGACCTCTTACATTATAGTTATGACCTTGTTTTAAAGGTATCGCAAGCTGTGCCGTCAGCAGAGCTAACCTGGAGATCACCGCTTGATCTAACTTCAATACTATCAGCAGTGCATTCGAAATCTTTATTGTGATGGCATTCTTCGCAATGACATTTTGTTACTGTAGACATTATAATCCCCCCCTTTTGTTCTTAGTATTTCCGATTAGCGTTAAAATATAATTGGTATGATTAGTTAATTTAAAATGAGGCATAATAAGAGTAAATATAATCAATAATTAGCTTAAAGTTGCTATTGTAAGGGCTATACAAATATTTATCCATTACAATTAATTAGTTTTTGTTCTTTTTTTATGATGGGGGAATATAAATTAAAGGGTAAAGGTCTTGGTTACTAGAAAATAATAGTACACAATAAAATCTCTCAATTAAATTAAGTTATATCGGCACAAATTTATACCCAACTACATCATATTCTAATGGACTGAATGTTATGATACGAGGAGATTACAGGATGAAAAACGCTATTTGCAAAAATGGGACAAACTCTGAAGCACATCTTAAAATATTGACAATTGATCCTTGGTTGAAGTCTCACGAAAACGACCTGATGTTGCGTATGAATCGTTACAACGATGTTAAAAAGTCGCTCCTTGGTGGCAAGAATAGCTTTAGAGACTTTGCCAACGGTCATCATTTTTTTGGCTTTCATCAAATTGAAGATGGTTGGTATTACCGTGAGTGGGCGCCTGCCGCAGAGGCGTTATTTTTGATTGGGGATTTTAATAATTGGAATTCCACATCCCATCCGCTCACTAGGCAAGACGGTGGGGTTTGGGAGATTTACATACCGGGAAAAGATGCTCTTGCTCATGCTTCTCGTGTCAAAGTTAGGGTTAGATCGATGGGCATTGAGCGGGATCGTATTCCTTTATATATCAGACGAATTGTTCAGGATACGAAAACTCATGATTTTAGTGGCCAAATTTGGGCGCCTAAGGTTCAGTATCAATGGGCTGATGGTCATTTTCGAGTCGATGCTACGCGGCCACCTGTTATTTATGAGACCCATATTGGAATGGCTCAGGAAAAAGAAGCAATTAGCACGTACAAGGATTTTGAGGACAACATTTTACCAAGAGTAAAAGCGTTGGGGTACAACACCATACAGATTATGGCGATCATGGAGCATCCCTACTATGCATCTTTTGGCTATCATGTTTCCAATTATTTTGCAGCCTCTGCTTGGTTTGGAACACCAGAGGAACTCAAATCGCTGATTGATAAGGCTCACAGTATGGGCATTACGGTTCTGATGGATATCGTGCAATCCCATGCGGTTAAAAATTTCGCAGAGGGCATTAATGAGTTTGATGGTACTGATCATCAGTTCTTTCACGGCAATGGGCGTGGTGATCACAGCGCTTGGGACTCCAAGTTATTTAACTATGGCAAGCATGAAGTCATTCACTTCTTACTATCTAGTATAAAATTCTGGCTGGAGGAATATCATTTTGATGGATTCAGGTTTGATGGCGTAACATCCATGATTTACCATGATCATGGTCTGGGAACAGCTTTCGATGAATATGGCAAGTACTTCAGCCTAAATACAGATATTGAAGCAATCACCTATCTCCAATTTGCCAATGAGCTAATCAAGGAAATTAGACCAGATGCGGTCAGTATAGCAGAGGATATGAGTGGCATGCCAGGCATGTGTCTTGCTGTGGAGGATGGTGGAATTGGCTTTGATTATCGATTGGCAATGGGGATGCCAGACTTTTGGGTTAATACTCTGAAAAGTAAGGACGAGGACTGGAATGTGAACAAACTTTGGCACGAATTGACCACCAGTCGTCCTAGTGAAAAGCGCATTGGTTATGTAGAATCTCATGATCAGGCTTTGGTTGGGGACAAGACTCTTATTTTCAGGATGGCAGATAAAGAAATGTACTGGGATATGAACAAGGAAAGCCAAAGCCTGATTATCGAGCGGGCAATTGCCCTACACAAGATGGTTCGGTTTATTACTATTTCACTGGGGTGTGATGGTTATCTGAATTTCATGGGCAATGAGTTTGGCCATCCCGAGTGGATTGATTTCCCACGGGAGGGCAATGGTTGGAGTTTTAAACATTGCCAAAGACTCTGGAGCTTGCCAGACAATCCCTCATTAAGATATGAACACCTGAATTGTTTTGATCGTGCTATGATCCACTTCATGTCGGAGGAGGGGCTTATGGGAGGTGGAGTGCCACAGTCACTCTGGCTGGATCAACAGAAGATGATAATCGCCTATCGTAAGAAGGATTGTGTATTTATATTCAATTTACACCCAACCAACGCCTATGCTGGATTTGAATTACCAATCCATGAAACCGGTAGTTTTCAGGTTGTATTAGATACAGATGAAAAGCGGTTTGGCGGGCAGGCACGTATCTCTCACGATATCGTTTACCAATCCGGCACTCTTTCCCAGTTTCCAGATTACGCTGGCATCGTGATATATTCACCGAGTCGTACAGCAATGGTGCTAAAAAAAGTGAAGTAACGATAGTATGCATAAATCGGAATGCTTAGTATATTACAATTGGTGTATTGCATCATAACAACAGAAGGGTTTCTGAGAAAATCAGAAGCTCTTCTGTTTTAGCTATATATAAGACACTAAGCAAGTAACATGTATTACGCCCACTAAACAGTTTGTCGCTACGATACAATGGAAGGGGTTTATGCCCTACTGCCGTTAGCGCTAATCTCGACTTTTAGTAATGAACGAACATGTTGAATTTGATTGGCGATGCTTGTAAGCGGGGAACTTGCAAACAGTAGGCCGATGGCAAAGGGCAGGTTGTCAATCATGGTAACTAGCAAGGAACCGGAGTCCCCACCAGCAGACATCGCTGTATTAATAATTTGATCTTGAAAACGGGCGAGTTTGCCCTCTGAGTACGTAACATCGATGGTAGCATTGATTGAGAGAATTCTCCCTTGAGTAAAGCCAGTGGTGCGGCCAGTTTTTTGTACGATCATACCTACGTTTACTTTTTCCCGTGGTAGCCAGCCGTTGACGTGTCCTATCCAATGAATGGCTGGGGTCAAATTATGCAATTGCCCTTGGGCAATGGCGGCATCAACTAGGTTGTCGTGGTGACAACGAGGAAGTAATGGTTCAAAATCAATGGGAATAAAACGACTTAAGGTGGCAATGGTATCAAAGGGCAAACAGCCGCCATCAATCGGTCCAGGCTGCAGAATTGGATCGCCAGGGCAAGCTTGGTTCTGGGCAGCGAGGACATGATTATTGCTTAAGATATAATATTTTTGGGGAATACCAATACCATTTGGTAGCTGATCATACACACAAGTGGCAATCGTTCCAGCGGTAATGCTACTGTGACCAACACTATAACCACCCTGGGCAGGGCGGATGCTTTGGGTGAGGCTAGAAGGGGCAGTGCGGGTTAGGGAATTGCCAGGTTTAGCGCTGACGTTCCCGATGGGGAGTACATCGATATCTATGCCATGTAGGGTGAGGGGCAGCAAACTCGTTTTGGGGAGTTTGTGTTTTTCTACCTTATGAGTCACAAGAATCATAAGAGCTGGTCGACCAGTTGGCTGATTATTTTTCCATTTGATTCCTACGCCTAGCCCGACCACATTGATACGTTGATTATCAGGGCGCAAAAGTTCATCAACCACTTCACTATGGGCTTGTTGCAGGGCAAACAAATCAGTTGTTGATAGCATCATTTTAGTTTGAGCATTCATAAGATACTCCCTTCGCGGGTACACATTAGCTTCTCTTATTATTATATTGAATAGATCAGGGTTTGGTGATATGTTAACATGGCTAAAAAATTAAGAGTAACATTACTGAAATTAAAATAAAATGTTACAATATCCATATAATGTTAAATAAAGGTGTTGCAATTTGAAGAAGGAGAAAATATCTATGTATAAGTCTAGGAGCTTACTATCGGATTTTTTATTAAAATTAGGAAGTCAGGCTGGTTTTACAGTATTAATTGTATACATATTCACTAAGACAAGTCGATTCATGGATATTGGTTATATTAGTGTTGCCATGTTGTTACCATCACTATTTTTTACTGCTTTTTTCGCCAAAATTCTGCATCATTTTAGTGCACTCTTTACCTATCGGATTTCCCTGTTACTACGGAGTGGTATTCGGGGCTTCGTTGACGTTAATCTCCACATCCCTAGCAGATTTTTATGGAGCGACCAATGTATTAGGTGGTTGTGCTATTATGGAAATTGCATTAGGAGTAAGTGCAACCTTTTATATGCTTTACTGTTATAAGCGCAAAACCATGAATGAAGTGGTTTGATATCGATATTCCTGATGCTTGCCATATAGAATATTTAATGCAAGCTATATATATTGCAAGACTTTATATATTTTAAATAATTCGCTAGTTGCGTTATCTGGAATTAATATTATAATGGAATTATTAGTTAGCCTAAATGATAGATCAAATTAATGGTAAAGGGGTATTTGTAATGAATGAGAAAAAGCAGTGTGAAGATAAAGAGCAATTGAAACAACGTTTAACCAAGTTGCAGTATGAGGTAACGCAAAACCAAGGAACGGAACCAGCGTTTGATAATGAATATTGGAATCACGATCAAGCTGGTATCTATGTTGACATTGTGTCAGGTGAAGCTTTATTTAGTTCTTTGGATAAATATCAGTCTAGCTGTGGGTGGCCAAGTTTTACTAAACCTTTGGCAGGAGAAGTGATTGCCGAACAAGCCGATGATAGTCATTTTATGAATCGAATTGAGGTGCGGAGCAAGCAGGCCGATTCCCATTTAGGTCATGTGTTTCATGATGGACCTACTGCTAGCAAATTACGGTATTGCATTAACTCCGCGTCTTTACGTTTTGTACCGAAGGCTGATTTAGTCAAAGATGGCTACGGGGAATATGTTGAATTATTTTTAAAGCACTAAAAAAAACAAGGTTTATATATGGGAGAGGACGTGCTAAGATTTTTTTATGAAATATAACAATATCATAAAAGGAATTTTTCTGAAACGTGTGAATCGCTTTATTGCCCACGTGCTAATTGGTGATGTGGAGCATGTTGTGCATGTAAAAAATACAGGACGATGCCGGGAGTTGTTAATTCCAGGAGTAGTAGTCTTGCTTGAGCCAGCAGGGAATCCAGAACGGAAGACTGCATTTTCGTTGATTGCTGTGTATAAAGGTGACAAATTGATTAATATGGATTCGCAAATGCCTAATCATGTTGTGTTTGAAGGGTTACAGGTAGGGAAAATTTTAGAAATAAGCATGACAACCAAGCTGAAGAAAGAAGTTACTTACGGCAACTCCCGATTTGATATTTACTTCGAAACTGCCCAGAATAAGAATTTTATGGAGGTGAAAGGGGTAACGCTGGAAGAGGGCGGAACAGCAATGTTTCCTGATGCCCCCACAGTCAGGGGGACCAAGCATGTTTATGAAATGATCAAAGCCGTTGAGGCTGGGTATGGCGGTTATCTTTTCCTACTAATTCAGATGAAGGGGGTACATCATTTTCGGCCAAATGTGAAAATGGATGGAGATTTTGCCCAGGCATTAGCAGTGGCTAATGCACAAGGTGTTAACTTACTAGCTTATGACTCAGTTGTGACAGAGGATGAAATTGTTTTGGGTGAGCGAGTACCTATCTTGCTGGATTAGTAGCGGGAAATTTGGCAGTGGACTAAAAAGGTAGGGCAAATTTTGGGACGGTGTAGCTATTGTAATTTAACCAAAAATTTAGTATACTGAACGAAGTTACATAATTAAATATTCTAGAAATAGGTGCCCTTATGGGCTTAATAGGGAAGATCGGTGTAATGCCGGCGCGGTCCCGCCACTGTAATGAGGAGTAAATCCAAGAGATACCACTGAGGCAACCGTCTTGGGAAGGTTTGGGTAAGCAATGATTCAGAGTCAGGAGAACTGCCTATTTAACAGTCACCGTTTTACCCACGAGCGATGGGGAGGGGATTAAGTGCACATACGAGATTATATTGATCTTGGCGTATTAACGCTTGGGTTATTTATAGCTATAATGGTGTTGCCCTTAATTGTTTCTCCCGACTGATGGTCGGGAGTTTTATTTTGATATGTGACATTTCGTATTTGGGTGCGAGATGGTTTTACATATGCTTTAAATTTTCATTATCCAACTTTTTGCTGTATGCTGCCCATTGGACAGCTGGTTCCGCGGAAGCGGGGCTTCCTTTTTCAGTTAGGTGCAAGATGTTGCACTGTTATAAATATGATCGAAGTATACCTTAGGGCTTGCCTGTAGAACATTTAGTGTGTTATATATAGTAAGAAAACATTTATGGATAGGGAAGGCTAGGTGTTTATGATGAAGAAGATGATGAGGTTACTTGGAATTCTACTATTAGGGGTAATCATGGTTGGAGGAGTGACAGTGCAGCAAAAAGTAAGTGCTGCTGATGTTATTGATGAGGGAAACGTTAAAAAAGCCATTCTAGTGGTTAGTTTTGGTACTACTGATGCAGACACGCGTGCGGTAACCACTGACGCAGTACAGCATAAGATAAAAGCAGCGTTCCCTGATTATGAAGTTCGCCAAGCTTTTACTTCGCGTATTATCATAAAAAAATTAGAAATACGTGATCATCTAAAAATGGATACAGAAAAACAAGCATTGGATAAGCTAATGAATGAAGGGTATACAGAAATAATTATACAACCATTGCATATTGAAGCTGGCGATGAATATGAAAAAGTTAGCCGTATAGTCGAGGAATTCACTAAGAGGCATCCCTTTCTTAAAATATCTCTTGGTCGCCCCATTTTTTATTTTACCGGGCAAAATGAGCGGCCAGATGACTATATGATCGCTATTAAAGCGTTAACAAACCAAATTCCAAGAATGATGAACCATGATGCGATTGCTTTAATGGGCTATGGTGGTTTGAATCCGTCTAATACGGCTTATGCTGCACTGCAAATGAAACTACAAGATGCTGAACTTAATAATGTATTTGTTTTTACCGTTGAGGGGTATCCAACAATCGATACTGCTATCAAAGAAATGAAATACAATAAGATTAAAAGAGTGACATTAATGCCATTGATGTTGACTGCTGGTGACCATGCTAATAAAGGTATGGCTGGTGATGGGAAGGACTCCTTCAAGTCACAGTTAATTGCTGCTGGCTTTCAGGTAAATACTTATGTTCATGGCCTTGGGGAAAATACGAAAATTCAAGATATTTATGTCCAGCATGTGCAAGATGCAATGGATGGAAGGTATGACAAAAGTGTAAGGGGTAGTGACCGGCCTATCATTCCAGTCATTGAATAATTTAGTCACAGCAAAAAAACAGCTTCTGCCCTGAGGGCAGAAGCTGTTTTCTTGCTGTGATATATATCGCAAAAAATAAAACCGTCAGCATTTTACTTTACCAAAGTTGTAAATAATGTTGTGCCGCAAGGGATACAAGGGCGACGGCTAGCCAACAGGCTAATCCTAGTACAATGGGTTTTAGACCATTGCTAATAAGTTCTCGCAGGTGTGTTTTAAGACCAATGGCAGTCATGGCCAGGATGATGCAAAACTTGCCAGCTTCTCCAAGTAGTTTGCAAGCCCCTGGGGAGATGAGACCAGTGGTGTTAATGATGGATGCCACTAAAAATCCTAAGATAAACCAGGGAAATATTTTGGTAAAGCTAAAATTATGATTACTGGCATTTTTTCTAGCAGAAATAATGGCTAGGGTTAATGTGATGGGTACAATCATCAGGGTACGGGTTAATTTCACGATAGTGGCAAAATTACCAGCTTCATTACTGTATGAATAGCCAGCAGCAACTACGGAAGAGGTATCGTTGATTGCTGTACCTGCCCACATGCCAAAGCCAAGATCGCTCATGTTCAGTAGATGCCCCACGAAAGGGAAAATGAATACGGCAGCAATATTGAATAAAAAGATGGTGGATATGGAGTAGGCAACATCTTTGTCATTGGCAGAAATAACTGGTGCAGTGGCTGCGATCGCCGAACCACCACAGATGGCTGTGCCAACGCCAATGAGAATACTGGTATTACCCTCTAATTTTAAATGACGTCCCACAAGCCATGCGGTAATAAAGGCGGCACTGAGGGTGAAAAACATAATATATAAGGATTGGCTACCGACGGCAAATACGCGAGCTAAATTCATTTCAAAGCCAAGTAAAATGATCGATGCTTGGAGAATCTTTTTTGCCGTAAAGTTGATACCCCTGTCATAACTAGTTGGCCTCTTCCAAAATGCGAGGATCATACCGAGTAGTATGCCAAATACGGGACCGCCGACTAAGGGCACTAGCTTTCCTAAAAAATAGGCGGGGATGGCAAGTGCCAGCACCAGGGCAAAGCCAGATAATATTGTAGTGGAAGGATTGCTTTTTGTCATGTCTGTATCGTTCCTCTCTTGTGTAATAGTAGGCATTATTTTTTTCCATGCCTTATAATAACATTTGAATATATATATGTAAAATACTATAATTTAATTAATATGATAGGTAAATGCCTATAGTGAAGAGGTGTGTAATGACATTACGCCATTTAAATATTTTCTTATGTGTTTGTGATGAAGGCAATATGACGGGGGCTGCTGAAAAACTTTACATTGCGCAGCCATCCGTGAGTCAGGCAATTGCAGAATTAGAGAAGCATTATCAGGTAAAGTTATTTGAACGATTAGGTAGAAAACTATTCATTACCATTGCGGGCCAAAAATTAATGACCTATGCTCGGCATATTGTGAATTTGGCGAAGGAAGCAGAGGAGGTAATGCGGGAAATTCATCATAATGGCGTCATTCGGATTGGTGCCAGTGTTACGATTGGGGCGTGTATTTTGCATGAGATCATTGGGCGTTTTAGTCGCCAAAATCCTGCTATTAAAATTATTTCATCGGTTAACAATACAACGATAATTGAAGGGATGTTGTTAGCTGATCAGTTAGACCTTGGTTTAGTCGAAGGAAAAATTCATTCCCCTGGGATGGTCAGTCAACCTTTTATGAATGATGAGCTAGTCTTAGTAACGAGTCTTTCTCATCCATTCGCGCACAAAGATCGCGTACAACCAGCGGACGTTAATAATATGGAGTTTATTGTTAGAGAAGAGGGGAGTGGCACTCGTGAACTCTTTGAGGTAGTAATGAGGAGTAAGGACCTCAATTGGCGGATTGGGGGAGTTTATAATAATGCGGAGACCATCAAGAATGCGGTTTCAGCTGGCCTAGGGATTTCCGTAATATCAAGGCTGGCAGTGCAGAAAGAAATTAAACGGCAGGAACTCAAAATTGTAGAAATTGAGGACCTACATTTTAAACGACAGTTTAGTATTGTTCATCATAAAAATAAATATATTGTACCGGCGATGTATATTTTTATTCAAGAATGTCTAACGTACAAGAATTCCTAATTAAAAAACGGGTTATATGCGTAAAAAAATTGGTGTGACATAAATCTCTAACCACCAGACTAGAAATAGTCATTTAGTCGATCGTGCAAGGAAAGATTTGTAGAATAAATCCATAATAAAGGTGTTTTATGATAATGTAGATTAAAAGAAAGATTAGTCACAATATGTCGAATTATCACTCAATAACAGTTGTTCTTGCTTTGAGATCTACAAGAAGAATATATCTACATGCCAGTATATCGACAACCATTAACAGTATGGGTGCACAGATTGATGAAAGCAGCAAGTTGCTTGATGGATTAAATACGTCTAAAAATATTATCGTAGATAATATTACTAGCGTGTCGGCAACATCAGAACAAACAGCGGCACTGAACGAAGTATACCACCATGCGATGAAATTGGATGAGATGGTTAAAGAAATGGATGGGAAAATCAATCAGTTTGATCTGAAAAACTAACACCTGCAATGTATGAATTTTAAAAGGTTAAGAGATGATCTCGATCGTGCATCGGGATCATCTCTTTTTTCACAGACAGTCTATATATAACACGGCTTCTATTCCTGTCGATTGCCATGTAGAAGATTTAGTGATATATATATATTTGCGTGTTACTTAGCAGTTGATGTTTGAGGGTGAAGGATTGTAGTCGTATTAATTTACAGTATAATAAGAAGGATAGATGAACATGAAAGGGGGTAACAGAGTGGTTGGACAAACTTTATTAATTGTAGACGATGAACCCCAAATTCGTGAATTATTAAAACTTTATTTTATTAAAGAGGGCTTTACAATTGAGGAGGCAGCAGATGGAGTAGAGGCGATTCGTAAGGTGGTGGAGGTAAAGCCTAATTTAGTAATTTTAGATATTATGATGCCTGTGCTCGATGGCATCGAAGTCTGTCATCAAATCAGGAAGTTCTCTCAAGTGCCGATCATTATGCTTACTGCTCGTGCCGAAGATGAAGATCGTATTATGGGATTAGAACTTGGTGCTGATGACTATGTTACTAAGCCGTTTAATCCAAGAGAGGTGGTAGCTCGGGTTAATGCTGTGCTACGACGTGTACCAGATGTAGATTACACAAAAGCTGATGTATTAAATTTTCCAAATTTGGAAATTAATATTATGGAGCATACGATTATTATCGTTGGTAAACGGGTAGCTCTTACGAGTAAAGAAATGGAACTCTTATGGTGCCTAGCATCTCATCCAGGGCAAACATTCCCACGAGAAATGCTACTAGAAAAGGTGTGGGGCTACACCTTTAGTGGCGAAACACGTACGGTAGATACTCATATTAAACGACTCAGGCAAAAGCTGACTTCCCAAGAAAATACACCATGGGATATTCAAACAGTATGGGGCATTGGTTATCGCTTTGTGGTGCAAAAATGAAGAATTCATTGCAACGAAAGTTATTATATAGTTTTATGCTGGTGATTGGAATTGTGCTGATTGGTGTATCGATTGGTGTATCCCTCATTATTAAAGAAGAAATGCTATCTAATAAAGAGCAAGGATTGATTACGAAAGGTTCTGAACTGGCAGTAACCGTAGGGTCTTTTCGGCAAACCAATGAAAGTACAGAGCAGTTGTCTCAATTCTTAACCAATATTGATGGTGTTGTTGATTATCGTGTATGGGTGGTAAATGACTCTCGGCAGGTCATTGCCATGTCAGCGGGGTATCCGCCACCACCGCATGCCAGGGATGAAAGACCAGGTAATGGCATGGGGATGATGGACATGGGACATGGTCCAGGACCTCAGATGGATCATAATTTGCTATTTGCACAAAATGCGATGGAACCGATTGTGAAAGAACTAGGCCCTGTATTTGCAGGGCAAGTTTGGACGCAAACCTTTGAGCATCCCTTCTATGGCGAGAAAATGCTAGTAGTTGCGGTACCAATTCGTTCAGCGAATGGCAGTGTAAATGCTGCCCTGGTGCTCAATGCCCCTGTTACGGAAATGAATGCTTTTATGAAGCATATTTATTATTATATTGCCATAGCAGGTCTCATTGCTTTTATATTGGCATTGTGGGTGGTGAGTTGGCTTACGCGTGGAATTGTTCGTCCTCTTAAAAGCATGCAGGAAACGGCTGATGCCATGGCTCACGGTGATTATAGTACTTATGTTGAAATTAAAACTACAGATGAAGTAGGACGTTTAGGATTAGCTCTTAATTCTCTGGCACAAGGATTGGCCCAAAATATTGAAGAACTGAATCAAATGGAAAAACTGCGTCGTGATTTTGTTGCCAATATATCTCATGAATTCCGCACCCCCATGACTATCATTCATGGATATAATGAAGCTTTGATGGATGGAACCATTTCTGATCCTGCATTGATTCAAAAATACCACAGCCTTATAGGGGATGAAACAGTAAGGTTAGAACGGCTAATTAACGATTTATTAGATTTAAGTCGCCTGCAATCAGCTACAGTAGAAGTTTGCCAAGAAAAACTACCACTGGATGCCGTGGTTGGTAGTGTAGTTAATTTGCTTAAGCAACAGGCTGAGAAAAAACAGATCTTACTCAGTGTACATACAGAGAAAAATCTACCTGTGATTTTTGGTAATGGGGAGCGCATTGTCCAACTAGCATTAATTATTATCGACAATGCTTTAAAATATACTCCAAGTGGCGGTTGTATTACCGTTAGTACTTTTAAGGAGAATGATCGAGTAGTCTTAACCGTGGCAGATACAGGGATTGGTATACCAGTAGAGGATTTGCCTTATATTTGGGAGCGTCTGTATAAAGTAGATAAATCCCACAGTCGAAGGGCGGGTGGTGCTGGTCTGGGCCTAGCTATTGGGCAACAAATTATTGACTTACATCAGGCGCAGGCTACGGTGCGTAGTGAGCTCGATCACGGTACTACTATTCGGATTGCTTTTCCCCTTGTTAGAAGTGAAGGCGAGTGAAAAGTTCACACTTTTGTTACAATTACTCCATACTTTTGCCTCATTTGGGAGCTATACTAAAAGTAGTTAAACAAAACAGCTACAGACTGAAAAAATGAAGCAAAAGTTAGGAGGTAATAAGCATGAAAAAAACAATTCTGATTACAATCATTTCCCTATTACTATTGGGATTTGCTACTACAATGGTAAGTGCTGATCCAAATCCCGGCAGGATGGTTCCATTTTTCGGTGATCATTTTAAATTAACCGATGCACAAAAAAATGAAATGATGCCACTGGTGAGTGAAATGAATGACCTGCATGAAAAAATGTTTGAAGTCCAGAAAAAAATGATTCAAAAACAAGTGGAGTTTGGTAATATAACACAGGCTGAAGCCGATCAACGTATCGCTTGGATGCAAGAACACCAGGGGGAGGGGCCTGGTATGATGGGAGATGGTCCTGATCGAGTCCGGGAGCATGGGATGGATCGTGGACCGGGTATGATGAATGACTGTCCAATCAACCAGTAGTAAATAGAGGATGATAATCATGATGATATAGAACCCACGAAAGAATGAACAGCCATGTTGTAGATTTGTCATTCAAGGTGATTGCCTGTAGAATGATTCAGTGCGTTACATATAGCAAAAACTCGCCACTGGCGAGTTTTTTTGCGATAGTAGCAAGTTGTTTTTAATAACTCACTGTGGTTTCAAGCTATTAATGCTGCAACATTTGCATTTAATTTTTATTTGGACCTATAATAGTATAGAGCTATATATAAAGCACTAAGTATTTTACAGGCAATCTTATCTTCCTTTCCTGGCAGACTAGCAATATACATGCTACTTTGGTTAGTACGTTTTATATAGTATTCATATTGTCCTTGTTGCATGTCGCCTAGGTATTTTTATAATAAAGGTATTTTTGAAAAAAAGAGAGAATTATAGGTGGTATAGAACCGTTTCTGAGAGAGTGGAATAATAGGAGGTTTACATGTTTCAACAAATACCACAAGTCATCGAACGTGTGATTCCGTTAGCAATATTTATAGTGTGTAATACGATGGGAATTGTAATCAGTAAAGTGGCCTTTTCTAGGTTAAGCATCATTTTAGAAAAAATAGCGGGAAATTATCATGAAGCTATTGTAAAGGCGCTAAAAGGCATGCCAGTAATTTGGGGTATGATTATTGGTAGTTATGGTGCCATTCATGCGATTGATTTTGCTGGCTATTGGTTGCATATTTTAGATGGGCTGTTTATTATCATGGGGATATTTTCTGCGACCGTAATTACTGCCCGCATGTTTTCAAGCATTGCAAAAGATTATATTTGGCAAGGGGAAGGAGTTTTTCCTTCCGCATCTATTTTAGTGAATTTAGTAGTGGTGTCCATCTATATTGTTGGGGCATTGATTTTATTACAAACCTTTGGTATTTCCATTGCGCCTATTTTGACAGCATTAGGCGTGGGTGGTTTAGCCGTAGCATTGGCATTGCAAGATACTTTATCAAATTTATTTTCAGGCTTGCATATTTTATTATCCAAGCAAATCAAGGTGGGGGATTATATTAAGTTAAGCACTGGTGAAGAAGGAAATGTGGCGGATATTTCGTGGCGGAATACAACCATTCAGGTGATGAGTAATAACATGGTGATTGTGCCCAATCAAAAAATTGCTTCTTCGATTATTACGAATTATTATATGCCGGATCGGGAGTTATCAATTGTAGTTGGCGCAAGTGTAAGCTACGATAGCGACTTGGCCCAGGTGGAGCGCATTACCGTGGAAGTGGCCAAGGAGGTTATGAAAGAAATTGAGGCTGGTATTGAAGGGTTTGAACCAGCGGTACGTTTTCATACTTTTGGTGATTCTAGTATTAATTTTAATGTAGTACTGCGGGTAAAAGAATATGCGGATCAGTATGTGCTGAAACATGAATTTATAAAACGTCTTCATTTACGTTATCACCAGGAAGGGATCGGTATTCCTTTCCCAGTGCGTAAAATCTATACGGAACAATTATAATGCAAGGGATATAAATAACACTTCATATAAATAAGGATAGGTAATAAAGGAGCGAATATGGACATCGTTGATTGGAAGGATTACGTCCAAGATTCTGACCAGCATACTGTTGTTGGCCATATGAAGATCATTGAAAGTTTTCCTATGCCACAGTTTGATACTACGCGTCGCATATGGATTTACTTGCCACCTAATTATTATGAATCCAAGAAGAGCTACCCAGTATTATATATGCATGATGGACAAAATCTCTTTGATAAGATCACTTCTTATGCAGGAGAGTGGCAGATTGATAACAGTATGGATCGACTTTTTGCTCAGCAGCAAAGTGAAGGTGCCATTGTAGTTGGTATTGACAATGGTGGCGGTGATGCTCGGTTTGAGGAGTACATCCCTAAGAACCAAGGCGCTAAGTATTTGAACTTTTTGGTACACACCCTCAAACCATTCATTGATAAGAATTTTCATACCTTGCCAGGTCGTAATCATACGGGGATAGCTGGCAGCTCCTTAGGGGGACTGATATCTTTATATATTGGATTAAAGCGGTCTGATGTATTTTCGAAAATTGGTGCCTTTTCTCCGGCCATGTCCTTTGCTGGGGATAGTTTCAACGGTTGTATTAAAGTACAAAATATGAAAATCTATCTGGATGTAGGAACACAAGAGCATCTACCTTACAATAGCTACCGAAAATATGCACATTTGGTGTGGGTTACTTACTATCAACTGATTTGTGCAGGTTTTAGTAATGATGAATTAAAATTATTTGTGGATAAGGATGCGGGACATGAAGAGGCAGCTTGGGGGAGGCGATTTCCAGTGGCTTTTTTGTGGCTCTTTGCCAAGGACTAGCATGGACAAATATATACAACACACTAAGAAAGTAACATCTATATTGTTGGTCTGCCAGGAACAGAAGCTAGGGCATCGCTTGCTCCCTACGTAAGGCTGCGGGGGGGCCCTAGCTTCTATTCCTGACGAATTGCCATGTAAAAGATATAGTACGATGTATATAGGATAAGCACATACGCAAAATGATGAGGCACTTATAAAAAATAAGTGTCTCATCATTTTAATTTATAAATACAACGCACATTCCTGACAATTGCCATATAGAAGATTTAGTGTGATAGATATAGGTTGTATTAAATAAGCGATTTGTAATTACATGGGGAAATAAAAGCTACAGCAAGAGAATGTGAGAAAAAAAGAACAAGTGACAAATGTAGATAGATATAGATATAATATGTGTAATACTCTAACATACAATGCCCGTAGGCTATTGATAAGTATACTAATTTTAACAGGAGGGTATGCAATGAATGCTGTTTTTTTGTCGCCGCATTTTCCTGGAAACTACTATAACTTTTGCGTACATTTACATGAAATGGGTACAAATGTTTTGGGGATTGCCGATGAAAAATATGAAAATCTTTCCCCTAATCTTACTGCCGTACTGACGGATTATTATCAGGTCAGTGACATGCATGATTATGATCAATTGGTACGAGCAATGGGATACTTTACCCATAAGTATGGAAAAATTGACTGCTTTGAGTCTCATACTGAATATTGGTTAGAAACAGATGCCAAAATACGTACTGATTTTAATATTGCTGGTATAAAAAATGATGATATTAATAAAATGAAACACAAATCCCTGATGAAGAAAAAATTTATGGAAGCCAATGTGGATGTTGCAAAAGGGGAAGTGATTCGTAGTTTAGGGGATGCCCAAGGATTGCTTGAGGAGATCGGGTATCCAGTTGTGGCAAAACCTGATAATGGGGTGGGGGCAGCTAGCACCTACAAAATTAACAATCAGGATGAATTAATAGCTCTATTTACGAATAATCCGTGTGCAGAATATTTCATAGAAAGTTTTATTCAAGGTAAGATGTACACTTTTGATGGCTTGGTAGATGGTCATGGGCAGCTGGTTTTTTATACTTCACATACCTATAGTAATGGTATCATGGAAACGGTTAATGAGGACCTTGATACCTATTATTATTCCTTGCGTGAAATTCCTGAAAAACTCGAACAAGCAGGCCGAGCAGCGTTAGAGGCTTTTGATATTCGTTCACGATTTTTTCACTTTGAATTTTTTAGAACGATAGAGGACAAGATTGTAGCGTTGGAAGTCAATATGCGCCCACCAGGTGGTTTTACCATGGAGATGTTTAACTTTGCCAATGATATTGACTTATATCATGCATGGGCAGATATCGTAATGAACGGAAGTACAAGTCTTAATTATCAACGAAAATATCACTGCGCGTACTTTGGTCGCAAAGCTAATAAAAATTACGTTCATTCTCATAAGGAAATTGTAGAAAAGTTTGGTAAATTTATTATGCTGAGTGAACCGGTGAGTCTTATTTTCAGTAGCGCTATGGGGAATTATGGTTATGTTGTGCGCTCCCCAAAATTGGAAGATATTCTAGAGATGGCTAAGTTCATTCATGAAAAATGGTGATAAAAACACATGGACAGACTTGGCGTTTGCCAAATCTGTCCATGTTAATGTATAGCCCGTTTCTTGATGCGTCCGCCCATGACTTCATGGACCTCGCTAATGGTGACAAAAGCAGTTTCATCGATCTCGTCAATAATATTTTTTAATTTTACGATTTCTAGACGTGTAACGACCAGATATAAAACGGTGCGTTCTTCACCACTATACCCACCCTTGCCATTGAGAAAAGTAACCCCTCTACCTAGGCGCGCCATTACTTTTTCTGCAATGAGTGCTGATTTTTCAGAGATAATAATGACGGCTTTGGTTTCATCTAAGCCTTCAATGGTGATATCAATCATTTTAAAAGCAATAAAGTAAGCGATGAGGGAATACATGGCCTTATCCCAGCCAAAAACAAGACCGGCAGCACTGAGGATAAAAATATTAAAAAACATAACGATTTCCCCGACAGAAAAGCCAGTTCTCTTATCCAAGATAATTGCAATAATCTCAGTTCCATCTAAGGAACCACCATAGCGTATAATTAAACCTACACCGATGCCTAAGACGATCCCACCGAAGACCGCGGCTAGCATCAAATCTTGTGTTAATGGGAGAGCGGAATGCAGGATGGTTACCCATAGGGAGAGAGAACAAATTGAGAATAAGGTAGCCAGCACAAATGTTTTCCCAATATGTTGATAACCTAATAGTAGAAATGGAATATTTAGCACTACGATGAACATTCCTAAGGGATAGTTGCTAAGATAGCTCAGCATAATGGAAATGCCAACGATCCCGCCGTCAATAATATTATTGGGAATTAAAAAACACTGCAAACCAGTGGCAGCAAGGATTGATCCGATAAACAAAAATAGGTACTTAAATAAATAATTCAAATATGGATGTCGTTTTGTCATAAGGCCTCCCCCTTCTATATTTTTTCCCTTAGCCGCGATCATTACGCCGATAACATCTTGTAATATCAACAAATTATTGATATTCTGTAAGTGCATCTCAAATCCTTTCAGTAATCTATTTTGTTAGTACTTTACGGTCTAAAACATACCATGGATAGTAACTGTAATTTGGAGGAGTGATACATATGAATTTGAAAAGAGTAGTGACAACGATCAGTGTTGCAATTCTATTGTTTGCCGTGATCGGCGGTGATAAGGCTTTTGCCTTAAGCCTCGCTGTTCAAAAGGGTGAAAAGTACAATATTCACATGTCAAATGAACAAGAGACGGTTGTGACATTTAACAATCAAGAAATGACAGCAAAACAAAAGATGGATATGGATTGTTCTATGAATGTATTAGATGTTGATAAAGATAAAAATGTGACAATCGGTTATAGTTATGATGCAATAAAAATTCTTGCAGATTCTGCAGGTGAAAAAATTGCGTATGATTCCAATCAAGACGATAACAGTAACCCATTCAGTTCAATCTATTCAGGTATTTTGGGGAAAACATTCACCGTTAAGCTAGATAGTAAAGGGAAGGTTCTGGAAATAAAGGGCTTAGGTGATATTATAAATTCAACAATCGATAATGCTCCAGGGACGGGACAACAAAAGCAGGCGCTTAAAAAATCATTAGAGCAAAGTTTTAATGATGAATCACTTAAATTGATGTTTCAACAAAGTATGAATAATTATCCCCCTTCCAATGTTAAAGTTGGCGATACTTGGGAAGATAAAAATGAGCTGAACGTGATTTTCCCAATGGTGATTGCTAGTAAGTATAAGTTTTCGAGTGAAAAGGATGGAATGCTAACGGTTAATATGAAATCAACGATTAATGCAGATACACAAAATAACCCAATTGATATTATGGGGATAAAAGCCAATGTAGTGTTAAATGGTGAAATCAATGGCAATATAAACATGAATAAGAAAAATGTATTTCTTCAAAATGAAAATATTATACAACATATCAGCGGTGAAATGGAAATACAAACGGGTACAGAAACACCTCAGACAATAACGCTGCCACTTGCCATCACTTCAACCATTACGTGTGAAATTACAAAAAAATAAATATTAAGAAAAATTGCGACCATTTTGGTCGCTTATTTTTTCATGTTCAATTAACAATTGCACATGCTTTTTGGGCGAGAGACCAAACATTTTTTTAAAGGCCCTGACAAAATTTGAATAGTCATTAAAGCCTGATTCCATACAAGCAATGGTGATAGATTTACCGTCCTGAATCAGACTGTTGGCGGTAAGTAAGCGTTTTTGTAGTATGTAGTTATGAAGAGTATAGCCCGTATGTTGCTTAAATTTATGCATCAGGTAGTATTTACTCAAAAAGAATACACTAGCTAGTTTATCCATCGATAAATCTTCCTTCAGATTTTCATTCACATACTGTAGTAGCTGGATGATGGTTTTATCATATTGAATGTCAGGGTGTTCTTGGTCATTGCCAACACGTAGGGAGATTCTGTTTAAGTGTACCATCAGCTGTAGAAATAAAGAGTTTTGCAAAATACTATGGCCAAATTCCTGGTCATTATCCCCATCTTCCAGTTTCAAGAGAATATTTTTAATACCAGGCAGTAGTTCGGGAGTTAAGCGTAACAAATTCATTTTGCGTTGGCTAGCCAATGCAAAACAAGTTAATAGATTGCCGTTGTCATCATCCTGCTTCATTAGAAAAAATGAATTTACCCAGATCACCATGCGCTCATAGGTTTCGCTAGCATCAATTAATGGTTTGTGAATTTCATTATTATTCACGAGGAGGATATCCCAGGGTTTTAAATGATAGGCCTTGCCCTCAATTAAGTAGGTCACTTTGCCAGAAATAAAAATGATAATCTTATTGAAATCATGATAATGAAATTCAAATTGTAGATTTCTTTTATCTTTCAAATGAAACAGTACAAAATTTTTATGTAAATAGCCTCGTTTATAGTAGCCATCTTTATTTTCTAGATCCATAAGAGCTTCATCTCCTGATTGTTTCTCATCCTTTCTAATTATACAGCAGTTTTTGCCATGAAATCAGCATGCTACGCAATAAAAATAGCAAAAAATATGAATATAATAAGTATAGATATAACACAAAAAAGTGTTTAGGAGATGGAAGTGTGAAAAAAATTAATGTAGGTATATTATTTGGTGGTAAATCAACAGAACATGAAGTATCACTGCAGTCAGCAAACAGCGTAATCCAAGTAATGGATCAAGAAAAATATGAGATTACGTTAATTGGTATCGATAAACAGGGACAATGGTACTTATGTGACCAAGCTGATTTTTTAATAAATAAGGATAATCCTAAAAACATTCTGCTGAAACATACTGGAATCCCTGTTGCCTTGGCCCTGGGAAAATCCACGCAGCAGCTAGTATGCTTTTCCCAGCCCACCGTGTATAAAACAATGGACGTGATTTTTCCCCTTCTCCATGGTGCTTATGGTGAGGATGGGATCATGCAAGGGTTGTTAAAGCTAGCTAATATACCTTTTGTTGGTCCCAGTGTTCTAGGGTCAGCCGTTGGTATGGATAAGGACGTTACAAAACGTCTGTTACGGGATGCCGGAATTCCGATTGCGAAATTCATGGCGTACCAGCAGTGGGAGCAAGATGAAATCAATTTTGAAATGATCGTGAAAGAGTTAGGACTCCCCCTTTTTGTGAAACCGGCCAATCTTGGTTCGTCAGTAGGGATCCACAAGGTTAACAATCAAGAGGAGTTTATACATGCGGTTCGCGAGGCCTTTACCTTTGATACGAAGATATTGATTGAAGAATTTGTAGCGGGCTGGGAAGTTGAATGTGCCGTTTTGGGAAATGAAACTCCGATTGCCTCAGCAGTGGGTGCAATTATTCCACAACAAGAATTTTATTCTTATGAGGCCAAATATATGGATGAAAAAGGGGCAATCATACAGATTCCTGCGAATCTTTCCGCGGAATTAGTCACAACAATTCAAGAGTTGGCAGTGAAAACTTGCAAGATCTTGTGCTGTGAAGGAATGGCACGTGTGGATTTTTTTCTAACCCAGGACAATAGGGTAATCATCAATGAAATTAATACCATTCCAGGCTTTACAAAAATAAGTATGTATCCCAAACTATGGGAAATAAGTGGCCTTTGCTATAGCAAATTGATTGATCGTTTGATTGAGTTGGCACAGGAGCGGTTTAAGAGAGAGGAAGGGATAAAGGATTGTTACGAATGAAAGAAGGGATCAGGATCAATACCATTGGGGTATCAAATTTGGCCCAGTATGCGGCGCTATGTGATGAACTGTATGGTCGCACAATCAATAACCGGGATAAACTAGAGCAAGTAGTTAAAGAAATGGCTACTAACTCTGACTATATTCTAGTTGGAGCATTTGATGCTGATGAACAATTACTAGGTTCTGTAATGGGCATTCTCTGCATGGATACGGTAGGAGAATGTCGACCATTCATGGTAATGGAAAACTTGATTGTAAGTGAGGGCAGCCAACGGCAAGGAGTAGGGAAGCAGCTGGTAGGTTATATTGAAGAACGTGCGCGGGAGCGGAATTGTTACTTTGTGATGTTTACCTCTCTCGCTAAGCGAGGGGAAGCTCATAAATTTTATGAAGCGATGGGATATCCTAAGAATGTTACACAAGGATTTAAAAAATATCTATAGCATGGAAACCGAACAGTTTAATACTCAACAAACAGTAGTTTACTGTAGGTTGAGTATTTTTATTTTGCAGTATGTAGACAATGAGATGGGCGGTTTGATGCAACTTCATCCATGTCTTTTCCGCCTTTGAAACCATTACAGGATGAATGCGCTTAACTATCCTTGGCAGAAAAATTAGTGAGGTACCACCAGAGATCAAACAGAGTGAATTTGGCAGAATTGGTGTCTATGGAGACGTTGCGGTTCATGGTGAAAAAAAAGAATTTAAATGATTTTCAGAATATTTAAATGAATGGTATAAGGTGACGGGATTTTTCGCCCAAAAAGATTGTTTAATTGTCTGAGCTCCAAAAAATAACCGCAGCATGTGAAACGCAGCAGGAAACATTGAGTTGGAATGAATCATTTTAAAAACAGATGATCAATGCATAAAAGCTTTAAAAATTATGATGGAAATGGATTCTCAGCCTAAGGTCATTATTGTTTCGGGATTAGGGCAAAAACAATATGTGCAAGATATTGACACCTTATTTATAGTACCCAATTTTTGTTGGTCTAAAAGAAAATCATTTTGTATAGTTTTTATAAATGGCAATCTCATGATTGAGGTTGCCATTTATGTATTACATATACGGTCTGGATAAAGTATTGGACATTAATAGAAAAAAATATTTTAGAAGAAGGATTATTAATTATTTAGTCGAAAGTAGTTTAAATGACTGATGAGTCAATATCGTTAAGGGGGTCACACAATTGGTTGCTGTAAGTTCAAAGAGAGGATGGCAGTATAGTATCTTACTCGCTGTTTTAGTAAGTATGTTAGTTGTGAGTGGATGTAGTAAGCAGGGAGCAAAACCGCCACAACAAGCTGTAGAAGTTAAGGTTATGCAGGTGGTGCAAAAAGATACACCGATTAACTATGAGTTTGTAGGAGCCGTAGAGGCCAAGGATCAAGTGCCAATTCAGGCAAAGGTCTCAGGTAATATTGTTGCCAAAATGGTAACAGGGGGGGCAATTGTTACTGAAGGTCAACCATTATTTCGCATTGATAGTCGGCAGTATCATGCGGCATTGTTGACTGCGCAAGCACAAGCAGCCCAGTCAGATGCATTAGTGGCGAACAATCGTCAAGATGTAGCCAGATATCGCCAATTGGCAGCTCGTGATGCCATTGCTGAGCAGGTACTAGATACTGCTGTGTCCGCTGAACAGCAAAATGCAGCGGCAGCAGCAGCAAATTGGGCGAGAGTAGATCAGGCACAAAGTGATCTGCAAGACACGGAAATTCTTTCCACGCTGAATGGTAGAATCGATCTGAGTGATCTAAGTGTTGGTAGTTTTGTGCAAGCGGGATCAACCATATTGGCGACAATATCCACTGTTGATCCAGTGATGGTAAAGTTTAGCATGAGTGAAAATGAGTACTTAAAGTTTGTAAAAATGAAAAATGGTGCTTCACCGTTGGAATGGGGCAATGACTTAAAATTAATTTTGAGTGATGGCTCTGAATATCCGATTACTGGTAAAATTGAGCAAGTGGATAAAGGGTTAGCCACTGGTACGGGTACGTTAAGTTTCAAGGCATCTTTTACTAATCCCAATAAAATGCTGGTGCCTGGCATGTTTGCTCGGGTTGTATTGCAAGGGGAAGTTCGTCCAGGAGCCTTGTTAATTCCGCAGCGGGCAGTACAACAATTGTTGGATAAGACGATTGTAACTGTGGTAGGCGAAGGGGATAAAACAGAAATAAAGACCGTGAAAATGGGTGCTAAAGTTGGGAGCATGTGGGTTGTCGAAGAGGGGCTAACCGGAAGTGAACGTATTGTCGTGGAAGGCTTCTTGAAGACGCCACCGGGGACACCTGTTACCTCAATCATGATTGGACCGGACGATTTACAAACACCGGTTGACAAGTAAGGGGGGAGTCTAGTGGCTAAATTTTTTATTGGACACCCAATTTTTGCGATAGTATTATCCACGATTATTACGTTGTCGGGTATCATTGCGGCTGTTAATTTGCCGATTGCCCAATATCCACAAATTACACCTCCACAAGTGAGTGTAAGCGGTAACTATGTAGGGTCTAATGCAGAAGTTGTAGAACAGACAATGGCTCAAGTAATTGAACCGCAGGTCAATGGTGCAGAAGATATGGTAGCCATGCAATCCACAAGTTCTGATGCTGGTTCCTATTCCCTGGTAGTAAAGTTTGATTTGGGTAAGAACCCAGATATGGCAGTGGTAGAGACCCAAAATCGAGTAGCACAAGCGAATGCATCCTTGCCTCCAGAAGTAACTCAAGCTGGTATTACCACGGTTAAGGTTTCACCTAGTAGTGCTATGGTATTTGCCTTATCTTCGCCCAATGGTACCTATGATAGTATTTTTCTGAAAAATTATGGTAGCATTTATCTAACAGAAGAGTTAAAAAGAATCAAGGGTGTAGGCGCTGTTACGGAATATGGTGCTGATTATAGTATGCGGGTGTGGCTACAGGCTGATAAAATGGCACAATTGGGGATTACAAGCAGTGATGTTGTTGCGGCCATTAATGAGCAGAATGTGCAAGCGCCAGCGGGCACCGTTGGCCAGCGACCATCGACCACGCAGCAAGAGTTTCAGTACACTGCGCGGGTGAAAGGTCGTCTGAGTGAACCAAGTGAATTTGAAAATATAGTTGTTAGTGTTAAAAATGGTTCTTATATCTATTTGAAGGATATTGCACGAATTGAAATGGGCAGTAGTGATTATAGCATACAAAGTTTCTTAAGTGGTAAGCATGCCGTGGCCTTTGCTGTGCAACTTACGACGGATGCTAATGCTTTGCAAACCATTGCCCAAGCTCAGGAAGTATTAAAAGAAGCATCGAAAAAGTTTCCAAATGATCTTTCGTATACTACCGTCATTGATAATACCAAATTTGTAAGAGAATCAATGAAGGAAGTTGCCAAAACTTTTGCTGAAGCATTGCTTCTAGTTATGTTAGTCGTATTTTTATTTTTACAAAGTTGGCGGGCCACATTAATTCCGCTGCTTGCCATTCCAGTATCTTTAATTGGAACTTTTGGTGCTTTCTTAGTACTAGGTTTTTCCATTAATACGTTAACCATGTTTGCCATGGTATTGGCTATTGGACTGGTCGTAGATGATGCGATTATTGTAATTGAAGCAGTAGAACATCATATGCGCTATAATGCTCTTAGCCCACGGGATGCAACAAGACTGGCCATGAGTGAAGTCTCTGGCCCCGTTGTGGCGATTGCCTTTGTACTGGCATCTGTATTTATTCCTGTCGCCTTTTTTGGCGGTACAACCGGTGTTTTGTATAAACAATTTGCCTTAACCATTGCTGTGTCCATGGCATTATCGGCTATTGTGGCCTTGTCGTTGACTCCAGCCCTTTGTGCCTTATTGCTGAAGCCTTATGATGCGGAGGCACATTCAGGATTATTAGAAAAATTCTTTAATGGTTTTAATCATTGGTTTGAGCGAACCGTTGAGAGCTATGGTAGAGGTTTGGGAAAAATTGTGAAAAGGGCTGCATTAGGTGTGGTATTTTTGCTAGTATTATTACTCGCTACTGGCAAATTGTTCCAAATAGTGCCTGCTTCCTTTGTTCCTGATGAAGATCAAGGTTACATTATTTCCAATATCACTTTGCCTGAAGCGGCGAGTGCCAATCGCACCGCTAGTGTCGCTAACAAAATAGCGGAGAACATGCGCGCCCAACCAGGCGTAGGGGAGACCATTGTTGTACAAGGTTATGATATTTTGGCTGGTGCGAGTAAACCAAATTCAGCGATCATCTTCACGGAGCTTAAACCTTGGGATGAGAGAAAGACAGCAGCGCTAGGGGCGGCACAACAAGTACGATCTGTTATGATGAACAGTGCCCATGTTCCTGAAGCAAATGTCATGTCATTTAATGCTCCTTCCTTACCAGGTATTGGAACAGTAGGTGGATTTACGTTAATGCTCGAGGATAAAAGTGGCGGCTCTCTGCAAGAACTTGACAGAGTTTCCAAAGAATTTATCGCAGCCGCTCGCAAACGGCCAGAACTCGGCATGGTTTATTCCACCTTTGGTATGAATACTCCTGGTTATGAATTTGAAGTAGACCGGGAAAAAGCGAAGGAATTAGGTGTTCCTGTCAGTGATGTATTTACTGCATTACAGACCTTTCTGGGCGGTTTGCAGGTCAATGACTTTAATCGTTTTGGCAGGACCTATAAAGTAACCATGCAGGCGGATCAAAAATTCCGTAATGATGTTGAGGGGACGCGCTTCATCTTTGTGCGTAGTTCATCTGGGACCATGATACCACTCAATACCTTACTACAGCCCAAAGCTCTGATTGGGCCACCAGTCATCAAGCGTTTTAATGACTATCGTGCGATTCAGATTGGTGGTAGTCCAGCACCTGGGTATAGCTCAGGGCAGGCTATGGCTGCACTAGAAGAAGTAGCAAGTCAAACCTTGCCAGATAGTTTTGGCTATGAGTGGGCAGATCAGAGTCGTGAGGAAAAATTATCATCAGGACGTGCACCATTTGTTTTTGGGCTTGCCATAGTGTTTGTATTTTTGTGTTTGGCAGCTCTGTATGAAAGTTTTGGTATTCCGTTTGCGGTTATTTTATCCGTACCGACTGGAATTTTTGGCGCATTTTTGTTCCAATTTATTTTCCATTTGCAAAATGATATATACATGCAAATTGGTATGGTTATGTTGATTGGACTGGCAGCAAAGAATGCCATATTAATTGTAGAATTTGCTAAGGTGCGGGTGGATAAAGGTATGGAACCGATACCCGCAGTTATTGAGGCGGCTAAACTACGGTTACGCCCCATCATCATGACGTCACTAGCCTTTATCATTGGTTGTACTCCTCTAGTCCTTGCCTCTGGTGCAGGTGCCGGAGCAAGGAATTCCATGGGTACAGCAGTTGTTGGTGGCATGTTGGCTGCTACTACTTTAGGTGTGTTTTTAATTCCGGTGCTCTTTGTGTTAATTGAGGAAGGAGTAAGTTTTATAAAAAAACATAAAAAACATAAACCAGAAGTAGTCAGTGATGACAATTCTGATATGCCAATAAATTAGGCATTAGCAAGAAAATAAGTAGTCAAAGAAGGAATCCGCTTTTATGCTAAAGTGGGTTCCTTCTTTTTCACAATATATATTGCAATATCTATATTGTTGGTCTGTCAGAAATGGAAGAGAGTCAGAGGACGGTTGTTCTGTCGTACAGATCAATTGTTCCAATATTTTCATCGGTTTACTTATATGTATCAACTCACGGCGTATGACTTTTGTGGAAATTTGCAGGAGACTGGATTTTTATAGCGAAATATTATAAGAGAAAGTACTAAAAATTCACTATATTCGGAATTATAAATGTTGCAATGTTAGCATATAAATGTTTTTTGCCGAATCTATACAAAACACTAAAAAAGCAGCATATATATTGTGGGCCTGTTAGGTTTATCTTTCATTTGTAGCAATTACCTATAGCATAGGTAGTGAGTTATATATATAATTTGATAGGAAGATTTTTATTATATTTGATAATATTCTTCTAAGATTTAGGGAGGTCATTGTGAAAAAATTAGTATTGATTAAAGGTGCTGGTGATTTAGCGACAGGTATAGCATACCGTTTATTTCGTAGTGGCTTTGCTGTAGTAATGACGGAATTATCTCAGCCAATGGTCATTCGTAGGACGGCAGCTTTTGCGGAGGCTATTTTTACTGGGGAGGCAACGGTCGAGGGCGTCGTGGCGGTAAAGACAGAATGTAATGACGTTTTATCAGTGATCGATAAAGGACAGATTCCTGTGGTGATTGATCCTCAGGGATTACTGGTCGAAAAACTGCAACCAGTAGCGGTTGTTGATGCTATTTTAGCAAAAAAAAATATGGGCACTCATATACAAGATGCACAGATTGTCATTGGTGTGGGGCCTGGCTTCAGCGCTGGTGAAGATGTACATGCTGTGGTGGAAAGTATGCGTGGCCATTATTTGGGAAGGGTTATTACCAAGGGACCTGCCATCGCTGATACGGGCGTACCAGGGGATATTGGTGGTTATACAAAGGAGAGAATTGTGCGTGCTCCTTGCGCAGGGCTTTTTACCGGTGTGAGTAAGATTGGTGATCATGTTTTTGGGGGAGACATTGTTGCTTATGTAGATCAGCAACCCGTCATTGCACCGATAACGGGTACGCTACGGGGGTTATTGCATGATGACCTTATGGTGCAACAAGGCATGAAAATTGGCGATGTTGATCCGCGTTGTATACGAGAGCATTGTTTTTCTATTTCGGATAAAGCCCGCTCCATTGGCGGTGGAGCACTAGAGGCAATATTACTTTTTAGCAGAGGCAATAGTTTGCAGGAGAATAAGAACTAAGAGGTGATGGTATGAACGAATTTGAAATTTTGTTGCAGGCGGTAGAAGATGGGATCAGGGTACAAACCATCACATTAATTGGGGCTCCGGCAACGCAAAGTGGGCAGCTAGGGCAAATGTTATTAGTATTTCCCACCGGGGAGATTGTAGGTAGTATGATTGATACTAAATTTACACAAATGGTCGTAGCCGAGATAAAAAAACAGGTTTCGAGAGTAGGCTGTGTTCTCAAGTTTTCTTATCAGCAGGCAGATTATCAAGTGTTTTGGAATGCAGTTGGGCAGGAACAATATCAGGCGATTATTCTCGGTGGGGGACATGTGAGTCAGCCATTAGTGCAAATCTTGGCCATTCTGGGCTATGAAATTACGGTAGTTGATGATCGACCGGAATTTGCTAACCCTGGGCGTTTTCCTGGAGCACAACGTGTCTTATGTGACCGATTTGATAAGGTATTGCAAGATATTAAACCTAATATGCAGACAGCGGTTATTATTATTACCCGTGGTCATAAATATGATTTGGAGTGCTTGCGTAGTGTGATTGGCACAGAGGCTGGCTATATTGGTATGATTGGAAGCCGACGCAAAGTGCGTTCTACCCTACAGGTGTTACAGGAGGAAGGTATTTCCCAGGAAACCTTAGGTCGTGTGCGCGCTCCCATTGGGCTGGATCTAGGCGGGCAAAGTCCAGAGGAAATTGGAGTTAGCATTGTGGCCGAAGTCATAGCGACTTTTAAAGGTGGTAGTCATTTACCATTAAGCCTGTTAGGAAAGGCGGAAAGTCATGGATAAAATGATATTGAAAAAAATATGTGAACTAAAAAAACAAGGACAGCCTTTGGCAATGGTTACGATTGTTAGTACCAAGGGCTCAACACCACAGAAGGCTGGTGCGACAATGCTAGTGGAGGGCGACGGAAAAATCTGGGGAACAGTAGGGGGCGGTTGCGGTGAAGCCGAAGTACGGCAACGGGCTTTGGTGGCCATGGATGAGCAGGTTTCCTGCATGTATCAGGTAGCTTTACTGAATGAGATCGCAGCAATGGAAGGTATGGTTTGTGGCGGTATTATGGAATTTTTTATTCAGGTACTATAGCCGATGCAAGGGTTATGGAGTGAGTTGATTAGCAAGGCGAAATTACCACGAATTATTACGATTATTGGCGGTGGTGGTAAAACTAGCCTAATGTATTATTTAGTGTCCTTGGCAAAAAAAATGGAAATGCCTGCTGTTGCGGCAACAACCACAAAACTTTCCAGTCAATATCGTAGTGGTCATTCTTTTGTAGAAATGAAAAAATTGGCAGATGGCAAGGAAATGTTGGCACAAGTTCGAGGAATGCACGAACTTGTCACCTTAGTATATGGTCCAGATCCCAATAGTTCTGGGAAAATGCTTGGAATTCCAAGGGAGTGGATCGATGAACTGTCTGCAGGATGCCCAGAGATGGTACTGATCGTTGAAGGGGATGGTTCTGCAGGTAAGTCACTGAAAGGCCATTTAGATTATGAACCAGTCATTCCCAATACAAGTTCCATTGTGATCGTGGTGATTGGGATTGATAGTGTAGGCGCAAGAATTAATGTCCAACATGTTCATCGTCCACAGCGAATTAGTGAATTGATTGGTAGCATTCCAGATTCAATTGTGACAATGGAAATGATTACCCAGTTGCTATTTCATCCACAGGGATATTTACAGCACTGCCCTACGCGAAGTGACATTATATTTTTTATTAATAAGGTAGAATCAACATATGCGCGACAACAGGCCGAAAAACTTGCTAGGCAAATTTTATCCCATAAACATCAAAACGTAAGTGGAGTCATGATTGGCAGCATGGTGGAGGATAAGGGACAATGGTTACAGGCGTAATTTTGGCTGCTGGACAGGCACGGCGGATGGGGCAACCCAAGCAATTACTCCCTTTAGGGGGCAAACCTATGGTTTGGCATGTGGCGAAGACTGCCTGCCGAGCTGGTTTTGATAAGGTAATAGTGATTACTGGTGCATATGCATCAGTAGTAACCCAGGCATTACAAGATTTACCGTTACAAATCATTTATAACGAGAAGTGGGAGCAAGGCCAGTCAACGAGTGTGAAAAAAGCTGTGCAGGCTATCTCTGTCCATGAGCAGGCAGTAGTGTTCTTGTTAGCCGATCAGCCGCTAATTGGCAGTGGGATTATTAATGAACTGATTGAGGTCTATCATGGTACTAATGCTAGTATTGTTATGCCTCGTGCGCTTAATAAACCGGGCAATCCAGTATTATTAGATCTGCAAATTTGGCGGACTGAGTTACTGCAGTTATCAGGAGATGAAGGAGCTAGGCAAATTATTAGAAAAAATCAAGAAGCAATACAGTATCTTGAACTATCAGATGGGCAAGTTTTTTTTGATGTAGATACGCCAGATGAGTATGAAATAATGGAAGAAATGTGGCAGGGATTGAGAAAAAACGGTGGTATAGAATAAAATGATGTAGATTTTAACATAAAATGATTGTATTTTTCGAATTATATGTTAAATTAACATATAGAGGCATATTTCCTAGTAGATGCTTTTTACATGGTGAGCTAAGGGGGGAGGGATGTGGATGAAACTTAGTGAAGTACAAATCGTATTGGATGCTGAGGTCGTAAGTGGTATTAAATGGATGGATCGAGAAGTGATGACAGTATGTGCCGCTGATTTGATGAGTGATGTCTTAGCCTTCGCTAAGGAGAGCACGTTGTTAGTAACGGGATTGACCAATCTTCAAGTGGTACGCACTGCGGAAATGAGTGATGTGGTTGGTATTGTATTTGTGCGCGGTAAGTATCCTGGACCAGAACTCATCGAGTTGGCCCGCAGAAAAGATATTCCACTATTTATTGTGAAGCATTCTTTGTATGAAACATCTGGTAGATTATATCAACACGATTTAAAAAGTTGCCACAAAATGGGTGAGATACTGTGAGTGGCGGACAAGAAATTGTATTAGAGTTTCAACTGAAAGCTTCTGTGTTTGATGTAGCAGGTGAAGCATCTAGTAAAACAAAGCGGGTACTACAGCAAATTGGGGTCCGTGCTGATGTGATACGACGTATTGCTATTAGTGCTTATGAGGGGGAAATGAATACCATTATCCACTCTTGTGGTGGCACCATGCGGGTCGTGATTTTTCAAGATCGTACCGAAATTACCTTTGAAGATCAGGGGCCAGGCATTGCTGATACGAATTTAGCAATGCAAGAAGGTTATTCTACAGCTCCCGATTATGTGAGAGAAATGGGATTCGGTGCTGGAATGGGGCTACCCAATATGGCACGTTGTACCGACAAATTTGTCATTGAATCCGAAGTGGGCGTAGGCACTAAAATTATGATGGTGGTTTTTCATTAAACAATAGCAGGTAGCTAAACCAATTGCTAATTTAAATCTATCAAAATGATAATAGCAACGTAATGAAATAATGGAATAAAGTTTTTAAGGCTGGCAATGGATAACAAGAACCCATGGCTGATGCCCCATTGAAGAGTGAGGTTAATTGTAGGCAACGGTGTAGTGGCAATAAAATTATATTTTAAAAATTAACTGAATCTTGGCATATTTCTTGCAATGTATAGTAGATAGATAAATGTTGCAAAGAAAGAAAAAGAGGTTTATTAAGAACTGGTTAATTTTAAGATTGTGTGGTGGTATAGATGGATGAATGTTTTCATTCTGTGCGGTTGATTGCAAGTCGCTGTAAGGGGTGCGTAAACTGCATAAAACGTTGCCCCACTGAGGCCATCCGCATTCGCGGTGGCAAGGCGAAGATTATTGAATCTCGTTGTATTGATTGTGGGGAGTGTATACGCCACTGTTCAAGACGTGCTAAGACAGCAGTTACTGATTCCTTAGGGGATTTGGCGCGTTATAAAATAAATATCGCATTGCCGGCACCAACCTTGTATGCTCAATTTCCTTTGGAATTCTCAATTGGGACTATTTTAGCTGGTCTTTCAAAATTAGGGTTTGATGAAGTATTTGAAGTAGCCCGTGGTGCAGAAATTGTATCTTTGATTATTAAAGATCATCTTAATCGTCAGGATATAAAAAGGCCAGCTATTTCTACAGCTTGTCCAGCGGTTGTGCGGCTCATACAGGTTAAATTTCCTGAGCTGATTGAAAATTTAGTAGCAATTGACGCACCAGTAGAAGTGGCAGCGCAGCTAGTACGGGCTGAATGTGCAAAAAAATATCATTTTGATGCAGATGAAGTAGGTGTGTGGTTTATTACACCATGCCCAGCCAAAATGACGGCTTGTAAACAACCATTAGGTTGTGAAAAATCGAATATTACAGGAGTAATTGCCATATCACAGATCTATGGGGATTTATTAAAAGTGTTGCCCAAAGCTGATGAAAAAAACGATTGTAATTTGGCATCGTGGGTTGGAATTGGTTGGGCAATAGCGGGTGGAGAAACTTCTGCTGTAAAGGTAGATAATAAGTTAGTAGTACATGAGATTAACAATGTGAGTAGTGTATTGGAACAGGTTGCCATGGGCAAATTAAATGAGATTGATTATATTGAAACCCTAGCTTGTGCAGGCGGTTGTATTGGTGGTCCGTTGACTGTCGAAAATCGCTTTGTGGCGGAAACCCGTATGAAACAGCGAATGCAAAAAATGAAAGCCGAATACCAAGCATCCGGTAAAAGCCCAATAACAGAGTGTCATGAAGAAAAATTCGGTATTAACAAATGGCAGGCAATTGAACCGAGATCCATTATGTTACTTGATGAAGATATATTAAAAGCCATGAATAAGGTGGAATTAATCGAAAAAACCCTGGAAAATCTACCTGGTCTAGATTGTGGTTCTTGTGGTTCGCCCAATTGTAAAGCGCTGGCGGAAGATATTGCCCAGGGTAGGGCGAGTGAAACTGATTGTTTGTTCAAACTTCGGGAACGAGTGCGCGATTTGGCAAAAGAAATGATTGCCCTCGCGGAAAAGTTACCGCCATCACTAGAAAAAGAGCCGAAAGTGCCAGAAGAGTTGCATATTTCGCAGAAGGGCGGGGTGTTATGATTGTACAAGAGATGGTAGCTATTTTACAAGCTGAGGTGGTAGCTGGTGTCAATAAAAATGATAATGAAATTAGCGGTGGCTATGCTTCGGACTTACTGAGTAATGTAATGAGTCAAGGGAAGGAGGGTAATGTTTGGGTTACCATGCATGGGCATCAAAATATTGTAGCTGTTGCATCTCTACTTGGCTTGTCGGCAGTGATTATTGCTGGTCAGGTACAACCAGATAAGGAGACCGTCAATAAAGCTGATGCGGAGGAGATACCTTTATTAACTACTGCATTATCAGTTTTTGAAGTGGTAGGCTTATTGTATGAAAAAGGTGTCAAAGGGGTATGATGCGTCAGTTTGTGGCTGATCTTCATGTGCATTCTGTATTATCACCATGTGCAGAGGTAGAGATGACGCCCAGGAATATTGTTCAGCATGCAGTAAGGCATGGGATTGATATTGTGGCGATTACTGACCATAATGCTTGTGATAATGTAATGGCTGCCCTTGTAGCAGCGAAAGGTACGAATGTTACTGTTTTGCCAGGTATGGAGGTTGAGACGAAGGAAGAAGTACATGTTGTCGTATTGTTTGAGAAAATGCGTCAACTTAAAATATGGGAAAAGTTTGTCAATGATCATATGTCGGGGCGCTTAAATGATGAAAAGCGCTTTGGCGCACAGTTTGTAGTGGACGCAGAAGATGAGCTGATTCGGATAAAACCGGAAATGCTACTCGCATCATTACGCTGTGGTCTAGCGGAAGTATGTAGTACCGTCAATGAGCTTGGTGGTATCTGTATCGCCAGTCATGTAGATCGACCTGCCAACAGTTTAATCGCACAGTTGGGGTTTATTCCACCTGATGTAGTCCTTGGCGCGGTAGAGGTTTCAAGGTTGACCACTCCCAAGGAAGCCAGCATTCGCTTTCCAGCGATTGGTGATTTGCCGATTGTGACATCATCGGATGCTCATACGATAGATGACTTTCTCAATGGTCCTAAAACAGTATTCTATATTGAGGAACCGACATTACCTGAAATTCAACAGGCTCTGCAAGGGAAAAATTCACGCAAAGTAGTGAATCAATAACGATAGATATTGCATTATAGAATTGCCTAACGTCGAAGAGACGGTTAAATCCTGAATCAGTAATTTGGTAATGCATCCTATATAGGTTGTCAGTAATTAGTGAGAACTTTCATAAGGAGGAATAATATGAACAGCAACCAATCAAAATGCTGCTGTGGCGGCAATGCCAACCAATTTGTGAAATTGGACGAAATTTTAAAAAAATATCAGGGAGTCAAAGGGTCATTGATTCCAGTAATGCAGGCAACACAAAATGCTTATGGTTATTTGCCCAAAGAAGTAATTGAAAATATGGCAGAAAAAATGGATATCCCTGTAAGTCAAATTTATGGTGTTGCGACTTTCTATTCCCAGTTTCATCTTAAACCACGTGGTAAAAATATTATTCGTGTGTGTCAGGGAACTGCTTGTCACGTACGTGGTGCAAAAGCTATTTTGCAGGAAATTGAGAACAAATTAAATATCCAAGCTGGTGGCACTACAGAGGATCTGCTATTTACGTTAGAAACAGTAGCTTGTATTGGCGCGTGTGGTTTAGCTCCAGTGTTGATGATTAATGATAATACCTATGGTCGCCTAACTCCAGAAAACATACCGGAAATCCTTGCTAAATATTCATAACCATCATGCGTGAATTGTCATTACATATTCTGGATTTAGTGCAAAATTCCATTGAAGCAGGTGCTAATCAGGTTACGCTTGACATTGTAGAAGATCGGCACACTAAGGATACCCTGGTAATCCGTGTAATCGATAATGGTCGTGGTATGGATGAGGTAACTTGCCAAAAAGTGCTGGATCCCTTTGTGACCACTAGGACCACTCGGCGCATAGGATTAGGGTTGCCGCTGGTCGATATGTCTACGAAACGGTGCAATGGGCACCTAGTTGTAACGTCAACTCCAGGTCATGGCACAGTAGTTGAGGCTCTGTACCAGCATAGTCACTTAGATCGTCCGCCACTTGGGAATATTGTGGAAACCCTTAAGTCGATTGTGATTGCTAATCCAGAGTTAGAGTTTAGTTATTGTCATACTGTTGATGGAGCTGTTTTTTCTTTGGCAACGAAGCAGCTGATTGAAATTCTAGGTGATATTCCTTTAACTCAACCAGACGTTCTTGTTTGGTTGCATGAATACCTAACTAGTAATGTGATGAATTTGTATAAGTAAGCCAATTTACATGGAGGTGGATAATTTGAAAACCATTGAGGATTTAAAACGTTTACGTGAGCAGGTACAATCCGAGACACGTGTGCGTCAGGCAAATAGCAAACAAATTATTGTTGGTATGGGAACTTGCGGCATTGCGGCAGGAGCGCGAGAAGTGATGTCCGCCATTTTAGATGAAATTGCCAAGCGTAAATTAGAGGACATTACAGTACGTCAAACTGGTTGTATTGGTATGTGTGAAAAAGAAGTGCTCGTTGATATTATGCTTCCAGGCGAACCGCGTATTACTTATGGTAGAGTTACCACGGCTGATATTCCCAAGATTATTGTCGAGCATGTTATTAATGGGCATCTTATTAAGGAAATGGTTGTTGGCAAATTTACAGAATAATTCTTGCGAGTAATGGGAGGTAAAAAATGGAACACTACAGAGCACATGTGCTAATTTGCGCTGGTACGGGTTGTATATCTTCAGGTGCTAAAAAGGTTGAGGCTGCACTCCGTGAACAATTAGCGAAAAAAGGTCTTGAGAAAGAAATAAAAATTGTTGAAACTGGTTGCCATGGTTTTTGTGAAATGGGACCATTGGTGATTATTTATCCAGAAGGTGTCTTTTATGTTCGTGTTCAAGAAACAGATGTGGTTGACATTGTGGAAGAACATTTGTATAAAGGTCGTATTGTTAAACGGCTATTATTTAAAGAACATGGCGCTTTAGAAGGAATTGTTAGTTATAAAGATATTGACTTCTATAAAAAACAAATGCGTATCGTGCTAGGAAATTGTGGTCATTTGGACCCTGAGCAAATTAATGAATACATCGCAGTGGGCGGTTATGAAGCCCTAGGGAAAGCATTGACTACAATGACGCCTGAAGAAGTTATTGATGAGGTTAAAAAAGCTGGCCTACGTGGCCGTGGGGGCGGCGGTTTCCCAACAGGTGTGAAATGGGGCTTTACGCGTAATGCTTCAGGGGATAAAAAATACGTCATCTGTAATGCGGACGAGGGTGATCCTGGTGCATTTATGGATCGTAGCGTACTGGAGGGGGATCCTCACCGTGTACTGGAAGGTATGGCGGTTTGTGGCTATGCCATTGGTGCCGATGAAGGTTACATTTATGTGCGGGCTGAATATCCCTTAGCAATTAAAAGATTGCGTATTGCGATCAAGCAGGCGGAAGAAATCGGCCTGATTGGTGATAATATATTTGACACAGGGTTTAATTTTCACGTAAAAATTAAAGAGGGTGCTGGCGCTTTCGTATGTGGTGAAGAAACTGCTCTGATGGCTTCCATTGAAGGACAACGTGGTGTACCGCGGGCACGTCCCCCATTCCCAGCCATTTCAGGTTTGTGGGGTAAACCAACCAATATTAACAATGTAGAGACTTTTGCTAATGTACCGCAAATTATTACGAAGGGTGCCGAGTGGTATGCGTCTATTGGTACAGAACGTAGCAAAGGCACCAAGGTATTTGCGTTGACTGGTCGCATTAATCATACTGGTTTAGCGGAAGTGCCAATGGGAATTACCATGCGTGAAATTATTTATGATATTGGTGGCGGTATTCAAGGTGGCAAGAAGTTTAAAGCAGTGCAAATTGGCGGCCCATCGGGTGGTTGCTTGCCAGAAGAATTGCTAGATATGTCTGTTGATTATGATTCATTGCTGAAAGTCGGTGCCATGATGGGCTCAGGCGGCTTAGTAGTGATGGATGAAACAACTTGTATGGTGGATATTTCCAAGTTTTTCTTAAGCTTTACACAAGCAGAGTCTTGCGGTAAATGTACACCTTGTCGTGAAGGTACTAAGCGGATGTTAGAAATTCTGACGCGTATTACGGAAGGGCAAGGTAAAGAAGGTGATCTTGAGCTATTAGAAGTGCTGGCGAAAAATATTAAACTTACGGCACTGTGCGGTTTAGGGCAAACAGCGCCTAATCCAGTACTGAGTACACTGCGTTATTTCCGGCATGAATATGAGGCTCATATTAAAGAAAAACGTTGTCCAGCAGGGGCCTGTGGCGGGCTAACCCAATATAAAATCACTGGAGCATGTAAGGGGTGTAGCTTATGTGCAAAAATTTGTCCAGCCGGTGCTATTCGCGGTGAAAAGAAAGAACTACATCTCATTGAACAAGAAAAATGCATCAAGTGTGGTGCCTGTATGGTTAAATGTCCGTTTAAAGCGATAAATAAAGGATGATTTTTACAAGTGGGAGGGAAATCCATGGAAATGGTTAATATAACAATTGATGGACAAAAGGTGCAAGTAGCTAAAAATTCCACAGTGCTGGAAGCGGCTCAGGTTGTAGGAATTACGATCCCCACATTATGCTATCACCCAGAATTGCGGACAGCAGGAAAGTGCCGCGTATGTGTGGTAGAAGTGGAAGGCGCTCGTAGTTTAGTAGCATCCTGTATCTATCCCGTAAATGAAGGCATGGTAGTACATACGACAACGGCCACGGTACGGGAAGCTCGTAAAACAGTAGTAGAATTGCTATTGGCCAATCATCCTCAAGATTGTTTAGCTTGTGAACGTAATTTAAATTGTGAATTGCAGAAGATGGCTGGCGATCTGGGAATTCGTAAAGGACGGTTTGATGGCGTTCGGAAAAACTATCCGATTGATGCTGAAAACCCATCCATAGTACGTGATCAAAGTAAATGCATTCTTTGTGGCCGCTGTGTGCGGGTTTGTGGCGAACGTCAAGGAATGAGTGTTTATAGTTTTGCGAATCGTGGTTTTAATACCACAGTGGTGCCAGCCTTTAACCAAGGGTTACATGAAGTGGCTTGTACCTATTGTGGGCAGTGTGCTGCGGTATGTCCCACCGGTGCAATTACGGTCAAGGATGATACGCAGAACGTATGGCAGGTATTAAGCGATCCTACTAAACATGTGGTTGTTCAGACTGCACCAGCTGTGCGGGTAGCTCTTGGTGAGGCGTTAGACCTACCCAAGGGCACCATCGTGACTGGTAAAATGGTTGCGGCCCTCAGACGTCTTGGCTTTGATCGGGTGTTTGATACCAATTTTAGTGCAGATTTGACGATTATGGAAGAAGGTTTTGAACTATTAGATCGTCTGAAAAATGGCGGCAAATTACCAATGATTACTTCATGTAGTCCAGGGTGGGTTAACTTTGCTGAACTGAAGTATCCTGATTTGTTAGATCATTTGTCCACGGCAAAATCTCCTCAGCAGATGTTTGGTGCTTTGGTTAAAACTTATTATGCTGAGAAGATGAAGATTGATCCAAAAGATATTGTCTCGGTGGCGGTTATGCCATGTACCGCGAAGAAAGCGGAAGCTGCTCGGGAAGAATTCAAATCCAGTGGTTATCAGGACGTTGACTATGTCTTAACGACCAGTGAACTGGCGATGATGATTCGTGAACAAGGTCTTAATTTTAATTCCTTGCAGGCCGAAGAATATGATGCACCAATGGGGATTGGCACAGGGGCCGGGGTCATCTTTGGGGCAACAGGCGGCGTTATGGAGGCTGCTCTCAGGACTGTTTATGAAGTTGTAACTGGTAAAGATTTAGAGTGTATTGACTTTAAAAACGTGCGCGGTTTGGAAGGGATCAAAGAAGCGCAAGTGCAAATTGGAGATCTTACGGTAAAAGTCGCAGTTGCCCATACCCTAAGTAACGCCAAAATCTTAATGGACAAGGTACGTAAGGGTGAGGCTGATTATCACTTTATTGAGATCATGGCGTGCCCAGGTGGTTGTATCGGCGGTGCTGGCCAACCCATCGTCATGTCCACAGAGCTGCGTCAAAAACGTATGGATTCCATTTATGAGTGTGACACTTCTTCCGCTATCCGTAAGTCACATCAAAATTCAGCTGTAAAAGAACTGTATGATACTTGGCTGGGTAAGCCGTTGGGCGAAAAATCACATCATTTGTTACATACTCATTATCATCCACAGAAACGCTTATAGGTTAAGAGCAAATAAAGGATAGGATAGGGAATTCTCGCTAGTGATAGTGGGGGTCCCCTATCCTATTTTTTTAGGGGGGGAGAGGAGGAAAACATAATTTATAAAGGGGAAAAGAGACAATATGTAGAAATGTATATAACAGAATAGAAAATGTTAAGATCGTAAGTGGAGGCAGTTTGCCATGACAAAAACAATTTTACAGGAAATTCAAGATGCGGTGATCCAGTACGCTAAAGTAATCTCCCATGTTATAAAAATGGACGTGGAGATTGTTGATGCCCGCTTATTTCGTATTGCTGGCACTGGGCGGTATAGTAATAATATTAACCAAGATATGTCCCAAGAGGGATTCGTGTATAAACAGGTATTAGCTACTGGTGAAACACAAGTCATTGAAGAACCAGGGAAACATATGCTATGTACGTTATGCAGTAAACATGAGATTTGCGCAGAAAAAATGGAAATATGTACTCCCATTAAAGTTAAAAACGAAATTATTGGTGTGATCGGGCTGATTTGTTTTGATGAGGAACAAAAACAGCATTTGATAGAAGATCTGAATTTTTATCAGTTGTTTATATTGCAAATTGCAGAGTTTATCAGTGCAAAGGCCTATGAACACCAAGAAAGTGAACGCAATCAACTGATCATGAAGTTGTTGTTGCAAATTATTAATAGCGTAGATAAAGGAGTGCTTGTTCTCAATCAACACAATCAAATTATACAAATTAATAATAGTGCTTTAAAACAACTGCAACTTACGCCTTTCTGTATCGATGAAAAAATCATCATCGAGGCCACGGGCGATTCGCTACTTGGTGCAGAGGAATATAAGGTAAGGCTGCATGATAAAACTTTTTTGTTGATGGGGGATTTATTATCCGTTTCACCAGGCCTAGCGGTTTATCATAAAATTTTCATTTTTAATGAAATTAAACATGTAAAGTCGGATATTTACGGCTTAACCAATGTAGCCAAGTCAGTCAATTTGGATCATATCATTGGTAAGTCCGAGGCCATTCAACAACTAAAAAAGAAGATTGTAAAAATTGCTAATTCCAATTCTACCATACTCATTACCGGGGAAAGTGGTACTGGTAAAGAACTGATTGCGCGAACCATTCACGCGGAGAGTAATCGTAGTAATCAACCTTTTATTGCGATTAATTGTGGCGCCATCCCTGATACGTTGCTGGAAAGTGAATTATTTGGTTATGTGAAAGGCGCTTTCACAGGTGCTGATCCCCGTGGGAAAATTGGAAAATTTGAACTGGCGAATAAAGGGGTCATATTTTTAGATGAAATCGGTGATATGCCTATTTATCTACAGGTTAAACTCCTGCGCGTGTTGCAGGAACGTAAATTAGTACGAATTGGTTCAAATCAGTTAATTTCCTTTGATGTACGGGTGATTACGGCTACGAATAAAGATTTGAAAAAATTAATACAGGAAAATGAATTCCGAGAAGATTTATATTATCGTCTGAATGTAATTCCCCTTGAGGTACCTTCCTTGCGCCAAAGAATAGACGATATCAGATTCCTTGTCACCAATACTATCGAAAAGTATTGTGGCTTATTCAATAAAGAAGTACAGACCATTGATAAACAAACCATGGATATTTTAGTCAGTTATCCGTGGCCTGGTAATGTCCGTGAACTGGAGAATACCATTGAATTTATGATTAACATGGCGGATGAATTAGGGGCGTTAAATGAGGAAACCTTACCGCGAAATATCCGTGAATATAAAAATCATATCGGGCAAGCCAATGACCAAAGTATTCGCTTGTTACGGGATGTAGAATACGAGCATATTTTAAAGGCGATTGCTTTTTATGGTGATAATACCAAGGGGAAGCAATTGGCTGCCAAACAGTTAGGAATTGGAGTTGCTACTTTATATCGAAAATTAAATGAGATATAAAGTAAGCGGTTTTGTGATTTTGGGAATTATATCAAAATGATAATGAAAAAAATTAGATATCTTTATATTGTTGATAATAACTCCCTGTTAATTATCAACATAAGACTAATAAAAGAATGGAAGATATTGAAATGATATTTATTATCAAAACGATAATAAATATCATTTTGATAATAAAAACGATACAAGAATGTAAGGTTTACATCCTTATACTGGGAATAAGGAATAGTTTATTTTTAAGAAAAAAACGTAGAGCCTAGCAACAATCAGGCATAGAAAGAACGAAAAGGAATATTAACAGAATTTTGGCATATTTCTTGCAATAAGATATATTCAGTTAGGAAAAAAACGAAGAAAATAATGGTAGGTAAAATAATAATGAACATGAAAATAGGATAAAGCAGAGGAGATTCTTGGAATGACAAGTATTCTTATAAAAAATGCCAGCGCCATCATTACGCTGGATGAAAAAGATACTGTGCTTACTAATCAAAACATTTTCATTAACGATAATTATATTAGCTATATTGGGCGGGATGAATATGTTGCTGAACGGGTAATTGATGGTAATGGGATGTTTGTTTATCCTGGATTAATTAATACTCATCACCATTTGTATCAAACCTTTACACGGAACTTACCACAAGTGCAAAATTTAGAATTATTTGATTGGTTAGTTGCCTTATATGAAATTTGGTCAGGAATTAATTCGGAAATTGTTTACTATAGTTCGCTAGTCGGTATGGGAGAACTATTAAAATATGGTTGCACGACATGCTTTGATCATCATTACGTGTTTCCTAAAGAAAATTCAGCTGATTTTATTGATCAACAGTTCTTGGCGGCAGAACAATTGGGGATGCGTTTTCATGCATCTAGAGGTAGCATGTCACGAGGAAAGAGTGATGGAGGTCTGCCACCTGATGGCCTAGTACAAAGCGTAGACGATATTTTAGCGGATAGTTTGCGTTTGATTGAAAAATATCATGATGCCAGTCCTTATTCTATGCGGCAAATTGTGTTAGCACCTTGTTCCCCATTTAGCGTTACCAGTGAATTAATGATAAAAACAGCAGAACTGGCAAGGCAGAAGCAGGTTCGCTTGCATACCCATCTTGCGGAAACCACTGACGAAGAAAAATATTGTCAGGAAAAATTTAACATGAGGCCTCTGGATTACATGGAAAGCGTTGGTTGGATTGGTAACGATGTATGGTTTGCCCATGGTATTCATTTTAATGAGCAAGAGTTAGAAAAGTTGGGTCGGACGCAAACAGGTGTGGCTCATTGTCCTGTTTCTAATCAAAAATTATCATCGGGGATTGCACAAATTCCACGTATGTTAGCGTTGGGTGTGCCGGTAGGATTGGCAGTTGATGGTAGCGCCAGTAATGATGGCTCGAATTTATTAGCCGAACTACGTGCTACTTTTTTACTGCATCGTTTGCAATCAAGCCAGGGAGCTCCGAGCGGTTATGATGTGCTAAAGATAGCAACCCAAGGCGGGGCTAAAATTTTGGGCAGGAATGATCTTGGTAGTATTGAAGTCGGCAAAGCGGCAGATTTATTTATGATTGATAGTAAGCGTCTAGAGTATGTGGGGGCCCAGTTTGATCCTAAATCTTTATTAGCAACGGTTGGTGTGAATCGACCTGTAGACTATACCATTGTTAATGGTAAAATTGTTGTAGAAGCTGGCGAGCTATGTACGATAAATGAGCAGGATATTGTCAATAAAGCCAATCGCCTTGTTGAGCAATTCATTAAAATTTAAAGCTATATAAAACACACCGACTTTTATAGATAAAATCCTTTACTATAATAAATTGCCGTTCTTAGGAAGGAGAATAAAAAATGCAAAGTGTAGGAAAAAATATTCCGAGAATTGATGGCTTTGCCAAGGTTTGTGGTAAAGCTAAATATGTAGATGATTTTTTTGTTCCAGGTATGTTACATGCCAAAATTTTTCGTAGTAAAATTGCCAATGGTTGGGTAAAGGGCATTGATGTAAGTAAAGCAAAAGCTATGCCTGGGGTAGAAGCAGTGTTTACTTATGAAGATGTTCCACAACATAAATTTCCTACTGCTGGGCATCCTTATAGCTTGGATCCTCATCATCAAGATATCGCCGATCGCAATTTATTAACCCAAAGAGTCAGGTTATATGGGGATGAAATTGCGGTAGTTGTTGCAGTGGATGAGTTAACAGCAGAGAAAGCTCTGCGCCTGATCACTGTTGAATATGAAGAATATGCGCCAATATTAACTGTGGAAGATGCCATGAAAGAAGATGCTAGTGAGATCCACGTTGGCACTAAAAACAATATTATTAAAAAAACAGATTATGCAATAGGCGACCTGGAGGCTGGTTTTGCTGAATCGGATCACATTTTTGAAGATAACTATGTAACTAGTATGGTGCAACATTGCGCCATGGAAAATCATAGTGCTTATGGTTATATTGATGACAACGGAAAAATAGTGATCGTGTCTTCTACGCAAATTCCTCATATTTGTCGGCGGATTGTTGGGCAGGCATTGGGTATTCCCTGGGGGCGGACCCGGGTGATTAAGCCTTATATTGGCGGTGGCTTTGGCAGTAAACAAGACATCGTTGTCGAACCCTTAGTGGCTTTTTTGACAAAGGCGTTACATGGTAAACCGGTCAAAATTGAATTTTCTCGTGAGGAAACTTTTATTGCTTCGAGGGTACGTCATGCTATTAAGTTTTATTTTAAAACAGGGGTAAACAAAGATGGCACAATCATTGCTCGCCAAGTAAAAGCAATTGCTAACAATGGTTCTTATGCATCCCATGGACACTCCATTGTTAGTAATAGCGTAACCAAGTTCAGACATCTTTATAATCAAAAAGCCATTAAAGGCGAGGCTACCACTGTATATACGAATTTACCAACAGCGGGTGCCATGCGTGGTTATGGGATTCCTCAAGTTACTTTTGGTTTGGAATCTCATATGGAAGATATTGCGCGGCAATTGCAATTGGATCCCATTGAGTTTCGGCTAAAAAACAGCAATAAAGAAGGATATGTAGATCCATTAAGTGGGATTACCTCTAATAGCAATGGACTGCCAGAATGCATTGCTATGGGCAAGGAATTAATTGGTTGGGAAACCAAACGCGCCAATTGGCCAGCACAAACAGGACCGAAGCGTCGTGGCCTTGGCATGGCTTGTTTTTGTTATAAAACCGGAACCTTTCCCTTTGGTTTAGAAGTGGCGGGAGCCAGAATTGTATTGAATCAAGATGGATCCATTCAATTACAAGTGGGGGCTACGGAAATTGGGCAGGGAAGCGATACGGTTTTTGCGCAAATGGCAGCAGAAACAATTGGTATACCTTTTGCAATGGTCAGTGTAGTATCTTCACAAGATACGGATGTGACTCCCTTTGACACGGGTTCGTATGCCTCTCGTCAGACCTATATATCGGGGATGGCGGTGAAAAAAGCCGCTGAGCAAATTAAAGAAAAAATAATTAACTATTGCTGGGGGATGACTGACATCCCAGCCGATGCTCTTACTACGAGGGATGGTTGGATTATTTATAAACATAATCAAGAACAAGTCATGTCCATTGCAGATGTGGCACTGGATAGTTATTATCATGAGTTATTTTCCGCTCCTATTACGGCAGATGTAACCAATAATGCTCGTACCAACGCTATTGCTTATGGTTGCACTTTTGTAGAAGTAGAAGTGGATATTCCCACAGGGAAAGTGGAAATCTTAGAAATTTATAATGTACATGATGCGGGGAAATTAATAAACCCCAAACTAGCAGAAGGTCAAGTTCATGGTGGGGTTAGTATGGGTATGGGGTATGCTCTATATGAGCAGATGTTATTTGATGGCAAAACGGGGAAACCGTTAAATAGTAACTTGCTAGATTATAAATTAATGACGACCATGGATACGCCAGCTATTGGTACAGGGTTTGTTGAAACCTTTGAGCCAACAGGTCCTTATGGGAATAAAGCCTTGGGTGAACCACCAGCCATATCACCAGCACCTGCCATTCGCAACGCCATTTTTGATGCCACAGGTGTGAAAATCTATGAAGTACCCATGAACCCACAGCGTTTATTTGAGAGATTTCAAGCAGAAGGCTTACTATAGGGAGGTGTCTTACTATGTATGATATTGCAAAGTATGAAGAAGCGGGTTCAATTGAAGAGGCGATTGCTTTTTTACAGGCTAATCCCAAAGCAATGATCATTTCTGGGGGCAGTGATGTATTAATTAAGTTACACGAAGGCAGAATGCATGATGCTGAACTCGTTAGCATTCACAATATACAAGAATTAAAAGGTGTTTCTATGAGAGACAATGGCACGATTGCCATTGGTTCAGGTACTTGTTTTAGTCAAATCACCAAGCATCCGCTTGTGCAGAAGTACATTTCGGTGTTAGGGGAAGCGGTGGATATGGTTGGTGGTCCACAAATTCGGAATATAGGTACCATTGGTGGTAATGTTTGTAATGGTGTTACCTCAGCAGACAGCGCTTCCACCCTCTTTGCTTTTAATGCTCAATTAGAAATTCAGGGACCAGATGGTGTGCGCACCATTGCCATTGGGGATTTCTATAAAGGGCCAGGTAAGGTGGATTTACAACATGATGAAATTTTAAAGACCATTTTAATCACATCAGAAAATTATCAAGGTTATAGTGGACATTATATAAAATATGCTATGCGTAATGCCATGGACATTGCCACCTTAGGGTGTGTTGTGCTTTGTAAATTAAAAGATTCACAGACCATCGAAAATTTAAGAGTGGCGTTGGGGGTGGCAGCTCCGATTCCAATTCGCTGTACAGCTACTGAAGAGTTAGCCACTGACAGAATTTTTACAGAACAATTATTAGAGGAGATTGGTAAATCTGCGGTACGAGAAGTCAACCCGCGAACTTCGTGGCGGGCTTCGAAAGAATTTAGAACACAGCTGGTAGAAGAACTAAGCAAACGAGCTTTTACTCAAGCTTTTATCAATGCTGGGGGTGAACAATCATGTTAACAAAAAAAATTACCTTTACGATAAATGGAAAAGAAGTCACACTCGAAGTAGATCTGCGAGAATCCTTGTTGGAAGTACTGCGCAATAAGTTATATTTGACAGGGGTAAAAAAAGGTTGTTCTGTTGGTGAATGTGGCGCTTGTACAGCACTTATCGATGGGGTGGCATTTGACACTTGCATTTATTTAGCGGTTTGGGCAGATGGAAAAGAGATCAGAACCATTGAAGGTGAAGTCAAAGAGGGCAAATTGTCAAAAGTGCAGCAAGCCTTTCTTGATGAGGGAGCTGTACAGTGTGGTTTTTGTACACCAGGGTTTGTGATGTCAACAACGGAGATGGTCGAAAGTGGTAAAGACTTCTCAAGAGAGGAAATTAAAAAAGAGTTGTCAGGCCACATGTGCCGTTGCACTGGCTACCATAATATTGTGCAAGCAGCAGAAAAGGCTTTAGAGAAAGATGAAAAAGCTTCCGATTGTTGTGGGAAATGTCACAAGTAAAGTTATTCAGTCAGAACTGAATAATGAATAAAGGGGGGATAGGGAGGTCAAAGTAGAGAGAAAGGCATCATCAGCCGGATTAGTGGAAACTCGTATAATTTTGGTTTTGTAGAAATATTTGGGGGAGGTTTTTTAATTGATGCCCAATGAGCAAGCGACCAATCAGAGTTTTTTAGACCGATTTTTTAAACTAAGTGAGAAGAAAAGTGATGTAAAAACGGAAATCTTAGCTGGTATGACGACCTTTATCGCCTTGGCCTACATTATATTTGTAAATCCTAATATCCTAGCAGATGCTGGGATACCAAAAGAAGCAGCGATTGCTTCCACCATTTATTCAACGGCTTTGGCTACAATGTTGATGGGTGCGTGGGCTAATTATCCAATTGCAGTAGCACCTGGTATGGGTTTGAATGCTTTCTTTGCGTATTATGTTGTAGGTGTGTTACATCTTTCATGGCAAGTAGCCTTAGGAGCCGTATTCTTTTCAGGGATATTATTCTTAATCTTGACATGGGGAGGTATTCGCCAAGCGATCATTAGGGCGGTACCAATGAATTTGAAGTTTTCCATTGGTGTTGGTATTGGTTTATTTATTGCTTTTATCGGTCTTAAGGATGCTGGTATTATTGTTGCAGATAAAGCAACGTTTGTAACAGTCGGTAAACTTACGGCTGCCGAACCATTATTGGCTTGTATTGGGCTGGTTATTACGGCCGCATTGATGGCGCGTAATGTGAAAGGTTCGATGTTAATTGGTATTTTAACGACGACTATATTAGGAATGTTTGTCGGCGCTGTACCTACTCCTCATGGAATTGGCGACATTATGAGTTTAAATCTGCCAAGTGTAAGTGCGACCTTTATGCAAATGGATATTAAAGGTGCTTGGGATTATGGTATTTTTTCAATCATTTTCACATTTACCATTGTAGAGTTGTTTGATAATATGGGAACTTTGATTGGCTTAACACGTAAAGCTAAGCTGATGGATGATAACGGAGAAATCCAAAATCTGGACAAAGCCTTGACCACGGATGCCATTGGTACCCTTGGCAGTGCGATTCTTGGTACTTCCACGGTTACTTCCTATGTCGAAAGTGCAGCAGGTATTGCTGAGGGGGGGAAAACTGGCTTAACAGCCATTACCATAGCGATATTATTTCTAGTAGCCTTGATCTTTGCACCGCTAATTGGTCTAGTGCCAGGTTTTGCTACTGCGCCAGCTCTCATTTTGGTAGGGGCGTTAATGATGGGGGAAATTGGACAGGTAAGTTTTGCTGATCTTACTGATGGTGTACCAGCCTTCATGACTATCATCATGATGCCTTTGACCTTTAGTATTGCTAATGGTTTTGCCTTTGGTTTTATTAGCTATACATTAATTAAAACATTGACTGGCAAGGCAAAAGATGTAGGCTGGATTATGTGGGCAGTGAGTGCGGCCTTCGTAATCAACTTCTATATGCGTCTTCATTAACGGTAAATTGGGGTGATGTTATGAAACCAACGAGTGAGTTAATCGCTGTAGCTAAGGGTAAGACAAGAGCCGATGTCGTATTAAAAAATGCCCAAGTATTTAATGTATTCACTGGTGAGTTTGAGATCGGTGATATAGCAATTGTGCAAGGCTATATTGCTGGTGTCGGTACATATTGTGGCAAGGAAGAGATCGATTGTATCGGTAAGTTTATCACCCCTGGTTTTATTGATGGGCATGTACATATTGAAAGTTCGATGGTTAGTCCTGCCGAATTTGCTAGGGTAGTGGTTCCTGCGGGAACTACTACCCTGATTGCTGATCCCCATGAAATTGCAAATGTAGTGGGGGAAAAGGGGATTCAATATGTGTTAGATGCTGTAGCGGGTCTGCCATTGCATATCTTTGTGATGCTGCCATCTTGTGTACCTGCTACCCACTTAGAAACATCAGGTGCTAAATTAACAGCGCGCGAGTTACAATCTTTTATCGAACATCCAAAGGTGTTGGGACTTGGTGAACTCATGGATTATCCAGGGGTGTTACGACAAGAGCAAGAGGTACTAGCAAAGATTGCATTGGCCCAGGGGAAATTAATTGATGGTCATGCTCCTGGCTTGACAGGTCCTGATTTAACAGCTTATATTGCAGCAGGAATTAAGTCAGAACATGAATGTGTAACCCCTGCTGAGGCCTTGGAACGACTGGGGCAGGGCATGTATATTATGATGCGTGAAGGTTCGGCAGCTAAAAATTTATTGAACTTATTGCCCATCATTAACGTCCAGACAGCAAGACGCTGTATGTTTGCCACAGATGATCGACATCCAGGTGATCTGATTAACCTTGGACATATTAATCATATGGTGAAGATGTCCATTGATTGGGGCATTGATGTGGCGACAGCGCTACAAATGGCGACGATTAACCCTGCAACCTATTTTGGTCTAAACGATATAGGGGCCATTGCTCCTGGCTATGATGCTGATTTGCTGATTTTTGATGATTTAACATCATGGCGTCCTAGTAAGGTGTTTCAGGCAGGGAAGCTAGTAGCGCAGCATGGTAAAGACATTTTTGGCACGTTGAGAACTGCTGATGAGAGCATTCGTCACACGATGAATTTAGGCAAGCTTACCAGTGAAAAATTACAGATAAAAGCTAGTTCGAGTTTGGCGCGAGTCATTGGTCTGGTACCTCATCAGCTCATTACCAAGGCACTAGAAATACAGGTTCCAGTGGTAGATGGACAATTTGTGCAAGATATAAACAATGATATTTTAAAATTAGCAGTATTTGAGCGGCATTACGCTACGGGAAATGTTGGGGTTTGTTTACTACAAGGCTTAGGAATGCGCACTGGGGCCATTGCTTCGACCGTTGCCCATGACTCGCATAATGTCGTGGTGGTCGGGGCTAGTGATAAGGATATGATGGTCGCCGTACAAGAGCTGGAAAGACTTCAGGGGGGCATTGCTGTTGTAAATCAGGGACAAGTCCTGGGGTCATTAGCATTACCCTTAGGGGGATTGATGTCTGACCAAGATATTCAGACGGTTCATGAGCAGTTAACTTACCTGCACCAGATCGCGAATGAACTGGGGGTAGATCCCTGCTATGATCCATTTATGACCTTGGCATTTATGAGTTTGCCAGTAATACCTACCTTAAAATTAACCGATAAAGGTTTGGTTGATGTAGAAAAGTTTTCGTTGCGATCGGTTTCAATTTAATGTGATCGTTACATAAGGGTATGTTCTTATTCATATCATGATTGTCTTTGCCGCCTTAGTAGCATGGTTTGGAGCACGGATAAATAGGGGTACAGATGAAACATTACAAGCTATTCATGAAATTATTCAAGCCATCGGCATTGATTTATTAGCCATAGATCCCAAATTAATTGATTTGCAAAAAGGACGAGTTGACTATGTGACAACCCCCATTAAACATAGGATAGAAGATGGTAAACTATTCAAGTTTTTATCCATTCTTGATGGGAAAAAACAAATTATAGAAGTGGCTCTTTCTCTTGATAGTTTACTTAACTTCTAACCTGAAAAATGTTCGAAAAGGCTCAGCATGCATTTCACTATGAACTGCATAATGAGCCTTTTGTTGCAATAAAAAGATTCTGGTAGAAATATAAAAAGGGTAGAATGTAGCAAAGTAGAGGAGATTGTCGTTGATTGACCTTGTTATTGCTATTAGGTCAAAAGGGCGCTTTATAAAGGTAGGGACTTTTATGCTATAATTAATGTAGTAATGATCGGTTGCAGAAATTAATTGTTGAAGGAGGGTGTGGATTTCTTGCAAAAGGCACTTAATTATGATGATTTTATCAAAATGAGAATAACAACACTGTCCTACAGGGTGTTTTAGGGACTAAGGTAAGAACATCGGTATAATTTCCTTATTAATTCTTATAAAAATGTTTATCCTATGGGGGAAATAGTTTGAAAATACTAATTTTATCAAAATGATAAGAAATATCATTTTGATAAAGAAAATTTACACATTATCTTGAAATGCTGTGCAAATCTGAAGATTATTTTTTCTGTTGCTAAAAGCGATGATTGACATACTCTAGAGAATACAGGGGTTATGTAGAAATGTGTGATGATGATGTAAGGAATTTTTGTTATTATCTGAATTTTGGCATGGTTCTTGCAACATATTATGGTATGGAATCACAACAGAAGAGAGGCGCAAGTATGAAAGAGAAAATTAAGTGGGCTACTAATGGTATGTTAGGAAAAACCGAAAAATTTTCTACCGCTTTTTTGAATCAACAAGAAATTGGAAAAGCGAAAAAATTTCATGAAAGTTTTCCCGAATATGATATTACGCCGCTACGAAAGCTAGGAAATTTGGCGAACCATTTAGGAGTGGCTGGAGTATATGTGAAAGATGAGTCTTATCGTTTTGGACTCAATGCTTTTAAAGTATTAGGTGGATCTTTCGCCATGGCTAAATATTTAGCGCAGCGTTTAGGAAAAGATATGAGTGAATTAGATTATAAAACTATCATTTCTGATGAAATACGTCAAAAACTTGGGGAAATAACCTTTGCTACGACAACAGATGGTAATCACGGACGGGGTGTAGCATGGACAGCCAATCGTTTAAAACAAAAGTCGGTAGTGTATATGCCCAAAGGGTCGTCACTTACACGTCTTAACAACATCAAGGCCGAAGGGGCAGAGGCATGTATCACCGACATGAATTATGATGATGCGGTGCGTCTAACGGATGAAAATGCGAAAAAGCATGGTTGGGTTGTGGTGCAAGATACAGCTTGGGAAGGATATGAAGAAATTCCAGCGTGGATTATGCAAGGTTATGGTACGATGGCGGCAGAAGCCATGGCACAGTTGCAGGCTTTGCAAATCAATAAGCCTACCCATATTTTTGTGCAAGCTGGTGTTGGCTCATTAGCGGGTGCTGTACAAGGATATTTTGCATCCGTGTTTGGTGAAGAACGCCCTAAAACAATTATTGTGGAATCGGATCAAGCAGATTGCTTGTACAAATCAGCCGTCGCTAATGATGGCAAGCCTCGTATTGTAACTGGTGATTTGACCACGATTATGGCTGGACTGGCATGTGGTGAGCCCAATACCATTGGTTGGAATGTACTACGGGATCATAGTGATATGTTTGTTTCTTGTCCTGATTGGGTATCAGCCAAAGGTATGCGTATTTTAGGAAATCCAATGCAAGATGATTGCAAGATTATTTCCGGAGAATCAGGTGCTGTTACGACTGGATTATTGGCAGCGATTATGACCGATGAAAATATGAAAGATGTAAAAGAAAAATTAGGTCTGGATGAAAAATCTGTGGTGCTGTTGTTTAGTACCGAAGGGGATACTGATCCAGATAAATATCGTAGCATTGTTTGGGATGGTGAATGCCCTTCAATCGAATAAAGAAAGGGAAGTGAGACGATGGGGATATTACTGATTGGCAATGGTAAAGTGGTGACTCGTGATAGCAACCAGCCTTATTTGGCTGATGGTTGCGTTGTGATTCAAGATAATATGATTGTGGAAGTTGGCTGTACAACGGCACTGAAACAAAAATATCCTGGTGCGGAGTTTATTGATGCTAAAGGTAGAGTGGTTATGCCAGGGATGATCAACTCTCATATGCACTTATATAGCACGTTTGCTCGTGGAATGTCTTCCAAAGAAGCGCCACCACAGAATTTTGTGGAAATTTTAGAGCGGTTGTGGTGGAAATTAGATAAGGCCTTAACCTTAGAGGATGTTTATTACAGCGCCATGGTAGTATTGATTGATTGCATTAAAAATGGTACCACGACTATTTTTGACCATCATGCTAGTCCAGGGGCAGTACGGCAGAGCTTATTTGAAATGGCTAAGGCAACGGATGCAGCTGGTATTCGTAGTTGCCTTTGTTATGAAGTGTCAGATCGTGATGGTAGCAAGATTATGGAAGAAGGCATACAAGAAAATGTGGAATTTATCAAGTATGCCAATACCAGAAGTGATGATATGACCAAAGGAATGTTTGGTTTGCATGCTGCCATGACCCTCAGTGATGATACCCTTGGGAAATGTGCAACCGCAAATGCTGGCACCAAGGCTGGTTTCCATGTTCACGTAGCAGAGGATCTGGCTGATCAAGCTGATTCTATGAAAAAGCACGGTAAACGGGTTGTTGAGCGGCTGGCTGAGTTTGGTATGGTTGGTCCAGAGTCCATTGCTGTGCATTGTGTGCATGTAGATGAAAAAGAAATGGATATTTTACATGCCAAAGGCGCCAATGTGGTTCATAATCCGGAATCTAACATGGGCAATGCAGTTGGGTGTTCCCCAGTGCTTACATTAATGAATAAAGGAATTAGAGTTGGACTTGGTACGGATGGCTATACCAGTGACATGTTTGAATCTTACAAAGTAGCGAACGTATTACACAAGCATAATCAAGGCAACCCTAGCGTGGCGTGGGGTGAAGTACCTACGATGTTATTTCAAAATAATCCTGCGATTATTGGTGGATATTTTTCCAAACCAATTGGTAAGCTAGCAGCTGGTTGTTATGCAGATGTCATTATTGTGGATTATGATCCACCTACACCGCTAAATGAAAACAATGTAAATGGACATATTTTATTTGGTATGACAGGACGTGGAGTTGTTACCACGGTTATCAATGGTAAAGTTCTCATGAATGAAAGAAAGTTAATGAATATTGATGAGGCTGCAGTTTGCGCTAAAGCGCGAGAGCTAAGCGCTAAATTATGGTCTAGGTTATAACAGTTAGGTTAATACAATCTGTAGTTAAGTAGTACTAGTGGAATAAAATAATGAGGTGATATTCAAATGTCGGAAAACAAGTGTCATCCAGTCGATGAGATGTTACCAACAGGGCAGTTATTTGCCTACGGTTTACAACATGTGTTAGCGATGTATGCTGGTGCGGTTGCTGTTCCTCTTATTATTGCCAATGCTCTAGGGTTTAGTACAGAACAACTTATTTATTTGATTAATGCAGATTTGTTTACTTGCGGTATTGCCACTCTCATTCAAACCTTAGGTTTGGGAAACATGGGGATTCGGATTCCTCTTGTCCAGGGTGTAACCTTTGCTTCTGTTACACCGATGATTATTATTGGTCAAACTCATGGGGTAACGGCAATTTATGGTTCGATTATCGTGGCGGGTGCGGTTACTTATTTAATAGCTCCTTATTTTAGCCGTCTCATTCGCTTTTTTCCACCCGTCGTAACGGGCAGTATTATAACGATTATTGGTATCAGTCTAATGCCCGTTGCCGTAAGGTGGGCGGGTGGTGGCAATCCAGCTGCTAAAGATTTTGCTAGCATGCAATATATTGGTCTAGCCTTTCTGGTGTTAATGTTAGTCATATTCTTTTACCGATGTTTTACTGGGTTCTTAAGTAATATTGCAGTATTGTTAGGATTGGTTATCGGTACGATTATTGCAGTTCCGTTAGGTTTAGTGAGTTTTACTAATGTTTCGGCAGCTGCTTGGGTGGGGATTACGACACCGTTTTGGTTTGGTTATCCAACCTTTGACGCAGCTTCGATTGCAGCAATGGTGCTGGTTATGTTAGTGGTTATGATGGAAACTACAGGAGATTGCATTGCCATTGGTGAAATTGTTGACAAACCCATTACTCAGGATGGTCTTGCTCGCTGTTTGCGTGCTGATGGTTTCTCCACATTACTAGGTGGTATATTAAATAGTTTCCCCTATACTGCTTTTGGTCAGAATGTAGGTCTCCTCGGTTTAACTAGGGTGAAAAGCCGCTTTGTTGTTGCAGCTGCTGGTGTTATTTTAATTGTACTGGGAATGGTTCCAAAGTTAGCTGCCGTTATTGCAAATATTCCTGCTCCAGTACTGGGTGGTGCCGGGATAGCCATGTTCGGTATGGTTGCAGCTAATGGTATCAAGACCTTGGGGAAAGTCGAGTTCAAAGGTAGTAATAACATTATGGTGGTAGGGATTAGCATCGGTATTGGTATGATTACGCTGGCCGTGCCTAATTTTTATCAACACTTTCCAAATTGGCTACAGGTTATTTTTAATAGTGGAATTACGGCAGGTAGTCTGACGGCAATATTTTTGAATTTGTTACTGAATGGTAATCAAAAAGATGGTGCTGCTACTCAGGATGGGAAAGCTAGCTAGGTATTATTGGAAAATTATATAATTGTAGATTTTTAGGAGGTTACAAACCCATGTCTCACACAATGAAGGTACAACCTTTCAACAGTATGCTGAAGTGGATACTGAAAGAGTATGAGGAAAATCAGTCGATTTTTGGAATTCATCGTTCCTTATTTTATACACCTAAGGCAGCGAGTCCTTTTGCTAATCAGGATATGTTTGGTAAGTATCTAGCAACTCCCATTGGCACAGCAGCAGGTCCTCATACCCAATTAACACAAAACATTATTTGCACTTGGCTATCTGGTGGACGGTTTATTGAATTGAAGACGGTTCAGGTAATGGATGAACTGGAAATCTCCAGACCGTGTATTGATATGGAAGATGAAGGTTATAATGTTGAATGGTCTCAGGAACTAAAATTAGATCAATCGGCTAATGAATATATAAAAGCATGGGCTCTGATTCATATTTTGCATCGACTACTTGGTTTTGAACAGATTGCTCCTGTGGGTACGGTTTTTAATATGAGCGTAGGTTATAATATGGAAGGCATAAAGAGCCCAGCCATGACGCGCTTTATGAATCGTATGGCGGATGCCTCAGCGGAACTTGCACAGATTAAAGCCATGATTGCGGATGAATTTCCTCAGTTTGCTGATGTTGAGATTCCAACGGAACTAACCAATAATGTGACTCTATCCACGATGCATGGTTGCCCTCCGGATGAAATCGGAAAGATTGCCTGTTATCTAATGGAAGAACGCAAACTTCACACCACTGTTAAACTGAATCCAACCTTACTAGGCAAAGAACAATTGATGAAAATTATCCATGATGACCTAGGGTATTTGGCTATTCGGATTCCTGATTCCGTATTTGATCATGATCTCAAATATGAAAAAGCGCTAGAGCTCATAAAAATGTTCAAAAAAGTTGCTGCCGAGCAAAAATTGACGTTTGGCATTAAGCTTACCAATACATTAGCGATGGCGAATGATAAAGGAAATTTACCTGGCAATGAAATGTACATGTCTGGGCGGGCTTTGTATCCCATTGCCATGAGCCTACAACATAAATTGCTCCAAGAATTTAATGGTGATCTGAATGTTTCTTATTCTGCTGGTGCTGATGCCTTTAACTTAGTAGACATTTTAGCAGCAGGGGCCAGAACGGTAACAGTGGCTTCGGATTTACTGAAACCGGGTGGCTATTCCAGAATGGTTCAATATCTAGAAATTTTAGAAAGGGAAATGGCAAAGGCTGGTGCGAATAGCTTGGCAGAACTGGCGAAAAACAAAATGGCTCATTTAGCTCAGGCTGCTACAGATTCCCTGATCAATAAACGTTATAAAAAAAGTTACCATCCTTATGAATTACCGAAAGTTTCATCGAAACTGAACCCCTTTGACTGCGTTACGGCTCCTTGTATGGAACAATGTGCAATTGGTCAAGACATACCCGATTATGCTTGGTTCATTGCCAATGGAGAATATAATAAGGCACTGGAAGTGATTTTAGCTCGTAATCCATTACCAGCAGTCAATGGTTATATTTGTACCCATCTTTGCCAGACGGCTTGTACACGTAACAACTATGATGAACCAGTAGCAATTCGTGCTTTGAAACGATTTGCCTCAGAAAAAGGGCAAGTTGATATGCTTGCCAAAGCTAAGACTGGCAAAAAGGTTGCCATTGTCGGTGGTGGTCCTTCTGGACTTGCGGCAGCTTCCTTTTTAGCACTGAATGGTGTTGATACTACCATTTATGAAGCAAAAGACAAGGTCGGTGGTATGCCAGCCATTGCTCCCGTATTTAGAATCCCACAAGAAGTGGTGCAAGAGGATATTGATCGTATTACCCAGATGGGCGTAAAAATAAAACTTTCTCATCCGATTACTACACCACCGGAAGAGTTATTGAAAACTGGTTTTGATGCGGTGTATGTGGCTTGTGGTTTTGCTAAAGATGCTCGCCTCAATATTCCAGGGATTGAGGGGCAAGGGGTTTATGCTGCACTGGATTTACTAGCAAGTGTAGCTAAAGGGGAAAAACCAGAGCTGGGTGAACATGTACTGGTCATTGGTGGCGGAAATACTGCCATGGATGGGGCCCGTACAGCACAGCAACTCATTGGTAAACCAGTAACGGTTGTCTATCGTCGTACTGAGCAGGAAATGCCTGCCACCGATGAAGAGAAAGAAGAACTATTTGATGAAGGCAATAAACTAGAAGAATTGGCTTCGCCAACGCGGGTGATTCTAAAAGATGGTAAGGTTGTTGCCCTAGAATGTTTGCGTAATCAATTAGGTGAACCGGACGCCGATGGCCGGAGAAATCCCGTCAGTATTCCAGGTAGTGAATTCCAGCTGAAAGCAGATTCCATTATTGTGGCGGTTGGACAAAGTGC